>JABNAD010000047.1_pt3 | contig 58976 bp, 48 predicted proteins | sample 7240381 | NCBI WGS metagenome assembly JABNAD01 (sample SAMN11332834, study PRJNA596920) | anaerobic digester metagenome | biome: digested sludge; isolation source: digested sewage sludge-derived enrichment culture grown on H2/CO2 | place: Germany: Goettingen
CAGCGAATCCAACTCACTTTGCCAGAGATTCATACTTGCGTCGCTGGGCATTCGCAAGTCGCCCCGGGGAGAAACCGCCACAGAGCCAACCTTTGGCCCATCGGGCAGGCAATTGCGCTTAAACTGCTGAGAGAAAAACCGACGGTAAAAGGTTTTCAGCCACTTTAAAATGACCGTGCGGTCATACTTTTTCCCCCAGGCATCCATAGCCAGCCGATAGATTTTGCTCGGGCTGAAGCCCCACCGCAGCAGATAATACAGAAAGAAGTCATGGAGTTCATATGGGCCCACCAAATCTTCCGTCTTCTGGGAGATATTTCCCTGCACTGCCGGCAGCAGTTCCGGGGACACCGGCGTGTCCAGAATATCCTCCAAGACAACGGTCAGATCCTCGTCCTTGTCTTGATTATCCCGGGCAAGATACGCCACCAAGTGCCGCACCAGCGTTTTGGGAATCGAGGTGTTGACCGCATAATTGCTCATGTGGTCCCCGTTGTAGGTACACCAACCCAATGCCAGTTCGGAGAGATCGCCGGTGCCGATGACAAGGCCGCCCGTCTGGTTGGCCACGTCCATCAAAACCTGCGTCCGTTCCCGGGCCTGTCCGTTTTCAAAGGTGACGGAGTGATCCGCCATATCATGGCCGATATCTTTGAAGTGACTGCGGACGGAGGCGGAAATGTCCACGGTTTTCAGGGTGGCCCCCAGCCGCTCCGCCAAAATCACGGCGTTGTTTTTCGTCCGGTCCGTGGTGCCAAAGCAGGGCATGGTCACCGCCACAATGTCCGTCATGGGCCGATCCAGCATCTTTAGGGCAAGACCCGTAATCAGCACCGCCAGCGTGGAGTCCAGCCCGCCGGACAGGCCCACCACGGCGGTCTTTGCCCCCGTGTGTTCCAGCCGCTGCTTGAGGCCCAGAGACGCAATCAACAAAATTTCCTGACACCGCTGATCCCGGTCCCCCTTTCCCTCGGGGACGAAGGGCATGGGCGCAATATAGCGGGTCAGTTTCGTTTTTCCCATGGTGAGGGAAAACGTATGCTCGTATTTTTCCTCCCAAGAGAGGTCTGCAAAACTCTGCGTGCGGCGGCGTTCATAGCAGAGCCGCTGCACGTCGATCTCGGAAATCAGCAGGCCGCCTTCAAACCGCTTCTCCGCCAAAAGGGTTCCATTTTCGGCAATCAGCTGATGCGCGCCGAACACCACATCGGAAGAGGACTCCCCTTCCCCCGAGCTGGTGTACACATATCCGCACAGAAGTTTTGCCGACTGCATGGTCACCAGCTGACGGCGGTACTGGTCCTTGCCGATGAGATCGTTGCTGGCGGAGAGATTTCCAATCACGGTGGCCCCGGCCTGCGCCATTTTCACAGAGGGAGAATCCGGCGCCCACAGGTCTTCGCAGATTTCAAAGCCCAGCACCAGACCGGGAACTTCTGTGCATGCAAAAGTCTGCAAGGCCCCAAAGCGCACATCCTCCTGCCCGCAGAGCGTAATAAAATCACCCTCTGCCGGCGCAGGTGCAAACTGGCGCTTTTCGTAAAACTCGCTGTAATTTGGCAAATGCGTCTTAGGGACGACTCCTAAAATACATCCTTTTTGTATAATTGCAGCGCAGTTATACAATTTGTTATTACACCGGACGGGAAGACCCACTGCCGTCACCACCTCCAGATTCCGGGTGGCTTCTAAAACGGTGGCAAGGGCTTCCTCTGCGCCCCGCAGCAAAGTCTCCTGATAAAAGAGGTCGCCGCAGGTATAGCCCGTCAATCCAAGCTCCGGAAGGACCAAAACTTTAACGCCCGCCTTCTCTGCATTGCGCATCAGGGTGAACGTCTCCTCCGCATTGCGGGCACAGTCAGCCAGATGAATCCGGGGACTTCCGCAGGCGACAGAGATAAAACCGTCTTTCATGCAAAAACGCCTCCTGAGTAAAAATGATTTGTCTTTATAGTATACCACGCAGGGACTTTTCGCAAGAACGGAAAATACCGTCAAAACCCTTTGCAAAAGAGATATGGAACAGTAAAATAATTTTCTGCTTATCAACGCAAAAAAGACCGCCGAAGCGGTCTTTTCTGCTGTGTGTGTTTTAGGAGGGAGAAAACGCATCGGGGTGGGAGTCCCCTTTGCTGATTCTTAAGATACCCGATAAACATGGCGGAATTATGCATTTCCTGTGAACAGTCTGTAAACGAATTGTCGTTTCTTCGGGGTGAATAAGAAAGTTTTCCACAAAACGAAAAAGAATTGTTGAAAAAGTTGGACCATTTACGGATAAACAGCCGCAATTGTAAGGCGTTTCCGCAAAAACTAAAATTTCTCAAAAAAAGACGCCCGCAAATGCGGACGTCTCGTTCTTAGCCAATCTTATTCAGCTTCAGGGTCATCGCGCTCTTGCGGCGCGCAGCCGTGTTCTTGTGCAGAACGCCGCTGGCAACAGCCTGATCGACTTTCTTCACTGCGACCTTGTACACGCCATCGGCCTCGGTGCGATTGCCTTCTGCGGCAACAGCCTCGAACTTCTTGATGGCAGTCTTCAGCTCGGATTTCTCAGCCTTGTTGCGGGCGTTTCTCGCCTCGGCGATCAGAACGCGCTTCTTGGCAGACTTGATATTCGGCAAACCAAACACCTCCTTTGGCAAACTCAATATACGTGAGATTTTATGATCTCACCGTGCAGAATGATATTTTAACAGTTCTTTGAACAAAAAGCAAGCCTTTTTTCAGAAAAAACTTTGATTTTTTGCATATTGTATCTGCTTCCGGAAAACATAACGAAAATGCACAACATTTAGTGGGAGGCGGCTTACAGAAAATGTATATCAAACGGACGGATTTGGCGATGGAGGCCCGGGAATTGTGGCAGGAGAGCGCGGAAAAAACCGCAAAGCTCTCCGGTGTCAAGGCCGGAAAATCCCGCCGGGAGGGCTATCCGGTGACGCGGGTGGAAATTTTGGATGGACAAGGGGCAAAGACGCTTGGAAAACCGGTGGGAACCTATCTAACGCTGGATCTCACCGACTATTGGCAGAGGAAAGAGGGCTATTTCGAGCGGGCGGTCCGGGCGCTCGGCGCGGAATTAAAGGCCATGCTGCCCGGAGATGGGGCGGCCATGGTAATCGGTCTTGGAAACCGGGCTATGACGCCGGACGCGGTGGGTCCGCTGTGCGTGGAAAGCGTGTTAATCACGCGGCATCTGCTGGCCGCCATGCCCCGCCAGTTTGGAGGCTTTCGCCCGGTGTCGGCCTTTTCCGTGGGTGTTTTGGGAACCACGGGGGTGGAATCCGCCGAGGCGGTGCGGGGATTGGTAAAAGAGGTAGAGCCGGATTTTGTCATCGCCGTGGATGCGCTGGCTTCCCGGCGAACGGGCCGCGTCTGTGCCACCGTCCAACTCAGCGACAGCGGAATCGTCCCCGGCTCCGGCGTGGGAAATCAGCGTTCGGCGCTGAACAAGGAGTCCTTGGGCGTGCCGGTCTTTGCCGTGGGGATTCCCACGGTGGTGGACGCGGCCACGCTGGCGGCAGACCTTTTGGAAGAGTCCGGGGTGACGGAATTTGACGAGAAAAAGCTGCGCAGCCGCCGCCAGCCCCTCACCGTGACGCCCCGGGATATTGACGCGCAGGTAAAGGAACTGTCCCGGATGCTGGGTTACGGGGTCAATTGGGCGCTTCAAGAGCTGGAAATTGAGGACATGGCCGCCCTGCTGGGTTAAAGCGCCAGTTCCAGACCCACAGGGCAGTGATCGCTGCCGAAAATCTGATCGTAGATCAAAGCCTCCCGCACCTGCTCCTGCATCCGCTGGGAGACGATAAAATAATCAATGCGCCAGCCCGCGTTCTTCTCCCGGGCGCGGAACCGGTAGCTCCACCAGGAATAGGCGATCCGCTCGGGGTAAAGGGTTCGGAAGGTGTCAGAAAAACCGGCGCGTAAAAGCTCCGTCATCTTCTCCCGCTCCTGATCGGAAAAGCCCGCGTGGCCCCGGTTGGTTTTCGGGTTTTTCAAGTCTATTTCCTCGTGCGCCACATTTAAATCGCCGCACAGCACCACCGGTTTTGTCCGGTCCAGCTCCAGAAGATAGGCTCTGAAATCGTCCTCCCACTGCATACGGTAGTCGATTCGCGCCAACTCGTCCTTAGAGTTGGGCGTATAACAGCACACCAGATAAAATTCTTCAAATTCGGCGGTGATGACCCGGCCCTCGTGGCGGTGTTCGTCCCCGCCGAAGTCATAGGTCACGTTTAGTGGCGGAATGCGGGTGAATACCGCCGTGCCGGAATAGCCGGGTTTATCGGCGCTGTTCCAAAATTTTTCATAGCCCGGCAGGTCAAACTCTGCCTGCTCCGGCTTCATTTTCGTCTCCTGCAGGCAGATTACGTCTGCGTCCGCCTCGGCGCAGAAATCTAAAAAGCCTTTTCCAAGGCAGGCCCGCAGGCCGTTCACGTTCCATGATACCAGCTTCATATAATCCTCCTTGTAATACAGTCATTTTTCACAGTTTACCCGGAACCGTGGAAAATGACAATGTTTTTTGCACCAAACCGTTGCTCCAATGGGAAAAAAATAGTACAATGAGAATCATGTGATTTTATGGGACAAGGATGGAAGATTTCATGGAAAACGAGAATCGGGGTCTGCGGGACATGACAGTCGGCAGCCCCGCGCGACATATTTTCCTGTTTGCGCTTCCTCTGCTGCTGGGGAGTTTTCTCCAGCAGCTTTACAACATGGTGGATTCTTGGGTCGTGGGAAACTATGTGGGCGATGCAGCGTTGGCCGCCGTGGGCGTCGGCTTTCCGGTAATCTTCATGTTCACCTCGCTGTTTATGGGGATTGCCAACGGCGGCACGGTGGTGATTGCCCAGTATTACGGCGCGGGAAAGCTGGACCGGGTGCGGGACGCGGTGGATACGATTTACACCACGTTCCTTGTGTCGGCCATTCCTGTGACGATTCTGGCATTGCTGCTGGTCAAACCCCTGCTCTTTTTGCTGCGGGTGGATGAGGCGGCTTATCATGAGGCTTGGGTCTATCTGATGATCGTCTGCGCCGGGCTGGTGGGGACCATCGGCTATAACACCAACGCCGGTATCCTCAACGGTATCGGCAACAGCCGGACCACCCTGCTGTTTCTGGCCGTTGCCGCGGGACTGAACATTGCGCTGGATTTGATTCTGGTGCTCTGCGCGGGAATGGGCGTTGCAGGCGTGGCGCTGGGCACCATCATCTCCCAGACATTTTCTTGGCTGTTCGGTCTGCTTTACATCAATCGAAAATACCCTCAAATTGCCATTCACCCCTTTTGTTTTCGGTTTGACAAAACGCTTTTCCGTCAGGTGCTGGGCATTGGCCTTCCCGCGGGATTTCAGATGTCTCTGGTGTCTATCGGCGTGATGACGGTAATGAGCAAAGTCAACACCTTCGGTACGGCGTACACCGCCGCCTACAACGTGGGCAATAAGCTGGACAGCATGGCATTTCTGGCGGTGCAGGCCCTTACCAACTCCGTTACCGCCTTTGTTGGCCAGAATGTGGGTGCGAAAAAGCCGGAGCGGGTGCGGCAAGGCGTGCGCATGACGGTGACGGCCACGGTGGTGTGGTGTCTTTTGATGACGGTGGTACTTTTGGTTTGGTCCGACGGGTTGTTCCACCTCTTCTCCCCCGAAGCGGCGGTGGCGGAGGCGGGGAACTATTATATTCGGGCCATCATGCCGCCCTATGCCCTGTTCGGCGTGATGTACATTCTCAACGGCGCAATGCGCGGAGCGGGAGAAAGCGTGTTTCCCATGACGGTCACGATCCTGTCCATGATTGTACTGCGTGTTCCGGCGGTTTACTATCTGGCGAACCACTTTGGCCCCGCCTATATGTTCTATGGGTTTGGAATCGGGTGGATAGGCGGCTTTGTGCTGTGTGTGACCTATTATCTCTCCGGCCGGTGGAAAAAACGGGGCAGTCTGGCGGACGAAACTTCCTGAGGCGGTTGTTATTTTCCGCTATTTGGCATATACTTTAAATTTACAGACGTTTATTACCGCCCTCTTCCATTCGGGGGGCGGAAAAGGAGGAAAATTTCCATGGAAAAAGAGAGATTCTATATCACAACGCCGATTTACTACCCGTCGGACAAGCTGCACATCGGCCACACCTACTGCACCGTGGCCACGGACGCCACCGCCCGGTATCAGCGCCTGAAGGGGAAGGATGTGATGTTCCTCACTGGCACGGACGAGCACGGACAGAAGATTGAGGACAAGGCCAAAGAGGCCGGGGTCACGCCTCAGCAGTTCGTGGACAATATTGTGGACGGCCCCAAGGGAATCCGGGACCTGTGGAAGCTGATGAACATTTCCAACGACCGCTTCATCCGCACCACCGACGAGTACCACGTCGCCGCCGTGCAGAAGATTTTCAAGAAGATGCACGACAACGGCGATATCTATAAGGGCAAATACAAGGGCAAATACTGCAAGCCCTGCGAATCCTTCTGGACGGAGAGCCAGCTCAAGGACGGCAAATGCCCCGACTGCGGCCGGGAGGTGCAGGACGCGGAGGAGGAGGCCTATTTCTTCCGCCTGAGCAAGTATGCCGACAAAGTCCGGGACCTGCTGGAAAACACCGATTTCCTTCAGCCCCGCACCCGCGTCAACGAAATGATCCACAACTTCATCGACCCGGGCCTTGAAGACCTGTGCGTTTCCCGCACCAGCTTCACTTGGGGTGTGCCTGTGGATTTTGACCCGGGCCATGTGGTCTATGTGTGGGTGGACGCGTTGTTTAACTACACCACGGCACTGGGCTTTTTGAACGAGCAGTATCATGACTACGACAAATATTGGCCCGCCGACGTCCACTTCGTGGGCAAGGAGATCGTCCGGTTCCACTCCATTATCTGGCCCGCCATGCTGATGAGCATGGAAATGCCCCTGCCCAAGCATGTCTACGGCCATGGCTGGCTGCTGCTGGACGGCGGTAAGATGTCCAAGTCCAAGGGCAACGTGGTGGACCCCTATCTGCTGGCGGAGCGGTACGGAACGGACGCGCTGCGCTTCTTCCTGCTGCGCTCCTTCCCCTTCGGACAGGACGGCAATTTCTCCAATGAGCTTTTGATCCAGTGCATCAACACCGACCTTGCCAACGATCTTGGCAACCTCCTCTCCCGCACCACCGCCATGGTGGAAAAGTATTTCGACGGCCAGCTGCCCGCAGTTCAGGAGGAAGACCCGATGGACGGCGAGTTGATCGCCATGGCCTCCGCCCTGCGGGACAAGTACGAGGCCCAGATGGAAAAGTTCCAGATGCAAAACGGTCTGGAGGAGACGTTCAAGGTCATCTCCCGGGCCAACAAATATATCGACGAGACGGCCCCGTGGGTTCTGGCAAAGGACGAGACGAAAAAGCCGCGTCTTGCCCGGGTGATGTACAACCTGCTGGAAACGCTGCGCATCTGCGGAACACTGCTGCTGCCCTTCACGCCCGACAGCTGCGCCAAGATTTTTGACCAGATCGGCGCATCTACGGAGATGACCGATTGGGAAGCCGCCGCCAAATGGGGTGTGCTGCCCGCTGCCGCCAAGGTCCACAAGGGGGAGAATATCTTCCCGCGTATTGATGTGGAAAAGGAACTGCAGGCGCTGGACGCAGTGCAGGAGGCCGCCAGAAGGGAAAATCTTCCCGCAATCGAGTTGGAACCTCAGCTGACGGAAAAGGTGGATTTTGACACATTCTGCAAGTCCGATTTCCGGGCAGTGAAGGTGAAGGCCTGCGAGGCTGTGAAAAAGTCCGAAAAGCTGCTGAAATTCACGTTGGACGACGGAACCGGCACGGACCGGCAGATTCTCTCCGGCATTCACAAGTGGTATCAGCCGGAGGATTTGGTGGGCAAGACGCTGGTGGCCATTGTGAACCTGCCTCCCCGCAAGATGATGGGGCAGGAGTCCAACGGGATGCTGATCTCCGCCGTCCACACGGAAAAGGGCGAGGAGTGCCTTCACCTTTTGATGGTGGACGACGCGATTCCCGCCGGCGCGAAAATGTGCTAATCGTCGTTGGGGCAAAGTCTGCTCCGCTGCGTTTTTTGAGAGCAATTCCTTGCGCCGCAAGCGATAAAAACCTATAAGATGCTTGATAGACGAAGCCCACCTCTGCCATTCGGCGGGGTGGGTTTCGTTTTCCCCTTGCGGGAAGTGGGGAAAGAGATTATACTGATGGCATAAATGCAGGAAACGGAGGAATCTTCTTGTTCGACACCCATGCTCATTATGACGACGCGGCGTTTGACCCGGATCGGGACGCGCTGCTCTCCGCCCTGCCGGAATTTGGCGTGAACCTTGTGGTGGACCCCGGCTGCGATGTGGAATCCTCCCGGGCCGCCGTGGCGCTGGCGGAACGGTTTGATCATGTCTACGCCGCCGTGGGTCTTCACCCGGAGAACTGCGGTGGGTGCGGCGACGCGGAAGTGGAAATGATCCGCCGTCTGGCGGCGCACCCAAAGGCGGTTGCCATTGGAGAGATCGGATTGGATTATCATTGGGACACCAATCCACCCAGAGAATTTCAGCAGGATATTTTCCGCCGTCAGCTGGCGTTGGCGGTGGAGTTGGACCTTCCCGTGATTATCCACGACCGGGACGCCCACGGAGACAGCTTGGCCATCATCGAGGAGTTTCCGAAAGCGAGGGGCGTGTTCCACTGCTATTCCGGCAGTGCGGAAATGGCGGAAGTTCTTCTCAAGCGAGGCTGGTATCTGGGGTTTGACGGCCCGATTACCTATAAAAACGCCCGCAAAGCGCAGGAGGTGGCAGCGGTGACGCCGCCGGAGCGCATCCTGTTGGAGACGGACTCCCCTTACCTCTCCCCCGTTCCGAACCGTGGGAAACGGAACGACAGCAGAAATCTTTTGTATATCGCACAGACCTTGGCCCTGTGGAAAAATATGGCCCCAGAGAAGCTGGCGCAAATTGCCGCGCAAAACGGAAAACAATTGTTTGGAATTGAGGTTTGAACATCATGGAAAAGAAAAAAGGCTTTACCATCACCTATGAATACGGCGGCAACCTATATGTGAACACCACCAACCGCTGCAACTTCAACTGCAATTTCTGTCTGCGGCACAACAAGGGCAGCGGCAGCATTTATACGCACAACCTGTGGCTGGAGCGGGAGCCTACTCGGGAGGAAATTCTGGCGGACATCGAAAAGCGGGACCTGAGCAAGTATGAGCAGCTGGTGTTCTGCGGCTTTGGCGAGCCCAGCTATCGCATGGAGGATATTTGCTGGGTGATCGACCAACTGAAGGCTCAAGGTAAAAAAATCTTTACCCGGATGGACACCAACGGTACGGGCAGTCTGATTCACGGACGGGACATCGCCCCGGACTTTGCCGGGCGGTTTGACATGGTTTCCATCTCCTTGAATACCGATACGGCGGAGAAGTACAACGCCCTGTGCCATCCGGCGCAGAGCGGGGCGTATCAGGCGATGAAGGACTTTGCCAAGGAGCTGCGGCAGTACGTCCCCAAGGTGATGATGACCGTGGTAGATACGATTCCCAAGGAGGAGATTGAAAATTGCCGCCGTATCTGCGAGGAAGAGGTGGGCGCTACCTACCGGGTGCGGGAGTATATCGAGGACTGAGGGCCTGTTTGCATAAGCACTGGGGATGTCTCAAAAATACGACGTGAAAATCGCCGGCCTTTATAGGTCGGCGATTCTTTTTTTGGCTGATAGCGCATAGGTTGTCCACAGAGGTGATGCAAATGAAAACAGCCGCGAAAAAGCGAAGCGGTCCCCGCAGGCTTGGGGCCATGGGTCTGGCGGCGTGTACCCTGTGGGGCGTGGCGGTCACAGCCGGAAGCGACACCATCGCCTCCGCGATTTCGGCCCTGCGGCAGGAGGCGTCGGCGCCCCTGTCGGCGCTGCAATGGGAACTGGGCGATCTGGGGCCGGAGGACGGACTGTCTCCTGCCGCCGTGCTGACAATTGCGGAGTCTCCCCTGCTGCTGTCCGCGCGGGAAACCGTGGCGCAGCTTTTGTCCACGGAGATGCCGGATGCGCCCCAAGAACCGGTGGCGCAGACTCCGGTGGAAGAAACGCCGTTGGATACATCTCCGGTTCCCGCAGAGAATATCCCGGAAAACGGCGTTACCGCGAAAACACTGGTGCCCACGGGGGATGCGGGGTATACCGTCACAGGCAAGGTCTATATTACCAACAGTACCGAACACGCCCTGAGCATTCAGGACCTGACGACTTCTTTTGACGCGGGACTGACCGACGAAGAGCCTCAAATTCTAATTATCCATACTCACGGAAGCGAGGCCTATACCCCTGCGCCGGGGGTGGAGGTGGAATACTCCGGAAATCACCGCAGTACCGACACCCGATACAATGTAGTGGCCGTGGGTGATGTGATGGCCCAGACCTTTGGCGAGGCGGGCATTTCCGTCCTCCATGACCGGACGCTGTACGACTACCCCTCTTATTCCGGGTCGTATGATCGGTCCTTAAAGGCCATCGAGAGCTATCTCACGCAGTACCCCTCCATCCACTTTATTCTGGACGTTCACCGGGACGCCATCGAGGACACGGAAGGCAATGAATACAAGGTGATCTCTCCGGTGGAAGGGGTGGGAAATGCCGCACAGGTGACGATTGTGGTGGGCAGCGACGGCAGCGGCCTGCCCCATCCAAAGTGGATGGAAAATCTGAAGCTGGCGGTGGCGGTGCAGCAGAATATCACGCAGACGTACCCCACGCTGCTGCGTCCCATCCTCTTACGAAATTCTCGTTATAATCAGCACGCCACCACCGGTTCCCTTTTGCTGGAAGTGGGGGCCGCCGGAAACTCTCCGGAGGAGGCCGCTTTGGCCGGAAAGCTGGTTGCCCGCCAGATGGCCGAATTCTTGGAGGCAAAAAGCAAATGAAGTCTGCCGCCCCGAATTCTACTGGGCGGCAGATTGAAAAGAAGGCAGCGAATCTTATAAAAACGGCTCTCACCAGCAATGGAGAGAGCCGTTTTATTTTATTGCGGAGGGTTGCCGCAGCCCAGATCCACGCGGAAATCCCCTCTGGCGCGAGCCGCTTCCCGCCGCTTCTTATCCGCGCCCAGCGCGTCCAGCATCCCGCCGATGATCTGGTTTGACACCAGAAAGCCATTGGGCGTCAAGCGCCAGCGACCGTCCTCCTCAACCGCGTAGCCCGCCTGACGGCACTCCTCGAGGAATGGCACAAAGCAGTCAAACCGGCGCCGGAACCGGTTTTCAAACACCTTGGGGTCCAGCCCGAAAACTGTGCGCAGTCCCAGCATGATCCACTCCGTGTCCCGATCCAGAGGCGGAATGCGCTCGTTTTCGGAGAGCAGAGGCCCTCCGGCCCTCATACCGGAGAGATAGCCGTCCAAATCCTTTTCATAAGCATAGCGCACATTACCAAAGTCCGAATGCGCTCCGGGGCCAAAGCCCGCATACTCGCCCAGCGTCCAATATTTTAAGTTGTGCCGAGACTCAAAGCCTGTCCGGGCAAAGTTGGAAATCTCATACTGGAAAAAACCGTGGCGATGAAGACAGTCCACCGTCCAGAGATACATTTCTGCCTGTACGTCGTCACTGGGAAACTGCTCGCTGTCCCGCCGCAAAAAGAGGGGCGTTCCCTCTTCCACCTTCAGTCCGTAACAGGAGATGTGCTGGGGGGCCAAGTCAATGGCGGCGTGCAGGTTTTTCTGCCAAGTCTCCAGAGATTGTCCCGGCAGTCCATAAATCAAATCCAGAGAGAGATTGGTAAATTTGGCCTTCCGCGCCGCTTCCACCGCTGTTTTCACCTGCGCGGCGGTGTGGATGCGGCCGATGGCTTGCAATTCTTCGTCATTGGCGGACTGCATACCAAGGCTCAGGCGGTTGAATCCCGCCTTGCGCAAAGCGCGCAGATCTCTAAAGTTTCCGGCGGACTCGGGGTTTGCCTCCAGTGTGATCTCTGCGTCCTTTGTGACGCTGTATTTCTTTTGAATGGCTTTCAAAAGGTGTGTCAGATGCTTGACGCCCAGCAGCGTGGGGGTGCCTCCGCCAAAATAAATGCTGTCCACCACATGGTGCTCTGCGCGGGGCGCAATCTCAGCCAATTGGGTTTCCAGCGCCTGCACATAGTCATCCATCCGTCCCTCCGCGCCGGGCAGGGAATAAAAATCACAATAATCGCACTTTTTTGCACAGAAGGGGATGTGGACGTACAGCCCCAGTTTTTTTTGGTCTTCTTTCAAGGCGGCGGCCTCCTTTGCCGGTAAATTACAATCGCAGCGTCCATTTTACAGTTTTTCGCTCTTTTATGCAAGGCGGATATCACTTTCTCACCCGGAAAAAACCGCATCGGACAGAATCTGCGCCCGCAGGTGATTGAACCTGTGGGCGCGGAAAATTCCCTGAGCGGCTAAAAACCTGAAAATGCAAACTCTTATTCCGTACCAATGCAGAAGAACGTGAAACTGCCGGTGGCCAGCAGTTTTCCGGTAGCTTCGGCACTGATGTCCACATTGACAAGGCAGGTTTTTTTGCCCCGGTGCCGCACAGTCCCGATTGCCACTGCGGTTCCCTCTTTAATGTTGGACAGGAAGTTCATGGAGCTGCTCTGTGTCACATAGATGCGCCCGTCGGAGTGGGCGGTGGAACCGGCGGTGCTGTCCGCCATGGTGTATAATGCGCCGCCGTGCAGCATTCCGTGGGGGTTTGTGCTCTCCGGCCGCAGCGTCAGGCGGCATTCCGCCCGGTCCTCCTCCAAGGAACTCAGCTCAATGGAGTTATACGTCATAAAGCGATTCAGCTTGATCCGGTCGTTTTTAATCTCTTCTAATGTTGCCATCGGTTTTCTCCTCGCTTTTTATTTAGATGATGGAGATAGTCTACCACGTTTCAAAAAAAGTTTCCATACTTTCGTTAGAAGGAAAATTGGTAAACAGGAAAATTTTCAACAAAAAGGTATAATATTGTGGAAAACGGTGCTTAAGAGGTGAAAATTGAGAAAAAAGGAAGGAGTTTTCATATAAAGAAAAGCAGACAAGCGCCACATTTTCGCGCTTGCCTGCTTTTTTAAAGAATTCAGACTTCTCCCGGATTCTTTTTTGGGCACTTTTTGTGGTTCTGTGCCACGGGTTTACCGCCTTCAGAGGACGTTTCCCCTGCCGATTCCTTATGCCGCAGACCCTGAGGGGCGTCTCCCTTCAGTTTATTGTGGATTTCCAGCATGGTCTGGGCGGCCTCATCGAACTGCTTGACCTCTTCAAAGTTTTCAACCAAGTCGCTGTGAACCAGATCGCTGTAATCCTTTGCAGGACTCTTGGGATACACAGCCCGCAGCAGAATGGGAGTCACAATGGTGGAGGCGACGACCATCAGCACCATGGGAGCCAGAAACACAGGGTCCATCAATCCGCTGGCAATGCCCTTGTTGGCCACAATCAGAGCGACCTCGCCGCGGGAAATCATACCCACGCCAATTCGCAGGCTTTCGGCGTTGGTATAATGAAACATCTTTGCGCCCAAGCCGCAGCCGACAACCTTCGTTACAATTGCCACCACGATAGAAACAACTGCCAAAACCATAACCCGCGCGTCCATGGAGGACAGAACCACCTTCAAACCAACGCTGGCAAAGAAGATGGGAGAGAGAAACATATAGGACAGAGTTTCACACTGGGACTGTACGTAAATCGCCCGCGCAGTGTTGGCGATAATCAGACCTGCGCAGAACGCGCCGATGATGTCTGCCACGCCGAAAAATGTTTCGGCGACATAAGCATAGAAGAAGCAAAACGCGATGGAAATGACGGCAAAGCGCTTGCGGTTCCAACGGGCCGAAACCATCCACTTTTGAATGAGCTTGTGGAGAAAGTATCCCATAATCAACGTCATCACAAAGAACGCCGCGATCTTAAGCATCACCAGCCAGATACTGACATTGCCGCTGGATGCGCTGGTGATCAGCGTCAGCAAGATCAGACCCAGCACATCGTCGATCAGCGCCGCGCCCAAAATCGCGTTGCCGGATCGAGTGGAGAGCTTTCCCATCTCCTTCAGCGTTTCCACACTGATGGACACGGAGGTAGCGGTAAACACCGTGCCGACAAACATATTTTTCAGCGGGTCGCCGCCGCCGTTAAAGGCCGCAGCCAGCGCGTAGCCGCCGGCCAAAGGAACCAGTACGCCGATCAGGGCGATAAAAAAGGCCGCCTTGCCGGATTTCTTCAGTTCACTGATGTCCGTCTGCAAGCCTGCACTGAACATCAGAACAATCACGCCGAGTTCCGACAGCATCGAAAGAAAGTCGCTGGGCTGCACCAGATTCAGAATGCTTGGACCCAACAGAAGTCCTGCAACCAAGGACCCGACCACCTGCGGCATATCCACCCGTTTGGACATGATGCTGAAAACCTTTGTCACCAAAATAATGATGGCGACATCAAATACAAACTCATAGGATTCCATTTCAACACCTCTTATTCATATTATAGCTGTTTCCGGCTGCCCGCACAGCTGACAGAGCTCTTCCAAAGACTCTGCCGACCTACAAACGCCTTGTCTCAGTTCATGCCACCTTTTAAACTGAAGCAGCTTGCTCGTAATCGTACCATCGAGCCTAACACAAACCAGAGGAAATGTCTAGTGGGGGGACACGTTAAAAAGCACAATTGGATACAAAAAATGAAGGATTTTTCATATATATTGCCTACAATTATATGCAATTTAGACGCTATATCGGTTTCTTCGCGAACTCTTTGCAGGAAATCTTTCAAAGTACCGTATGCGGAACAAGGCGTGTGTACCAGATGTTTAGAGAGATCTGTATTTCAGCCAAACGTCCTGCGCATCGAAAAAGAAGCACTCCCCACCCTATTGGGTGGAGAGTGCTTCAATGGAGCGGGCAACGAGGCTCGAACTCGCTACCTCCACCTTGGCAAGGTGGCGCTCTACCAGATGAGCTATGCCCGCGAAACAAGAGTTATTTTAACAAAGAAAGAGGTTTCTGTCAACCCTTATTTACGGATTTTGTGGATTTTCCGGGAATGCACCCGTCGTTCCATCTGTCGCCGCTACCGGATGCATGGTCTTTTCAGCGGCCGAAGCCAGATTAAATTCAATCAGACCCACGGGACCGGATGCCGGATAGTAAGACACGGTCCATTCCGGCGTCTCGGTCAGCTCTCGCTGCGTCCGAAGGTCGGACACCGTCTGGTCCACCGCGGCCCTATCCTCCTCCTGCCAATAGCCCACGCGGACCGTCAGCTCTGTCTTTCCGTCGTCCAGCGCCGTTTCCAAAAGACTTTGCACCGCCGCAACGCTGGTGGCATTGACGATGGATGCGATTTGCTCCATGGTGCGGCGATAGCCCAGCTGGACGGAAAGCTCGTAATATCCCCTTTGGGCAGTGGACGAGGAAGTGATATATTCCACCGCGTAATTTCCAAGGGCGGTTTCCTGCTGCACCTCGGCGGCGGCCTTTTCCAGCCCGTCCGCCACGGAGACGCCGTCGTCATAGGTGTAAAGACGGATCACTGCCTGCTCCGTATGCTGGCCGATCAGTAGCATCAGGTCGTTGACCACGTCCTGATAGCTCTCCGCCCGGAGAATGCCGGTGGCCTCACTCTCCCAGAACTTGCTGGAATGAGCCTCCACCGTGCTGTACTCCCGGTCGAGCAGAGAGGCGCAGCCGGAGAGCAGCATACACCCTGCCAGCAGCAAACACATGCGCTTTTTCATCCGTCCGCGCCTCCTTTCGTTTGTTAGAAAAAAATAGGAAACCGTTTTGCGCCGCTTTTAGAATCCCAGGTCCTGATCAATCAAAACAATCTCCGTCTCCATGCCGCTCATGGGCCGCCACAGCACCGCCAGTCCCCGGCATATGCGGGCGGGACTCTTGCAGTCATAGCACCGGTCGCCGTTCACGGCACAGGGAGTCTTCGTCTGAAGCCGCTGGGCGTTTTTCGGCGCGGCAATGTTTCGGGCGCGCCACAGCGCCTCGTCGTAAGTACCGGCCAGCTTATTGCGGCCCACCACCAGATACAGCTTCTCGTGACCATACAGCATGGAGGCAACCCGGTTGCCGTTGCCGTCGATGTTGATGAGGTCGCCCTCTTCATCCAATCCGTTGACAGAGGACAGGTAGATCTGCGCCTTTTCCGCCTCGCCTGTGGAGATGGGAGTTCCCTGCCAGTGCCAGTACACGGAATTATGAGTGGAAAGGCTCTCATACAAGCCCATATCCCGCAGCGTTACGGAGCCGCCAAATCCCACCGTTTTTCCGTCAATAGCCCCGTTGAGATAGGTCGCCGCTTCCTCCGCCGTCTGAAATGTCTGGACACTGAAACCGCGCGCTTTCAGATTCTCCGCCGCTTTTTTCAAATCCGCCATCGTCAAATCTCCTCCTTCTTATATTCCCCGAATCCCTCGCCCAACACATCGTGGGCGTCGCAGACAATCAAAAATGCGCCGGGGTCAGCCTCGTGGACAATGCGCTTTACCTCCACGATCTCCCGCTGTTTGAATGCCACCAACAGCACATGCTTCTCGTCGCCCGTATAGGCGCCCGAAGCGTTCAAAATGGTGACGCCCCGGTCCCGGGCCAAAATGGCGTCCGCCGTTTTTCTCCAGCTGTTGGAGATGATGTACGCCACCTTGGATTCATCCAGACCGTAGAGAATCTTATCAATCACCACGGTGGAGACAAACAAGGCGACCAGGCCGTACAACGCGGCGTTGACGCTGCCGAAGACCACGGCGATCAGCGCCAGCACCACAAAGTCCGGAATCAGAATGAGCTTTCCCATGGGGAGCCACGGAAATTTTAATTTTAAAAGACGGGCCACGATGTCGGTTCCTCCAGTGGTGGCGCCCTGAGAAAAGACCAGCCCCACGCCCACGCCCAAAAGCGCCCCGCCCACAAGGCAGGCCAGCATGGTGTCCATGGGCGGGAATTTGTACAGCAGAGCGATGCCGTCGATGGCCAAGGAACTGACCAGCATGGAAAAAAGAGAGGAAATCAGCAGATGCCGTCCGATGAGCTTCCACCCCAGAAGGAACAGCGGTACGTTCAGCACCGCCGACAAAATACCGACCGACGCCCAAGGCAGCAGCACGTTAATTACCTGGGCAAGACCGGTCAGGCCGCCCATACCGATTTGGTTCGCTTCAAAAAACCAGTTAAAGGACAGTGCAAAGATAACGGACCCTAGAGTGATAATGCTGTAACTCCTCAAGATCTTTTTTATAATATCCACCGATCCTTTCTATCCGCTCTATTCCAAAAGGCTGAAATGGCTGTAAAAATCAGTCCAGAAGACCGATCTGCTTTTCCTCGGAATCCTCACCGCGCAGCAGCGACCCGGCGGCGGGGACCGACCGGACGCGGTAGCGGCTCTGGTTGACGATGGCGCTTTCCGCAAGAGGCACGGCCTTTTCCAAATGATACTTGGGCTTCATGGTCATCACTGCCACGCCCTGCGTGGATCGGGTGGTCTTGGGTGTGAGCAGAGCGGTGCTGAAAATAAGCGCACGGGGTTCGCTGGAATAGAGAGCCAGCTCTTCCTCTTCGTTCAGGTGGCAGATGGCCGCCAGCGGCGATTTGTCGGAATAGGCGCCCGTCAGTTTCCGGCGGTTCGAGGTGGTTTGATACGCCGTCAGATTCACTCGGGCGGCCTTGCCGTTTTCAAAGAAGAACAGCAGCGCGCCGGAATAGTCTCCCGGCAGACAGGCGAACACCGGGCTTTCCTCCGGGTCCATCCCAAGTTTTGTGGGCAGATAATCTCCCAAGACGCTTGCCTTTAGGTCTTCAAAGTCGCAGATACGGCATTTATAGACCTGACACCGGTCGGTGAAGAACATGATTTCCGACGCATTGCTGGTTTCAAAGGTCTGGCGCAGTGCGTCTCCGTCTTTATATTTTTGCTCGCTGTTCATTCGCAAAGACGCAGGGGGAATTTTCTTAAAGTACCCCTCCCGGGACAAAAAGACACTGACGGGATAATCCTCCACCGTGTCCTCTTCGTCAAAGACCTCCACCTCGTGGCTGTAAATCAGTGTGGTTCGGCGGGGTTGGCCGTATTTTTTTGAAACCTCGTTCAGTTCGCTGATGATGACCTTTTTCAGCCGCTGCGGGCTTTCCAGAAGGTCCTCCAAGTCCTCAATCTCATCCTGCAAGGCGTCTGTTTCCTGAACCCGCTTGAGGATGTATTCCTTATTGATATTGCGCAGCTTGATCTCGGCCACATATTCCGCCTGTGTTTGGTCGATGCCAAAGCCAATCATCAGGTTGGGGATGACTTCGGCTTCCTCCGCTGTCTCCCGAATGATTTTTATGGCCTTGTCAATATCCAGCAGGATGCGCTTGAGGCCCTTGAGCAGGTGCAGCTTGTCCTTCTTCTTCCCCAGAACAAAATAAACCCGCCGCCGTACAGATTCCCTGCGCCATGCGCACCACTCCTCCAGCAGCTGCCGCACGCCCAGCACCTTGGGCATTCCGGCAATCAAAACGTTGAAGTTGCAGCTGCACGTATCTTGCAGCGTCGTCTGCTTGAAGAGCTTTGCCATCAGCCGGTCGGGGTCCACGCCCCGCTTGAGGTCGATGGTCAGCTTTAGGCCGGAGCGGTCCGTCTCATCCCGCATGTCGGCAATCTCCTTAATTTTCCCCGCCTTAATCAGTTCGGCCACCTTGTCCAGAATGGCCTCGATGCTGGTGGAATAAGGGATTTCGTAAATTTCGATCAGGTTTTCGTCTTTGACATAGCGCCACTTGGCCCGGACCTTCACGCCGCCCCGGCCGGTGCGGTAAATCTCCTCCAATGTCGCCGGCTCGCAGATCAGCTCGCCGCCGGTGGGAAAATCGGGGCCTAACAAGGTGTCGGTCAGGGCGCAGTCTGGATTTTTGAGATAGGCGACGGTGGTGTCGCATACCTCTTTTAAATTGAATCCGCAGAACTGGGACGCCATGCCCACCGCGATACCGCTGTTGGCGGAAACTAGAATGTTGGGAAACGTGGTGGGCAGAAGGGCCGGCTCCTTCATGGTGTTGTCGTAGTTGTCAATGAAATCCACCGTGTCGTTGTCGATGTCCTTAAAAATCTCGGCGCAGATGGGGGCCAGCTTTGCCTCTGTGTACCGGCTGGCGGCCCAAGCCATATCGCGGGAGTAGGACTTGCCGAAGTTACCCTTGGAGTCCACAAAGGGGGTCAGCAATGCACCGTAGCCCACGCTGAGGCGCACCATGGTATCATAAATGGCGGCGTCTCCGTGGGGGTTCAGGCGCATGGTCTGGCCCACGATGTTGGCAGACTTCGTCCGTGCGCCGGTGAGCAGCCCCATTTTGTACATCGTGTACAGAAGCTTGCGGTGGGAGGGCTTGAATCCGTCGATCTCCGGGATGGCCCGGGAGACGATGACGCTCATGGCGTAGGGCATATAGTTGACTTCCAGCGTGTCGGTGATGGGCTGGGCCACCACGGCGGCGTGCAGTCCCATCACGTTGGGGTTTACTTCCTTGTGATCAATTTCTTCGGGGCGCTTTTTCTTTGGCATTCGTATCAAACCTCATATGCGGCGGTGGCCGCCTTGCTTTCTTGTCCAGCGCGGTCCGTCCCTGCAAATGCGGATGCAGGGAGCGAAGGGCTGAGAAAATTTTGCGCGGAAGAAGGCCGATCCGGAAAGCCGGACTGCCGGTATCCGTAAATTGTTTTCCGGTGAAATCCCTTCGCCGGAGCTGCCGCACTTGCACGTCAGTACATTGGATGCAACAGTCAACGCGCTGCGCGTTATATAAACCATTTTACGGCCTTTTTATAGATTCTAGAATCAGGAGATGTCCGCCATCTCCAGATATTTAAACCCGTTTTCCGCGATGTGGTCTTTCCGGCCCTGCAAATTGTCTCCCAGCAGCAGGTCGAAGACCCGGGATGTCTCCGCAACGTCGGAGGGCTGCACCCGAATCAGCCGCCGCGTGGCGGGATTCATGGTGGTGAGCCACATCATCTCCGGCTCGTTTTCACCAAGGCCCTTGGACCGGTCCACTTTGATTTTCTTTCCAGCAAGGTCCTTCACAATGTCGTTTTTCTCCTTGTCGGAGTATGCGAACCACGTCTTCTCCCCGCAGGTAATCTCAAAGAGGGGAGTTTCCGCGATATAGATGTATCCTTCCCGGATGAGGGTGGGGGTCAGGCGGTAAAGCATGGTCAAAATCAGTGTGCGGATCTGGAAACCGTCCACATCGCCATCGGTGCAGATGACCACCTTGTTCCAGCGCAGGTTCCCCACGTCAAATTCCGCCAGATCCTTGACGTGCTTGTCCTTGACCTCCACGCCGCAGCCCAGCACCTTCATCAGGTCGGTAATGATTTCGCTTTTAAAAATCCGGGCGTAGTCTGCTTTCAGACAGTTCAAAATCTTGCCGCGGACGGGCATGATACCCTGATATTCCGAGTCCCGGCCCATTTTCACGCTGCCCAGAGCGGAGTCGCCCTCCACGATATAGATTTCCCGGCGGCTCACGTCCTTGGACCGGCAGTCCACGAACTTTTCCACCCGGTTGGCAATGTCGATGCTGCCGGAGAGTTTTTTCTTGATGTTCAGCCGGGCCTTTTCCGCGCTTTCCCGGCTGCGTTTGTTGATGAGAACCTGTTCGGCGATCTTCTCCGCATCAAAGGGGTTCTCGATGAAATAGACCTCCAGATTGCTTTTCAAAAAGTCCGTCATGGACTCCTGTACAAATTTGTTGGTGATGGCCTTTTTCGTTTGGTTTTCATAGCTGGTGGCGGTGGAGAAGTTGTTGGAAACCAGAACCAGACAGTCCTCCACGTCGTTCCAGGTAACCTTGCTCTCATTTTTCTGGTATTTTCCGTTTTGCTTCAAATACTGGTCGATGGCGGAGACGAACGCGGATTTTGTGGCCTTTTCCGGGCTGCCGCCGTGCTCCAGCCAGCTGGAGTTATGATAGTGCTCGATGATGTTGACCCGGTTTGAAAAGCAGCAGGCTGTGCTGAGTTTCACCTTATATTCCGGCTTGTCCGCCCGGTCCCGGCCCTTGCGCTCCGTCTCCCAAAATACCGGGGCGGTGAGGCTCTCCTCTCCCGCCAGCTCGGTCACATAGTCCACAATGCCGTTTTCATAGACGAAGTCCTCCGTCTCGAAATGGCCGGGGACGGCCTCGTTGCGGAAGCGGAAGGTCACGCCCGCGTTCACCACCGCCTGCCGCTTCATCACGTCCTTGAAATATTCTGCCGGAATGGCGGTATCCGTGAACACGTCCAAATCCGGCAGCCACCGAATGGTGGTGCCGGTCTTCTTTCCCCGGTCGGTTGGCTCCTCGTGCAGGCCCCCGACATTTTCGCCCTGCTCAAAATGGAGCGTATATTTTTTCCCGTCTCTGCGGACGGCAACGTCCATATATTTGGAGGCGTATTGCGTGGCGCAGGAACCAAGGCCGTTGAGGCCCAAGGAGTATTCGTAGTTGTCGCCGCTGTTGTTGTCGTATTTTCCGCCGGCATACAACTCGCAGAAGACCAGTTCCCAGTTCCAGCGCTGTTCCTTTTCGTTCCAGTCCAGCGGACAGCCCCGGCCAAGGTCTTCCACCTCGATGGAGCGGTCGGCATATCGGGTGACGGTGATCAGGCTCCCGTGGCCCTCGCGGGCCTCGTCAATGGCGTTGGACAGAATTTCAAAGACCGCGTGTTCGCAGCCCTCCAATCCGTCAGAACCGAAAATAACGCCGGGGCGTTTCCGCACCCGGTCCGCGCCCTTTAAAGAGGAAATGCTCTCGTTGCCATAGTTCTTTTTTGCTGCCATTGCCTGTTTCCTTTCCGTTTTGTTTGCCATATTAAAAATATCGTATCATACAGCGGAAAAAAATTCAAGACCGGGGCAGATGCGGAAATTTCATCGCACCGGCTGAATCTTTTCCCTGCGAATGTTCTTACGTAAATTTTACCATAACCTATATGTCACCTTATCAAGTAACCTTCGTTTCTGGGTTTTGCACATTTTCCACTGAGTTTTCCACGCTGTTATGTAAACGCCAAAAACCACTAAAAAATGCGTACTCTTTTTCCTACCTTTCAGGGCGGAAAAACGGGCCGCCGCAGCCCTTTGCGACGGCCCGCTTTTTTGCGGGAGATTTTTTAAAAACAAGACGCATCAAGGACTACGGCATCAACATCAGCACCACGCCATAGATCGCGGACGCCAGCGTGCCGAAGACGATCACAGGCCCCGCCACCAAAAACATTTTTGCCGCCATGCCGGTGACAAAGCCCTCGCTGCGAAAATCAATGGCGGGGGAAACCACGGCGTTGGCAAATCCCGTGATGGGAACCAGCGTGCCTGCGCCGCCGTATTTGGCCAGCTTGTTATAAAGGTTCAGCCCCGTGAACAGCGCGGAGAGAAACACCAGTGAACAGGAGGTGGCGGTTCCCGCATCCTCTTTGTCAAGGCCCGCAGCGCCCCAGCCGTTCATAATCAGCTGTCCGATCACGCAGATCGCTCCGCCGATGACGAAGGCAAGGACCGTGTTTTTCACGATGGGGGATTTTTTTGACTTCTGTTTGACCAGCTGCGCGTATTCCTTTGGAGAAATATCCATAAAACCGCCTCCGATGTTATTTCCGGTAGAGTTTCCTGAATTGTAAAAATTATTCATGTCAGCCCACCCGCCGCAAAGCACGACTAAGAGACGCGACGTAAAAAGCGAACCGGACGCTCTCCCAAAAAGCGTCCGATTCGGCGGTTTATTTTAAAAAGCGCTATTTTCGGAGAAGAGGAAGCGTGAGAACAAAACGGGTGGATTCCGCGTCGGACTCGGCGCGCAAAGTGCCCTTGTGCTCCGCGGCAATGGTTCGGGCGATGGACAGGCCCAATCCAAAACCGGCCTTTTCCCCGCGGGAGGCATCCGCCCGATAGAATCGCTCAAACAGATGGGTCAGCTGCTCCGCCGGAATGGGCGGGCCTTGGTTTGTTACCTGAAGCCTTGCGTGGCGCTCCGCCTTTTGAAGGGACAGCTCAATGGGTGCGCCTTCGGCGCCGTATTTAATGGCATTGTCTAAAAGAATGGAGATCACCTGCTTCAGCTTGTCCAAGTCGCCGTTGACCGAGATATCCGGAGCGACGGCTTCATAGCGCAGCGTCTTCCCCACCTCAAATGCTACCGGTTCAAACAGCAGAGCGCAGTCTGTGGCCGCGTCGGACAAGGAGACGGCGGAAAAAACACTGGTGCGGACCATGTTGTCTGCTCTGGCCAAAGTCAGCATTTCCTCTACAAGGGCTTTCATCTGCTGGGCCTCTGATTGAATGTTGTCCGCCCAGCGGGCGGGCCGGGGGTCCAAAGGGACGGAACCCATCAGCTCCGCGTTGGAGAGAATGACGGTCAGCGGCGTTTTCAGCTCGTGGGACGCGTCGGACAAAAACTGGTGCTGCTGGTTCCATGCCCGCTCCACCGGGCGGGTGACCCACCAAGCCAGCAGAATCGAGATGCCCAAAAGCACCAGCAGCGCCGCCGCGCCGATCTGCAGGGAGGAGCGCATCATGGTGTGGAGCGCGGACATCTCCATGGAAATATCCACAAAGGCGATGCGCTCAAAAAAGTGGTTATCCACCCGCAGGAAGCGGAGGTTATAGGCGGAGACGGTGCCTGTTTCGGCGCCCTGTTCCATGCAGCTTTGCAGAATGTCCCGCAGAGCGGCGGTGTCTTCCAGATCGGAATAGGTGCCGCCGGTGACATAGACCGTGCCGTTCCAGATCTCCACGGTGAAATAGGGCAGCTGGACTTGGTTGCCGCCCACCATGATACCGGTTTGGCCCTGATTCACCCGGGGATCGCTGACGATTACGCGGCGCAGCAGTTCCTGTGTGCTGTTTTGAAGTCCCCGCTTGGCAGAGGCGTACATGGAAAAAAACATGCCTCCAAGCAGCGCCGTCACCAACAGCATACACACCGCCAGCACTTGCAGCCGCAGCTTTCGGATCATGTCGGGTTCTCCCCCGGCGTCAGACTGTAACCCGCCATGCGGATGGTGGTGATCTTCGCCGTGGAGCGCAGGTGCGCAAGCTTGCGGCGAAGAAAGGAGATATAAACCTCCACATTGTTGTCCTCCGCCTCGGACTCGTAGCCCCAGACCTTCAGCAGCAGCTTTTCCTTGGTAAGGACCAGCTTTTGATTCAGCATCAGCACTTCCATCATGTCAAATTCCTTTCGGCTCAATCGGACGGACCGGTCGGCACAGGAAAGGGTAAAGTTGGACGTTTCCAGCCGCAGATCGCCGCAGGTCAACGTCCCGGTGTCCCGCAGTTCGGGAGTCCGGCGGGTCAGCGCCCGGATGCAGGCCAAAAGCTCCTTTGGCTCAAAAGGTTTCGTCAGGTAATAGTCCGCGCCGCAATCCAGCCCCTGCACCTTGTCGGAGACTTCGGATCGGGCGGTGAGCATTAAAACGGGCGTGGCGTTTCCCTCCGCCCGCAGACGGCGAAGCACATCGAACCCATTGAGCTTGGGGAGCATCACATCCAGCAAAATCACGTCGTAGATGGAAGTAAGGGCATTGTCCAGACCGCTTTCGCCGTCGTGACTCACATCAGCGGTGTAGCCGTCCATTTCCAGCAGATCCTGCAGCGTCGCGGCCAAACGCGTTTCATCTTCCACGATTAAAACTCGCATGGGAAAACACCTCCCTGAAAAATAAGATCCATTAAGATAAAAATGAGGGGGGAATCAATTCCCCCTCATTTTACCAAATAAGCTAAAAAATAGCAATCAGCCCGCGGAGGATGCGGCGGGGGCTGTATCAGAGGATGTGGAGGCGTTCTCCAACCCGTTGACGGACACCTTCATCAGCATATCCAATTTGTCCGCCGTCATGCGGTAGACAGTGGTGTCTTCGTCCACACGGACATAGCGCCCGTCGCCGTCCAGCACCGGATTGCCAATGGTCAGGGTCAGCGTTTCCTCCGTGCCGCCGTCTCCGGTGTATTTCACGGTGATGACGGAACTGGGCTCGTCAAAACCGCACAAGGCCGCCGCGTCGTTGGAGGGGCGGTAATCCACGCAGGCGTCCAGACGCAGTCCCAAAATCTGCTTCACGATGCCCTGAACCTGTTTGTTGTCGGCGACGTTGGCCCCGCCAGAACGCCAAGCGGTGGAGATCTCCTCTCCGGAAGACGAAGAAGACGCGGCGGAGTCCCCGCCGGAATTTTCCTCATGAGAGGCGGTGAGAATCGTGGTCACGGGACCGGCCAGCGTTACGGAATTCAGCTGTGCCTCCGTCAGAGCGGGAAAGTCCGGCAGAAGACACATGTCGTAAATCCCCACGGCCATTTCACGGGAAAGCTCGTCGGAAATGATATAAACCGGCGTTTCAGACCTGTTCATCAGCATGTAATAGCTGTTGCCGTCGGAAGTGGCGTTGCCCAGAGCGATGGTGGTAGTCTGACCGTTGTCCGAGGTGGCGGTCAGCGTCTGGGATGGCTCGTCGAGACCGTAGGCATCCAGCGTGTCGCCCTCGGTAATGGTCTGCTGGGGCTTCAGCGCGGAAAGGGTGTTGACTATTTTAATGAGATAGTCCTGATCCAGAGGGAAATCGGGATCATTGGTCCAGTACCACTGTCCATCGTCGTTGAGGGCAAAGGAGAGCGTGGCGTTTCCGTTGTGATAGGACAGCTCCTTATAGGACGAGGCGGCGTCGGTAATCACGCCGGCGGCGGCTGCCGCGGCGGCAGCGTCCTGCTCCGCCTGCTGGGCCCGGTTTTTCGCGGCCCGCACGCCCAGCAACACCGCGATCAAAAGCACCACGGCGGTCAGAAGAATCAGAAGTGTTCGTTTTTGTTTTGCGTTCATGGGGGAAGGTTCCTCCTTTTAGAGTTTGCGCCGCCGCGTCCAGCGGACGAAGCCGAAAATCAGCAGCGCGGCGGGAATCACAAAGATAAACAGCAGTCCCCACAGCCCGCCGGTGGTGACGGTGTTGTTCTCCTCCGCCAAAGACACCGGCTCCACGCTGATGGAAGATACGTCGTCAAACCCGGCGGTGACAGAGGCCATGAACAGCGCGGCATTGTCCACATTGGCAAAGCTGGAGGTGACGGAGTCGCCGCACAGGGAGTCGCTGCCAAACACCGTCAGCCGGGCGGTCATGTTGTCGTCAATGGGTTCTGTGGCCACCGCGCCAACCACATAGCTGCCGGAAACCTGACTGTTGTCCGCATTAACGGCGACGCCGTCGTCCGACGTGGTGAGAAAGGGAGAGACGGTGATGGTGTCCCGCACCGGGTTGGTGACCGTCATACCCCGGGAACCGTACAGCAGGAGCGTGGCGTCGCTGCTCACAGCTTTGGCTGCGTCCACAGAGGTATCCAGCGTGGGGAAGAACAAAAACGGGGTATTTTGATAGTACCGCTGCATATCGGTCACAAGGCCCGGAGCAACGCTCAAACCGTAATCCGAGCAGAGCGCGGCAAAATTGGGCAGTTCCTCCAGCTTGGAGGCCATGGAGTAGATCACCTGCCCGCCCTGCGCGAGATACGCCCGCAGCATGGCAAGCTCGTCGTCCGCCAAGTCCCGGGTGGGCGCATCCACAATCAAAAGGTCGCAGTCGTCGGGTATGGCGCCCTCGGTCAAGAGGTTCACGGATTTCACGGTCATGTGGAGCTTGCCCAGCGCGTCGGTGACGGCCTGAGACAACGCGCCCTCCTCGTGTCCGGTGGTGAGATAAGCGGTGTGGCGCGCGTCGGTGAGAACCCCGTCAATGGCAGAGGTGAGCTTGCCCTCGGCGTCAAAGTCCGTTTCCTGCTTCTGCTGATACATATAGTACATCATCTCGTTGATGCCGATGATGTCGTCAATGTTCACGATCTCCTGCCGCCCGGTTGCCGCGCAGGTGACCACGATGGTGTTGGCGTCCGCGCCGTACTGCGACAAAACGGAGGGGTACACCGTGGGGTTTACGTATTCAAGGCTCAGGCGGTCGGACAGGGACACGTATTTGTCCAGAAACCGCACAATGCGGGAGTCCACGCTGGTTTCGTCCGCCAGCACATGGATGGCCACATCTTCGGTGAGATTACTCAGATAGTTCACCGAAACGTCGGTAATATTATAAATCTTTGTGTCCGTCAGGTCAATCTGGGATTTTGCCGCGGGAATCTGGGCCACCAACAGATTGAAGACGATCACGGCCGCCACTGCCAGAGCAACGATTCCCGCAGAGAACATCCCCTTGCGATGGTTCCGGCGAGCCGGGGTGACGGTTTCGGTTGAAACAGCGGTCTGCGCCGCCGGTTTATTTTTAAAAATAGACATTTTGCGCTCCCCCTCTCAATTCCAGCGCCGCTTCTGGAGAACCTGCACGGTCAAAAACACCAGAAGGGCAATCAGAGACAGATACAGCAGAAGCCCCGGAATGTCAAAAACATGGTCGGAGGCAAAACTGTTGAATGCATCCAGCAGGGAGAAATTTCCCAGTGCGTTGGGCAGGAGATTGGCGAAAGTGCCGGAATCCCTGCTATAAAGTGCGATGATGGCGGCAGCACCCAGAACCAGCACGCCTCCACTCAGCTTCCAGCTGCCGGACAGGGCACTCAGCAGCAGGCAGACAAGGACCAGAACCACGAGAAGTCCCGCCAGAGATCCGGCGGCCGAGGTGGGCAGCAGGCTGATAAGGCCGTTCCACAGATACAAGACCAGCAGCAGACAGAAGGTACCCACGGCGGCGATGACCTGACTTTCCGTCAAGGCGGAGATCAGCATGCCGATGGCGATCTCCACTGCGGCCAGCAGAAAATAGATCAGCAGTGTGGCATAGTCCGCCTTAAAGTGAGCGGTGCCGTTCATGCGGATAATCAGCGGGCACAGGCACGCCAGCAGCACCGGCACGGCCAGCACCGTCAGCATGGCGAAGTATTTTCCCAGCACCACGCCGGTGAGCGAGGCGGGAGAGGTCAACAGCAGCTGGTCGGTTTTTGAGTGGCGTTCCTCGGCCAATGACCGCATGGTAAGTACCGGGACCAGCGCCATGAACACCACCAGCGTGGCGCTCAGGGCGTAAGAAAAATAAGTGTAGCCGCTGAGCAGGTTATAGGCGGTGAAATAAATGCCGATGAACACACTGAGCGCGGCTATGAAAATCCACCCGGTCATGGAGTTGAAATACGCGCGCAGTTCGCGCTTGTAAATGGCTGTCATTGTGCGTTTTCCTCCTTTTCCGGCGCGCTGAACGGGGTATCTTCTTCCCCGGCGGTCTTTGCCGCAGCTGTTTTCGGGGCGTTTTGCTCAAGGACCTCGCCGCACGTCAGCAGAGCCGCCGCCCGGGCGGCCACCTCGTCGTTTTCGTCCGTCAAATCCAAGAACACATCTTCCAAAGAGGCCATCCGGCTGCGCAGTTCCAGCAGCGGACAGCGGGCCTGTGCAAACGCGTAAAACAGCGCTTCGCGCCGGTCGCCGTCGCTGCGAACTTCCAGACGCACGGTGTCCTCCGTCACGTCGGACACGGTGTGGCCGATCACACCCTCCACCGTATCAAGGACAGACTCGGCCGATTCCTGCGTGCCTTTTACCAAGAGCTCCAGACGGTCGTTGGCGGAGAGTTTTTCCTCCAGCGCCTCCGGCGTGTCGCAGACCACGTACTTTCCCTTGCGGATAATCAGCACCCGGTCGCACACCGCCCGAATCTCCGAGAGGATGTGGGAGCTGAGAATGACCGTGTGGTCTTTGGCAAGCGTGTGAATCAACTCCCGGATTTCCACAACCTGCCGGGGGTCCAGACCCACGGTTGGCTCGTCCAGAATGATGACCTTTGGAAAGCCCAGAATTGCCTGCGCCAAGCCCACCCGCTGGCGAAAACCCTTGGAGAGATTGCGGATTAAACGGCGGGTCTGATCTTCCAAATGGGTCATGGACACGGCCTGACCGATCTGGTTTTCACGCTCGGACTTCGGAATCTCCTTCAGCTCCGCACAGAATTGCAGATATTCCAATACCGTCATGTCCGGATACAGCGGCGGCTGCTCCGGCAGATACCCGATGCATCGCCGGGCGGCCTCCGGCTCCTCCGCCACATCGTGTCCGTCAATGAGAACGGTGCCCTCCGTGGCAGCCAGATACCCCGTCATGATGTTCATCGTGGTGGACTTTCCGGCGCCATTAGGGCCCAAAAATCCGAAGACCTGTCCGTCCTCCACCGTAAAGCTCAGGTGATCCACGGCGCTGCGGCCGCCATAGCGCTTTACAAGGTTTTGCACTTCGACCAAAGAAAACCCTCCTTTATTCTCGCGCGTTCTGCGCGGGTGGGCGCAAGGCCCTTTTTAACAATCAGAGATTATAAGTGCCGTTTCTTAATCAGAACTTAAGACTTCTCTGACTTGTCAGGCAGACTGCTTTTTTCATTGTACACGAAAAAGTGTTTGTTCATAAAATGTTTTTGTTTTTTTCAAGGAATTTTTAATCTTTCTCCGCTATACTGCAAACAGTCTTAAGGAAGCGGGGTCGCCGCCCCTGAGTCCCGAGACGCTTTTTCTCTTTTCTCTCTCAAAGGCAATGGGCCGCCGATTTTCGGCGGCCCATTGCCTTTTTCCACCCCAAAAGAAAAAAGCGGGAGCGTTTATCAGTCTTCTAAAGCCTCGCTTTTCCGATCCGGTACGACCAAAGAAACCGCCGCAAGGAAGTCAAAAAATGGGCGGAAAACCAGACGGAGAAATTGGAAAAGCCAACGCGCACGCCCTTGGCGCAAGATACATCAATATATTTGCTGTTTTGTAGTGATATTAACGGATTTCTAACTTGAAGTCTGCTCTTTCGTTGTATATAATTGAAAGACCTTCCGAATGGAAGCGTCATAGAAACCTAAGAAATATGGAGGATACTGCAGTGCGAGGCATCCACAGCGCCGTGGACGATATCCGGCGAAACGTGTTTACCGAGGTGGCAAGGCTTGCCTATGAGGGCGGGGACTATTCCCGGATCGATATGATCCCCTATAAAATTGTCCCCGGAGAGGAATCCCAGTACCGCAGCAATGTTTTTTTGGCTCGCGCGATTGTGCAGGAGCGGCTTCGGCTGGCCTGCGGATTGCCGCTTCAGCCCGTGGACGTGCGCGCCCCCGCCAGCGCCGGAATTGAAGAGGCGGCGGCAGCGGACGACAAGTTTTTTGAAGAGCCGCTGGTCAACGTCATCACGTTTGCCTGCAATGCCTGCCCCCCCAAGCAGGTTCGGGTGACCGACAGCTGTCAGGGCTGCATGTCCCACCCCTGCAAGGTGGTCTGCCCCAAGGACGCAATCTATCTGGATAAGGACAAGCGGTCCGTCATTGACCAGAGCAAGTGCATCAAATGCGGCAAGTGCGTCAACCAGTGCCCCTATCACGCGATCACAAAGATCGAGCGGCCCTGTGCCGCCGCCTGCGGCATGGACGCCATCGAATCGGATGAGCGGGGCCGCGCGAAGATTAATTACGACAAGTGTGTCTCCTGCGGCATGTGCCTTGTGAACTGCCCCTTTGCCGCCATCGCGGACAAGAGCCAGATTTTCCAGATTATTCACGCCATGAAGCGCCACAACGAGGTAATTGCCTGCGTGGCTCCGGCGTTTGTTTCTCAGTTTGGCAAGGACGCTTCCCCGGCGAAACTGAAGGCGGCCATGCGTCTTTGCGGTTTTGCCGACGTGGTGGAGGTAGCCATCGGCGCCGACCTCTGCACGATTGAAGAAGCGGAGGACTTTTTGGAGAATGTGCCGAAAAATCAGCCCTTTATGGGAACCTCCTGCTGTCCGGCGTGGAGCGTAATGGCAAAAAAGCTGTTTCCGGAGTTTAAGGACTATATCTCCATGGCTTTGACGCCCATGGTCATCACCGCGCGGCTGGTGAAAAAAGAGCACCCCAAGGCGCGCATCTGCTTCATCGGGCCTTGCGCCGCGAAAAAGCTGGAGGCCAACCGCAAGGCGATCCGTTCCGACGTGGACTATGTGCTGACTTTTGAGGAACTGCAGGGCATGTTTGATGCCAAGGGCATCGACTTTGCCACCTTGGAGGAAGACCCCGCCGACGATTTCAGCACGGGCACCGGCGCAGGCCGGGGATTTGCCGTGGGCGGCGGCGTGGCCGCCGCAGTGGTGGAGGCCGTGAAGCACATTGATCCCGACCGTGAGGTTTTGATCGACTATGCCGACGGCCTGCGGGAATGCCGTAAAATGCTGATGCTGGCAAAGGCCGGAAAGCGGGATGGATTCTTGCTGGAGGGCATGGCCTGTCCCGGCGGCTGTATCGCCGGCGCGGGTACCATCACGCCGGTAAAGGACGCGGGCGCTGCCGTTCAGCGGTATAAGGATGCCGCCGCGGTTCAAAGCGCCATGGAAAGTCCCTTGAAAGAGCGGCTGAAAGAAGCCGAGGAATAAAAGAAAAGCAGGCCGCCGGAAAGTTTGTAAGTTTTCCGGCGGCCTGCAACTTTTCTTTGCGCAAAAGCGTCTTTGTAATGAGGCTTGTACGTCATGGGACTTCCAGAGATTACATTGGGAAAACAGGCCGGGGCGGGATTTACTTTTCTTTGAAACCGTGGTATTCTGAAAATGTTATGTGAACGAGGAATCAAAACCAAAACGACTATGGAGGCACGAACGAAAAAATGAAAAACTACCTGCGCCGCATCTTATCCTGCGCCCTGTCCATGTCCATCCTCTTTGCCCTGACTGTTCCCGCCGCAGCGTCCGTCGCGCTGGGCGACGACCTGACGCAGAAGGACACTCTGGTGCATCAGGAGACGCAGCTGTCTACCAATGTTTTTTGGAGCAATGCTTACAGCGATCTGCGAACGGAAAATTTTGTGACCTATACGCCGAACACCTCTGTGACGCCCATCGTCACTTACGGCGGCGCTCTTTCTTCCTGCAACACCATTTCCTCCACGGCCTCGGCTCTGGAACAGCAGGGCTACCGCGTGGTGGCGGGAATGAACGGAGACTTTTACAACGTGAACAACGGCCTGCCGATCGGGATCGTGGTATCCAACGGCGAGCTGAAAAGCTCAGACGGCGGCTACTGGGCCATCGGCTTCCGGGCAAACGGCTCCGCCGTGCTGGGAAAGCCGGTGATGAAGGTTACCGCGGACCTTGGCTACGAACTGCTGGACGACAGTGGGTTTCCTACCCGCGTGACGCGGCAGCTGACCAGCGTAAATAAGGCCCGCGTTTCCACCAGCGGTATTTATCTCTATACATACGATTTTAATTCCAAGCACACCACCGGAACCACGGAACCGGGCGTGGATGTGGTTTGCACCATCGAAAGCGGCACCCTTGCCATGAACGGCGACCCTCTGGTGCTTCGGGTGGACAGCGTCCTCACCGACGCGGCGGGCACCGCTGTTCCACAGGGAAAGGTGGTTCTGTCCGTCAACAATCAGGCGGACGCTTATCATGTGAACGCCCTGAAGAATATCCCCGTAGGGGGCACGGTGACTTTGACCGCCGCTCCCTCCACCGGAGACTGGGTGGATGTACAGTACGCCGTGGGTGCGCTGTACTCTCTGGTGCAAAACGGCGCGGTGGTTTCGGGCCTTCCCTCCGAGGTGAACCCGCGCACTGCCGTGGGCCAAAAGGCGGACGGTACGCTGGTGTTTTACACGATTGACGGACGGAAGACCGGGCATTCCATCGGCGCGTCCATGACGCAGGTGGCCCAGCGGCTGATCGAACTGGGCTGTGTCACCGCGCTGTGTTTGGATGGCGGCGGCTCCACTACGTTCACCGTCACCCAGCCGGACGCCACAACCGCAAAGACCATTAACAAGCCCTCCGGCGGCAGTGAACGGGCCGTCAGCAATCAAATTTTCCTGGTGTCCTCCAACCAGCCCAGCGGAGAACTGGGTCACTTCTACGTTTCCGCCGACAATGATTATGTTTTGGCAGGCAGCAAGGTGAAGATTACGGCTTCCGCTGTGGATACCAACTACATTCCCATGAGCGGCAGGAGCTATACCCTCAGTACCAGCGCCGGAGAGATTCAAGACGGCGTTTTGGATACGCCCGCCAGCGGCGGCGACGTGACGGTTACCGCTTCCAGCGGCGGACAGTCCGGCTCCACTGTGGTCCACGCCATTACCATGCCGGACTCCATTTCTGTGAAAAACGGGTCCGCCGCCATTACCACGCTGACTGTGGCCCCCGGCGGAACGGTGAATCTGACTGCTTCCGCTGTCTATCGGCATTTCGCGCTGAAGGCGGATCAGGAGGCGTTTACCTGGTCTGTCACCGGAAACATCGGCACAGTGGATAAGGCCGGAAAATTCACCGCCGGTTCCCCCGGAAGCGGAACGCTGACGGTTTCCGCAGGCGGCAAGACCGCAACGATCCAAGTGTCCGTATCCAACATCGCCCTTGCCACGGTGGAGGATTTCGAGGCCGGGGTGCCTGCGCTTGCCTCTTACAGCTATGGCGCGACCATCGCCCAGACCAAGGATATGAATGTGGTGAAGTACGGCAAGGCCGCCGCTGCGGTGAACTATACCATCGGCGCGGACGGCAACGCCTCGCTGCTGGTTGCCGCACCCTATTCCATTGGCAGCGCCTATACCCAGCTGAGTTTCTGGATGTACGGCGACAACTCCGGCAGTGCGCTGACCATGGTGACTTCTGACGGAACCAATACCGCAGAGACTCCGGCGGGCAATGTGGACTTTACCGGCTGGAAGCAGATCACGGTTGCCCTCCCCACCGGAACCGTCTCCTTTGAAGGACTCAAACTCACCCAGATGCTGAATGCGGACGGGTCGGTGACCACTTCCTCCGGCACGCTGTATCTGGATCAGATCGTGGCGTCTTACAACAACGTGGTGGATACCGCGCCGCCGGAGGTTACCGCCTCCGTCTCCGGCGCGACGCTCACCGCCAAGATTACCGACGCGGCGGATAAGTTCCCCACCCAGAGCGGCGTAGCCGTCACGGTGGACGGCAAGGCCATCTCCTTCACCTATGACGCGGCCAAGGGAACTCTTACCGCGGCGCTCAACGTTGGCGACGGCAATGCCCACCGGGTTACCGTCACTGCCAAGGACGCCTCCGGCAACATTGGCCGGGCATCCTGCGACATTGCCGCAACCAGCGGCACGGCCCAGTTCAGCGACACTGCGTCGTACTGGGCGGGAACCTATGTGGATTGGCTGAAAACCACCGGCATCACCACCGGCTTTGAGGACGGCACGTTCCGTCCCAACCAATCCATCACGCGCCAGCAGTTTGCTGTGATGCTCTACCGCTATTTGGGGCTGGACGGGACGCAGTACGCTGACCGTACGCTCCCCTTCGCGGACAACGGCGAGATCGGCGAGTATGCCAAGACGGCCATTAAGACTCTTTACTCCATGGGGATTATCAACGGCTCTGAGGAAAATGGAAAGATTTACTTCCATCCCTCTGCCAGCCTGACCCGCGCGCAGGCGGCGACCATGATCGGCCGGACACAGCAGAAGGGATACGCCACGGCGGCCCTCAGCTTTACCGACGCGGCCAGCATCCCGGCCTATGCCTCTTATTACATTCAGACCATGGTGGCCCAGAAAGTTATCGGCGGCTATGAGGACAAGACGTTCCGTCCCAACACCGCTATTACCCGTGGCCAGATGGCCAAGATCCTTTATAACCTTCTGTAAAAGAAATATGCAGGAAAACCCGGATCGTAATACGGTCCGGGTTTTCACCCGCTCTTTTAAAAATTTAAAATTGGGTGGTTGATTTTTTAAAGCGTTTGGGGTAGACTGACGAGACTATGATCTGGGAGGGGTTTTTCTTGCGCGCCTATACGGCGGACCAGTGGGTCCTGTTTTTCTTTTTTTATTGCTTGTGCGGCTGGGTTTGGGAGTCTTGTTACGTCTCCGCCCGCCAGCGTCGGTGGGTGAACCGGGGATTTCTCCACGGGCCGCTGCTTCCGATTTACGGCTCGGGGGCCATTTTGATTCTGCTGTTCACCCTTCCGGTGCGGAATTACCCGGTTTTGCTGTACTTATGCGGCGCCGCGGCAGCCACGCTGTTGGAATACGTCACCGGTGCGGTGATGGAGCGGCTTTTTAAAGTGCGTTACTGGGATTATTCCAATCAAAAGCTGAATTTGAACGGATACATCTGTTTTACCAGCACGTTTGCGTGGGGCTTTTTTTCCATTCTGCTGGTGAAATTTATTCATCCCCCCATCGCCCGGCTGGTGCTGGCGATTCCCAGTGTGTTTGCTGTGCCGCTGGCGCTGGCGCTGGTGGCGGCGTTCAGCGTGGACGCTGTGCAGTCTGTTCGGGCCGCACTGGATCTGCGGGCCATGCTGGAAAAGCTCACCGAGGAAAACGAAGAATTGCGCCGTCTGGCCCGGCGGGTGGAGATTGTCTCCGCCTTTGCGGAGGAGGACCTTCAAAAGTTCCGGGATCGGACGCAGGTGGAGCGCATTTTGCTTCAGGACCGCTTGAGAACAGAGCGGCAGGAGCGACTTGAGAACAAGGCGGAGCGCAAGCTCCATCGGGAGGAGCGTCTGGCCGACGCACTGCGCACCTTATCTGAGGCGAAACTCAGCGCCCTTGAGAACGTGGCCAGCGCGATGGAGTCCTGCCGGGACCGGCTGGAATGCGGCGAGGCCTTTGCCCAGAAGCGGGCGGAGTTTGACGACGCGGTAAAAAAACTGCGGGAGCGGCAGGCTGTCATCAAGGCCCGCACCGCCAAAACCTATCGCCAGTCCCTGCGGATTCTGCGGGGCAATCCCTCCGCCATGGCGAAGGAGTACGCCGAGGCGATGGAGAATCTTCGCCGCTTGGGCGGTATGCACAAGGACTGAGCGCAGATACAGAAAAAAGAACCGGTGGGGCCGCTGCCCCGCCGGTTCTTCTTTTTTATACGTCTCTTTAATGAAACAGCCATCAAACATAGACTGCTATTTTAATGAATGTAAAAATGGAATTCCCGCAAGAAAATTGAAAAGTGATTAGAACATGGAGTTGTCGTCGTTTCCGTCGTCAATGCCCGGCTGATCGGAAAACGACACCGGAGAGACGCCGCTGGTGCGCTTGGCGGTTTCGTAATACCCCAGCTGGGTGCACTGATAAGTGGGCAGATAGAAAATCTCCACCGCAACCGCCCACAAGCCGCACAGCAGACTGGCACCCAGCGACAGGCCGGTGGACAGAGGAAAAGCTTCCGCCCCCGACAGCATTGTATAAGTCGCTGTGTAGGAGAGGTAACCCGTCCAGATAGACATGGGCAGAGCGGCCAGTATGCCCCAGCCAATATAGCTCAGATCCAGCGTAAACAGCTGGCCCTTATAGCCCATGGTCTGCTTCTTGCTTAAATCTAGCGCGTCCATGCAGCCCAGCTCCGGGTTTTCGCACAGATTGAAATAGGCGAACTGGTAGCGATACGCCGCGATGATTCCCGGGATCACGAACAGGCAGGACCACAGGAAGATGAAAAACGCCTGCACAATGGCGAGGCCGATCACCTTTCCGGCAAAAGAGAATCCGTCAAACAGCGTCATATACTCCGCCCGCTGGCCCCGGCGTACCGCCATGCAGTACAGGATAAACCCAATGGACAGCACAGCGCCCAAAAGCGAGGTCAGAATGCGCACAAATATTCCCAGTGGGTTGGCGTAAGAGACGCCGCTGGTATTCGCAAAGGCATCTACCATGCTCATTACTAAAGTCAGCAGCAGATATAATGCCACAAACCCCTTGGGACTTACCTCTGCGCTGCGTAAAAGTTCCTTCATTTCTGCCTTAAGACCCGGCCGGTCGATCACTTCACCCATAAAAACGCTCCTTCCGTACCGCCGCAAATCGGCGGCGGTATCCTGATAGCATATGCCATAGGCGCGTGCGCCATTATGGCATATATGTTTTAACCAATATATACTAACCACGGAGCGGTTCGTATATAATAGCGCAATGCGCACAATGACGGCACATCGTATTGCCAGTGTATCACGCGGAGGGAAACTTGGCAAGTCCGAAGAAAAGCAGGCAAGGGAGGCGGCGTACAATATTCGTTAAAAAAAGCACAAATTTCCGTGAAAACCGGTGTTCACAGTCTGGACATTTATTCGCTTTTGGTGTAAAATAAACCGCAGTATGTGGTAGAGCAGCTTTAAAAGCGCTCACCAGGACTAAAAATGAGGTGAAAACTATGGCACAAGCGTTCTTTGGCGGTGTTCATCCCCACGACATGAAAGCCGCCACCAATGAAAAGGCCATCGAACAGCTGGCACCCCCGGCTGAGGTGGTCATTCCCATGTCCATGCACTTTGGCGCACCGTGCACTCCCGTTGTCAAAGTCGGCGATCATGTGAAGATGGGCCAGAAAATCGGCGAATTCCGCGGGTTGGGAGCAACGATCCATGCCAGCGTTTCCGGTACGGTGAAGGCTGTGGAGCCGCGCCCCTATTCCATGGGCGGCAACATGATGTCCATCGTGATCGAAAACGACATGAAGGACGAACTGAGCGAAGAAGTAAAAGCCCCTGCAAACCCCGACGCTTTGACTGCCGAGGAAATGGTTGAGATCGTCAAAAACGCCGGCATTGTCGGTATGGGCGGCGCTACGTTCCCCACCCATGTGAAGATCTCCGGCGGCATCGGCAAAGTGGACACGGTCATCATCAACGGTGCGGAGTGCGAGCCATACATCACCGGCGACCACCGCACCATGCTGGAGCGTCCCGAGGAGATCATCGGCGGCTGCGTGTATCTGGCGAAAATGTTTGGCGTGGACAAGGTCGTTATCGGCGTTGAGGACAACAAGAAAAACGGCATCGACGCCATGAACAAGGTCATCGCTGAAAAACACGCGCCCGCAGTGGTGGAGCCGCTGCGCTGCCGGTACCCTCAGGGCGGTGAAAAACAGCTCTGTCAGGCCGTTACCGGCAAGCAGGTCCCTCCCGGAGGACTGCCTTCCGCCATTGGCTGTGCCGTGTTCAATATCAACACCACCTGCGCGATCTATCGGGCCATTACCACCGGTATGCCCGTGGTGCGCAAGCTGGTCACCGTTTCCGGTTCCGGCGTCATTGACCCGAAGAATCTGGAGTGCCCCATCGGCACCCCCGTGGCAAACCTGCTGGACGCCTGCGGCGGCCTGAAGGAGCATACATATAAATTGATTGCCGGCGGCCCCATGATGGGCATGGCCCAGTACACGGCGGATATCCCCGTGGCCAAGGGCACCGGCGCTATTTTGGCGTTCTGCGAGAACGAGGAGCAGACCGTGGAGCATCCCCAGTGCATTCGCTGCGGCAAGTGCGTTTCCGCCTGCCCGGTGCATCTGGAGCCGCTGTTCATGTATCAGTACGCCTCTAAGGGAATGACCGATGAATTGAGCGCCGCCAACATCATGGACTGCATGGAGTGCGGTGCGTGTTCTTATGTCTGCCCCGCCCGGATGCATTTGACCCATATGTTCAAGACCGGTAAGCAGCTGGTGAAGGACAAAGCAGCCGCCGACAAGGCCGCTGCTGAAAAAGCCGCCGCCGAGGCGGCCGCAAAACACGAGAAGAAGGAGGCGTGAGAGATGACCGACTATAAGAATCTGAAACTGATCGCCACGTCTTCTCCGCACATTCGCGCCGCGGAAAACACTCGCTCCATTATGCTGGATGTCATCATCGCCATGCTGCCCGCGCTGGTTTGGTCCGTATGGGCCTTCGGCGTGCGGGCTTTGACGATTACCTGCGCCAGCGTGATCTGCTGCGTTGTGTGGGAGTGGCTGTATCGCAAGGCTTTGAAGCGGCCCCAGTCTGTGGGCGATCTCAGCGCGGTGGTCACCGGCATGCTGCTGGCATTTGTCTGCCCTGTGGACGTGACTTATTTCGCCATCATTGTGGGCAGCTTTTTCTCCATCATCGTCGCCAAGCAGCTCTTCGGCGGCATTGGTAAAAACTTTGTGAACCCCGCGCTGGTGGGCCGCGCTATGATGCTGGCCTCCTTTGCCGGAACCATGACGACTTGGGCCCAATTTCAGGCCAAGTCCCCCCTCTTCGGCTCCACGGCCGACGTGGTGACCGCCGCCACCCCGATGGCGTTCCTGCATGCCAATGATCTGCAGGGCCTGATGGATTCCGGCGTTACGGTGACGGACATGTTCTTGGGCCGCATCGGCGGCTCCTTGGGCGAAGTTTCCGCCCTGCTGGTCATTGCAGGCGGCATTTATCTGCTGGCCCGCAAGATCATTTCCTGGCAGACCCCCGTGGCGTACATCGCCACCGTGGCCGTGCTGACGCTCATCTTCCCCCGGGGCAATGACCCTGTGACGTGGATGCTGTTCAACCTGTTTGGCGGCGGACTGATGCTGGGCGCGTTCTTCATGGCGACCGACTACGCGACCTCCCCCGTCACCGGCAAGGGGCAGTTGATCTATGGCATCGGCTGCGGCCTCATCACCATTTTCATCCGGTACTTCGGCTCTTATAGCGAGGGCGTGTGCTATTCCATTCTGGTGATGAACCTGCTGACTGCTCTGATCGACAAATACGTGAAGCCTCAGCGCTTCGGCGTCGTCAAATCCGAGAAGAAGGAGGCGGCTTCGAAATGAGTGAACAAGTGAAGACCAAGGAAAAGGTGGTCATGGACCCCAAGTACATCATAAAACTGACGCTGACTCTGCTGATCACCTGCGTCATCGTGGCGGGCCTGCTGGGTCTGGTCAATCAGTTGACCGCCCCCAACATTGCCGCCATCAACAAGGCCAACACGGAAAAGGCTATGGCCGCCGTGGTTGCCGACCCCGCAAGTACATTTTCCGACCCGCTGTCGATTACCGACGATATGACCGCCGCTGCCGCACAGTATAAGACCACCGTGTCTGAGATTTACGAAGTGCAGAGCAACGGAGCCGCCGCAGGCTATGCCGTCAAGGTAAACGCCAGCGGTTCTCAGGGCACCATCGTGATGATGGTGGGTGTGGACAGCGAAGGTGCGGTCACCGGCGTGTCCATCGTTAAAAACGCTGAGACTTCCGGCATCGGCACCCGGGTTATGAACAACGAAGCGCTGGCGAACAGCGGCGTGGGTGTGCTGGACCAGTTTGTGGGTATGAGCCATGCCGACGGCGATCTGGCCGTGGGCACCAATGTGGACGCCATTACCGGCGCTACCGTGTCTTCCAAGGGCGTTACCAGCGGCGTGAACAGCGCGCTGGCCGTCGTGGAAGCTATGGGCTGAGAAAGGGGGAGTTGAACAATGAACTTCGGAAAACAGTTTAAGGAAGGCGTCATCACCAACAACCCCGTGTTGGTGCAGCTTTTGGGTATGTGCTCCACCATGGCGATCACGACTTCGATCATGAACGGCCTTGGCATGGGCGTCAGCGTGCTCATTATTTTGACAGCCTCTAATATCGCGATTTCCGCCATCCGCAAAATCGTTCCCAATAAGATTCGTATCGCCATGTACATCGTGGTCGTCGCGGGCTTCGTTACCTGCGTGGACCTGCTGCTGCAAGCGTTCCTGCCCGCCATTGCGTCCTCTTTGGGCGTGTTTATCCCCTTGATCGTGGTGAACTGCATCATTCTGGGCCGTGCGGAGTCCTTCGCCTCTAAGGAGAGCATCGGCGCATCCGCGGTTGACGGCATCTGCCAAGGCATTGGCTATACGCTGGTGCTGCTGGCCATGTGCATTGTCCGTGAACTGCTGGGCGCGGGCACTTTGGCCGGCGTGCAGATCATGCCCTCCAGCTATCAGACCATCGGCGTGCTGACGCTGCCGGTGGGCGGCTTTATGGTGCTGGGTGCGCTGATTGCCGCGATGCAGTGGGCACTGAATCGGCCGAAAAAGGCCGCAAAGGAGGAGAAGTAAGCCATGAAAGAGATCTTTTCCATCGCGTTAGGCGCGATTCTGGTCAATAACTTCATCTTCTCCCAGTTCCTCGGCATCTGCCCCTTCATGGGCGTTTCCAAGAAAGTTGACACCGCTGTGGGCATGGGCGTGGCCGTCACGTTCGTTATGGGCCTTGCGTCCGCGTTCACTTGGCTGGCCAACGAGTTCTTGCTGGTGCCTTTGAAACTGGAGTACATGCAGACCGTGGCGTTTATTCTTATCATCGCCGCGCTGGTGCAGTTCGTGGAGATGTTCCTCCAGAAATCGCTCCCCGCGCTGTACACCGCTCTGGGCATCTACCTGCCCCTGATTACCACCAACTGCGCTGTGCTGGGCGTGGCCCTGCTGAACGTGCAGAACGGTTACAATTTCATCGAGTCCGTGGTGTACGGTATCACCGGCGGTCTCGGCTTCCTGCTGGCCATCGTTTTGTTCGCCAGCATCCGGGAGCGCACCGTGTTCGCCGATCCTCCCAAGGCTTTTGAAGGCTTCCCCATCGCGCTGGTTACCGCCGGCCTGATGGCGCTGGCGTTCATGGGCTTCTCCGGGGCGAACGTCTTTGGTTAAGGAGGAGAAGAAATCATGAATATTGTCTATGCCATTCTGGTCCTCGGCATTTTGGGTGGTATCTTCGGCCTGATTCTGGCCGTGGCATCCATCGTGTTTGCCGTGAAGACCGATCCCCGTCTGCCTGAGATTGTGGAAGCGCTGCCCGGCGCGAACTGCGGCGGCTGCGGCTTTGCCGGCTGCTCTGACTGCGCCAGCCACATTCTCGACGGCTCTGCCCCTGTCAACGCCTGTCCCGTGGGCGGTGCGAATTCCGCTGATAAGATTGCCGCCATCATGGGTGTGGAGGCCGGTTCCAGCGAGAAGCAGGTGGCTTTCGTCCGCTGCAACGGCGGCACCAACGCCAAAAAGCGCTTTGAGTACCGGGGCGTGCAGGACTGCATCTCCGCCACCAAGGTGGCCGCAGGCCCGCTGGACTGTTCCTTTGGCTGCTTGGGCTTTGGGTCCTGCGTGACCGCCTGCAAATTTGGCGCCATGTCTATCGGCCCCAACGGCTGCGCCGTTGTGGACCCCGAGAAGTGCACCGACTGCATGGCCTGCGCCACTGCCTGCCCGCGCAAGCTGATCGTTTCCGTCCCCGCGGCGAAAAAGGTTCGTGTGGCCTGCAACAACAAGGACAAGGGCAAGGCTGCAATGAGCGTGTGCGCCAACTCCTGCATCGGCTGCGGTCTGTGCGAGAAGGAGTGCAAGAAGGACGCCATCCATGTGGAGAACGGTGTGGCCGTTATCGACTATGCCAAGTGCGTGAACTGCAAGCTCTGCACCAAGGTCTGCCCCCGGGATGCGATTCTTCCCCAGGCAACGGCTGAGGAGAAGGAAAAGTACAAGGCCATCAAGAAGGCTCAGGCTGAAAAGGCCAAGGCCGCCGCGGAGGCCGCTCCCAACGCATAACCGCCGGAAAAGCATTTTGCTGATTTTGCGCGGTGGGCGTAAGTGTATAAATAAGAAGGAACCCCAGCTTTTGCTGGGGTTCCTTCTTATTTACAGCCGTTACGGACTTGCTTTCAAAATACAGCGCTTAATTCTATCCGTTTTTATTTTAATGGAATTCCGCCATTTGGCGAAAAGCCAGTTTAATCTTGGTCAAACAGCCGGCTGACCGGGACTTGCAGTGCCTCAGAAATAGAGAAAAGGGTTTCCAGAGAAATTCCCTTCAGCTTTGCTCCGTTGTTAGCCTCTATCTGACTGAGAAACGACCAGCTTTTTCCGATCAATTCCGCCAGCTGTTCCTGCGTATAGCCCCGCAGCTTTCGATAATAAGAAATTCGCAGTCCCAAGAGCCGATATTTTTCTCGATATTTTTCGCGCAAGCCGGATTCCGCCCCCTTTCAGGACCCAATTGGTTTCGATTTGACTTCATCCTATCAAAATTAGCCGCTTTTTGTTACAGACTGATAGAATAATATTATTTACTTTTAGCGAGTAATATTGTATTATGAGAGTAAATAACAATACTTTTGGCGGGGGTGGATTATGAGAAAAGACAGAAATCTGTTGGAAGACCTGATGAAGCAGTTGAACTGTGTATATCTCTCCGATCTGAGAACGGCTGACTTCCAGAATCAGGCAGTCTGCGCAGCGCTGAAGTTTTTACCGGAGGATTATCCCGCCGCCCAGTGGCGGGACGCCGCAAATTATCTGCTGGATCGAGCGGAATGCCTCAATACCACGGAGGAGGCACGCCAGCTTCTCCTCAAGTGGAAGACAGCGGCTCCCTTTTCAATGAAATGAAAAAAACCGGCCCGCTTTTGCGGGCCGGTTATTTTGCAAAATCAGTCTCTGCGAAAAAGTAAAAAAGAGCACGTGATTGTAAAAAAACTGTGAGCAAAGTCCTTTATTTACAATTTGTTTATATCCGTCCATTGACAATCGTTTTCTCTGGTGGTACACTCGCTTTAGCACTCGGGAAGAATGAGTGCTAATCTTCATTTTACCGTTCTGGTAAGGAGCGGATCATGGACTTAACAGATCGAAAAAAGCAAATACTGAAGGCAGTGGTAGAGGACTACGTCTCCACCGCCGAGCCGGTGGGTTCCAAAGCCATTGCCGCGCAGATGGAGGGCAGGATCAGCTCCGCCACTATCCGCAACGAACTGGCGGACCTGGTGGAGCAGGGGTATCTGGAGCAGCCCCACACCTCCGCCGGGCGCGTGCCCTCTCCCAAGGGCTACCGCCTGTATGTAAACGAGCTGATGGAACGCCAGAAACTCAGCGTGGCGGAGACGGAGAGGCTGAATTCGGCACTTCATTTAAAAATGGAGGAGCTGGATCGGGTGGTGTCTCAGGCGGGAAAGGCTGTCAGCGCGCTGGCGGGTTATCCCGTGTACACCGCCACTGCCGGACGCAAAAAGTTTTTTGCCCGGCACTTTGATCTTCTCCCGGTGGACGAAAAGAGTTTTATCGCCGTGATGATGATGGGCGACAACCGGGTGAAGAGCCAGCTGCTCCGACTCCAGCTGAAGTTGGACACGGGGCAGGTGCCAACGCTTGTGAACCTGCTGAACTCCCATTTCGTCAATTGCACCGCCGACGAGATGAGCGAGCGGCTGTTTCACATGACGGACCAGATCTCCCCCCAAATGTTCCTGCTGTTGAGCCAAACCGTGGCATACGCCACGGACGTGCTGGACGAGGCAGGGCGCAAGGAGGTTCAGACTGTGGGCGCGAGCCAGCTTTTAAAGCTGCCGGAGTTTCGGGACGCGGACAAGGCGCACGAGCTGATGAGCTATCTCAGTGACGAGGGCGCAGAGCTGCCCACCCCGGACGAAAACGCCTCTATGAAAATTCTCATTGGGCCGGAAAACGTAAGCAAGGCCCTGCTGGATACCAGCGTCGTGGTTGCCAGCTATGACATTGGCGACGATATGCGGGGTCTGATCGGCGTGGTCGGTCCCACCCGCATGGATTACGGATCTGTCACCGCGCGGCTCAGCTATTTTGCAGAGGGCATGGCGCGGATGTTCGGAAAGAAAGATTTACCTTCCAAAAAGGAGGACTCGGAAACGTGAGCGAAGAAAAGAAAGAACCGGTTGACCAAACGCCGGAGCAGGAAACGGACCAGACAACTGTCCCTGAAGTGGAGCAGACGGAGACGCAGGAGAGCGCCCCCAAGAAGGACGAAAAGTCCAAAAAGGAGTCCAAGAAGAAAGAGAAAACCTTCACGCTGACCCGGGAGCAGATGGAGGCCGCGGAGCTGGCGGCAAGCCAATTGGCCGCCGTCACCGATCAGTTTACCCGGCTGACTGCTGAATATGAAAACTATCGCAAGCGCACCACAAAGGAAAAGGAGTCCATTTATCAGGATGCCAAGATGGACACCGTGACCGCTTTTTTACCCGTGTACGACAATCTGGAGCGAGCTATGAAAACGGAGGGCGACGAGGATTCCCCCCACAAAAAGGGGCTTGAAATGATCTTCACCCAGTATAAAGAGGTTCTGAACAAACTGGGCGTTACAGAGATGGAATCTCTTGGCCAGCCCTTTGATCCCAACCGGCACAATGCCGTCATGCACGTTGACGATGAAAACGTGGGCGAGAACGTGGTGGTGGATGTTTTTCAGGCGGGCTTTATGATGGGAGAAAAGGTTCTCCGCTTTGCCACCGTCCGCGTGGCGAATTAAATTTTCTGAAAAGTTTATTTTATGTTTCTAATAGGAGGTTATTTTTATGTCTAAAGTAATCGGTATCGATTTGGGTACAACCAACTCCTGCGTGGCAGTGATGGAGGGCGGCGAAGCCGTCGTCATCGTCGGCCCGGAGGGCAACCGCACGACCCCGTCCGTGGTGGCGTTTTCCAAAACCGGCGAGCGCATGGTGGGTCAGGTAGCCAAGCGGCAGGCCATCACCAACCCCGACCGCACCATCTCTTCCATCAAGCGCGAGATGGGCAGCGATCACAAGGTGAGCATCGACGGGAAGAACTATACCCCGCAGGAGATCTCTGCCATGATTCTGCAAAAGCTGAAGGCGGATGCAGAAGCGTATCTGGGCCAGAGCGTCTCTGAGGCCGTCATCACTGTTCCCGCCTACTTTACGGACGCACAGCGGCAGGCCACCAAGGACGCCGGCAAGATCGCCGGCCTTGACGTGAAGCGGATCATCAACGAGCCCACTGCCGCTGCGCTTGCCTACGGCGTGGATAAGGAGCAGTCCCAGAAGATCATGGTTTACGATCTGGGCGGCGGTACCTTCGACGTCTCCATTCTGGAGATTGACGACGGCGTGATTGAAGTTTTGGCCACCGCAGGTAACAACCGTCTGGGCGGCGACGACTTTGACGAGTGCGTCATGAAGTATCTGGTCAGCGAATTCAAGCGGACCGACGGCGTGGACCTCTCCACCGACAAGGTTGCCATGCAGCGGCTGAAGGAAGCCGGAGAAAAGGCCAAGATCGAGCTTTCCGGCGTGACGACCTCCAACATCAATCTGCCCTATATCACCGCCGACGCCAATGGACCCAAGCATCTGGACGTGACGCTGACCCGCGCCAAGTTCAACGAGCTGACCAGCCATCTGGTGGACGCCACCATGGGTCCCGTACGTCAGGCCATGTCCGACGCGGGCTTGAAGCCCTCCGACCTGCACAAGGTCCTGCTGGTGGGCGGCTCCAGCCGTATTCCCGCCGTACAGGAGGCCGTGAAGAACTTCACCGGCTCCGAGCCCTTCAAGGGCATCAACCCCGACGAGTGCGTCGCTATGGGCGCTGCGCTGCAGGCGGGCGTTCTCACCGGTGATGTGAAGGGCCTTCTGCTGCTGGACGTGACGCCCCTGTCTCTGGGCATTGAGACGATGGGCGGCGTATTCACCAAGCTGATCGACCGCAACACCACCATCCCTGTGAAGAAGAGCCAAGTGTTCTCAACCGCCGCAGACAACCAGACCTCTGTTGAGGTCAATGTCCTGCAGGGCGAGCGTGAGATGGCCGCGGCGAATAAGTCTCTGGGCCGTTTCCATCTGGACGGCATTGCCCCGGCTCGCCGCGGCGTGCCTCAGATCGAGGTCACCTTTGATATCGACGCCAACGGCATCGTCAACGTCTCTGCCAAGGATTTGGGTACCGGCAAGGAGCAGCACATCACCATCACCTCTTCCACCAACATGAGCAAGGACGACATTGAGCGCGCCGTGAAGGAAGCGGAGCAGTATGCCGCGCAGGACAGCAAGATGAAAGAGGAAGTGGAAATCCGCAACCAGGCCGACCAGATGGTTTACCAGTCTGAAAAGACGCTGGGCGAAATGGGCGACAAGATTCCCGCTGACGACAAGACCAAGGTGCAGGCCGGGATCGACAAACTGAAGGAAGTGCTCAAGGGCACCGACACCGCCGCCATCAAGTCCGCCACCGAGGAGTTGACGCAGGCGTTCTACGCTGTCAGCGAGAAGCTCTATCAGCAGGCCGGTCCCCAGCAGGGTCAGCCCGGCGCAGGCCCCGACATGGGCGGAAATGCCGACGGCCAGCAGGGCCAGTATTATGACGCAGACTATAAGGTCGTCGATGACGATGATAAAAATAAGAACCAGTAAGATGCGCTGAAGTTCCAATGGGACGGGGAGTTTCCCCGCCCCATTTGGAACGTTTTAGATCAAGATTCAGGGGACGGACGTTTTTGCCCGGAAAAGCGCGGCAAGGGCGGTTTCCCTCCCCACTGACAGAAGTGGTGAATGTATGGCAGAACAAAAACGCGACTATTATGAAGTCTTGGGCGTTTCCCGTGGCGCATCGGATGATGAGATCAAAAAGGCGTATCGGAAGCTGGCCAAGGCGAACCATCCGGACCTCAACCCCGGCGACAAGGCGGCGGAGGCTCGGTTTAAAGAGATCAACGAGGCATACGAAATCCTGTCCGATTCGGACAAGAAAGCCCGGTATGATCAATACGGCCACGCGGGCGTGGACCCGAATTTCGGCGCGGGCGGCTATGGCGGCGCGGACGGCTTCGACTTTGGGGATTTAGGCGATCTCTTCGGCAGCTTTTTCGGCGGCGGCTTCGGCGGCGCGCAGCGCCGGTCAAATCCCAATGCGCCTGCCCGGGGCGAGAGCATCCGCCAGTCCGTGGCCATCACCTTTGAGGAGGCGGCTTTCGGCTGCGAAAAATCCATCACAGTGGATCGGTACGAAGCCTGCGAAACCTGCAAGGGCAGCGGCTGTGAGCCGGGGACGACCCCGGAAGTCTGCCCCGACTGCCACGGAACGGGAACGGTGCAGGTCCGCAAGCAAACACCCTTGGGCGTCTTTGCGTCCACCGGTCCCTGCTCCCGCTGCGGCGGCAAGGGACGCATCATCCATCAGCCCTGCAAGGACTGCTACGGAACCGGTATGCTTCGCCGCCGCCACACCATTGAGGCGAAAATTCCCGCCGGAATCGACGATGGACAGACCATTTCTATCCGGGGTCAGGGCCACGCGGGCAAAAACGGCGGCCCTGCCGGCGACCTGCTGATTACCATCACGGTGAAACCGCACGAGCTGTTCCGCCGGGAAGGCAGCAGCGTTTTGTGCGAGGCGCCTATCACCTTTTCTCAGGCCGTTCTGGGCGCGGAGCTGGAGATTCCCACCATTGACGGCAAGGTGAAATACACCCTCCCGGAGGGAACCCAGACCGGCACCACCTTCCGGCTCAAGGGAAAGGGAATTCCGGCGCTGAACGGACGCGGGCGGGGCGATCAGTATGTTACCGTCTACATCGAGACACCCCGGAACTTAAGCAAGGCACAGAAAGAGGCCCTCATGAAATTTGCGGAAGCCGTTGGCGATAACAATTACGAGGACCGCAAGAAATTTTTCAAGAAATTTAAAAAGTGAGGAAACCCATGTATCTTGCCGATTACCATACCCATTCCCGCGTCTCCCCGGACGGACATGTATCCATGCTGGAAATGGCGGCTGCGGCCGCCGCGGCAGGACTGGATGAAATTTGCTTTACCGACCATTTTGAACCCGTAGAGCCGCGCACCACCATTCTGCGCAAGACGTTTGACTGGTCGGCTCAGACGGCGGAGTATGCCGACGCGGTTGCCAAGTGGGACGGCGCGGTGAAGCTCCGTCTCGGGCTGGAGCTGGGAGATCAGCCGGTGGACCCAATCTTGGTGGAGCAGTTGCTTTGGGGAATGCCGGAGATGGATTTTATCATCGGTTCGGTCCACATGCTGTCTCCCAAATTTGATTCGCAGGATCTGGCGTGGATTCAAGAGCCGGATGAGAAAACCTGCTACGCCGAGCTGGAAGATTATCTGGAGACGATGCTGCAAATGGCCCGCTGGGGAAAATTTACCGTGCTGGGCCACATGACCCTGCCGCTGCGGTACATGAACGACAAGCGGGGCTTTGGCGTCAGCATGGACGGCTTTGGCGCGGAGATCGAGACAATTTTACGAACGCTAATTGAAAACGGATGTGGGATTGAGGTCAACACAAACCGGGGCAACCAGCCCCTCCCCGGCGAAAAATGGCTGAAGCTCTACCGCAGTCTCGGCGGCGAACTGATTACGCTGGGCAGCGACGCCCACCGCCCGGAGGATGTGGGCAAGGGCATTCGGGATGGGCAGGCGCTGCTGCGCGACTGCGGTTTCACCCGGTTTTGCACGTTTGAAAAGCAGCACCCTATTTGGCACGCCCTGTAAATAGAAATCTTGCAAATTCCCCGCAACAAGAGTAAAATAAAAGCAAATTGGGATCTTTGCGCCGTTTCGGCGGGAACAGCCTGTCGGGGTGGAGAATGGACGCCTGTATTTTAAAGGCGGAACGGGGAAAACCGCGCCGCAAAACCAATGAATGAGAGGGCTTTATCATGAAGATCGCGTTGGGCTGCGACCACGGCGGATTTGAATTGAAAGAAACCATCAAGCGCCAGCTGGAGGAGGCGGGCTACGACTGCAAGGACTGCGGCTGCTTCTCCACGGAGAGCTGCGACTATCCCGTGTTCGGCGAGGCGGCGGCCCGTGCCGTGGCCTCTGGGGAGTGCGAAAAAGGAATTGTGATCTGCACCACCGGCATTGGCATTTCCATTGCCGCCAACAAGGTGAAGGGTATCCGCTGCGCCCACTGCGCGGACACGCTGGAGGCCCAGCTCTGCCGCCAGCACAACAACGCCAATATGCTGGCTTTAGGCGCCGGGTTCACGGGGCCGAAGCTGGCTTCGGAAATGGTGAAGATTTTCCTGAATACCGAGTTTGAGGGCGGACGACATGCCCGCCGCGTGGCTCTGATGGACGGCATCGAGGGCTGAGCCGGGAAAACTTCGGAGGAGGGACGCTATGGCAGGTCCGAAAGGATACAGCAGCTATCACGGAAAGGGTTCCAAATGGAAAATCGTGGTGGCAGTGCTGCTGGTGCTGGTGATCATAGGGGCGCTGGTGGTAATCCGGATGCAAAAATATGTGGTCTATGATGATTCCGGTCGTCCCCGTCTGGATCTGCCACAGTTTTCGGAGAAGCAGCCGGACAGCTCGCAGAGCGCCCCGGCAGATGGTTCAGGCGACGCGAATCTGATTATTGAAGAACCGGAGCAGACCGCGTTTCAGGCTGTTGCGCTGCCCGTTGGCCCGCTGACCGACTGGCGCAGTGCGTGGACCGCGGCCAGCGCGGGCGGAACGTATCATGCGGCGGTCTACACCGTGAAGGATGCGGATGGCTTCGTGTATGTGGACAATCAAGCCGCCCCGGCGGCAGCCGTGAAGACTGTGGAGGGCGCGGGCGCGGCCGTGGGCGACATGCTCAAGGACGACAGCGTCTATACGGTTGCCAAGATTGCCTGCTTCCGGGACCCCATTGCTTCCAGCGGTGATTTGGAGGGTATGGGCCTTAAAAACACCGGTGGATATATTTTCTATGACGGGAACAACGACCGCTGGCTGGACCCTGCCAAGCCGGCGGCCCGGCAATATCTCATTGATCTGGCCTCCGCTTGCGCGGCGGCGGGGTTTGACGAAATTTTGCTGACAGACGTCAGCTACCCATCGGTTGGAAAGCTGAATAAAATTGACTATGGCGCGGTGGCCACCGGTTTGCCAAACAGCTTGCAGGAGGAAATAACCTCCTTCCTGACGCAGATGAAAACGGCTTTGGCGCAGTATGGCGTGAAGCTCTCCATTCAGCTGCCTTCCAATTTGATTACCGCTGGGGAGACGGCGGTCAGCGATTCCGGACAGTCTCTGGCGGGTATCGTCCCTCAGGTGGATCGAGTCTATGCCGATGCAGAAGGAGATCCCAACGCTTTGGATCTGCTGAAAGCAAAAATGGCCGCCGTCAGCAAGGATACGGAGTTTATCCCGGTTCTGACCGGACTGGATGGAATCTCCAGCGAGTCCTATTTAATTGCGACGTGATCCCAAACAAACCGCAGAGACGGCTGTGCCGTCTCTGCGGTTTGCTTTTACCGGATAAAACAAAAATCCTTAAAAAAGCGATTTCAAATTTTAAGAACTTTTTCGTACTTTTCAAGACTTTTTCAAGCAACTTTGGTAAAATGAAATCATTGAAAGATTGGGGAGGGATTCGTGTGCGTATTTTACTGGTGGAAGACGAGAAAAGTCTCTCCGCAGCCATCTGTCAGGTGTTGAAGCGAGAGCATTTCACGGTGGACCCAGTCTATACCGGACCGGAGGGGCTGGACAACGGAATGTCCGGAATTTATGACGCCATTGTGCTGGATGTGATGCTGCCGGGAAAAAACGGCTTTTCCATTTTAGAGGAATTGCGCGCCGCCGGTGTCACGACCCCGGTGATGATGCTCACGGCCCGGGGCGATCTGGAAGACCGGCTTCGTGGCTTGGATGGCGGTGCGGACTACTATCTTCCCAAGCCGTTTCAAATGGCGGAACTGTTGGCGTGCCTGCGGACGATTACCCGGCGGCGGGAGTCCGTGCCCATGGAGGAGATGGTTTTCGGAGACGCGCAGCTTTTAAGCCGGGAGGGCAAACTCCTGTGCCGGGAGACGGGCCAGTCCGTGAAGCTGGGGGCCAAGGAATTGCAGCTACTAGAGCTGCTGTTTCGCAATCCGGGTCAAATCTTATCCAAGGAAACACTGATTGAGCGGGTATGGGGCTTTGACAACGAATCGGAGTATAATAATTTGGAGGTTTATCTCTCCTTTATCCGCAAGAAATTGGCCTTTGTTGGCTCCCAAATTAAAATCAAGGCGGCCCGCGGTCTTGGATATTCTCTGGAGGATACGGTATGATCCAAAAGCTGCGGCAGAAATTCACGCTGTTGGTACTGCTGGTGCTGCTGCTGGCTTTTGGCGGAACAGTCTTTGCCATCAACTATGCCAATTGGAACCGTCTTGAGCGGGAATCCCATACTTCCCTGCAAACGCTTCTTGCCGGTGATGGGCAGCGACCCACCTTCCAGACACAGGGAGGGCAGACTCACAATCTGCTGGCTCCTCCGCCCAGCGAAGAGACAGACGACGCTGCGAAGGGCGATGTCTCCCAAGAGGAAGATGCGGATGATGAAGCCGCTAACGCCGAGGTGGAAAGCAACGCTCCCAAAGAGAAAACGCCGGACGAGAAAGTCGCGGCTTCGGCGAAAAACGATGCCGAGGCAAACAACGACGACGCTGTAGAGAGCGATTCAGACGTGGAGAACTATGCAATAGAACGTCAGAGCGGCTCTGAGACGGACGAGAGCGATTCCAACACAGACGACGGCAGTGGGGTGGAGTCCGACGCCGAGGACGCGTCTGAAAACGATGCCGAGGATGATGGGGGCAGGGCAAGCGAAGCCGGTGTCTCCCTCAACACGGTGTCCCCTGCCCCGCCTGCGGGCAATCCCCAGTCGGTTGTGGAAAACGGGAGCGCCGCCAGCGGAGAGCAGACAAAGCCATTTGTTGCTCCAAACGGCACGGCGGCTGCCGGGGGCACCGCAGACCAAACGCTTCAAAACGGAAAGATTCAGCACCCACAGCAGATGCTTTCGCAGGCGAATCTGTCCAATTTCTACACGGTGCGGCTGGACAAATCGGGCAGCGTACTCAGCTGGTTCAGTGATCGGCCGGAGCTTTACTCCGATCAGCAGATCGCGGAGAGCGTAACGCAGGTTTGGGAACTGGGAGCGGATTCCGGCCGGGTGGACAACCAGTTCTTCCTGATGGGAAAGCGGCCTTATGGAACGCTGTTGGTCGTGTTGGACGGACAGATGGAAATCGAGAGCGCACGGCAGCTCCTGACGATCTCCAGTCTGGTGGGCCTTGCCGCCTATTTGTTAATGAGCGCCGGGGCGGTGGTGCTGATTCGGCGGATGACCAAGCCGGTGCAGGAGTCCTTTGACAAGCAAAAGCAGTTTGTCTGGGACGCCAGCCATGAGCTGAAGACGCCTCTTGCCGTGATCTCCGCCAACAGTGAGGTGTTGGCAGGAGAAATCGGAGAGAACCGCTGGCTGGGCTACATTCAGTCCGAAGTTCAACGCACAGACCAGCTGGTGAAGAATTTGCTGACGCTGGCCCGGATGGACCGGACGGGCCACCAGATTGAAAAGCACCCCTTCGACCTGAGCAGAGCGCTCCTCAGCGTGACGCTGCCTTTTGAAAGCATGGCATTTGAGAGCGGAAAAACGCTGATAACCGATATTACGCCGGAAATTCGGTACAGCGGTGACGAAGAAATGCTCAAGCAGATGACGGTCATTTTGCTCGACAACGCCATGAAATATGCCAACGACGGCGGAACAGTGACCATTTCCCTTCTTGCAAAGGGCGAGAAAAAGGTCCTGCGGGTCCACAATACCGGCGCGGGAATTGAGCAGAAGGACCTGTCCCATATTTTTGAGCGGTTTTACCGGGCAGATGAGGCCCACAGCCGGGAAAAAGAGGGCAACGGGCTGGGTCTTGCCATTGCAAAGACGATTGTTGCCGCCCACAAGGGGAAAATTACGGCAGAAAGTGAGCCGGGACGCTGGGCCTGTTTTACGGTTACGCTGTAACTATATGATTTTCTGCGGAAACCCCTTGAAATCTTGAAAGTAGTATAGTATAATACTTCCGTTGCACCTGCCGGTGTGATGGAATTGGTAGACGTAGTGGACTCAAAATCCACCGCTGGCGACAGCGTGCCGGTTCGAGTCCGGCCACCGGCACCAACCGAGAAGAACACCCCAACGGGGTGTTCTTCTTTTTTGATGCTCTCACAAGTGCAGGGGGGCCGTTTGCACACGCACAAAAACTTGCCGCTGTGAATGCAAAGCTACTTGATCGTGCGTTCTCCGGGTTTCAAATCAAGGGCTCCCCTTCGCGCGTTACCCGATACTTTTCATAAAAGTCCTGTTTCGTGACTGGAGGCAGACAGCTGTGATTCTGGCAGACGTAAAAAGCAGTTTGACCGTTGAGCAGCGGATACCTGCCATCCTCCACATCTGAAATGCGGACAATGCTGGAAGAAGAGACGACAAAAGGAAGTTCTTTTAAGTCGTCGTCTTCGTGGCTCCGGGAAACTGTGATGATCTCCGGCGGTTCAAGATAATCAGACAGCGCCATCAAGAACATGGCGTATCCGGCGGGGTACTCTTTTGCTTCGCCCGACATAAAATAAAGCTGCTTTTGCAGAATTTCATTGGTTTTTTCATCTAAATCCAGATGGTTCAGCCGCACGAGGTTATAAGCCATCAGCGAATTGCCGCTGGGAACAGCGCCGTCATAGCTTTCCTTCGGACGGAAAATTAATGTTTCATTTTCCTTGCCGGAAAGATAAAAACCGCCGGACTTATGATCGAAAAAAGTCCGGATTGCCTTTTGAGTCAATTCTTCCGCACGGAAAAGATATGCCCGGTCAAAAGAAACGTCATACAAGGACAGCAGTGCAAAAATATAGCACGCATAATCATCCAAAAAGCCGTTTTCATTTCGTTGTCCGTTTCGCCAGCTCACATGGAGCGCGTCGCCATCGCAGAGATTTTTCTCGATGAATTGCCGCGTTCGCTTCGCCGCCTGTAAATACGCGCTGTTTTGGCTGATCCTGTACAGAAAACACAGCGCCGCAATCATCAGGGAATTCCAAGAGGTCAGGATTTTATCATCCGTGTGGAGTGCGGTGCGGGTTTTGCGGTAATGGCGGAGCGCAGGCAGGTGTTTGTCGAATTGGTCCGTGAAGTCCGCTGCGTGGAGAAGGTTTGGAATGCTTTTTCCCTCAAAATTGCCGCGATCCGTAATCCCGTAGTACGCGCTGAATGCCGCCCCGCCACCGTCGCCAAGGACATTCCGGATTTCCTCCGGCGTGAAGACGTAGTATTTTCCTTCCTCGCCGTCGCTGTCCGCGTCCTGCGCGCTGTAAAATCCCCCGTCGGTCGAAGTCATTTCGGACAGAAGGTAGGATGCGGTTTTCTCTGCTGCCTGACGATAAAGCGGCTGACCCGTCATCTCGTATGCGCGGCAGTAAGCGAGGATTAGAAGCGCGTTGTCGTACAGCATCTTTTCAAAATGAGGAACGAGATAATACGCATCCGTGGAATAGCGGCAAAATCCGTAGCCAATATGATCGAAGATTCCCCCGCGATACATTTGACGCAGTGTCTTCTCCGCCATTTGCAAGGCGTTGCCGTCGTGGTGCTTTTGCGCGTGCTGCATCAAAAACAGCAGATTGTGAGGCGTGGGAAATTTTGGCGCGGGTCCAAATCCGCCCCAGCGTTCATCAAAGCTCTGTTGATACAGTTCCACTGCCCGTTCCGGCAATGTTTCATCTGTATCGGATGGGTGCGGCTGGCGGTTGTTTATCATGTCCACCATCTCATTTGCCGAATGCAGCAGGGCCTTGCGGTCATTCTGCCATTTGTCCTGCACCGCCAAGAGAAGCTCTTTAAGACCTATGGAGCCGTACCGGGCCGTTTTCGGGAAATAGGTTCCGGCAAAAAAGGGCTTTTGTCCGGCTGTCATAAAAATGCTCGTGGGCCAGCCGCCACCGCCGGTAAACGCCTGACAGACAGCCATGTAGATGCTGTCGATGTCGGGGCGCTCTTCCTTGTCCACCTTGATTGACACGAAGAATTGATTCAGGATTTCCGCAATTTCTTGATCCTCAAAACTTTCGTGTGCCATCACATGGCACCAGTGGCAGGTGCTGTAACCAATGCTGAGGAAAACAGGCTTATCTTCCGCTGCCGCCTTTTCAAAGGCCGCCTGCCCCCATGGATACCAATCCACCGGGTTTTCCGCGTGTTGCAGGAGATAGGGGCTTGTCTGCCCCTGCAAATGATTCCTCATTAAAATCCCTCACTTTTTCAGATCTCCCGCCGCCGGGTTGTCAATCAGACGGCCGTCCTTGGTGAACCGCGAGCCATGGCAGGGACAGTCCCACGTATGCTCAACCGGGTTCCATTTCAGTGCGCAGCCGAGATGGGGACAGCGCTTTGACGTGGGCGTTAAAAGCGTGGCCACGGCCTCAAATGCGTTGACAGCCAACTGCGGGCGTAAAATGGTTCTTGATGGGGAGAATACCTCGGCACAAGGGTTTTCTCTGCCCTGCACCATGTCGCATAAAATTCGCGCTGCAGCCATAGAGGAAGTCATCCCCCATTTGTTAAAGCCCGTGGCAACATATAGATCCTTTGTGCCGGCGGAGTAAGGCCCGATATAGGGAATGCCGTCCAGCGTCATGCAGTCCTGCGTTGCCCAGTGATATGTTTCTTTCGCGTTCGGGTAATACCGGGCGGCAAATTCACGCAGTTCCCGCCAGTTGCCGCCCTTTTTTCCCGTGCGGTGGTCGCCGCCGCCGACCAACAGAAGATTTCCATAATTCCGAAAGGACATTCCCTTCTGCGCCTCGTCCACATACATGCCGTTCACATTCGGCGCGTTCTCCAGTGCGATCACATAGGAACGATGCTGATACATTTTAAGAAAATAGCTGCCGTGTTTATTGAGGAATGGAAAATGAGTTGCCACAATCACGTTCTTTGCAGCGATTTTCCCGAAATCGGTCACCGCTGTTGTGCCGACCAGCTCCCGCACCGCCGTATGCTCGTAAATATGCAGGTCCGACGAAATGGCTGCGATGAATTTCAGCGGGTTGAACTGCGCTTGATGCTCGATTTTTGCGGCGCCTGCCACGCCAAAAGAAAGCGGAAGCTGCTCTGAAAATTCGGCGTGCAATCCCAGCTTTTCAAGCGCGGCTATTTCTTTCTCAATTTTGCTGCGATTATCCAGTGAATAGACATAGGCGTCCTTTTCTTCAAAGCTGCAGTCAATATCTCTGCTGAGTTCACGATATTTTTGCAGAGCCACTTCGTTTGCGCGCAGATATTGTTTCGCCTTTTCCGCACCAAACTGATGGATCAGTTTATCATAAATCAGTCCGTGCTGAGAAGTGATTTTTGCAGTTGTGTTTTTTGTAATGCCATTGCAGATCGTCTCCGCCTCCACAAGCATGTAATCCACACCTGCCTGATGCAGCATATACGCACATAAGATTCCTGCCATTCCACCGCCGATAATCAGGACGTTTGTATTTTTATTTCCATTCAAACTTCTGAATTTCGGGCAAGTTGCGGTTTGTTCCCACAATGAAGTCATGATCTACCTCCGCATAACGCATTTGCAGATATTATTTCTTGTAGAGCAGACGCTATTCTGCGGGGAAAAGAAGAGCTTGGTATTGAAACACAGGATGCAGGTTCTTTGCAAGCGTTCTTGCGTTTTATACAGATGTATACTGCGATAAAAACAACAAGGAATAATCGGAATTTGATAGGAGGGAAAGAAGAATGGAACAGTAAGAAATGGAATATGCTTACTCCAACGCTAAAAAAGGAAAACACTTTGCCTGTCCGTGAGCTGCGGATATCTGGGCGGCTTTTACCGTATGTGCTGGGTGAGCGGGAAAGCGGCCGATTCGACACGAACCACCGCGATTCCTCTTCAAAAAGCACCGGCGCGAATTTCTGAAAAGTCGGATGCCTTGACAGATATAGCGCCGTATGTTATAATCAAGACAACTTAATAAAAAAGAACCGTCCATGCAGTACGCATAGAAGGGCTTTTTAGTATTTTTACTGTGAGGTAAGCGTATGAAGAAAGCCGCTTCTATTTTTTTGCGCCCGGAGATCCGTACATGTGACGTGACACAGTTGATCCGCTGGATGGAAAATCCCCATATTACCCGATATCTCAATGAGGACGAGGAGATTGCCGACGAGCTGTCCGCCATGCTGCGAGAGGTTCCCGAACCACTCCTCTCTCTCCAATTCAACCGTTACGGTCGGTTTTTCCTGATCTGTGAAGATACCGGACCGGCAATCGGCTTTGTCAAGCTGAAGGAACAGGGCACAAAGGGATGCTATGAAATTGTCTTTGCCATCGGCGAAGAAGGCCTCTGGGGAAATGGCTATGGATGCAGCGCAATTCGCGCCGCCCTAGGCACCGCGTTTTTGGAATGGCGCGCCCAAAAGGTTGTGGCAAAAATCCGTGTGGAGAATAAACGCTCCATCAATTCCGTTCGTTCCTGCGGGCTGACCTGTGAGTATCGGGGAGAAAAGCTGCATTATTTCAGCACGACCGCAGAGGATTACTTAAACCATCTGCTGTGTGGATAACTCTTTCGTCCGCTGGTGGCGGGCTGAAAGAGGACGGATCGCCCTTTTGCAGACAAGGCCGCGGACTTCGCAGCGCTCATGCGCCCTTTTGCGGATGCCGCGGGAGATATAAAACAAGCAACGACAGGAACAACTTGCAAAAAAAGGATAAAAACTTAGGCTCCATGAAATTGTGTCATAGAGCACATTCGAAAGTGTATGATATTTTGCACAAAAAGCGGCGGTATTTTTGTTGACTGCTTTAAAAATATTTCGTATACTGGGGTCAATCAGGTGAATAAGAGAATCAACCCCGAAAGCTGCCCTGAACTGCGCGCGCAGAACAGGCTGGTGATGGAACTCTGGAGAATCTCAGAAATGGGTGCCGAAGGTGCAAGGTGTGAAAACGCCGAAACTCTCAGGCAAAAGGACAGAGGATATGGATAAACGCCCGGACGCGGGTGTATTCTGCCCTTTCTTCAGAGCTGCCCTTTTTTGGGGACAGCTCTCTTTTTTTCGCCCGAAAAGTAAAAGAGGAAAAGGGGAAATCGAGTATGGACACGATTAGCGCCATTGTGGCAAATGTCAACGGGGTACTGTGGGATAAAAACATTTTGTTGTTTGCTCTGTGCGGTACAGGCGTATTCTTCACGTTTCGCCTGAAATTTGTTCAGATTACGCACTTTGGCGAGGGCTTTCGGAGAATGTTTGCCGGACTGTCCCTCAACGGGGCAAAGGCCGACAAGGAAGGCATGAGCTCCTTCCAGGCACTGGCCACGGCAATTGCCGCCCAAGTGGGCACCGGCAACATCGCGGGCGCGGCTTCCGCCATCGCCTCCGGCGGTCCGGGGGCCATCTTCTGGATGTGGGTTTCCGCGTTCTTTGGCATGTCCACCATCTATGCGGAAGCCACCGTGGCCCAGAAGTATAAAACCACCGATGAAAAGGGCGTTACCGTGGGCGGACCCGCGTTTTATATCCGCGCCGCATTCAAGGGGAAAGTCGGTGCGTTTTTGTCCGGTTTCTTCTCCATTGCGATCATTCTGGCACTGGGACTGATGGGCAACATGGTCCAGTCCAACTCCATCGGTA
>JABNAD010000153.1_pt1 | contig 58705 bp, 62 predicted proteins | sample 7240381 | NCBI WGS metagenome assembly JABNAD01 (sample SAMN11332834, study PRJNA596920) | anaerobic digester metagenome | biome: digested sludge; isolation source: digested sewage sludge-derived enrichment culture grown on H2/CO2 | place: Germany: Goettingen
TTTTTCATCCGTTTTATTGTGATTAAACCAGTCCGAAATAATGTGAAAATTTACATCATACTTCCTACCCAAATGGTCAACTACAGTATTCGGATTTTTACCTTCTAAAGCTTCTTCTAATGACCACCCCTCTTTTATCCGATCATTAAAAACATACTCCTTAACACCCCAATGTAAACACATTGCCGACTTTGTTTTAAACCCCTTGCCTTGATGATCCTTAATACTATCCGGTTGTCTACTTTCCAAAGCCTCTTCTAATGTCCAATTTTCAGAAAGTCTATCTTTAAACACATAATACTTAACACCCCAATAATTACACATATCTTCTTCTGAAATTTTGCTTTGAGTCGTTATAAATGGTCTCGATTTTGGTTTTAAGAACTTCCTGTCGTTTTTGGGTATTCGATGGTTTTCTGTTAATCCACAATGTCATTAAGTTAAGCGAATTTCAAAAGACAAGAAGAAGTTTATCGAATATAAGTCGTAAACTTCTTTATTTTGTGTGTCCTTATTGAATTTTGAGCATGGCAAAAAGACAGAATCCTATCTGCCTAATTGATTTATTGAGCTATTTAAGCTACTCTATATAAGAAGCCTCGACATTGCTTTGCTTTGACGTCCCTAAAGAAGTTGCGACCTTCTCTGACCGGGTAAATGTATTTGCAAATGAGTGCTTCTACATCAGGTGGATGTTTATCATTAAAAGTTCGTAGAAATTTTATGCAAATCGTCATTGCGACAGCAAAATTGACTTGATAACTGTGTTTTCTGTTGCGATCCTATTTGATGACAACGTTGAGCGTGATCATCTCGCAAAAGTTGTATAGGATCATTTTTGCGTAAATTTCCTGCTTGATATGCTCCACCTTTTTTGAATTGAAATGCATTAATCCGATGGTGTGTTTCAATTCTCTGAAGGAGATCTCAATCCCCCACCGTTTGTGATAAAGATATTTGATGTCCTGCATCGAAAAATCGCTGCCCAGATTAGTTACCAGATATTGAAACTTGCCTTTTTCAAGCTCTACGCACACGACTCTGAAGGTCACTCGATAGGTTCCCTTACTTCCGACCGGCAGGAAATCAAATGTTGAATGCTGAGCTAGAAAACGATAGTGTTTTGGAGAAGATCTGACCTCATTTGTCTGCCTTCTTGTCATCAAAACAGACACTATTTCATCAAATTCCTGACCGGACGGCAAATCAGTTTTTGAAAGGATTCCTTTGGTGATATCACATGCCTTTACTCGAATGACATAATTCCATCCCTTTTCCTGTAAATGGGCTAAATTGTTATAAGCCTCATAGCCTCGGTCTGCAATGAGTATGACCTTCTCTGATAATGGAGATCGTTTAATCATCTCGATGAAACCACGACATTCACTGAACCCTCGGTAAGCATGAATGGTTGCGTCAAGATAAAGTTTATTACAGATATCATAAAGGGCATTCACATGAAGAAAATTTAGCCCCTCAGAATATTGGTTCAGAATAACAAAAGTATCCGTATCTGTGGGATCGCGAAAAATTGGCACCTTGGAACCGTCAACGGCTAAAAGGCGATAGCCTTTGTATCGTTTGATTTTTTCGAAGGATTTACAGAAATCCTGGAGGACAAAGAGAAGCGCTGATGGCTTAAGCTTATTGCGTTGCTGTATGAGCGCTGAAGCAGTTGGCAAAGAAGCATCGAACTTAAAGAATTCAAGCAATTCTTTATTCTGCGAGCCTGCTCCCATGGTGATGAGCAGTTCAATCACCCTCTTTAATGACAGTTTTCTGTTTCTGATAAAGTCTTTATTGGGATTGTTTACAAATTTCTCTCGATTCCCGAGTAGTTTCTGGATGGTTTGATCAAGTTTATTTTTGATTGACCTGGGATAAATGTTCATTGGCGAAAGCCTCCTTAAAAATATAATTTTTTTAAGGGCTTCGCCACATTTTTTAACCACTTTGTCAATCTTTTTATGTTTTATTACAGAAAAAAGAGCCTTATGCTTTTGCAAACATAAAACTCTTCTGATTTCTTAACTTAATGACATTGCCTGCATAGCAGGTGGTTTATTTTAAGCTAAAGCATACAATTAAATGGATGGTCCTTCATTAATTCAGGGACCATCCCTCTTTCTATCGAGAATAATATCGCCTTTCATTCCAGTCACTTGTTAGAAAATACTCCTGAATATCATTCCGAAATCTCAACTAATTTAGACGTTTCAAGTAACTGAAGAAATAGTCTCAACGCTGGACTCATCCATTTAATTTTATTATATGCGAAAACAGCTGTGATCTCACCATTATTGATTTCTGTTTCAATTCCAATCATCTTGCCTTGTTTTAATTCTGTTTCTACTGTAAATCGAGGCAAATATGCGATTCCCAAGTTGCTCATCACACTCTGTTTAATCGTCTCAATACTCCATAATTCGAGCTCAGTATCCAGTACAATATCTTTTTCTTTCAAATATTGATTGAAGATTTTTAGATAAAGTGCATTAGGATCATTCTGAATATGACATATGGACTTCTTCTGACCCGAACTTATGAAATCACGCTGATTTTCATCTAAAGCCGGAGATGCAACCAAAACGAGAGGATAAGTTTTTATTGCGTTAGTTGTAATGCTTCTAGGATATTTGCTAATTTCATAGTGAATTGCAATATCTATATTACCATTAATCAAATTCTCTTGAATTGCATAACAATTCATAACCTGAAGTGACAATTTCACATTGGGAGCTTTTTCTTTGAAAGCTCTAAGAATTGGTTGAATTTGATATGTTATCAAAGTCTCTGGCAAAGCAACTTTAAGCGTCCCTCGAATTTCCCCAATACTATCCTTGTAACAAATAAGTTCCTTTGTTGATGCCAAGATTCGATCAATGATTGGTAGAATGCTTAAACCGGCCTGTGTCAGTTCCATTCTATTGCCATTTTTTTCGAATATCTGTATCCCCAGTTCGCTTTCAAGCTGTTTCATTTGGAACGTGATGGTGGATTGCGCATAATTAAGTGCTCTAGCAGCATTTTTGTAGTTGCCGGTTTCAATTATCTTTTTAACAGTAAGCAGATTTTTTAGTTCCATTATAACCTCACATTGATTCAATTTATTCGAATTACGTATTCTATCATTTCAATTTGACTGAATTTATTTGTTGAACTATAATATCACATAGAAAAAGGAAACACAAGAATATGAAACACATGCTTCTCAAAACTCTAAATGAACATTAAGGAGACGATTTGATGGAATTTGATACGAAAATAAAAATTGTTTTAAGAAATGATCTCGATCCATGGCAAGAACTGAATGTAACAGCCTTTCTGATGAGTGGTATATCTGGAACCCAGGATATTATCGGCCAACCTTATATAGACAAGGATAATGTACACTATCTACCCATGTCGCAGCAGCCAATAATGATTCACGCGGCTACTGGTGATCAAATGAAAGATCTGCTGCAGAAGGCATTGACAAAGGATGTTGTTATCTCAATATATACTGAGGAATTATTCAAGACTTACAATGATGAGGATAATCGTGCTATCGTCGCTCAATTTAGAACAGACGAACTAAATTTAGTTGGAATTGGCATCAGAGGGAAGAAAAATCAGGTTGATCGTTTACTGAAAGGATTCGAATTGCATAAATAATGAATATTTTATCTTTTTTTATATACTGTGCTATAGTAACGTTTACTCCAGGGCCCACCAATGTCGTGATTTTGTCAACTGTGCATAATTCGGGCGTCAAAAAGGCAATGGAATACACCTTTGGTGCAACCATTGCCTTTGGAATCTTGCTTTCAATTTCTGCTACGCTGAATGTGGCACTTGTGACCGTTTTGCCAACCATTATGCCTGCCATGAAGGTCATAGGTGGATTGTATATCGCTTATCTGGCAGTTCAAATCTTCAGAATAAAATCATCTAAGCAAGTAGCGAATCACTCGTTGACTTCGACATTTATGGCAGGATTCTTGATGCAATTCATCAACCCAAAGGTTGTTCTTTTTACCCTGACGGTTATACCCAGCTTTGTTTTGCCTTACTATACATCTTCACTAATGCTGGCAATGTATGTGTTATGCATTACTCTCATTGGATTTCTGGCATTTATTACTTGGATTCTTTTCGGCAGCATATTTAAGGATTTTTTACAGAAGCATCAAAAGGCTACAAATATTGTTATGGCATTATTTTTATTATATTCTGCAGTCATGGTATCGGGTGTGCTCTAAGTGCTTATTCAAGCACTATAGAAAAGGTCAAAATTCAACATTTCGCTGAAGTGAAAACATACCTGCCAAATTTCTATGTGTCGCTATATCAGCGGCACATTTTTAAGTTTTACATTTAACCTGCTCTCTCAACCTTGCAAAATCCGTATAACATCTAAATTGACCACTGCAAGACCATGTTATCTAAATCGACCACACGCAAACCCATGTTATCTAAATCACTCTGTCACCTAAAATATCATGCCTTTGGACTTGTTTCCGCGAACAGATATTTTTAAGATTATTGCTCCTCTGATTTTCACGTTCAAACCCCGAAAAGCCTTTATTTACAGGCTTCTTGCTTCACTTACTTCTTAACTCTTGACATCAATACTACCGTCTCCACGTGGCTCGAGAGGACAGAATGAATGTCATTTGAAGTTGCCCGTTCTCGGAAACATATCCACTACGTTTTTGGCACTGTCAGTAGACGGGAACATATCCACCAATCGTACCATTTACGAAAAGGGCACTCTTACTAGGAGCGCCCTCAATCATAAACATTGATGTCATTAATAGTCTTTTTTCTTTACTGGAATCCAGATTTCGCTTCGATACTTTGGATTTCCAGTGTCTGGACTCTCATTCCATAAAATTTCAGGACCTTCAACCGCCTCGTATCCTGAGGATGGAAACCACTCTGAGTATATCCTACCCCACACATTTTGAAGTGTTTCCGGAAATGGTCCAATCGATTCAAATATTGCCCAGGTACAAGCATCTATTTTCAATACATCAAATTCCGCTGTCTCATCACTTGATGTTGCCACCCCGATGTAATGATCCAGCTCACCCTTTTCTTCCATTCTTCCTTCCGAGAAATTAATAGATCCACTAATAATCCCTGTTGGTTCTACATTTGAAAGTGCTTTTAATTCTTTAATAACCTCAGGGGTTAAAAGTTCAGTCATTTTTGCAATATCTGGATTGACACCTTCAAACATAATTGGAACTCTCTTCTTAAATCCTACTAACTTAAAAGGTCCTTTCTCAACAATACGATAGTTCATTTCGCATCCTCCTTTAATTGATAATTGAAAGGTCATTCGAGGATAAGCTTTTAATTGTGTATTCTCACTCCTTGCCTCAGAAGGGAGAATGCCATGCAGGGAATGAAAAGCACGGGAAAATGAATCAGCCGAATTATAGCCATATTTGACGGCTACATCAATTATTCTCAAATCCCTATCTTTCAAATCAAGTGCAGCCAACGTCAGTCTTCTTCTCCGAATATATTCTGATAAACTTATGCCTGCTAAAAAAGAAAACATCCGCTTGAAATGATACTCTGAACAATAAGCGATTTTGGATACTTCAATATAATCAATTTCCTCTGTTAAGTGCTCTTCAATATATGTCAATGCATTATTCATACTTCTTAAAGAATCCATTGAACAACCTCCTTTCATCATCAATATTATCAAAGGGTGCGTTTACTCATCCGACATTCTGTGCACAGTTTAGTCGATTCTCTTTCATGTAATTAGTATCGTTAAACTGAATTTAACTTTGGGATGTTTACCACAGGAATCCTTTACTTTTCTTCAGTGTATCTTTCTTGCTGCAAAAATTCCTTTACCTCGCTAAGGCGTAAATCCCAATATTTTTGCAAAAGGTAAATGATTTTCTCATCTTCAACTTTGGCTTCCTTCAGAGCCGCAGTTGCCTTTTCAATCCCAATGACTCTTTCTTCAAAGGCAGCTTCATCTAGCCATGCATTGCTATCTTCTCTTATTCGTTCCAACAGTTCACTTCCAAATCCCGAAAGGGAATCTCTAATTGAACGTGCCATATCTATTCCTCCTCTAAATTCTAATTTATTGCACTATTGATAGACAAATTGGAATTTGTCAGTTACTTGTATTCACTCGGAACAGGAATATTAAATCTCTCGCACAATAGTTTTACATCATGCATATCATTTTCATCATACTCATAGCCCAGATGAAATAATACTTGATTTTCAGCATCAATACATCTAACCATTTTATCGCCTATTTTCCCAATGCCACTAAACACTTTTGGTGGATATGCTTCTCCTTCAAAAACAATGTATCCTTTTTCGTTGAAATTAAATATATGAAGATCAATTACCCTACCTTTAGTATCCTTCCAAACCGTGTGAGATGTGGTGGTATATGCTTCTGTAACTTCCGCAAAGCCTTTTTCTTTTATTATTTCAATAAACTTTTTACTATTACTTTCTTCCACAAATAAATCAATATCATTGTGTGCTCTTGTTTCTTCTTCTAATAGTGCATCTACTCCCCAACCGCCATCAATCCATAGGTTAATTCCATTTTCTTCAGCGTATGTTATTATCTCAATGGCATCAGTTTTACTTACCATGTAATCCCTCCGTTCAAATTAAATCTATAAGTGATAAATCTCAAAGCTATTTCTCCTAATAATATAATGTCTATTGTTCCAATCAAAGCTAAAGATGAAGCTTGCCTTCTTTAGCTCGCAATAATTAGAGCTAAATCGAGGTTCCAGCACCCCCTAGATTTAAGTTCCCTTTTGTGCCGTGGTAGAAAGGACCCAAGTCTAGGAATTTTTCATGAATTGCTCTAACCCTGCTTTGGATGTTAACATTTCAAGATTATTAAATATTTCCTCTTCGCTCCAGTTCCACCATTGTAGCTTTAGCAAGAATTCAATCTTTTCGTCACTAAAGCGTTTTTTGATAAACTTAGCTGGATTCCCACCATATATTGTATATGGCTCAACACTTTTCACTACTGTTGAATTAGCGGCAATAATCGCACCATCACCAATTTTAGTACCCGGCATAATGGTAACATTTTGACCTATCCATACATCATTGCCAATCACTGTATCTCCCTTAAAAGGAAGTTGTTCAATTGTAGGAGTCACCTTTTCCCATCCATGGCCAAAGATATTAAAGGGATAGGTTGTAATTCCATCCATTCTATGATTTGCACCATTCATAATAAACTTAACACCCTCTGCAATTGCACAGAACTTTCCTATTATAAGTTTATCCCCTAGAAATTCGTAATGGTGCTCTATATTATCATAAAATTTCTCCGGTGTTTTTTTATTATCGCTATAATAGGTATATTCCCCAATCTCCACATTGGGTCTTTTAGGTAGATTGCTTATAAAACAAACCGTCTTTATATTTTCATTTGGATAAAGTTTTTTCTTATCTGGTCCTATCATAAAATATTAGCTCCTTTAATCTTTAATTACTTCATTACCTTAATTCGTTTCTTATTTGCTCTTTCCATTTATTAATATTAACGATTGCATTTTGCTCCCGACCTAAATATATATCTTCAATTGTCATAGGCCAAAGTCTTAGTTCACGCTTTCTTGCGTTGCTTGGTAAAGGGTTTGTTATTTTGCTTAATGACTTTACTATTTCTCGATTTTTCTTAAGAATATATGGTGTATCCCAATCATTATCAAAAGCGTTAATAAAAAGATTTACTAAATTTGTATATCCTTCTTCAGTAAAATTCGAAGGATGCTGGATCATATAGCACGAAACAAGCCAAAAATGTAACTCATATAGCTTTGGATCATTATGCTCCCATACAAGAGGGAACCCGAATAGCTCATGGCATGAAAAACCATGGGTCTCTTTAGCTCCACATTCTATACATCTCCCAGATTTCATGACTGTGTTATTATCAACCACCTATAACCAACCTCCCTTATTTAAATTATTTTAATATTCATTAATGTAATGTTTGCCAAAGAAAAAAAGTCTTTTTACTTTAACAACGAAGCCGCCAGCCAGAGAATACTATTCTGACCAGCGACTACCTTAAGTTTAATGTTTCAGATTTATTTTCTTATCACTAATTTCATAAATCACATCAGCCACATTATCAAGCAACCGTTTGTCATGGGTGATAAACACTATAGTTCCAGCATACTCCTTCATTAAAATTTCCAAAGCCTCTAAGCTTGGTATGTCAAGGAAGTTGCTTGGTTCATCCATTAGTAGGATGTTATATCTGCCCATAAGCATTTTAGCTAGCAACAATTTTATAATTTCTCCGCCGCTTAAAACAGATAAACTTTTCCCAATATCGTTTTGTTTAAACCCCATCGATGCTAGCACTGAACGAATTTCTGAAACATTGTAATCACTATCTTCCTGCATAAACTCCAATACTTTCTTATTACTGTCGTACTTGTAACCATTTTGTGCAAAGTAGCCTATTTTTGCCTTAGGTGAAATAGAAATTCCATCTTCATGGTTTAAGATCATTTTGATTAAAGTTGTTTTTCCTGTTCCATTACCACCAGTTAATGCCACTTTTGCGCCAAGCGGAATTTGAAAAGATACATTTTCAAACAATACTTTATCTCCAAATATTTTATTAATTTCCTTACCGACAATAGGATATGGATTGTGGAGCTCCAATGCTTTACTTTGCCTGAAACGAATCCTACGAATATCTTCTGGAGCTTCTACACTTCCTAAGGCCGCAATCCTATGTTCTAGGGATTTAGCGGCATTATGCATCTTTTTTTCCTTACTTCCTATCGATTTTTGATGAGCTAAACGCCCTCCGCCTTCAGTACTTTTTTTCTTTGAAGCACCTTTTGCCTTCTGTCCTATTTTACGAGCCTGTTTTCGCTTTTCCTCTGCAGCCCTTTCCAATCGGGCACGTTCCGCAACAAATTGTTCGTATTCTGCAGCTTGGCTCTTGCGTTCTTCTTCTTTCTGGCGAAGATAATCAGAATAGTTTCCCCAATACTCAGTGACTTTGCCATCTTTCAGTTCCCATATTTTATCTACTACCTCATCAAGAAAATAACGGTCATGGCTAATAACTAACAGTGCACCTGTAAAATATTTTAACTGTCCAATTAGAAAATCAATTCCTTCACGGTCTAAATGACTCGTAGGTTCATCCGCTAAAATACCATGAACCTGTGCTGTTAAAGCCTGTGCTATTTTAAGCCTTGTTTCTTCACCACCGCTCATGGTCTGTATATCTAATTGTTCAACACCAAGCTTTCCTACAAGTGCAAAATCTTTTTCTTTCTGCAAAGTTACTTCGTCCAACTGAGGGATATAGGCAAGTTCACCCAGACGATTTAATTTACATCCTGGGGGAGTTAATTCTCCTAAAAGTACCTTGAGTAGAGTGCTTTTCCCTGCACCATTTGCTCCCACTAAACCAATACGGTCATAATCATATACTTCTAATTCATCTATATCTAAAACATCGCGTCCTTTGAATTCCACACGAATGTCTTTTGCTTTTAATATCAATTCCATAACATTATCCTCCTGTCTATAATCGCATGTTTTCATTTGCTTGTACGCAGGGAAAACCCTGCGATTTAAGCAGGAAGAATTACATGAAAATAAGATACATAAATATCCCTCCAATATTGTTTATTTTAAATCTAATTTTCTAACCTCAGTTATCATGGGGCAAACTATAGCAATGCCAATAATTAAAATACCTGATAGTAAAAACCAATGATTTACACCGATCCTATCAGCAAAGAACCCAGAAAGAATTAACCCAATTGGCATTGCAAGTGACATGATACTTCCGGTCAAAGAAAATACACGTCCTAAATATTCAGGCTTAATTTTCTCCTGAAAAAGAGCTGTTTGCACACCGCTATAAAACGGCACCGAAAGCCCCATTATTGCACAGCAAACTACAAATATAACAAATCCACTTGGAGGAAGTATTCCTGAAACGGCTAAACTGGCCCCCATTATAAAAAACGAACCTGTTATTAGTAGTACACGCTTTTTGAAACTTCCTAATCTCCCCAATAGTAAGCCTCCTACTAGCATTCCAGATGCAAAAGCGATTTCGGTAATAGAAATATGCACAGGTGTTCCATTAAAGTATTCCATGCTTATTAAAGGAAATAGTGCATTAATTGGCATATAAACAAAAGTATATATTGTTCCTAAGAGTAATAAGGCAAATAATCCTTTGTTTTGTCTCAGTACGACAATTCCTTCTTTCATTTCTCTTATGAAATTTGGTTTCAAGCTTTGCACTTGATCGCCCAGCTTAGGAATCCGTACAATTGCCACCGTAATAGACGCAATCACAGCACCTAATACATCGATGGCAATAATAGCATTTAATTCCCAAACAGAATATAACAATGCTGCAACCGCCGGACTAACAATATAGCTTATAGACTGCAAAGACTGACTATAGCCTGCGCATTTCGTAAGCTGCTCTTCTGGTACTAAAAGTGGCGTAACTGCATTGAGTGCTGGGGTATGAAAAGCTGTTCCAACGCTGCGGATAAACAATACTACCATAACCATCCAGACAGGTAACTCCATATACAATGCAACAATAGCCAGCACTGCCCCAGCTGCTGCGATAATTAAATCAGCACCAATCATTATCTTCTTCCTATCATGACGATCCACTAATACACCTATGGCAGGTCCAAAGACCGCATAGGGTAAAAAACCTACTAGTGAAGCCATAGACAAGACCATCGCAGATCCTGTTTTTTCTGTAAGGTAAAAAATAATCGCCATTTGCAGGATAGCACTAGTGATTAAAGAAACTGCCTGCCCTGCCCATATTGTAATAAACTTAAATTTCCAATTGTTGTATTTTTCCATTTATATTTTCTCCTGCATAATTATTTTGCTTGAATTTCTATTTTGAATAGCATTCTAGGCAATAAAAAATGCAGGCCTAAATCCACAATGTGGCTTTTGGTCTGCATACATACAATTTGGAAACATTCATATTAAAGACACAGTTAAATAAAGGTATAGTTAAATAACCTATATTCTGACCGCAACTAATGAATGCTCAATATCGTATAAATAAGCACAACAAAAAAGCCTATCATCGGGGATAGATTCTGCCTTTTTTATTGCCAGCTTATCTTAAACGCATTGAGGCTGTCATAGTTTCGGTTCCTCCTGAATTCTTATTTGTATCAGCGTATATTTTATCACAATAAGGTTCTATATTCAACACAAAAAATATAAAGGAAGGAAATACCGCCAAAGGCGATAGTTTCCTTAATTGCGGTTGACTCAATAATCTATATCATTTCTTCAATCTTCACACCTGACTTAAACTCCACCTCAATCCTGTCATCGCGGATCGTAACTTTTTCAATAAGCCGCCTTACCAACTGCTCATCATACTCCTCTAACTCGCAGGATTGCTCATTAAAGAAATCACTCATTTCAGCGAATCGTTGCCTTTTCCCTTCTCGATCTGCATTCTCTACAAGTGCATTTTGCTTTAACTCCCGAAGTCGATAAATTTCGTCAGCCACATCTTCATAGTCATTTTTTGATTTTGCTTGTATAAGGAGCTGTTGTTGTAACTCTTCCAATTTGCTATCAATGTCATCAGTGGCATTATCATTTTCTTCATTAAATACAGTAGCTATATTTTTCTGTAGCACCTTGAGGAATGGGTCTTTGTTAGCCAAAAGTTCGTTAATAGCCTTAACAACTGCTTTCTGCAATGTTTCCTCATTTATGGTAGGGGCAGTGCATTCAGACCCTTTTTCCTCCAATCGGCTGACGCATCTCCAAACAATAGATTTGTAACCTCGGTTATTCCAATGTACTCGTCGATAAATATCACCGCAATGTCCGCAGTAAACAATACTCGATAAAGCATACTTACTGCTGTAAACTCGCTTTTTACAGCCCTTGCCACCGCGAAGATTTGCTCTTCGAACCATCTCTTCTTGAACCTGCATAAAAAGGTCTCGTGGAATGATAGGCTCGTGGCTATTTTCTACATAATATTGGGGAACGATGCCGTTATTCTTGACTCGCTTTTTAGAAAGGAAATCAACCGTATATGTTTTTTGTAGAAGGGCATCACCGATGTACTTTTCATTCTGCAATATCTTTTTCAGTGTTTCCGGTCTCCATTTGGCTTTGCCTGCCGCTGTAAGGATACCGTCAGCTTCTAGTCCTCTTGCTATCTGTAAAAGACTAGCACCTTCAAGGTACTCTCTGTAAATCCGTTTAACAACCTCAGCACCCTCTGGGTCAATCACCAGTTGCTTGTTTTCATCCTTGGTGTATCCAAGGAAACGCTTATGGTTGACCTGGACTTCGCCTTGCTGATATCGATACTGAATTCCCAGCTTAACGTTCTGACTTAAGGATTGACTTTCCTGTTGGGCAAGGGATGCCATGATGGTCAGCAATACTTCACCCTTAGAATCCATGGTGTTGATATTCTCTTTCTCAAAGAATACCGCGATGTTTTTATCCTTTAACTGCCGGATGTATTTAAGGCAATCTAACGTATTTCTGGCAAATCGGCTGATGGATTTTGTGATGATCATGTCAATATTTCCAGCCATGCACTCTTCAATCATGCGGTTAAATTCATCACGCTTTTTGGTATTTGTACCTGTGATACCGTCATCCGCAAAAATATCCGCCAATTCCCATTCCTTGTTCTTCTTAATATAATTTGTATAATGTTCAATCTGAATGTCATAGCTTGAAGCTTGCTCCTCACTATCCGTTGAAACACGGCAGTAAGCGGCCACTCGTATTTTGGGTTTGCTTTCACTATTTTTATTATTTCCGACTCGTTTAATTGCCGGAATGACTGTTACATTCCTACTCACTGCCACTTGTTATACCTCACTTTCTATCAGACTGTAGGCATATTCCGCCTGCTTGTATGGATCTTCATATTTTTGCACCAGAGGTTTTGATTTGAACTTTACAGGGTAATCCCTTACCGGTTCATCTTTAGGCTCCCATATCCTTCCGAGCTTTTCTGCTCGTTTTCGTTTTTCTACTCTGGCTTTTTCAAAGGTCTCTTCATCAATAATTGGAGGGTAGAATTCATCGCCCAAGTAATGCTTGTTCTGCAACATCTTACTTGCTGTGGCATGGTAGCAGTCTATCCCAGCTTTTTTAGTAGCACCCTTCAAAGAAAGTCCTGCCAAGTATCCTGAAAATAATTCTTTTACTTGTTCTGCTGCTATTTCATCTACAACAGCCTTTCCATCTTCAATTCTATATCCATAGGGTGTGTGACCCATCTAATTCACCAACCTTTCCTTCAATGTGATTCCACATTTTAATTCAAATCCAACTTCCTCTCGTGAAAATACCATAATCTTTTCTACGTAATTTTCAAACAGCTCATCCTCATAGGCTGTAAGCATTTGGGACTTAGTTGCAAACTTAAGCAGACGGTCAACCTCTTCAACTTTTGTAAAATTCCCATTGACGGAACGAGTAAGTTGATCCTTTTCGACAAGAAGCCTTTCTCTTTCTGCTTCCAATGAATTCTTTTCTTTATTAAACAGAGCAGGTTCCAGATATCCTTTGGCCATTAAACCCGTCAGCATCTGACTCTGCTCCATGTTGTTTTCAATCTTAGTTTCCAACTCTTCAATTCTACGAAAACTCGCTACATTATTCTGGTTACGTAACCCATTCAAAAGTGGTCTTAATATGAACTTCTGACCGTAAATGAGTTTATTCATCATCGTAACAAAAGCAGTCTTTATATCTTCATCTCGAATGAACTGCATAGAACATTCCGTTATATTGCCTATATGCTTACTACAGCACCAAGCAACATATTTTCTTCCAGATGAATGAATTCGTCTTTTAAAGGTACTGCCACATTCCGAGCAAATAATTTTGCCAGAAAAGGAATATCGGTTTTGATATTTACTGTTGCGCTTTTCGATGCCTTTTTCCTTTGCTCTCTGATTGAGAACGACATCTACAGCTTCAAAATCTTCATGGCTAATAATTGCCTCATGATGGTTTTCTACTAAGTACATATTTTTCTCACCGTAATTGGTGTGCCTGTTAAAATGGCTGTCAGTATAGGTCTTTTGCAAAAGTACATCACCAGTATATTTTTCATTGGTCAAAATTCCTCGAATGGTAGTAGCCGTCCAACGGCCACCTCTTTTTGAAGGGATACCCTTTTGATTAAGATCATTTGCAACTTTCTGTGTACCTTTACCCGATAACACTTCTGCAAAAATATACTTTACAATTTCAGCCTGCTTAGGAATTACTATCATTTGACCATCCATGTTTTGATAGCCATAGGGTGGATAGGAAATTTTAAAGGTTCCGTTTTGAAATCGTCTTTGAATGGCCCACTTCGTATTTTCTGAAATGGAAATCGATTCGCTTTCTGCAAGTCCGCTTAAAATAGAGAGCATCAACTCGCTTTCCATTGTCCCCGTATTGATGTTTTCTTTCTCAAAATAAATATGAACCCCAAGGCCGATCAGTTTGCGAACCATCTCCAAGCAGTCTGTAGTATTTCTCGCAAATCGGCTGATAGACTTGGTAATGATGAACTCTATCTTGCCGTCCTCACAATCAGCAATCATAGAAAGAAGTCCGGCACGGACATCCTTTTTTGTACCCGTGATTCCTTCGTCATAGTAAAGACCCACATACTCCCATTCGTCATTGGAACGGATGTAATTTTCATAATGGGCCTTTTGTGCCTCAAGGCTGATAAGCTGCTCATCACTGGCTGTGGATACACGGCAGTAGGCTGCAACCTTCAGCTTTTTCTTTTGAATCAGGGTTTCGTTTACCCCGATTTTCGTTATCTTTTTCATCAACTCACCTCGCTTTTTGGGTAGTGACATATTCCCGTACTATCGCAGAAATATCAAGTTATTTAGCCCATAATCTCTGACAAAAACGGGGAGAAAGTTTTGCGATTTACAGCCGATATTTTGTGGAATTCATCCACAGAAATCATGCCGAACATGAACATGGTTTCGAGCATTTTCTGTGCCATGTAAAAGTCGTATTCACGCTGCAATTCCTCCTGCGTAATCTCGTGTGCCACGGCGTTAGGTATCTTAAAATTCTCAATCTGTTTTACTTCCATTGTGATTCCTCCAGTCCGGGGAACGGTGGAAATGTTCCCTCTGCCTATAAGCGAAAAGACAGGCTGAATCGAACCCCCTAAAGGCAAAAAAATAATGCCCTTCAAGGAAAAATCCTCAAAGGGCATCGTGTTAGTTCGGAATTTTGAGTTTCCAACCGCTATAAATCACATTGGAAGAAAGTCCATTCAGTTTCTTGATTTCGGTGTATCTGCTGCCTTTGCCGAGATATTTCACGGCAATATCCCAAAGGGTATCGCCCTTCACAACCGTATGGACACGGTAATCCGGCTCGGCTGTGCTGTCGGCAGGATAAATGGCAGTGCCGTCATTGGCAAAAACAAAAGTACCAGGGTTCTTATCTGCGGCCGCCTTTGCATTGGAAAGAATACGATACGCACCTACCTGGGATTTGCTGTCCTTCCAGGTCTTACGCACACGGTAATAACCAGTAGTCAGCTTTTCGGGATATGTCACCGTAGGCTCTGCAGGAGTTTCGGTTTCCTCCTCATCGGTAGTCGCCAGGAGTGCCTTGACCTCGGCACGGAAGGTATCCATGCTCTTGCCGTGCTTTGGAAACCAGTGCATCACATCGCCGTGGTTGGATGCCACGCCCTGCTTGTAACCTTCGGAGTGGCAGATGATGTTCTGTTCGGTCAAACCGTACTCCTTACAGAGGTAGGCACAAAGTTCAACGGCCTCACGGTACACCTTCTTAAAGTAGGCATAATCCGAAAGACCGTCCTCGCAGATTTCAAAACCGATATGGGTATTGTTTGCACTGCCCCCAGCGTGCCAACCACGATGATTCCAAGGGAGAGTTTGGTATGTGGCAATCGTGCCGTCAGCCAACTTGCCGATAAAGGCATGAACGCAGACCTCTCTGCCGCCGGGATGGTAGGTGTTCCAATGATTGCCGTACTGGTTTTTACCGAGCAAACCATCATCAGGACCTACATAGCGTTTTAGGTTCGGGTTGTTTGCACCCGTGGAATGAACCATGATACCCTTAACCGTGATTTTCCTGCCTGCTTTGTAACAGGCGTTTTCCGTTAAAATAAGTTTGTGTAAATTCATGTTACTTTCCCTCACTTTCCTTATTGTCGCGGTCATGGAGCTGCTCCAAGATTTCCTTCATCTTCTCCGGAATCGGCAAACCAAGATGGGATGCGTTTTCCAAAAGGCTGACACCTTCATTGGAGATGTAGAAGAAAATAACCGCCGTTCTCAGCACACTGCCGTCACCGATGACATTGGCATCCAGGATGTGTGCCACGCCGACCATCGCAAAAATCAACACTTTTCGACAAATGCCCTTAAATCCGACCGAACTGGAAAGGTTCTTGTCCACCACAGCACACATGACTCCCGTGATATAATCCACAACCACGAAAACAATCAGTCCGTAAAGCAGACCGTCAAACCCACCGAGAAACCAGCCGAGCCAACCACCGATGGCGGCAAAGATGATTTGAATGGTGTTCCATAAATCCTTCATAGTTAAATCCTCGCTTTCATAATTTTTTGTATGCAAAAAGGGCACCCACCACATGGCGGATACCCCGTAAAGCCGTTATTCAGTTTGCTTGGGCAGCCACTCCCATACTCGCATATCCTCCTGCCCAAGGGACCACATACACATCCCTCGCAGTTTCCATCGGTATGCTGCCTGGTTCGCCCAATAGATCAGGCTGTCCACATCCTGGTAATACAGAATTGAAAAGCCGTCTGCATCTCCAAGGAACAGCCTTGAAATCCATATATTGATATCCCTTGGGATGATTTTTGCCGTGTAGTCATTGCCACACTCCAAAGCCATCACATGGGAATGGTAGAACTCATAGTCCAGGGAGATACTTTCATCCCTTGTGGACGATTCCTCCACATCGGAAGTCAGCGTGAACACTTGGAACTCCTCATCCCATGTGCAGTTGCTACGCTCAATCCTGCCGAAAGAAGTCTCCGTTCCGTCCGGCATTACCACATCGAACCTCTCATATGGCTCATACGTCCAGGCGTCACCCAAACGGAGCAGTTGGCAGTTGATTTGGTTATCGGAGCGGATGCCTGCATAACCGCTGATATCGCTGACCGTTGCCGTAAATCGTAGCGTATAGGATGCAGAGGAATAAACTCGCACCTTATTTCCACGCTTACGCATCTCAATGGTATAGATATTGGGATTGGTGCGAAGGTCAGCCTTTGCGGTTTGGGAGAAATCAGTGGCATAGCTGCCTTTGAGTGTAGACCCCTCATACAGTTCGATGCACTGGCTGTCATAGTTAAAACAGCAAAACAGCGAACCGAGGAACACACCCGCTTTGCCGCCACCGTTTTCCGGGAAGATAATCTGTGCCCTCAGATGGATATCGGAAAAGCCGTTATAATTCCAAGCAAGCTGACCGTAACCCTCAAGCTGTGAGTATGGTCGGCTTGTATCACCATAAGGCAAATCCTCCTGCCATACATCCCATTCGCCGGAGAGAACCGTCCAGTAACTTTCCGGGATTTTCTGCTCATCACGAAAGTCCTCATACCAAACCAATGCCGAGTCAGGCTTTCTGCGTAGCATTTCCAATGTCAGCTTGAACCCTGTGGCGGGTCCCACCATATCACCGTTTACATCCTTAAACTTACGAGGAGCAAGGGTGTATTCCGCTTGACCTGCAGTGGGTTCTTCCGAAAAATCCGTGCAGACACGGAAACCATAGAACTGCACACCGTTGACGCCAACAGAAATGGTCAGTGTATGCTCTCCGGCAGATAGGCTTACTCCCTTGGCGAGAGTTGCCCAGAAGGTAGTCCTCCAATATGGCCACCAAATCCTATCCTCGGAAAAGTGAACCATGCTGCCGTCCAACGATGCGTAAATGCTGTTCTTATCCCAAAACGGATAGCATAGGCGAATGGCAACATCGTAGGTGCCGTCCTCATCAATAGTGAACTTGTAGGTGGCAGAACCCTCATCGCCGAGAGTTACCAAGGTTTCAGACACGGATACCACACCGGAATAACTGTCCGGCTCGGCATTGTGGTCGATAAGAATATCTCCGAACTCCGTCTTTTGCTGTTTGGCATAAGCGGTCAGATAGCGTCTGCGGTTGTAGGTTTCCGACATCTGCGGATACTCCTTTGAAACGGCATCTCTGCCTTCCATGTAGTCATACACATGGGGCAATGCCCACGGCCCCATATCGTAGTCATCCCAATAGGAAACAATGGGGATGAAGGGCTGCGGAGGTGTATCGTCTGTAAAGTTATACAGTCCCTGCATCCAGTATTTCGCAGCATAATAGGTGTGGGAAGTTCCTCTGTAATACTTGCCCAGGTTCTCCGGTGTATCGTAAATCTGCCAGTTCCATCCGTAGGCAGGCATACCGAGGAATACTTTATCGGGGTTCATTACCTGTGTAGCATAGTCGTAAATGCCCTCAAGCCAGCTCCTCGGAGAAACAGGACCGGGAGCAGAACCCGCCCAAGCCATACCATAACTCATGATGGATGCCGTATCGCAGTATTGGTCGAGGTCACCGTATACACACCAGTTCTCACCACCGACCGAGCCGTTGACCGAAGTCATACCCGGCAGGCAGATGTTCATCTCCTTGGTGGAGTCATAGGCTTTGACCGTTTCATAGATGTGCTTGAACATAGCCGTAGACGCTTCGTGGGTGGAATAGTCATCGCCTTTTTCAAGGTCGATATCCACGCCACTGCACCACGGATATTTCTCCATGATACGGACAAGTTCCGAGCAGAAGGTGTCCTGTGCGCCGTCCGTGTTATCACGGAGAGCCTTGAAGATAGAGTTTGCACCGTCATTGGCAATGGTAAGCAACCAACGGATGTGGGGCCACTTGTTGATGTAGGTCAGCATATTGCTGATAGCAACACCGCTTTCGGTAATCGTTCCCGTGGCATCCACCTTGAAAGAAAACAGACCAATGGTGTCGATACGGTCGCCGTAATCACGGAGAGCCTCATACATACGGGCATTGCCCATGAATGTCCACACCATGATGCGTTTGCCTTTTAATTTATCCCTCAAATCGACACACCTCCATCCGTCATCTGCTGCAATTCAAAAAGCACCCTGGCAGACTTTCCGTCCTCCAAGGTAACCATGTGCTTGGAATCCCAAGCGGCACTGTATTGATAAAATCCCTCTTTCGGTTCGGTGACACCGTTTTTGGTGCATTCTCTGACCGAAGCCAAAAGTGCAAGGTCATCCTCGGCAGCGAGAGCATTTGGGAAAACAACTCTCTGACCACCCACACCCTGGGCAAGTTGCACCGAGCCTGCCGCCATATCGGATTTCGGATAGATATGGACATCCAAGCCGCCGGAGGTGTCACCGACATTGCAGACAATGACCGTTTCCGCAGAGCGAACCACACCATTGAACCACACCTTGGAGTCTTCCGTCAGTCGGCTCTCGGTGTGAGGCACATAGCCTGTCAGCGCCGGTCCCTCTTGCAGCATAAGGTCAGTAAACCAAATCGTGCCGGAGCAATTGGTAAGGGTAGGTTTTACCGTAACACTCACAACACGCATATCCTGCTTTTTGTTTATGACCTCTGCCAGTCGGATAAAAACGGGATTAGCCATCAAGCACCCATTTCATCTCACAAGGATGACCTACCCATCCCGTGGCTACAGAACCCGGCTGCAGCAAGAGGTCTGTGATATATAAAGTGCCCGTGCAATCGGTAATGCACACACGCACCGTAATGGATTTGACCTTGGAGGAATATCCGCTTGGGGTAATTTTTTCTTGTGTTTTAGAAAAATAAGCCATAGACACCTCCATCAGTACAAATCAATAAATCTTGTTTCCGTGCTGCCGTCCTCATATTCAATGACCACCTCAATGCCGACCTGGGAATCATCACTGAGTTTTTCCAGATCTTCCGATGCAATCTGCGCCGACAGTGTATAACTGCTGCGGTTGGATGGGTACACGGTCTGGGCAAGGCTTAAGGTCATGCCCTCAACGCCCACAGCCTTAAAGGATGCCGTGCCGGACGCACCGTTTTCTCCGTCAGCCTCGAAACCGGAACTGACCCAATAGGCAAGACCGTCATCGGCACGGGAGTTTCGCAGATGATTGAACGGCACAAGTTCACGGATATCGTTGTTGGATACCATGCCTGTACCTTCCAGAGCATCGGCAATGGTATCGATGGAACTGACCGAACTGCCGAGGTTTTTCAGTGTGGTGGAAAGTTCAAGTACCGTGTTCCAAGGCTCCTGCAGGTTGTATTCACGGCGCACGATACGGGTGGTAACCGATAACCCCAAATCCTTATCCTCCACTCGGACATAATCGCCCAAGTTCCAAGCCTCATGTTCATAGCCCGTCAGTACCGACAAGTCCATCGCATTTAGCACATAGGAAACGGAAGGCTTACAGTATTCCGCAAGGCGCATAGCCGTGTATTCCTTCATCTGATATGGATTGGTAAAGGAAGAACAATCCAAAGTGGTAATACGCACTTCCTTGGAATAAGTGAAATCCTCAAGGTAAGGCTTGCCGCCGTTGATGTCGGCAAAGGTCATGCCGTTGGCACCCGTGGCATAAAGCCTTGTTACAAGGGAGCGGGTATCCACAACACGCTCGATGCTTTTCATATTCTTCTTATAGGCAAACAAGGCACCGCTGTCCTTGCCGTTGACCGTCAGCAAATGCACCAGTCGGTTCGGACAATCAAATACAAGGTCACCACCGTGAAGATTGGCAACGCTGCGTAAGATGGAAAGTGCGTTTTTCTCCGAACTCGTCCAGGTACGTTTGGAAGTCACATTGACCGTTCCCACACTCCACTCCGTATCAGCAAGGGCATACGCCATAGCCACATCCGCCATTTCCGCATCAAACTTCTTTTCTTCCTTACGAACAGAAAAAGTAAGGTCATAAAACTCCGCCTCGGCATACACCTGCGTTACCGTGTTTCCGGTGCTGTCCTTCACATCCGTAATGGTACGCACCTTATACACATCATCTACGATTTGGATTTTCTTTTCGTTTTCCAGATACTTTCGTTTGCTGTCACGGAACGGAATGGAAAAAGTCAGCGTGTCCTCGCCGTTGATTTCGCCCGTTACGATGATATCGTAGGCATTCTCCAAAATGGCCTCCCACGCTCCGTTATCATCAAGCACCACAGGACGGGCATAGCCGATTTTCTCATAAGGTGCTTTCGGAATGTCATAAAGACGGATATCGATGAGTTTCGGTGTTTTACTTGTATCCGTTGTGGTCAGCGTGACTTTAAAGCGGATATAATTTCGGTTCGGTGATTGCAGCTTGCCGTCCGTTCCGACAGCAACCCAATCACTCCAATCGGTGAGGTCATCACTGGTGGAGGTTTCCACCGATGCCACTGCCGTTGTTCCTGCCACATACTCACTTGTATAGGACACCTTGCCCGTGCCGGAAAGATTGCACTCCACTGCCTTGGTATAAAGAATACCGCTTTCCGGATAGACACCATCCGTTGCTTTCAGCGTTACACCGCTTGCATCGGTAAGAGCATCCACATCAGCGGAACTGTCAGCACCGTTACAGAGAATGGTGGCATTAAAATAGTCCACCAAATCATCTGCCGTAAGTTGTGAATCGCAATCTAAAAACCAATCGTCAAAGCCTCCTGCATAATAATAGCTTGTGGCGTGCATACCGATAACCAGATCCGCCGTGCAGGATGCATTCAACGTTCCCGTAAAGGACAGAGCATCCGACTTCCACACTTCTCCTGTGGAACGGTCGCCTACCACATAGGTGAACTTCTTGTTATTCGGTTCAATGACTCCTGCGATAAAATACCAACCGCCATTCTTCAGTGCAAAGGATGGGGTCACGGTCTTATCGAGGATAAGACTGCCAGAAGAGTTATAAAGCATAATTCTCGGTTTGCCGGAATACAGGGACAAATAGAAAATCGGCTGTCCCGGACCGTAACGGGTATTGAATATCGGACAGAATGTATTGCCTACGGAATAAGTGGTAGGACACATCCAACCGCCCACGATGATACGCTCACCAAGGTTTGCAAAAATTGTGCCGTCATTAGTCACCTGCAGGTGAGTTTTCTCCGTAGTCGGATTATTGATATTAAAGCGAATCTGACGCCCTTTCGGACTTTTACTAAGATTGGCGGTTGTGCCACTCCAATTTACAACAGTAAAGTTGCGTCCATAACCGGAAGAGTCGGCAAGCGCCGTATCCTCATCCGGTGCAGACTCGTTGAAACGCCACAGACCAGAGGCGGCATACTCCGCAGGAAATTCTCCTGTAAAATCTGTCTGCTTATTCAGTATCATTTTCAGAGCCATGCCGTCACCTCCATCTGCTCTTGGCTTGTATCTGTAATTCCGTCAGCGTAGCATTGCTTACCTCCACGGTGACGGTGTTATCTCCGACAGCAAGGGTCGGAAAGTTCAGTTCCTGCAAATACGGCAGACCGTTGCGGAGTGTTTCTCCGTTTTCATCCACCACATAGGCGGTCATTTTATCCGTATCCACAACCAGGGTTTCTCCCTCTGACAGCGTTGCGTTTACAATTTTCAGTTCCGCGCCATTTGTGGTAATACTGATATAATTGCTTGCCCCGGCGGTCACCACACCGCTGATACGATAAATTGGCAACGACTCAATATTACCGATTGCACGGGTCACGGTGTGAGAGCCTTCCTCCGTGATGGAGAAAGTTTCATCGGTGATGGCATAACCGAAAGGATCTGGGCAGAAGAACTTCAAATCAAAAGAACCTGCCGAGCGGATGAGCCTTTCACAGTCCACCGCATCGTTCAGTCTTGCCATAAAGTATCTGTCCGGCACATCATCAAACACAAGCTGGCGTAACCCCTGCACAGGGTCAAGCCATGCTGCGATATCGTCCAAGGCAGATACCAATGCCGTAAAGTTGTGTTTCGGGTAAATGTTGCAGTGGACATTGATTTCACGGTAATCGAAATCAGCACCGAAATCTGCAACACCGTATTTACCCGGTACAGTGGTGGTAAAATTACGCATCTTACCACACACTTGCCAGGAAGTCAGGCGGGCTTTGATGCCCATGCTGCCCGACGTAATGTCATTAAAAATAAAACCCATAGGTCAAACCCCTCCTTTATGCCGTAGTGAAGTGTCCCTGTGCACGGGAGCCACTCTGAATCAAGTTGTAGAGTTCCTGGGAAATCTTACGGATATCCTCTTCGCTTCGGACAATCATCTGCTGAATGGTGATAAGTGCACCTGTGCCGAATCCTGCACCGGATACCGTATCATTACGGTTGACCGTACCATTCACACTAAAGTCCGTAGGAAGTGCCGTAGTCATATCATCAGCAAGGCTGTGCATCACATCGTTGATGTCCTTGCTCATACCTTCAGCGGCAGCAACCGCATCTTTACCATTGGTATTGATGGAGCCTGCCAGACCTTCCACAAGCATTTCACCAATCCACGCCATCTCATCCGAAGGCGAGTGAATACCGAAAAAGTCGCAGATGCCGTCCCAGATGGAAGAAATCCAACCGGACACCTTATCCCAAAGCCATCCGGCAAGGGACTGGATACCCTGCCACAGACCCTTTACAAGGTTTGCACCGACATTGGCAAGCTGAGATACACCCTTACCAAAGGCAGAAACCAAACCGGACAGAATTTGCGGTACGGCTTTTACGATTTCCACGATGATAGTAGGCAGGTTCTTAATCAAAGAAGTAAGAAGCGTAACACCTGCCTGTACGATTTGCGGAATGCTGTTTATAAGAGCATTTACCACAGAACCGATAATCTCCGGAATTGCCGCCACAATGGTTGTGATGATTTCCGGTAATGCCTGGATAAGGGCAACAAGCAAATCGATACCCGCTTGGATAATCTGCGGAATCGAGCCAAGCACGGCTGTGATGATGCCTTCAATAATCTGCGGGATTGCCTCTACGATTGCCACGATGATTTCCGGCAATGCAGATACAAGCGAAGTCAAAAGCTGAATGCCTGCATCTATGATTTGAGGAATCGCATCAATCACAAATTCCACGATTGCCAAGATAATGGCCGGCAGTGCCTCAATCAGCACGGGAATTGCCGTAAGCAAACCATCTGCAAGACCCTGGATAAGCTGCAATGCTGCATCCAGTATCATCGGCAAACTGTCAATAAGACTCTGAACAATGGTAATAACCGCTTGCACCGCCGTTGGAATCAGCGTAGACAGAGCCTCTCCGATGCCCTGTACCAAAGACATCACTATCTGAATGGCGGCATCGATGAGCAGTGGCAGATTTTCTATCAGCGTGTTCACGATGGTCATTAACGCTTCAATCACCACGGGGATAAGTTCCGGCAGCATGGTCAGTATGGTGTTCAGCACCTGGGAGAACAGGTCAACCACCGTGTCCAACAGCGTAGGAAGAAGTTCTCCCACGGTCGAGAGCAGTGCATTCAGAGCCGTTGGCAGTGCCGAGATAATGTTTTCAATTACCGGAGTGATGTTTGTCATCACATCCTGGAAGGCATCCACCACATTGTTGCATAGCATCTCAATGTCGGCATCCGCATCACCGAAACCTACAATAAGGTTATCGATGGCAGCCTTCATGGCGTTCATAGAACCCTCAATGGTATGCTCGGCTTCTGCTGCCGTTGCTCCTGCCACTCCCATGCTTTCCTGAATGACGTGGATAGCCTCCACCACATCCGCATAGGAACTGATGTCATATTCAATGCCGGAAATAGCCTGTGCATCGGCAAGCAGACGCTCCATTTCGGTCTTTGTGCCGCCGTAACCAAGTTTCAAGTTGTCCAGCATCGTATAGTTCTGCTTGGCAAATCCCTGGTATGCGTTCTGGATGAGTCCAATATCCGTACCCATCTTATTGGCGTTATCCGCCATGTCGGTAATGGCCATATCCGCATATTTCACTGCCGCCTCGGTATCACCACCGAGAGAAGAAATAAGGGATGCAGAAAAAGAAGTGACCGTGGACATATAGTCATTTGCCGACATACCCGCCGTCTTATAGGCGTTATTGGCGTACTCCTGCAATGATGCAGAGGAATCCTTGAACAGCGTGTCGATACCACCAACCAACTGCTCATACTCGCCGTATGCTTCCACCACGGCTTTACCAAGGGAAACTGCGGCGGCAGCGGCAGCCGTGACCACCGCTCCCATTGCCACACCGACCGTTTTCAGCGTAGAACCGAGTTTAGAGAACTTACCCTCGGAGTCATCGGCAGCATCCCCGGCATCATCGATTTCTTCTTCCAGATCATCCGCAGCGTCGGCGGCATCGTCCATTTCACGCTCCGCCTCATCAAGAGCCGTATTGTTACGGTCGAGTTCACGCTCCATATCATTGAGCGCCGCCGTAGCATTATTAAGTTGAATCTGCCATGCCTGCGTTCTGCGGTCATTTTCACCGAAGGACTCGGAGGCATTGGTAAGAGCCTGTCGGAGCGTTTCGATTTTCTGTTTTTGTGCCTCGATTTCCTTATTCAGCACCTGGTTTCTTGCCGTGAGTGCTTCTACGGAACTGTCGTTTTTGTCGAACTGCGACTGTACGACCTTCATTTCCGAGCCGAGAACCTTGAAGGACTGATTGATTTCGGACAGTGCCTTCTTGAATTCTTTTTCGCCCTCAAGACCGATTTTTAAGCCAAAATCATCTGCCATTCAAACCACCTCCTTCATCAGATTCCGGCAGGAATAATGTCATCAATGAAATATTCCCTCACAGGCTTCGCAAGCCCGTTATACTGTTTGTGGCACTCCCATAAATCCAGGAGCAGACCAAATGACATCAACCACACCTCATCCTGGGTCAGATGAAGATGGGCGATGCCGTAATATAAAAGTCGAGTAAATAACTCATCGTCACTTACTCGACCGCCACGTTTTTTGAGTCAGCCTCGCTGACCACATTTCGCTTGGTGCCCTTATACAAAGCCTCGGTAATGGCAGCCTTGTAATCTGCCAAATCGAGAGGTGTGGTCAAAAGTTCCACCATCTCCTCTGTAAGGACATCCTTCTTGTTTTCCTTGTTCTTCAGATTGTGGACAAGGATGGACTGATTGGCAAGCAGGGTAATCAGCCACACGATTTCGCCGATAGCCATCTCGAAGTTTTCGGACTTCATCAGCTTATCGCCAAGGTTCTCAAGACCGCCGTAGCGTCCTGCGATTTCCTTTGTTGCCTTGGTAGTGAGGAGCAAAGTATACTCGTCACCGCCGATATTGATAATTGCAGAGCGTTCTTTATCCATGTGTCAAATCCTCCTTATTACGCGGCCTCGGTAGCATAGGAAGGCTCATATACTTCCTGATACCAGTTTGTGATGATATCTGCTGCAACAGCAGAATCGCCCTCGGTAACCTCTGCCTTCCAAGGATGCTTGTTCTGACCGTCCACTTTGTTACGGCGCAGAATCGTACCCTCGATGGTAGGTGTACTGAAAGTGATGCTGTCACCCTTGGTAGCAAGGTTCGTAGCAGGGATGCCGAACTTCACACGGTAAAGCCAGTAATACTTGTACTTGCCGTTGGATTTCTTCGCACGGAAACCCACAGCCACAGGCTCGCCGCCATCTTCACTTGTAGACACCACTACACCGTTGGCATCGATGGTCGCACCCGTAAGGTCAGAGGCGACAGAGGCACCGATATCATCCACACCCAAAGAAAGGGTGCCGGACTTGAATTCCTTGACGATTTCAGATGCACCGTCATCGGCATAAAGGGTTGCCTCTGCAAGTTCCACGGAGAGGTCGGCGGTCATCGCCTTTGCCATCTGCACCGGAGAAGCGTAGGTTTCATTGCCGTTTTCATCTTCGGTGATTTTGGCATAATACAGTTTGTCAAGACCAATAGTAGCCATTGATTATTCCTCCATTTCATAATGTTTTGCCACATCCACGTTGTAATGGAAGTAGCCTGTTTCTGTTTCATAACCGATGTATCTTCGGTCAGTTATGGTAAAATCCATGCCAAGCAAGGCACGGACGATTGCATTTTTCTCTTTGGTATAACTGCCTTTGGCATACAGGGAAATTCGTGCCTCCTGGATATCACATCCGGGAGTATTGTCAGCATGAAGTTCAAAGCTGTCTGCCATAGGCACTACCACGATATATTTATCCGGAGCCTCCTCGTGAAACACTCCTGTTTCCAAAGGAATGCACAAGGACTCCAAAGCCGTATTGATATCTGAAAGTACGCTCACAGCTTTCTGACCTCCTCTTCAAATTTATCCTGCATGGCACTGATACAGGCAGCACGGGATGCCGTTTTTGCAGGTTTCATAAAAGGTTTGGCAGGCTGACCGTGTTTGCCGTATTCGATGATGTTGGCCAGTTTCGCATTGCTGACACCATCCCTGCGGGGTTCTGCAAAGCCAACCTTGATGTTGTGGTTGCCGTTTTTGTCCATCTTCACAGTGGACAGACCAAGTGCCGACTCCAATTCTCCTGTGGATCGGGATTCGTACTTTGTACCGTTACCCACCACAGAGGACAGGTTGCTCTGTGCCTTGGCAAGAACTATCTCGCCTCCGGCTTCCAGTACCTTTTCGGCAACGGGGTCAAAATCAGAACCAAGCCGTGAGATACGCTGCAAAAACTCCTCCGGCATTTTGATGTCCACTTTAGCCATTTGTCGCCACCACCTTTTTCGCAAGCACCTCCGTATACATCCCTCTGCCTTTCACATCTTCAACGGATGTGATTTCAAAGCGTCCGTCCTCACACACCAAAATGTGGTCTGTGGTAACGGTAAGACCGGGAATGCAACGGAAACGGAACAGGTCAGTCGCCTCGGAGAACGCAGCGAGGTTTGCCCACCGTTCACTGCCGTGGCGTCCTTCTCTGTACACACGGACAGATGCAAGGATTTCATCCACCGTAGTGGTGAAACCCTCGCTGTCCTTGATGCGTTTTGCAATAATGATATCTGTAAAACCGTTCATTTTTCCGAAACTCATGTCACACCTTCCAATCTCGGTCGAGCCTTAAGAGAAGATTGACCGTATTCCAGACCTGCTGTCCGGCTTGCACGTTGTCGGCAAAAAAACCGCCCGTAGAGCCATCCCTTGATTCATAGAAATGCGATGCCAGCATAATCACGGCTTGTTCCGTGGTAGCGGGCATCGCATTTTCTGTATAATATCCTGCTTCGATGTGCTGATAGCTTTCCGCATAAGAAACGGCGGCAGTGATGAACCTTTCAATCAGTCCATCATCCACCGAATGCTCCAGTATCAGATTTTCCTTGACCTTCGTAAGAAGTTCGCTCATCACTGCCACCTCCCATCTTAGGCAGCAGCCATCTTGAGCAATTTCACGGCTTCGGAAAGAATCAACTTACCGTCCACACGCTCCTTGGCAACAAAGCCGACCATACCGTTTCCGGCGAAGAGTTCCTTCAGTTCCGCAAAGGAACGAGTACCACGGTCACCAATGTTGTAGTAGCTATAGTCACCAAAAGCAATGGCAGGCATACCTGCAGTGATGACAGGGAAATAAGGGGAAGTGTACACCTCATAACCCAAGAGTCTGCCAGGCTCTCCCGCCTGTACGGAATCCTGCCAGAGGTAACGGCCGTTCTTGTCGGTCAGCTTACGGATGGCAGCCAAAGTCTGGTCATTGCAGATAAACTTGGCGTTCTTACGGTAAGGACGCTTGAGGGAGTACACAAGGTCGATGATTTCATCGGAAGTGATTTCCGTTGCAGATGCAGCAGTCACACCGATTTCAGCACCGCCCTCGGTAGCAAGCAGACCCAAAGGCTGACCCGTGCCGGTACCGTTGAGGAAAGCATCCTCTTCGGCATTTGCCAGAGCCTTGGAGAACTGACGGATGATGTAATTCTCAAGACCGAAGGCATTGTCATACAGAAGTTCCTCGGTTACCTTAACGGCAACATGGAGTTTGTGTGCATCCAGGTTGATCTGGGCAAACTTTGCATCACCCCAGGTGAGTTCCTCGCCCTCGTCAATCCACGCAGCCGCAGGCTTAGTGGCTGCGATGTTGATTTTACGCTCACCGCTTGTAGTGATGGTGTGACCCAGCTTACGGAAGATGTTCTCTTCCTCCAATGCCTCGATAAGGCGAGAATCATACTCTTCGGGTACGAGATAACCGCCGTCGGCATCCACGCCTTCCTGGAGAACATTGGACACGTTACGGAAGTTGGTACGGAGAGCCTTGAGCATACCTTCCTTGTATGCATCGGAAGCACGTCCGGTCTTTTCCTTCTTGCCGTCCATAGGTTTGCCGTTCATAGGCTTTTCAGTGATGGGAGCAGAGGTAGGCTTGGAAAGCTGGGCATCCATAGCGGACATAGCCTCCATACGCTCGATTTCAGCACCGTAGTCCTGAACCTTCTTCTCCATCTGTGCATAAGTCTTTGCATCCTCATCGGAAAGCAGACCGTCCTTGTCGCGCTTGGTTTCCACAAAAGCCTTTGCAGCCTCCCAAGCCTGGTTACGCTTTTCGCGCAGTTCGTTGATAGTCATAATAAATTACCTCCAATTTTTAATAAGATTTAGCCTGTCCATAAGGTCATCGGCTTTGGTTTTTCGGGTTTCTTCGGACTTGATTGCACACTTGGCGGCAACCTTATCCATAAGGGAATTAACCACATTTGCCTTGGAATAAAGCATAGACACCTGCGGCACTTCCACTTCGTCCGTGGTGGTTCTCTGCATGATTTCATCTGCAAAGCCAAGTTCCACGGCCTTGTTTGCGTCCATCCATGTTTCCGCATCCATAAGGTGGCTGAGTTTCGCACGGGAGAGTCCCGTCTTAATCTCATAGGCATTGATGATGGAATCCTTGACGCTTGAGAGCATATCGATGGCTTTCTGCATTTCCGCAGAATCACCGAATGCAACAGTTGCAGGATTGTGAATCATCATCATGGATACCGGGGACATCAGCACCTTTGTTCCTGCCATCGCAATCACAGATGCTGCGGAGGCAGCAATGCCGTCAATCTTGACCGTGACATTGCCCTTGTAATCCATCAGCATATTGTAGATCTGGGCAGCCGCCACGCAGTCACCACCGGGCGAGTTAATCCAAACAGTGATGTCACCGGAACCTGCATTCAGTTCATCCTTGAAAAGCTGTGGTGTGACATCATCATCAAACCAGCTTTCTTCTGCGATTGTTCCGTTCAGAAACAGTGTCCTCGCCTCCGGCATCGTTTCCGTCTGTGCCTGGTTCTTCCACTTCCAGAACTTCTTCATCGGGGTTTTCCTCCTTTCCGTCATTGTCAGTTGTATTTGCAAAAGCGCCCGCATCTTTCAGCGGGAGCATATTGCCGTTGATAAGGTAAAGGTCGCCGCCTTCTTCCGCAGGAATACGGTCGAGGTTTTCCAGTTCACGGATATCGTTTGCAGACATCCAACCGTTCTGGCGACCGATGGCGTAACCGTTCATACGGCTTTGGTAATCGCCACGGAGCAGACCTTCCAGATTGAACTTCACGAAATAATCCTTCTTTTCCGTATTGGAAAGCAACGCCCTCATAATGGACTGCTCCCAACGGATGACCCACGGGTCCAAGGTGTATTTCACAAATTCAAGGGATTGCTGCTCAATATTAGAAAAGCTCGACTTCTCAAGGTCGCCCACCATATGGGGAGGTACTCTGAAAATTCGAGCAATTTCATTGATTTGGAACTTCCTTGTTTCAAGAAACTGTGCCTGCTCCGGAGAAATGGAAATCGGTGTGTACTTCATTCCTTCTTCGAGGACAGCCACTTTATTGGAATTGGAACTGCCACCAAAGGCAGCCTGCCAACTCTCTCTGACCCTCTGCGGGTCTTTGATGGTGCTTGGGTGTTCCAGTACGCCACCCGGCGTTGCACCGTTAGCAAAGAACTTGGCACCGTATTCCTCGCAGGCAATCGCCATACCGATGGCGTTCTTTGCCATAGCGATGGGACTGTAGCCGACAAGACCGTCAAACCCAAGACCTGGAATATGAAGCACATCGGAAGGCTGCAGGGTTACTGCAAATTCCATATTTTTAATAGCCTCATCGGGACCACGGTAATAGGTGTAATAGAGATGTCCATTCTCATCCCTGTCCACTAACATCTTGTTTGGCATCAGAGGGTAAAGTGCCACCACCTCGTTTTTACCGTTGCGGATAACCTGTGCGTAGGCATTGCCCCACAAAAGCAGATGGGTCATGAGTGTCTCTCGGAACACGAAAGAACTCATTTCCGGATTCGGCTCATCGTGGAGCAGTCGGTAAAGCGGATGGTCGATGGCTTTTTCCTTGCCGCCGTCATCGTTATATTTGTAAAGATGCAAAGGCAAGCCTGCCACTGCTTCTGCAAGGATACGGACACAGGAATACACTGCCGTCATCTGCATGGCAGAACGTTCAGTTACTGCCTTACCGGAAGTTGTACCACCCATATAAAAGGTGTAGGCACTGCCTGCCGTTCTGTTTTTGGGCTTATCTCTCGATTTAAACATTCCCGTAAAAATACCCATATCAAATCACGCTCCTTCCTAAATAAACAAAATGCCGCGGTCATCATAAACCGAAGCACTGTTGGTGTTGCCACAACGGATTGCACGGTCGAGTGCCATAATGGTTGCAACGGCACCGTCAATCTTTTCTGTGGATTTGGCTTTATCTGCTTTGATGTTTCCGGCAGGGTCAGTCTTGATGTAGATGTTATCCATCATCCATCGCAGAACCGGATGCCCGCCGTGAGCCAGTTTTTTCTCCATCGCAAGTTTCATCAGTTCCTTAGTCGGTGGGGACATATCTTTGTACCCCTGTCCGAAAGGAACTACCGTAAATCCCATACCCTCAAGGTTCTGCACCATTTGAACAGCACCCCAACGGTCATATGCGATTTCACGGATATTGTATTTCTCACCCAGGGACTCAATAAATTTCTCGATGTAGCCGTAATGGACTACATTGCCCTCGGTGGTCATAAGCAAGTCCTGTCGTTCCCAAATGTCATACGGTACATGGTCACGGCGCACACGCAGGTCGATGTTATCTTCCGGTATCCAGAAATAAGGCAGAATGATGTATTTATCATCCTCATCTTCCGGTGGGAACACCAATACAAATGCTGTAATATCCGTAGTGCTTGAAAGGTCAAGACCGCCGTAGCAGACGCGGCCTTCCAGTTCAGATTTGTCGGTCGGGAATGCACAGGCATCCCAAACTGCCATCGGCATCCAACGGACAGCCTGCTTAACCCACTGATTCAGCCTTAACTGACGGAAGGCATTCTCTTCGCCCGGATTCTGTTTTGCCTGTTCACAGGCTTGCTGCACCTTATCAATTCCGACTGTTACACCAAGAGATGGATTTGCTTTCTTCCAAACTTCCGGGTCAGTCCAATCATCATCGTCCTCTGCACCGTAAATCACAGGGTAGAAGGTAGGGTCAACTTTTCGCCCCTCAATGATGTCCTTTGCTTTTTGGTGGGTTTCGTAACAGATAGACTGCGTATCGTTTCCCGCCGTTGTGATCAGGAAATAAAGAGGCTGCATTCTCGCATCACCGGAACCTTTGGTCATAACATCAAACAGTTTTCGGTTCGGCTGGGTATGCAGCTCATCAAAAATAACGCCGTGGGTATTAAAACCATGCTTGTTAGCTACATCCGCCGACAGAGCCTTATATTTACTGCCTGTCGGATTGTAGGTCATGGTCTTCTGGCTTGCTTGGATGGTCATCTTATTTTTAAGCAGAGGACTTCGCCTTACCATTTCCAACGCAACATCAAATACAATTCGTGCCTGGTCTTTATCCGCTGCACAGCCGTACACTTCTGCGCCCGGCTCAAAGTCGGCGCACAAAAGATACAACGCCACTGCCGCAGCCAGTTCCGATTTGCCTTGTTTCTTTGGGATTTCGATATAGGCTGTGTTGAACTGCCTGTATCCGTTTGGCTTAAGGACACCGAAAATATCTCGGATAATCTGTTCCTGCCAGTCAATCAGTTCAAAGGGTTTTCCATCCCATGTACCTTTGGTATGACAGCAGAATTTTTCGATAAAGCATACTGCGTGGTCGGCGGCATCCTTGTCATAATAGCTGCCTTCCGCCATAAAACGGGTTGGCTTGTAGTTTTTTAGTTTTCGCAAATGCCGTCACCTCCTCAAAAATGGCATAAAAAATAGCCGCCACCATATTCGGTGCGACTTTGCATATACGAGGAACAGAGCCTCTCGGCTCCGTCCTGCCTTTACAGGATTTTTTAATTATGTTCGTTCAGCAAAATGCAAAGGGCAAGGTTTGCTTCTTCGGTGGCAGGCTCGATATCCCAACCTCTTTCATAATTGGCAATGACCTCGTCATTCAGTTTTAGCATCAGCTTGCTGATTTTTCCACCGTTGATACCGAACTGACTGCCTTCCTCATAAACCTTTATCCAGTAGTGGACTGCCTTGTAACCGCCGTCCTTCTGCGGGATGCCGATTGTTCCTTCTTTCCACATAGTCAGTCCTCCATTTCGCCTGTCAGAATAAAGTGTGTGTATTCCTTACGGTGTTCTTCAAGGTACACCACCAATTCGTAAAAATGCATCTCGTTGGCAATGTACTGCACCATCGAAACATCAAACATATTGGTTCGTCCAGTTGCTCGGATGGCGAGTATCTGTTCCTTGATTTTATTCATCGGTGCAGACCTCCTTGCCCATAAGCAGTTCGGTGTAAATCTTGGTATAGCGTTCACACTCGCTGCCCTCTGACCCTGCAATGGCACGAAGGTAGAAGTCGGCAGCCTCTTTTCGGCTGTCCCAAACCTCAGTGCTGCCGTAGCAGGTAATGGTCACTGCATCCAGTTTTCGACACAAATCGACACCGTACACTACATTTAGACCGGAGCCTGTATCCCATCTGACCATTATGGAGGCTGTGTCATCCACACCCCTAACCGTACCCTTTGTTCCAATGGGTGGTGCCTGCACATCATCCATTCGGACAAGTTCCACACGGCAGCCTACAGGATAATCCCTGCGTACCTTTTCTACAATCTCTTTATTCGGAAATCTCATTCTTCGCACCTCCCTTGAAAGCACTGCTGCCGGAAAGGTTGCGGAGCAGGATTTTTCTCTCGGTCTTGTATTCGTTGCCAATAAAACCGAGGCGCAGGAGAAAGCATCGGAATGCGTATTTCTCGTTATCCACTGCCTTTTCTGTGGCACTGATACGCTTCTGATTTCTGCTCATCTCACATAAGGCGGCAATGAGGTGGCTGTAAGCCTTGACCTCATCTGCATCCAAGCCTTGCTCAAACCAAGGAAAGGAAACCTTGTCCTCTCCGATTTCAATCGGCGTTGCATCAATGCCCAGAGCCTTTTTGATAAGGCTGCCCTTGGCATCCAGAAGGTTTGTCAGATTGCCGACCGAAACCTTACCCAAAGGAATCGCCACCGTAAGCCCCACCGTTTCGCCCTGTGGCTGTTCGTCTGCACCTTCCGCCAATTCCTCGGCTCTTGCATCAAGCCAAGCCTGCGCCATTTCTGCGGGAGCTGCGACAAAGTCTTTATCGGCAAGGCTCTCAAGCAACTGCTCGATTTCCTCGCTGTCGGCTCTGTCATCAAACTCCACCGCACCGTCCTTTGTTACCGTGAAATAATCCACTTCGTAGTTCATGCTGGGCATTCCCATGTATTTCGGTTTCACATTTAGAATTTCGCCCATTGCCGTAACCAGTGCCTTGCGGTCGCTACCTGTTACATTAAATTCAAATCTCATGTTGAGTACCTCCTTTATTTTCGGTACTACATATATCACTCTAAAGGGCAAAAATAGCAAGTCATATGTGCAAAATATATGGGAGAATACTTGTAGATTTACACCCCTTCGTTTTGTGTATAGTACACGATGCCCATCAGCACATAAACCACATTGGGCAGTGCCACGCCGTTGCCCCACATCTTATACTCCGCCGAATCGGAATGAGGGTTCTGAAGCCACTTGAATATCTGCTTCCGTGTTTTCGGTTTGCTTGATGTTCCCACAATCTTACGATGTGTTTCAAAGATTTCTGCCCACCGTGTGAGTTCCTCTTCAGAAGGAAGTTTCTCACCAAGGTCAGCACACCACCAATCCGGAAATCCTTGGAGTCTTGCACATTCCGTAGGAGTCAGCCTACGCACAATGTATTCCAGATCCGCATCGGTATCGTTGACAAGCGGAGGGTCTTTGTAATCCGTAGCTACTAAAGTGTTGGCAAGTTCCTCCTCCGCAGAGGTAAAGAACGATGCCTTGCTGCTTGAGTAGGTGGGAACGGCAACCGCATCGGGCCCCGTGGCTTTCAGTGTTGAATTGACACCCTCATCACTGATACCCATATTCCTTGCGAAGTTCTGACCGCAGTTATAACTTTCACGGTCAATGGCATAAACAACAGCGTGGCGGTCTACGGTGTTCAAGGTATACATGACATCACTTTCAGCATAACCATTACCGTGGTGGGAAGGACGTGAGCCGTTGCCTTCCACAATGGCAATGCCACCCTGGTTGCAAGTAGGATTGCCACCGTTCCCATCAAGGGTACGGGAGGTATCTGCTTTATAAAAACCGCTGTTGGGGTTTGCTGATTTCATGGCATTGCTGTCCTTGGAGCAGACACCGAAAGCGGTCGGCTCTACCACAAACGGCTGATTGTTTCCGCCTGTGCCGTAAGTAGCCGCCACGGTCTGTGCCACATCAAGAGGTCCCACATAGCGGGTATCCTGGGAGTGATTTTCATAAACCGTTGCAGGAACAACTCCCGCTCGGAGTGTCGGAGATTTTTCCGCCTCATAACCGATGCCACGGCTGTCAGCAGAATGCTCCGTGCAAAATCCCGCAGACTCCATCACGCAAGGCGGATGGTGTGCCTCGGCTCGGAGGGTGCAGGTAACATCATCGGTGACATCCATTCGGTTGCCACCCTGGTCATTTAGGACGATGCCTGTCGCAGGAGTGCTTTCTTCAGAAGTTCCGGTAGTTCTTTTCCACGGGCATCGGCTCGCCTCAAGATTCCTAAACAGGCTTTCTGACTCAAATAATATTTTTCCGGCACACCCACCATTAAAATCTGCGACAAGATAGATACGTCTTCTTCTCTGGGGAACTCCCCAATACTGCGCGTCAACGCATCTCCATGCGATACTGAAACCGTCTCCCAACAGTTCTCCTGCTCCTGTCCATTTTCCTTTTGGAGGACAAGGCACAGCATAGTCGCCTTTGACGGATGCGACTGCTTCGAGGACTGCTTTGAAATCTTCTCCTGCGTTTGAGGAGAAGGCACCGGGGACATTTTCCCACACGATGTATCTTGGATATTCGCCATTGGTTTTACACCTCATTTCTTTTACGATTCGGATTGCTTCGTAGAACAGGCAGGAGCGTTCCCCATCAAGACCGCTGCGTTTTCCCGCCACGCTCATATCCTGGCAGGGACTGCCGAAGGTAATGATGTCCACGGGTTCAACTTCTGCGCCATTGATACCGGAAATATCTCCGAGGTGCTTCATCTGCGGAATGCGCCTGCTTGTTACACGAATAGGAAAAGGCTCGACTTCCGATGCCCACAAAGGGGTAATACCGGAAATCAAGCCTCCCAAAGGAAATCCCCCGGAGCCGTCAAAGAGGCTACCGAGGGTCATAGGTTTCTTATTCATCTGCACCAACCTCCTTCACAAGGTCGGCAAAAGGTATCTGCACACCATTACGGATAACAAAGACACCGTCTGCATCACCCGTATCTTCCACATATCTGCGGAGGATAACCGATGCGTACTTTTCATCCAACTCCATCGTATGGCAGATGCGACCTGTTTTCTCACAGGCCATCAGCGTTGAACCGCTGCCACCGAAGGTATCGACCACGATGGAATTCTCACGGCTGGAATTGCCGATAGGATATGCCAACAGGTCGAGTGGCTTGGAAGTCGGATGGTTTTTATTTTTCTTCGGCTTATCGAAGTTCCAGATGGTGGTCTGGCTTCTGCCTGCATTCTTGCTCCAGTAATGTTTGCCGTTCTGGAGGAAACCGTAAAGCACAGGTTCGTGCTGCCACTGATAATCACTTCTGCCAAGCACCAGGGAATTTTTCACCCAAATGCAACAGCCGGAAAGATGAAAGCCTGCATCGATAAATGCCTTACGGAAATTCAAACCTTCCGTATCAGCGTGGAACACATAAGCGGCACCGCCTTTTTCCAGGTGGGCAGCCATGTTCTGAAATGCCGAAAGCAGAAATTCATAAAACTTCTCGCTTGCCATCTTATCGTTTTTGATGGACAAACCGTCAGAACTCTCGAACGCCACATTATACGGAGGGTCGGTCAGCACAAGGTTGGCTTTCTTACCATCCATCAGCGTTGCCACATCATCGGGGTTTGTAGCATCACCACACATGAGTCGGTGTCTGCCTACCGTCCACACATCGCCACGCTCCACAAAAGCAGCCTTTTCCAGAGCATCGTTCAAATCAAAATCGTCCTCTTCCACATCGGATTTATCATCCCCGGCAAAGAGGTCTGCGATTTCATCATCGTCAAAGCCTGCCAGACCGATATCAAAATCCATACCCTGCAAGGATTCGATTTCGATTTTTAACATTTCCTCATCCCAGCCCGCATCGAGTGCCATACGGTTGTCGGCAAGGATGTAGGCTTTCTTCTGTGCCTCAGTAAGGTAGTCCACGAAAACACAAGGCACTTCATCGATGCCTTCCTCCTTGGCTGCCATCACACGTCCGTGTCCGGCAATGATGCCGTAATCCTTATCAATGATGACAGGATTGATAAAGCCGAATTCACGCAGTGAGGAACGGAGCTTCATAATCTGCTCCGGAGAATGGGTACGGGCGTTATTCACATACGGCACTAATTTTATAATGGAAACAAGTTCCATCTGCGTTGTTGTTCTTCCCATAGCGCCCTCCTTAATACAGACCCCATTCAGCGAACTTCTCAAAGCCACCGAGGTTCTGAATGTACTCTCTTGCAATGGCTACGATTTCCGCATAAGGCTTACCATCAATGATGTCATCTCCAATAGCACAGCAAAGCTGCACAGGCTGTTTTGTTTTCTGTGCTTTCAGGAACGCATACACATTTACAGATACATCCGCCTTACTGAGGTCTTTGCCGTGAAGACCGCCACCCGTTACGGAATCAGCCATATCACTGCCAAGTTTACGGTTGGTAGCACCCGTATCTACATCCGTGCCGCCAGTCCAGTCACCGAGCGGATTGATTTCCGCACCGGAATAGAGTTTCTTCAAATCTGCCGTTTCCACATTACTTTGGCAAATGATCAGGCGAACACCATCCATAATGTACTTTCCGTCATAAGGGCATCTGCCGTAAATGTCACGGGCAATACGGGAAAGTTCCTCTTGCTCCTGTGTCAGAGGCATACCCTTAAAGATACCATTATCCCCACAGCGAATGCCGTCCTTCTGATTATTTGACAGATGCTTATCCTGGGGAACGATAACAATGTCCGTATCCATCACACCTGCGATGCGATGCACGGCACTGATGATTTCAGCCTTATCCAAATCCGCTGTGGTTTCAATAATGGCCTGGCACATACCGTGACCGATGAGAACCTCCACTGCGATTTTCGGATTTTGTTCTTTTGCATAAGCCAGATCCACAATGGCTCCTGCGATTCTGTCTGCCACCTTGTCCGGATGGCTCGGATTTACTTTTTCAATCATAGTTAAAACCCCTTTCGTTGGTGCAATAGTCGTTCCAGGTCATCATTCGGATTGGTACCGGAAAAATCCACGGAACAGTTTTCTTTTACGATTTGCATGATGTTATCCCACTGCCTTGAGGCCTGGTTCATATAGTTGATGCCGATATTGATAAACGGGGAGGTGACAGGTTTTCCGGTTGTGGGATGCTTTGATAAGAATCCCAGTTCATTCGTCATCTCCTCGCACTGTAGCCATCTCGCCACACACATGGCGTAACGCTCAATGGTCTGCGGGGAAACATAACCCGCACAGCCGATGGAATTGAGCCAGTTCCATGTATCCTCATAAATCTGCTTTGCTCTCAGTTCCGTGCCGTCACGCTGCTTTGCACTGAGCAGTTCATTTGGTTTCGGCATCTGGATACCTTCCACATCGGGGATATCCAGCATCGTTAGTTTGCGACCGCCGGGGTTGCCGTTCTGCACCTTTTCCAGATTGGACTTTGGCTTACGACCTGCACCCGGACGCTTTCCGCCACGGCCGCCTGTGTTATTCGATTTTGTTGGCACGATTCTCACCGCCTTTCTGTCTGCGGGCCTTATTACCCTTTTGAATACGCAATTTTTTCACACGAAACCCCACGCCCGTTGCACGCCATATTAGTCCAGGAGATTTGACCGCCCCTACCGGGGTCAGTGATTATGCCAACGGTCTCCACTTTCTGCGTGAATCTTTGCATGGCACGGCTTACAAAGAGCAATCAAATTTTCTCTCGCATGAGTTCCACCCTTTGACAGGGGCAGCTTATGATGTATCTCTTCGGTCGGTGTCAGCTTTCCTTCAGCTTGACACTTCTCACACAGCGGGTGGGCGGAGGCATAGGCATCTCTTATCCTTTTCCATGCTCTGCCGTAGCGTTTTCTGACAGCAGGGTCACGGTCATAGGTTTCGTAGCGTTTGTTTTCCTTCTTTTCATGTTCCTCACAGAACCTGCCGTCTGTTAAGTTCGGACAGCCGGGGAAAGAACAGGGACGCTTTGGTTTTCGTGGCACTTGTTTCACCTCCCATGAATGACAAAAGCCCTGAAGGATTGCTCCCTCAAGGCTTCGTTTTATTCTGCTTTTCGCTGATTTTATCATATCATAAATGCCACTGTGGTATCTTGTTGCAAAGTGTTGCAAAGTGTGCAGGCTTTATATTTTGATTGGATTTTCCGGCATGGTCACATGGTTGATGGCACTGTTATGCCAACGGTACACCGTAGTTCTATCAGCATGGAGTTCATCTCCAATTTGCTCCCAGGTCAGATTATGAATATAACGGTAACGCAGAACCATGCGTTCATCCGTGTCGGCAACCTCATCAATAACTTCACGGATTTGCTCCTTCAGTGCCATCAGCTTGGTAACTTCGGCGTGGATTTTATCTTCCAAATCCATAATCTTATCCAGGCATCTGACAAAAGGGGCGTCGTTGCTGCGAGAAGTCATTACACGGTCAATATCGTATCTTGGGGAAGAAACGCTGCTTGCCATTTCACGCAAACGCTCCACTTCCTCCAGATCCGAATGTATTCTTTGGTCAAGGCGATAGCTTTGACGTAAATATTCCTTTACTTTCACTGTTCTTCCACCTCCGCTTGTAATTTCGATATCAGAAACTCCCCATCAACAGAGGTAAGTTCTCTATACCATGCAGAACGGAAGAACCTCTCCACCTCGGCTTTCATTATCTGGGCGGCCTCGTTTCTCGGCCATTTTTTTAATTTTTTAAGGGCATCCCTGTAGTCCTTTACGGCTAACAGGACTATACTGTTTGCAAGATTTTCATAAGGGTCACTCAATGGGCAGCACCTCCAATTCTTGCCTTTACGGAATCAATAAGTGCCGATTGGATTTTTTCCTTCTTACGAAGTGCAGCCATAACATCCTCATCAATGGTATCCTTGGCAATGATATGGTGAATAACCACGGTGTCGTTCTGCCCCTGTCTCCACAGGCGGGCGTTGGTCTGCTGATACAGTTCCAGTGACCATGTCAACCCAAACCATATAATTGTGGAGCCTCCAAACTGGATATTCAGACCGTGACCTGCACTGGCAGGGTGGATAACAGCAACAGGGATTTCTCCATTGTTCCAATCCTTGATGTCCTGGCTTGTTTTTATCTCCCTTACAGAAAAACGCTGTTTGATTCTCTGCAAATCATGGTTGTACCAATAAGCCACAAGCACAGGCTTTCCGTTTGCACCTTCAATCAAATCCTCAAGGGCATCCAGTTTTCGGTCATGGATGTGAATGACCTCTTTTTCTTCGTTATAGACGGCACCGTTTGCCATCTGAAGAAGTTTACCGGAAAGTGTCGCAGCATTTACGGCATCAATCTCCTCATCCTTAAGGTCTACCACCATATCCTCCTTCAAGGTTTGGTACACTGACCACTCTTTTTCTGAAAGGGAAACAGGCACTTCGTTGATGATGCATTCCGGCATTTTTAAGAAATCCGCTGATTTCATAGAAATCGTGATATCCGAAATCAGTCTGTAAATGGCATCCTCTGCACAAGGTCTTGGTTTGTAGGAGAAAATCATCTGCTGATTTCTCTTATCTGGCACAAAGAAGTTATTTCGGTAGTGGGTGATGTATCTGCCGAGCCTCTGACCCATATCAAGCACACGGAACTCCGCCCATAAATCCATAAGACCATTGCTTGATGGTGTACCCGTAAGTCCCACCATCCTTTTTACCGTAGGTCTTACTTTCAGAAGGCTTTTGAACCTTTTTGCCGTATGGGATTTGAAAGAAGATAACTCATCAATCACCACCATATCGAAGTCAAACGGAACACCGCTTTTTGTAATCAGCCAGTCCACATTTTCACGATTGATTAAGTACAGGTGTGCCGGACGCTTTAAGGCAGCAAGCCTTTCAGCTTCTGTTCCGATTGCTACGGAATAGGTAAGACCCTCCAGATGCTCCCACTTTTCAATCTCCGCAGGCCAGGTATCCCTTGCTACACGAAGGGGAGCAATCACAAGAACCTTCTGCACTTCAAATCGGTTCAGCATCAGTTCGTATATGGCAGTCAGCGTGATGACGCTCTTGCCAAGACCCATCTCAAGGAGAACTGCCGCCACCGGATGTTCCAGTATAAAATTTGTTGCGTAAGTCTGATATTCATGGGGATTGTATCGCATCAATCACACCTCCAATCTGCTCGATACTGTCAACGCAGAAAACCTGAAAGCCAAGACTTTCCAACTGGTTTTTACGTCTTATCTGTAAAGGACGCATCTTTTTGCCTGGAGCCTTAAATTCTACAAATGCCATTCTTCCCATTGGCAAAAGTACAAGACGGTCAGGCACACCATCTAAACCCGGACTTACAAACTTCGGTGCGATGCCTCCCATTTTCTTCACTGCGTCCGTGAATTTTTTCTCTATAAACTGTTCTCTCATGTCTACACCTCATTTGACACAAGAACACAAAATCACAACCATTCCCTATATATTCCTTACGCGCCTATACGCAGGTGTTTTTCACTTATACCCTTAATAAAAGCCATTTTGAATATAAGGGAAATAGTTGTGTTGTGTCGCAATCTTGTGTTCTTAACCTCCGAATTTGTAAAGTCGCTGCCTGCCGTAAATCGGCTGACGCTTGATGGAATTGGTTCGCTCCCAACCACTGATTTGGCTCATCAGTGCTGCAATGGCATAGCTGTCCGAAGGTTTCAGTTCCTGCAGATTCTTGCCAAAACACTCACACCAAATTTCCGGATTGCTGACCTCGGTACGAACCACCGTGCCTTTATGATCAGGCTGACCAAACTCACTGCCTTGCAGGAAGTTTCGTCTCTGGTACAAATCCATGCTGTCCCAATCGGTCGGCAGTAAGGCATTCAGATACTCTTCCACCATACCGACACGCTCGTCTACTTCCATCGCAGACTGCTGCACCTTCTCGGACTCCGCAAGCACATCGCCTTCAAGGAACAATTTCTCACCGGACTTCCAGATGGCTTTTGCCTCCGCCCAAAACTGCTGACGGTATTCATCAGCAAAGTTCCAGGTCTTTTTCTGTTTCTTCTGATGCACCTTGATAATCCAAAAACGGCGGTTACCCGTAATATCACGCAGATATCCACGCTCGCCGTTGACCGTGGCAATGATAATGCACTGTCTCGGATGGGATTCCACCACTCGACCGTAAGAAGGACGGTATTTATCATCGCAGGTGGAAAGGAACGCCTTCACTTTCTCAATGTCGGCTTTCTTCATACCTGCAAGTTCGCCGATTTCCACCGCCCAGAACCCCTGCAGTTTTTCTGCACCGGACTTGTCATCCATATCCGTAAGGGACAGCGTTTCGGAATAATACTCCGAACCCACAAGGTCTTTTACAATGGTGGACTTACCAATACCTTGCTCACCGTCAAGCACGGGAACGCAGTCAAACTTGATGCCGGGAACATAAATACGGGCAACGGCAGCTGCAAAGGTTTTTCTTGTAACCGTGCGTACATATTCCGTATCATCCGCCTGCAGATATTTAATAAAGAGGTCTTCCACACGCTTTACGCCATCCCACTCCGGCAGACTGTCAAGATAGTCACGGACAGGGTGGAAATGTCGGTCATCAGCAACCTTGGTAAAAGCAACATCGTGGTTACGACTGGAAAACGGCAGATAACGGATGTCAATGATGGACTTAAGCTGTGCCGTATCCGCATCACGCCAGAATGCATTTCCTTTAGGACGCTCCCAAGGGAGAGGACCCGTTATCTGAATACGGTTTGCCATCTCATTGAATGCAAAGTTTCTGAAATCGGGGTCATTATTAAGAATGAGGTTCAGATTGTATACGCTGTTTTCCAAAAGGCTCGACCTTGGCTGATACTGGAGTTTTTTCTTCCAATCCTCATCACCGTCAGCGAGAAATTCCACATTTGCCTGTTCCAGACGTTCATTGGCAGCAAGGAGTTTTACATCATCCTGCTGCATGGCAAACTCACACATAGCATTAAAGGATTTCTTGTCATCCGTATCGCCGAACTTATGGATACGGACAATATCAAAGGCATTGCAGAGTTTGAGGTATGCAGGGTCTTTGGCATGGTGGCTATAGACGAACTTATCCTCTTTGATTTCCACGCCTGCCATACTACTTGACTGGATAAAGTGCCAACGGCTCTCGTTATCGGTCGGCTCATATACATCCGACAGAAAAATCTCCAGTGCTTTGGAAATCGGATGATACACACGATTGAAAAGACCCACCACACCTGCTTTGGAAAGTGGGTCCTGCACTTTCTGCTGTGTTACGCTGTTTGCCTTACTTTCCCTGGAGGAGGTAGGCAGTCTTGTAGGGTCAGTCCATTCCGGATGTGCAGAGAGGATTTCATCGGGGTCAATCCAACCGCCGTCCGTTTCCTTATACACAAATGCACCGTTCTGCGGAGTGGACGGCCAATACATCAGCTGATTGGGAAGATAGGAACACTCGTCAAAGTAATCGATGCCGAGCATCTGTGCCACATAACGGGATACGGCAACAAACTCCTCCGGCGTTACATCACGGGTCAGAGGGCAGACAATTCTTGCCCTCGGATTTTCTTCCGTGCTGCTGTGCGTGGTGTAAAGCACCGAGGTATATGGGAAGGCGGCTTCAAATCCCTCCAAAAATTCCTTTGTAATACGGTCACCGTCAAGGGAAAGCATAGAACGTGACTCCACAGTATCGATTTTTCTGCGGCCGCCTTTGAGAACGCCACCCACAAATCCACCGTGGTCTTTTGCCAGATCACGCTGTGCCTTATTCATCTTTGCGTATTCTTCTGCCGACTCCGGGGTACGAATCGTTACCTTAAGGCGTTCTTTCAGTTCATCGAAACGGAAGGTTTTATTGACCCAGGTCTTTGCCTGTCGGCTGTTGCCGTATGCTATATTTAAATCACGCATTTTTACTAACCTCCTCACAGCTTTCAGTGAACCAACGGATGGTCTGTTTTCTCTTTTTTGCAACACCGATTTCGTGAGCCATGCCCTTGGAAATTACATCACCAAACACCCATAATTCATTGCACTTCCCAAGCAGAACATAATTAAAATGCATAGCATCCTCACGCTCTGCTGGGTTCTCATCTTCCATAAATTGTGGATACAATAAATGTGGTGTAAGAGGGATTGCTTTCTGCTCATAGGCAAATCGGCTGTATTTTCTTGCCTGTTCCGTGTTGTACTTCGTATCCCCGGAAAACGGAGAACAGATATACACCAATGGGCGGAAAGCGGACTGTCTGTCCGCCTTTGCCACATTTGTAAGAGCTTCATAACTGGTTGGGTCATAGTAACCTTCGGAGTTAAATCTATCAATTCCCATAGCATTACACCTCCTGCTCAATCAGAGGCTTCATGCCATCTGATTTCATAAGTTCGTAGATAAAAAGTCGACCTTTCTGTGTCCAGTAGGTATGCACCTTTGTGTGGGTTTCCCCATTGGAACCGGGATAGCTGTGGGTCTTGGTGCTTGTATAACCCTTCTGGGCATATTTCTGATACAAAAGCCAAATATCACTCTGCTTGAACTGCACACCTTTTTCGTGGAGATAGCGGTTCATCCAGATAGCAGATTTTCCGTAATCCTTGGCAATGGCAGATGTAGAAATAAGGTCTTTGCAATTAAGCACCACATCGTAGTAGCTGACCTTCGGCTTCATCTCCAAAATCTTCTGATTCTGAACTGCAATCGTATCTGTCAGTTCCATGTTCTGATGTCTTAAAAGTGCAAGCTGCTGATTGGCAAATTGCAATGCTCTCGCCATGACCGCTTCCGGCGAATTCCATGCTTCTTCCACCTGAATGAAATACTGACGGAACTTTCTACCAATGTCGGTACGCTGAATCATACAGAGCTGCTTTGCCATATCGATGGTAAGCTGATGATTCACTGCAGGGCGGCCTCCGGAACTTTCGCTCAAAAATGCGCAGAAGTCTGTACCTTCGGAAAAGCCGTATTCACACATTCTTGGAAACCAATCTTTGTATGCGGTCTTTACCTGCAGAGCATCGTGCAAGTCGCGTCCGTTCACAGTAGGACGCTCACTGTCATAGTTGATTCTGATTAATTCGTCCATATCGAATCCTCCTTAAAAATTTAATAGGCAGAAGGACTTGTATCCCTCTGCCTATAAGCGAAAAATCCGATGGAATCGAACCCCCTAATTTTAATCTTTTTTATAAAAATCGCATTCGTATCCGTCTGCACGAAGAAGCAAGCCTTTCGCCCAGGGTGGAGTCCTTCCCATCTGCTCACAAACGGCATCCAGGGAAACCCTGCGGTCGCACTCGATGATAACTTCATCGTGGACGTGGGCAACGATGTCGCAGTGGCTCAAAGTTTGAATGGCAAACATCAGAATATCCCTTGCAATTGCCTGCACCACATTCTCCGTGAATTTAGGACCGTAGCTTTCCAGGCGCTCCCACTTCTTTGTTGCGCCTACGCCTTCATAGGTCACTGCCTCGCCGCCGAACTGATTCTCTCCCATGCGTGGTTTCACATAGGCAAGCTGTCTGCCGGACGGTAAGGTCAGAAACAGAAATCCACTCTGATAGTGAAATACAATGCCGTGGGTTTCCGTTCTGCTTTTTTCTTTCACGCAGGTCTTTACGGCACGGTCGATATCCCACCACAGCCTGGTTATCATCGAATTGGCATTTCTCCATGCAGATACAAGAGGCTGAAGTTCCTCCTCCGTAAGACCCATCTCAAGGGCACCCATTGCTTTCAAGGCACCGACCGAACCCCCGTAGCCGAGGGCGAGTTCAGCGATTTTTCCCTTTTGACGGAGGTGTCCGTTCACGCCGTGCTTTTCAACCGGAACACCAAACATCTGACTGGCACTGCTGCAATAGATGTCTTTGCCTTCCTCAAACACACGAAGACGCCACTGTTCTCCCGCAAGCCACGCAAGAACCCTCGCCTCAATGGCAGAAAAGTCTGCTACGATAAATTTTCTGTCCTTCTGCGGCACAAAGGCAGTACGGATAAGCTGTGACAGGGTATCGGGGATATCTTCATATAAAAGTTCCAGTGCATCATAATTTCCGCTACGCACAAGACCACGAGCCTCTGCCAGATCTTCCATGTGATTTTGAGGAAGGTTCTGTAACTGAATCAGCCTTCCCGCAAATCTTCCGGTTCGGTTGGCTCCGTAAAACTGGAACATCCCTCTTGCACGGTTATCCTTGCAGACGGCGTTTTCCATCGCCGTATACTTTTTCACACTGCTCTTGGCAAGCTGTTGACGTAAGGACAGCACATCGGTAATATCCTGTGGCGCTGTTTTGATTGCCGCCGCCACTTCCTTTTTGCCGAGGCTCTCCATCTCCATACCGTTATCCGACAGCCACATCTTCATCTGCTGCACGGAGTTGGGATTGTCGAGATTTGTCATATCCTGCATTTTGGAAGTCAGACGGTCACGGCTTTTACTGTCGATTTCAATAGCCTCTTTTACAAGAACCATATCCACGCCTATACCACGGTCATTGATTTCTTCGCTCACATGGTATTCATCCCAAATCCTATCCGGCACAGGAAAACGGGACAGCTTTGCCTGGATGCCCATCTCCGTCTCCACGTCACGGAGGTTGTACGCCTTAAACTGCTGCCATTTTTCCATATCATGCTGTGGCAGATTTCTTGTACGGCCACCGTTTGTCTTGGTCGGCGCACAGGGAACGCAGAAGTATTTGATTAAGGATTTACCCTCAGTCAGCTTCTGTTTTTCCAGTCCAAGCACAGCACCGACACCTTCAAGGGAAAGAGGCAAACCCAGTGTTGCCGACCAAATCATGGTGCAGTGCCAGCTTGCCGGATTTAAGTAACGGGCGCACTCCTGTGACAACGGATGATTGTCATGGAACAGGTCAAGGCTTACACCCATATCCGATAAATACCTGGACAGACACACCCTCTCAAAGGCAGCGTTAAAAGCGGTTTTTATAACGGCATCATCGGTCAGTGCCTCAATAATCTCTGCCGGAATTTTCTCCCCACAGGCAAGGTCGACCACCTGCACCGCTCCGCCGTCCACGGCATAGCCGAACAGCAATATTTCAAAATCCTCGCTCTCTGCATATTTGTAAACACCACATTTTTGCAGATTGACCGAGGAGAAGGTTTCAATATCAATACTCAATGTTTTCATAGCACATTCCTTTCTATGACAAAGGCGGCAGAAGAACATCCTCCGCCGCCCGTCATGTTTACTCGGTCACATCTTCATTCTGTGCAGCCTTTTTCTCTTTGCGTTTGGCAATAAAGCCTTTTACCTTCTTTACCACAAAGCTGATAAATTCGCACACTGCCCATACGATGCCGTTGATGGCAAGACCGTAGATCAGGCAGAAAAGCACAATCACATCGACCTGTTTCATAAATTCGTATAATTCGTTCATATCGTTTTACCTCGTATTTCGTAATTTTCGTTTGAGGCAGACGGTGGTATTTCACACCGCCTGCCAGGGGTTACACTTAAGCCAGGAAATCGTCATCCTCAACAGTGGAGAAGTCATCGGTTGCGGAAGTACGGCCGCCGAGATACTCACCGTCACGGATTTTCTGAATGTTGCCAAGACCACAGGCTACGCCACGGTTTCCGTTGCTATTGAATGCGTAGAAGTTCAAAGACACTCTCGCATAGCAGCCGGAGTAGACCTCGTCACGGTCAAGGATAGGCTTCACAGCCTTGTCCACAATCTGAGGTGCAGTGGTGCTGTTGGCGTTCACAAAGTAATGACCCTTATAGGCGTCATCGTCACGCTCTACATCGCCATCACGAAGAGGCAGCTTGATTGCAGCCTTGTTAGGCTTCTTGCCGCCGAACTTGGCGATGCCCTCCTCAATCGCAGCATCCACCGCAGCGTTGATAGCGTTGATGGTTTCGATATCGTCCTTCGGAATCAGCACAGATACGGAATATTTTTCAGCACCGCCATTGATGCTGACAGGCTCCCAGCCGTGGAAGTAAGAAAGACGAGTGTTCTTGCCAGTGATAACCTTAGTTCTGTTTACGTTTGCCATAATATTAATCCTCCATAATTTCATTGAATTCGTTTTTTGCGTCTGAAACATTCATTGCCTGCCTCTTATCCGAAAGGGGAACGAGGGTAGGCTTTCCGGGTGGTTTGATTACGAGGCCGCCCAGGATTTCCTCGAACTGCTTTTTGCCCATCAGCTTCTGCATTTCGGTCATCGTGATAAGGCTCTGACGGTAAATATCTGTGTAACCGTGTTCCTTGGCTGCCGCCGCCACCGCATCCTCATCGGAAAACTTACGGTTAGAACGACCTTCCACAACCTTGAACCCGCTCCACTGCTTACCGTGGTTTAGTGCCGCCTCCAGGGCATAAGCACTGATTTCGTTTGCCCACTTGGTGATATCCGGCAACATCGGAAGAATGGATTCAATCTCTTCATCAGTAAGTAAAGGTGGTATTTTGAATTCTTCCTCTGCAATACGGAGTTTTTCTGCTGCCCTTGCACGGCACTTGACCGCTGCACGGCAGAACTGACACCACTCTCCGGGACAATATTCGCCTTCGCCCTTGGCAGCCATTTGTGCCTTGGGTTTCAGTTCGTTTTCCGCCCAATCCTTCAACTCCTCCACGGATACCGTCCACGTTTGAACATTCTCACGTCTTGGCTGGAATATTGAGAGGGAAACTTCTTTGATGTCATACAGGCTTTCATAGACACCAAGGGCTGCGATGCCGTAACACATGAGCTGCGTATTTCGTTCCGCATCCACAAGGACTCCGAGTCCGTACTTCGCATCAATAATGTGCAGGGTATCGTCTGAAACCATAAGACAGTCTGCCGTTCCATACGACCCCGGTACAAAATCCGATAGGTCAACCTTCTGCTCAATCAGCACCAGTGGATCAGGGCAGGTCTGCTTTGCTTTTTCAAGTTGCTCCAACACGAACTCCACATAGCCGTCAGAGTGTTCTTCCATCTCATCGGTGTTAAATGCGGAAACGGGTCTTTTACTGCGTCTGCGGAGCGCCTTCTTCAGCTTGTGTTCGCACAGTGCATGAAAGGCGGTACCTTCTTCGGCAGCGTTACTGCTCTTGTTTTCAAACTCCGTTTCCAGGACTGCACTCGGTGTACACGATAACCACCTGTGGGAACTGGAAGGAGAAAGAAGTGCGTGATTACCCATTGCCAAGCACCTCCGCATCCCTGATGATGTCTGCATAATGCTTCGGGTCAACATCCGACAGCTTACTGCCGCCGTATTTGCTAATCAGACCCTTAACCTCGGCTGTCATACCGTTCTGACTCTTAACCGCAAGCACGGCACGGACATCTTCCAATACAGGCACTTTCTCTGCCGCTATCTTTTTTGTGGGTTGTCCAGCTTCGACAGGCTTTTGCACTGCTACAGCTTCTACGAACAGCTCCTGGCTGTCAGCAAAGGCATAAGCCACGGCCTCAAGTCCGTCTGCCAGCGAGTGCATCAGCTTCACCACATCAAGGAGCAGGTTGAATTTGTTTGCGTTTGTCATGGTTCTCGCCTCCTTTCAGTTCGTAAATCTCGACGGTCTGCACCGAATCACCTGGAGACAGGACTAAAACATTGACCTGCTGACCGAAGAGAAAATCCAACAGTCTCTTGCGAATCTGCATCGTGCCGCTTCGGATGACCGGAGAAGGTGTGCCGCCGGGTTTTGCAATGTTAATAGAGATTTTGTGTTTTACCATTGCACTTGGCTCCTTTCCGAGGAGTTTTTCTCACCCCTCTGTCCATAAGCGAAAAATGAGGGGGAATCGAACCCCCTCAAATCAAACTTTTTTAAATTTTCTTTTTCAGCGTTGCGTAAATCTTCGTGAGCCTGTTACGGATGGCTGCCTCTGAAACACCTTCTTCTGCTGCAATCTGCACGTTGGTCATGCCACGATAGAACTTCTTGATAACGGTATCCTTCTGCTTGTCCGTCAGTTCCGAAAGAGCCACCTTCAGCTTTTCCATACGAACGGAACGCTCCTCGTTTGCGATAGAAGTGAGAATCTGCTGCAGAGGATTGTAGGTATCGTCCTCAAGGTATGGGTTGCGGTCATCCGCATCGTCGCCGTACCCATCGTGGTAGCCGTCCAAGTGAACCGGACAGTGATATGCCTCTCTACGCTGTGCATCCACATCATCGTCATCCCAACCGTGGAGCATAGTAATAAGGTTCTCGGTTACTGCCTTGCCGTCTGCACCAGTCATTCCCGGAGTAATGACAATCGGCTTTCCTTCTGCTGTGTAATAAACATAATTTGTGCGGTTCTTTTCCGCTGTCTTGAACTTTCTCATAAAGTCCCTGCCTTTCCGCCCGGATGGTGGCGGCAGGAACATAAAAGGAGCCGATGGAATTATGTGTCCACCGACTCCTGCACCTAAAAATGGCATGACAAGACACGGTGGGTACATCATCGGCTTGTCCACAGATAATTTCTGTGTTCAAACCTACTATGTATCCCGCCGCCTTAATGCGCATCTCAGGCTGTGAGATTATTATTATGAAGTCTAACTGTAAGTTGTCCTTCACTGTCTTAAATTATAGTGGTTCTCAAATAGTAATGGAAGATAGTCAAATTGCACATTACTTTTGTATAAAAGTAACGCCAACTTTATTGACTTTTCAATATAGAAACTGTATAATTAAAATGAAGCATATTATTTTCCATTACTATTTTAGGGAAAAAAATAAAGCCATGGCAAAAGCCATGACTTCTATGCTGAAGAAAGGAGCCGAAAATGCCCCAAATCAAGGAAAATTTTTTTGAAAATATTTTGTTTCGGTTCGATAGTTGCTCTTGTGATTGCGTTACGGACTTAGAGCATATTACACCGGGCGAAGATCCAATTCGAAAATATAAATTACAGGCACTGCCTGAGTCAAAGTTAATTTTTGCATACGCAGCCAAAAAAGGATTAGTGCGAATCGCTCCCAATGGAACTATCGAAGAAGCCAATGTACTCGGAACACTAATGGCTCTACCAAATAAGTCAGTCAAAGAACTATCATCGTTCATGAAAGAAAATGGTTTCTTATTTCCTGTGTCTGCAGAAAAATATGAAGAAATCGATGCTAACATTCTGTATAGTACTATGGAACGGCTACGCATGACAGTAGAATTAATGACCGCCGCAAATGAGATACGCAAGGACTATCAGAAAATCTTGTTTCTTACCATCAATTTACTTTTTGCCGGAGACCTTACCATGCAGACATCTGCAATGGCTCATGCATACACTACAAAGCATCATTCCTATATCGACCTTTTGCAATCAGCGAATTTTAATGTATCATACGATAGGGAGCACGAAGCATTTAATTCTGATTGTTACACAGTCAAAGATACAATTTACGGTAGTTATCAACTACCAATACAAGAGTATAACGATATCGCTGGTGGCTATTTCATTAAGCCCGGTTTCAATGACACGCTATTCCGAAACATCACCGCATTGTATCTTAATCTCGAAAGTTCTGACATTGAGAAGAAAATCACAGATTTTCTATTCCACTATTTCCATGATGTCGGTATGCTTGATTTTAGCAACGGCCTTGAATATTATGAAGAACCTAATCTTGATGCTTTCACGAAAGAGATGAAAGACTCCTTGGTTGAAATTGCCCGCCACATCATTGGTGAAGAGATTAATGCAAACTTGGATGGAATCCATCCCGTGTACAACGCTGATACAATGGCTCCTTCTTGGAAGGTAGATAACCTGTTGTGTGCCTTGTATTTTTCGGTTTTCTATCTAAAGCCAGACCTTGAACTATACCGCCCTTGTGATAATCCAAACTGTGGAAAATACTTTTTAGTTAAAACCACATCGACAAAGACAAGATATTGTAGTACCGAATGCTGCAATCGTGTCACACAAGCGCGATATCGAAAAAAACGCAGAGAGCGCGAAGAATTAACCGCCCAATAAAAAAAGACCTCTGATTACAGTTTCAAAAACTGTGGTTAGAGGTCTAACATTTTATGTACGAGGTGCAGGCACTGGGTCACGTCCCAATACAGCTTCGATACATTCAGCTAAGGCTATCTTTTCTTTCGTTGGTTTTCCTGAGTAGTGATACATCAAATAGCGGGTATCCATTACAATTCCTTGGATTCTCTCATAGTTTTTCGCATTGCTTCGCCAGTCTCCAACGGCTTCTCCAACATTGCCAACGATGGTATCTATTTCAAAATGATTCTTTGCCATATTGTATGGCATAATAAATGCATTGAATAAAGAATCATTGTTTACGCCCATGTGCTGCTCCAGATATTCGCCATAGGTAATCTGTTTATTGATAGATGATCCGTTTGGCAGATGATCTGGAATTCCCGTCCATCCATATTTATAGCATTTTGCATCAAGCACATAATACTTGCCGTTGTAAATCATTATTGTATCCGGCATCAAAGGACGTTTTTCTTTATATCTGCCTTTATCCAAAAGCCATCTGGTACGTGGGAAATACTTATCCTTATCTCTTTCGCCAAACGCACGGTCAATCAGCTTCTCCCATACATGGTCAAAATCATCTGTGCCGAAATAAAACTGTTTGTCCGATGTTTTCTCGTCCATAAATTCAAGCATATCCTTCATGCCCTGAAATAATGCTCTCTTCTTGTCATCGTTAGTTCCGGCAAGTTTACTTTGCACAATTGCAATGGAAGTTTTTACATCAGGATGCGGCCCCGGCTCTTCTATTGTATATGGTACATAAAGCCATCCCAGTCTTTTAAAGGCTTCATAAACGCAATAGCGATTTACCTGCGTGATGAGCTTCGTATCATTTGGTGTGACAGAACGAACCACAAAATTTGTATAAATAAAGGAACTCACTCCATTTTTAGACTGTACAAGTGGCATTTGATTTCTAACAGTTCTCGGCCAGTCTTGGTTGCCAGTTGCCGCTGTTTTGTATGTGGCATCTGTTTCTACATAATATTTTCCGCCGATTGAAAAGAAATACTCAATAACACTTTTGAAAGCATTTATAGGGAAGTCCACACTCTGTGGTGCTGCAAATCTATTCAGTGCCAACAGGCGGTCATCCTTAGTCGTAAACTCTGAAAGCACCTGTATCAAATGTTTTATATCTGTTCTGATTTCAACATCCGTTTCCGGCAGTTCATAACCGATAGGGAAATAGACCATCGCATTATCTGAATCTGCTTTTATTCCTACAAATCTGTCACCATCTTCATTGGAATTAACGTGGCAGTGATCTCTTAAGTCGAACTCCATAACAGATTTTAACGCTGAGTCTAAATCCATATCTAATCACCGCCTTTACTGTTCAGAGTCTCGGAAATCGCTTATTACATTTTCCTTGAACATCTTAAATCGGTCTATACCTTGTGCATACATAAATGCACGGATTACCTGCTCCAAACTCTGATACTCTGTATTTTCAAAAACAACCTCACGATTAAATTTAAAAGCATCGTCCCACAGATACTTAATTACCTTTTCCGGGAACTTTCTATATTGCTTCATTGCATCACGAATTTCGGCAAGCAGAGACTTCTCTGTATCAGTAAGCGTTCCAGCAGACTCCTTTTTTCGAAGTTCATCATACTGCTTATTTGGAAGATTCGTCATCAATTCCTTTGTTCTTTCGTCACTCTGCAAATCACGCAGGTGAACAAAGTATGCACCAAGTCTCTTATCTTCAGACGAAGTCATTCTTGCACTGTTGCCAACCACTATACCATTAATCGCCGTGCAGAAATTTCTCCATGTAATAGTGGTATCAAGAATTTCTGCATTAGCCAGTTCAGGATCGACATTGTCAAAATTATTTTCAATCAGTCGCATATCCCATCTTCTTTGGAAGGCTGTGTCTAAAGTAAACACGTTTTGGTCAGAAGTATTCATTGTTCCAAGAATAGAAAGGTTTGACGGGATACGAACTTTGCGAGTAGGGTCTCCATATACAATTTTTGCAATATTAGCATTGGTTATTCCATATTCACTGGTTCCAACAGGAAATCCATCGTCCTCATCACCGTCTTTTATTTCAACCTTACGGTCGAGCAACTGAAAAACTTCTCCGAAAATAGCAGGAGCATTACCACGATTGATTTCTTCAATGATAAGGATATACTCCTCCTCTGGATGTGTATATGCGTCCAGCAGAATATTCGTAAATGGGCCGGCAGTAAACTTATAGCTTACTTGTCCATCTTCTGCTACATTCGGAAGAATCTGCCCAATAAAATCAGAATAGGTATAATCCGGATGAAATACCAAACGCTCTACTTTGCTATCCTTTTTACAGTATTCATGCACTATTGTCCAGCTCTTTCCTGATCCGGGAACACCATAAAGAAGTACATTGCATCCAGTGGTAAGTCTATGCTCTTCGTACTGTTCTGGTGCAATCCCTTCATCTTCTGCATCAATATCTTCCAAGCCTATGACTTTTGTTGCCGATAAACGTAAGAAAGTATCAACCCTCTTCTGATAAGCTTCCAAATCGCCAGTTCTTCTCTCCACGGCAGATACACTTCCGTTGGAATAACTAAGATATGGATTCATTCCATCGGACAGCAAAGACTTCAATACACGCAACGAACCTTTAGCTTCTTTATCACCATTAACATCAACAGCTTCCTGCGTTTCAAGGACTTTGCGATATAGGCTGTTCTGGTTAAAGATAACATCTCTGCTACCGTCCATTAATTTAAATACAGCACCTTCTGAAAGAGCCGTAAGCAGATTCGTTAAATTCACTTCACACTCAGGGTCTGCATTCACACGGAAGCCAATCCAAGCCATAAGCACTCTCATATAGGCATCATGGTTACTTTCAATTATGGTGTGAATAATATCTGCATTAACCGTATAAATCAATTTTTTTGGATAACGGCTTCCGCCCGTTCTTTCAGCACTTGCAGCTTTAGCTTCGTCTACAAAACTCACCTTTGCCAATTTCCAGACAAGTTCAAACGCCACAATAAGTGCTTCCATTTGAGACTTGAACAGTTGATTCTCATTAATAGCAGATATCAACGATTCCGCATCAATTTCATCTTCTTCACAAATTTCTGACAGACAATCAATGACCCACTGGTCTAATTCATCTGTCATAACAATCCCGTCACCGTTTTGCTGAGAATACACCAGTTCTGAAGGACGGTCTGCACACTCCCATAATAATATGGCAAGTGCAATTGTACTTTTCACATGAGGAAGCGAGGATTTAATTCCAAGCTTCAAATCCAATTCATCATATACAGATATGTTATCGGGTCTATTCATGGCTCGACTCCTCCTTTATATCTTTCATAATTACTTCCGCAATAGCAGCCGCTAAGAGTGGAGGCACCGCATTTCCCACCTGTTTCATCTGTGAACCCTTATTACCCACAAATACAAAATCATCTGGAAACGACTGTATTCTTGCTGCTTCTCTGACCGTTATTGCTCTATCCAAAAATGGATGGGTAAACTTTCCAGAAGAAGGTGTATCAAATCTTGTTGTAATAGTTACTGATATTTCATCTTTACGCATTCGAGTCCATGTGCCACTATATATGGATTTCGTAAGATGCTCCTTCGGTAACACCTCTCTGCCTGCATTCGGAGGAATTAAAGCCAGTCTTTCGAGTGCAAGCGGGGAATGCTTAGTCACTGTATGATTATATAATACCTTTGAGTTTCCTCGTAGAATTTTCTGATAATCACTTTCAGGGGCATTTTTGTATTCCTGCTCGTATGCACCTTCCCCTGATTCAAGATAAGCTAAATCGCTAATCGCATCCCATATAGTTACTTTGATATCTTTGGGTTGAGGAAGTTTAGGTGCTGCTCCATTTAGCTTACCGATAATTACTGTTCTTCTTCGATTCTGTGGAACCCCATAATCAGATGCATTAAGCACCCCGTGTTCCAATGAATACCCCATCTTATTGAATAGTTCTTCTATTTCCTTATAGAAAAATCCATTCTCCGCCGTCAAAAGATTAGGCACATTCTCCATAACAAAATACCGTGGTTTAACCAATTCTACTACAGCAACATAATATTTAAAAAGAAAATTTCTCTCGTCATGTATCGTCTTACGTTGCCCTTTTTGAGAGAACCCTTGGCACGGCGGTCCCCCAATAACCACATCTATTTTTCCTGTATATGAACCGAATGTTTCTTTTAAATCTAAGGAGGTTATGTCTCCTACAATCATCTTTGTCTTTTTATGATTTTCTGTATAGGCAGCTGCGATTGACTTATCGTACTCATTCGCAATCAGAACATCAAATCCTTGTTTTTCAAAACCAAGAGACAATCCACCAACCCCAGCAAACAAATCAATCACGCTTGGTTTCATTTCGTTTCTCCTCTATCCTTGATTTTGCCATTTCAAAGTAAGTCTTGTCCAACTCGACCCCTATGAAATTTCTGTCTGTTCGTTTGGCCACAACCCCAGTTGTTCCACTCCCCATAAAGGGATCAAGCACCCAATCTTCCGGGTCAGAAAGTATTTCAATAAAATGCTGAATCAAGCCTTCTGGTTTTTGTGTTGGATGCTTTCCGTATCTTCGCTCTCCATTTGGCGTGACAGATGTTTCAACAAAATCATGGAACATTGCACCAGCATTATTGAATGTTCCTGTCCTTGTTTTATAGGTAAAGTAAATCCATGCTTCTGTAGAATTCACAAAATGTAAATTCATATTTCTCGGCATAGGATTTGTTTTGTGCCATATTCCAGTAGTTTTATAATAAAACCCGTGTTTTTCCGCCAGCCTAATAATAGACTCGACTTTTATGATTGCCATAAAGACTATCATTGTGCCGCCTTTTTTCATTACCCTTGCCGATGACTTAAAGAAATCATCCATTGATTTCTCCCAATCATCAAAATCCATATCATCCCATCCTGCTGAACCAAAAAAATTATCTCTCATTTTACTGAGATTGGTGTCTCGGTTCTTCATAAAATTACCCAAGTTATAAGGAGGGTCTGTTACAATAAGATCTATAGACTTGTCAGCAACTTTTTTCATTGCTGCAATACAATCATCGTTATATAGTTTTATTTCCGGCATCGTGAAATTCTTCCTTCCTAAGTGGTATCAATATTTATTCTGCACTTTTCCCGCTGGCTATCCACGCATCTAATTCAGAGCGCTTAAACTTCCATAGTTTCCCCACACGGTGTGCCGGAATATCTGGTTTCTTCTTTATCCAATTACGCAGAGTTACGGTTTTAATCCCTATGTATTCTGCTGCTTCATCAATACTTATATAATTTTCCTCAATCGCATTGTTCTTGCTCATTTTTTCTCACCTCTGCGGTTTCTGGTATAGACACAAATATACAAATTACATTGTATCACTGCGGTTGTAAAAATGCAAGTGGTTTTCTGATATTTCCCTATTAAAAATGATATTTGATGATATTTGTTAATACTTCTTTTTCAAAATCATAACGAAATTAAGTCTCTGCTTTTTAAATTTCGCCACCGCCAATTCTTGCTATGACTCTCACTGCTGTATTAACAATCCTGTCAACTCGACCTACTAAATATCAGTCCTATCAACACAACCTACCAAAAAACAATCCTGTCAACTCAACCCTCAATCAAAATTCTGATAGATATGTTCTGACAGATAAAAGAAAAGGGATTTCAGGCATCCGGCAATCAGCAGCCCAATACCAGAAATCCCTTATTTTAGCCGTTCTTCGGCACTTTATTTATCAACCCGTGACATCAATACTACGCACTCAGCATGCTTGTCATTGTCCAAACCCAATTCCATTTGACCTTCAATGATTGGA
>JABNAD010000154.1_pt1 | contig 58574 bp, 52 predicted proteins | sample 7240381 | NCBI WGS metagenome assembly JABNAD01 (sample SAMN11332834, study PRJNA596920) | anaerobic digester metagenome | biome: digested sludge; isolation source: digested sewage sludge-derived enrichment culture grown on H2/CO2 | place: Germany: Goettingen
CGCGACTCAATTTTCATCCGTGTTTGTGCTTGTGCACTATAATGGGTGTTTCATACCGTCAGAAATTTAGCAATTTTTCTGCTCGGTTTTAATTGGGGCTAATATATATACATATAGTCGAAGGTGAGCTAGGCGATTATTTCTTCCAATCGCACCATACTGGAATTGAAATTTGAGTGGTCTGAGGGTATCTCGTGCCATCTAAGCTTCCAATCGCACCATACTGGAATTGAAATAGTTTTTCAAGTCTTGCTCTGTAAATTCTCTTTTCACTTCCAATCGCACCATACTGGAATTGAAATACTTTTAGCTTTACTTGTTTGCGCGTTGCTTTTTTCTTCCAATCGCACCATACTGGAATTGAAATTGACTCAGGATTACAGGGCGATAATTTCTCAATCGTCTTCCAATCGCACCATACTGGAATTGAAATACAGTTCGAAATAGCCGCTGCCGACATCGCTAACCTTCCAATCGCACCATACTGGAATTGAAATCCCGCATCAACTATGGCTGTGCGGTGGTGCGGATATCTTCCAATCGCACCATACTGGAATTGAAATTGTTTAGGTACGGGCAAGCGCTGGTACCTAACTCCTTCCAATCGCACCATACTGGAATTGAAATCAGCAACTTGCCGATATTATGCTAGAGTTGGAACTCTTCCAATCGCACCATACTGGAATTGAAATTTTTAGAGTATTTCTTCCAATGTATTTTCTATGCTCTTCCAATCGCACCATACTGGAATTGAAATAAGTTTCCCTAGAGCAGGGTCAAAAGCGTAAAAAGCTTCCAATCGCACCATACTGGAATTGAAATGAACTTGCTGGCTTTTGCTTATTATGTAAAGGTTCTTCCAATCGCACCATACTGGAATTGAAATATGAACATAAAACATGCATTGCATTGGGTATGAGACTTCCAATCGCACCATACTGGAATTGAAATTACTACTCTGCGTTATCTATTGCGGGTTGAGAAATGGCTTCAAATCGCACCACGCTGGAATTGAAATATCCATGCTTGCTACTTATTAAGTGATTTGCGGTACTTCCAATCGCACCACACTGGAATGCCCACAAAAAACGCCGCTAGTAATAACTAGCGGCGTTTTTTGTATGGGGTGGGTTACTCAATAATCTCCCTAATGGGGGTTCCCGTTGCGCCGTTGGGCCAGGTTATGCCTATTAGTGTGGATATGGTTGGTGCAATATCGGTCATGGATACTGGGTTTAGTATCGCTTTGCGCTTAATTTTCCAGCCGTACCAAATAAGCGGTACGTGGGCATCGTAGCTGTAGGGCGAGTTGGCCGAGGTTACCGTGCCGTTTTTTTCAACCCAGCCGGGCTCAAGGTTTATTATAATATCGCCCGAGCGGCGGGGGTTGTAGCTGTTCTGGAACTTCTGTAGTATTCCGCTGGTGAAGTTGGAGGTTTGCAGCACCTGTCCGGTTGATACGTTGGCTACGCCCGTAAACTGTATCATGAAGTTGGCTATGCGCTGCTGTACCTCGGCTAGCTGCAGGTTGGAGTCCTCAATAAGCCTGTGGTTTAGGTAAATTTGTTTCTCGAGGAATGCCACAACCCATTTCCCTGTTCCGTAGGTTATGTTAAGGTAGCTGCTAAGTAGCATCATGGCCTTGTTGGGATCGAAGTAGCCACCTGGTATTTTCGATTTCTCCATGTGGTCGGGTGTTGAGGCTACTCCCTGGTCGGAGGTGAGCACCACAAGCACGTTCTCCTTACCAACGGTGGCGTTAATAAACTGTAGGAAGTGCGCTATCTCCTTATCGAGTTTAAGGTAGGTGTCCTCTATCTCAATGGAGTGCGGGCCGTACTTTTGGCTTATGTTGCGGGTGGGCGAGAAGGTAACCGTAAGCAGGTCGGTGTTATCGTCCTTTCCCAGCTCCTCGCCAAGAATTGCTGCAATGGCAAAATCCTTGGTTAGCAGGTTTCCAAAGGGGTTTTGGGTTAGCGATACAAAATCGGTTTTGCTCTTTTTTCCTTGTATTATGCCCGATATCATCTGTCTAAGCTTTTGGGCAATGCGTTTTTTGCTCTCTTCGTTCTTAACGGTGGCGGTATCGGCCTCCTCGTACTGCGATATGGGATTAAGGGCGTTCCACTCCCTTTCGGCATACACTTGGGCAAAGCCCTTGGTGTTAAAGGTATCAACCCAAGCGGGAGCCGCCTTTAGAAAATGGCTGCTGCTTACCCAAAAGCCGCGCTCGGTATCGAACCAGTACACGCTGTTGGCGTTGTGACCTGTTGATAGTATGGCCGAGCCTGGATCCATGGCGATGCCAACTACCTTTGAGCGGGGATTGCTTATGCGTATTTCGTCGCCAAGGGTGCTGGTTATGAGGTTTTTTGGTGAGTATTTGCCAGAGAAGAAGCTGCCGCCTACGGTTTCAACCTTATCGTCGGCAACGGCCTTAATCTCCTCGTTGGTGAGCTTGGATATCCACTTGTCGGATACAATGCCATGAGTAGATGGATTGCTTCCTGTTGATATGGTTGCTAGTCCAGGGTAGGCCTGGGTAAGCAGGTAGTTGTACCTTGCATTCTTGCAAAAAGCGCCCTCGCTGGCAATCATCCTAAACCCATCGTAGGTAAACTTGCTCTCGTAGCGCTGTAGGTAGTCGAAACGCATTTGCGATACCACAATCTGCACAATAAGCTTTGGCTTTTCGGGAGGGATGGATAGGTTGTGCTGCGCGTTTGCGCTAGTAAAAGTGCATGCTGTTAGAAGAGAGAGTGTTGCAAGACGAAATGCTGAATAAAACATACAACGGGGTTATTACGGGGTTACTAAATGGTACGTGGCATATCGTCACAAAAGTATCTAAAAAAATGAGATTGGCTAGGGCTTGGTGCTGGTTTGCTAGCCAAGGGTTGGGCTTTGTTCTTGCCTATTGTAAAGCCGCCCTTTTATGCTGATGCAAAAGGGGCGGCTTGCTTTTTCTTTAATTGGCGTGTGCTGCTACTGGGGGCTAAATATAACTTTGGCGGTTGCGCTATCGCCGTTGGTGGTGGCTTTAACTATGTAAACACCAGGGGTGGCTGTTTGGCCGTTATCGGTTTTGCCATCCCAAACAATTGTGCCCGAACCATTGCCCTGTATTGCTTTTATAAGCTGTCCGCTTAGCGAGTAAATGCTTACTCTAACATTGGTGAACTGGTTAGGAATGTTAATGTACACCTTGTTGGTAAAGGGGTTTGGCCATAAGTTGATGTTGGGCATACTGTTAGTGGTAACGCCCGTGGGGTACATAACAACATTAAGGTTTACTTGGGTTGATGATGTCCAGCTATCAACCACAACGGTGTGGGTTTGTGGTGAGTATCCTGGTGCAGTAAAGGTAACCCTCCATGTGCCTGGTTCAATGGGGCGATAAAACGTGCCATGCTGGGTGTTGGAGTACACGTGGGAGCTATCCCTATCGTGATTTTCAATAAATACCTTAGCCCTAATGGGCTCTCCGTTGCTGTTTTTAATGGTTCCGTTAAATCCAAGAAGCGCGCGCTCAAGGTAGGTTAGCAGCGCATCGCGGTTGTAGTTCCAGAGGGCAGGTAGCTGCTCGGTGGGTAGAAGCTTGGTGTCGGAAATCTCAAAGGTTACCTCGCGGCAATGGTGCCACCAGTTCATGTAATCCTGTCGGCCACCCGCTACAACGTACCAGTCGCCGCCATTGGTGATGCCGTTATTCTCGCCAGTAAAGTATCCGCTTGGGCTGTTGGTTTGGGCAAGGGTGGCGTACTGCCTTGAAACGTTGATGTACCAATTGTTATCGGCGTGGGTTTTTGTTGTTGATGTCCATGTATCCCAAGGGTAGTTGGCCAGCTCAATGCCACCATGGAAGTTAGCCGATAGCACAAACCTGCGGCTTGCAGCGTAGCTCATCATGGCTACGTTTTCTGGCTGCCAGCTATTCCCGTCGGGGTGATCGCCGCGTCGTGGATCGGGAAAATTGCGGTTAAGGTCCACGTAGTTGGCGTTGTACCTAATGGCACCAGAAACAGTGCTGTTGCCGCTTTTGTAGGTGCCGTCGGGGTTGGAGTTTGGGTTAATGAAAATGGCCATGTTGTTTACCATGTCGGTAATGCGCTGGTTGGAGCCATACTCGGTTAGCAGGTGGTTTATAAGCCTAAGCATTAGAATGTACCCAGTGGTTTCGTCGCCATGCATGGTGCTGGTGTAGAACACTTCGGGCTCGGCCTCATCGCTGGTTACGTTCCCCGATATTTTTACCACGTACAGCTTTCGTCCATTTATAGATGTGCCAATGGTGTCGAGCTTGCACAGGTTGGGGTAGTCGGCTTCAAACTTTTTCAATAAGGCACGGTAAACCTCGTAGGTTGGGTACCTGTCCCAGTTGGCCATTTGCTCAACGGTGGTTGCCATGGTTAGAGCTTTGGTGGGGATGGCCCGTGGAATAATTTGGTAACTATAGCCTAGGGCTTTGAATTTGTCAAATTCCGATGTGTTGGCATATGCGTATATGGTATCGCCCACAACCTTATCAATGGAAATGGTTTGGGTTAGAACACCATTAATTTTCTGTTTCGATTTTTCGGCAAACTTAAAGTGATAAAGTTCGCCTTGAGCAGCAATGGAGCCGCAAAGAGCAATGCTAAGGATTAGTGTAAATATTGTTTTCATTAGGGTGATTTTAGTTCTGCTAAGGTAAGAAAAACGTGAGACGTGAAACGTGAATCGTGATTCGAAAAGCGTAAGGCAGTTTGTCTATATATCAGTCAGAGTTAAATGTAAAAAGTTAAAGGTTCACGATTCAACGACCAAATACTAAACACCAATTCCTAATCCCCAATCCCTCCACCCGCTTAATTCTTAATAAAAAAGCATAAATTTGCACCCGAAATAAAAATAAATAACTACTAATGGGTTTACAATGCGGAATTGTAGGGTTGCCAAATGTTGGGAAATCGACCCTTTTTAACTGTTTGAGCAATGCAAGGGCTCAGGCGGCTAACTTCCCCTTTTGCACAATTGAGCCAAACGTGGGCGTAATTAATGTGCCCGACGAAAGGCTAATTAAACTGGCTGAGATATCTAAACCTCAGCGTATTATTCCTACAACCATTGAGATTGTTGATATAGCAGGATTGGTTAAGGGTGCCAGTAAGGGCGAGGGACTTGGTAATAAATTCCTTGCAAATATTAGGGAGACCGATGCTATTATTCACGTTCTTAGGTGTTTCGACGATGAGAATGTAACCCATGTTGATGGCTCTGTGAATCCTGTTCGCGATAAGGAGATTATTGATACCGAGCTGCAGCTTAAAGATCTAGAGACCGTTGAGCAGCGCATTGCACGCGTGCAAAAGCAGGCGCAAACTGGTGGCGATAAAATGGCTAAACGCCTTTACGAGATTCTTATGCAGTACAAAGCTGTGCTTGAGGCTGGAAAGTCGGCTCGTACCGTTGTGCTGGAGAATAAGGAGGACCAGAAAATTGCTAAGGAGCTTTTTCTGCTAACCGATAAGCCCATAATGTACGTTTGTAACGTTGACGAGTCGTCGGCAGCTGCTGGTAATAAGTACGTTGATGCTGTTCGCGAAGCGGTTAAGGACGAGAACGCCGAGATACTTGTAGTGGCAGCTAAAACTGAATCGGAAATTGCCGAGTTGGAAACCTACGAGGAGCGCCAAATGTTCCTTGAAGAGGTTGGTATAAAGGAGTCGGGTGTTGCTAGGCTAATTAAATCGGCGTACCGCCTGCTTAACCTGGAAACTTACTTTACCACTGGCGAAACAGAAACCCGCGCGTGGACTTACCTTAAGGGAACCAAAGCACCACAGGCGGCTGGCGTAATCCACTCCGATTTTGAGAAAGGGTTTATTCGTGCAGAGGTTATCAAATTAGAGGATTTTATTAAGTACGGCTCCGATTCCGCTTGCCGCGAAGCAGGTAAACTTTCTGTTGAGGGAAAGGAGTACGTTGTGCAGGATGGCGATATAATGCACTTCCGCTTTAACGTGTAGCTAACAAATGTAAGTATAACCACCCAAAGAGCGCACTAGTTGCGCTCTTTTTGTTTGGTGTTAGTTTTTGGTGTTTAGTGTTTGGTGTTTAGTGTTTAGTGTTTAGTGTTTGGTATCTAGGGATTGGTGTATAGTGTTTGGTATCTAGTGTTTTGCTTCTCACTTCTCACTTTTCACTTCTCACTTTTCACTTTTCACGATTCACTTTTCACGATTCACGTTTCACGATTCACTTTTCACGATTCACGTTTTACGATTCACGTTTCACGTTTCACGTTTCACGTCTCACGATTCACTTTTCACTCTTAACATTTAACTTCTTCATTCAAATCATTACATTTATGGGGTAATACAATGTCTATGAAGGTTATTATAATTGAGGATGAGCCGCTACAGGCAAAGCAGCTACAAAAGGTGCTAAAGCGGGTTGATGAGAGCATAGAGGTATTGGCGGTGCTTGAGAGCATTGATGATTCTGTTAGCTGGTTAAGCGCGCATGCTACACCAGACCTTATATTTATGGACATACATTTAGGCGATGGCAATAGCTTTGCCATTTTCGATAGGGTTGATGTATCGGTACCAGTGGTATTCACAACAGCATACGATGAGTATGCACTCAAAGCTTTTTCGCACTTTAGTGTCGATTATCTGCTAAAACCCATAGAGGAGGCGGGTGTGGCAAGGGCGCTGGAGAAGTTTAGACGTATGCAGGGTGGTGTAGCCGAGATTAGCAGCTTAGCCCAGCGTGTAGCCGAGATGCTTACCTCTGCATCGGGTAAGAAGGCTAAGGAGCGCTTTATGGTATCCATTGGTACAAAAATTAAAAGCCTACGCGACGATGATATTGCCTACTTTATGGCTGATGATAAGCTGCTAATGGTTTTTGATAGAAGCGGAGGCCGATACTTTTACAACGCTACGCTTGCCGAGGTGGAGGCTATGGTGAACCCCACAAAATTCTTTAGGCTTAACCGCAAGTTTATTGCCCATATAGATTCCATAGCCGAGGTGCTCTCCCTTTCCAAAAGTCGCCTTAAGGTTGTGCTAAAACCTACCCCGCCCGATAGTGATGATATTTACGTAAGCGCCGAACGCAGCGCGCTACTAAAAAATTGGATGGAACCATGATGCGCTTAGGAAAAAGAACGGTAATTGGTGTGGCAACCCTTATGATTGTTGGGTTTGCAATCCTCTCTTATGTAATGGGAAATAGGTTAGGGGATGTTGCCAACGATGCAGCAGTAGGAATGGCACAGATAATTGGGCGGGTGAATGCTCGAATTGCCAAGGCAGAGACTGAGCGTCCTGTAAAATTGCTTAACCAGCTTTGTAGTATTGTTGAGTCCGATACCGTGAAGACCTTGCCTGTAGCAGCGCTGCGAGGAATGCTTTCTACAAGCAAACTATTAGATGGATACTTGGGCAAAGGGTGGATTGTGCTATTCAAGGAGAATCTAACCCCCTACCGCATTATCCCTTTAACGCATGTTTCCGATACGCTGGGTAAAGATCTAATGCAACTCTCGGTACATGGGTTAAGGCAGCAAGAGGTGCTAATATCTGAACCTTATAGCTACCCTAAAGATTCCTCTGTGTACGTTTGCGCCGCTAAGCCCTTTACCACTGTTAATGGCGACCAAGGCGTTATTCTGCTTGAAACCGATTTGCTGGGAATTCACTCCAAGTTTATCTCAATAGAGAGTTTTGGGTACGGTTATGTTTCAGTTGTTTCTTCAGAGGGAGTGTATCTATCTCACCCCGAGATTGGCTTAATTGGAACGGCTCACGTAGAGGTTGATGGCGCATCGTACATTGATTCTGTGCTACAAACCCAGAAGAATTACTCGCGCGAGGTGATGTCTGAATTCCTTCAGATACCAGTGTACCGATTGTACATGCCTTTAACGGTAACACGTAGCCAAAAGCCATGGGTAATAATGGTAAGCATGCCCTATCAGGAGATCCTAAAAGTATCAGAGACAGTCAGCGATTTCTCTCTAATAGTAGGTGTTACAGCAACGCTGGTGCTCATTCTTATACTAATGGTATCATTACGCCAGTGGATTGCCGAGATTACCCTACGCGTAAAAGCCGAAGATGCCAATAAGAAGCTCCGCGAAATGCAAGAGAAGCTTGTGCTTAGCGAAAAAATGGCCTCGCTTGGGGAGCTAACCGCTGGTATAACCCACGAAATGAATAACCCTTTGAACTTTGTTCTTGCCAATGTTAGCCCTTTAAAGCGCGATGTTGAGCGCGTAAAGGATTACTTATCCGAGGTTACAAAAGATTCAGCCTCTCCGCGGCGTAATGAGGAGATTCGCTTTGTGCTAAAGGAGATTGAGGAGCTAGTTGAAAGTATCGACGAAGGGGCTCAGCGCACTTCGCTAATAGTTAAGGGACTCTACCAATTCTCTAGGTCGGAGTCAAGTGAGGTTGTTCCTACTAGCGTAGAAAAGGTGGTTGAGGAGAGCCTACGAATACTAAACCATAAGATTAAAACAGGAATCGATGTGGTACGTTCCCTTGTGGGACTTCCTATGGTTGATGCCATACCCGGAAAGCTGCATCAGGTAGTTATGAATTTGGTAAACAATGCCCTGCATGCCATTGCCGAGCGTCAGGCTCAGGATGCCACTCATAAAGGCGTAATAACCATTGCGGCCAGTGTTGAAGGGGATATGGTGCGGATATCCATTTCCGATAATGGTGTAGGCATGGAGAAGCGTGTTGCCAAAAAGGTTTTCGACCCATTCTTTACCACAAAAAGGGTTGGCGAAGGATTAGGTTTAGGGCTCTCCATTGCGTACGGCATAGTGCAACAGCACAAGGGGCGCATAGAGGTGACTTCGGTAAAGGGAAGCGGTACCGAGTTTGTAATTTACCTGCCCATATCTCAAACTAAGTAGGTTATGTTTGGAATTGCAGATAAAACGATTCTTTTTGTTGACGATGAGAGGCATAACCTGTTGGCGTTTAAAGCCACGTTTAGGGAGCGGTTTACGGTTTTTACGGCTCAGTCGGCAGCAGAGGGGATGCAGCTGCTTAAGCAGAATGGCATTAAGGTAGTTGTTTCCGACCAGCGAATGCCCGAAACATCGGGTGTGGAGTTTCTAGAGCAGGTGCGGGAAGTATCGCCAGAAACAATAAGAATACTCCTAACTGCATATAGCGATTTTGATGCGCTTATAGATGCGGTAAACAAAGGGAAGATATACCATTATATTTCCAAGCCCTGGAATACAGGTGCGCTAACCCTAGTGCTCGATAATGCCTTCGAGAGCATTGAACTTAGGGAGAAGAATAGGGCATTGGAGCGTGAGGCGGAGAACCTGCGGTTGATAAGTGCAATTCGCGAGAAGGAGCTATTGCTATCGCAGCTCGAAAATCTAAAGAATCAGATTAAACCCCACTTTCTTTTCAACGCCTTGGGGTCGCTTGTTTTTTTAATTGAGGATAACCCCCAGGAGGCGGTTGAGTTTGTGCGTAGGCTTTCGTCGCTCTACCGATTCCTCATAGAGATTAGCAACACCGATCTTATAACCCTAGAGCGCGAGCTGCAATCGGTTAACGACTACATCTACTTGCAGCAAACCCGTTTTAGGGGAAACCTTATTTATAGGCAGGATGTGGCCTCAAGCTATTTGTTAAGGAAAATACCCTCGTCGGGAGTGCTTATGCTAGTGGAGAATGCAATAAAGCATAATGTAATAACCTCTGCAGCCCCACTAACCATTAGCATTACAGCAAATGCCGATTTGGTTGAGGTGTGTAATAATATCAACCCAAGAGCAGAGCAACCAGAGGGAACAGGCACTGGCCTAAAGAACTTGTCGGCTCGGTACGACCTGCTAATACAAAAAAAACCTCAAATTGATGAGGCTTCTGGAGTATTCAGCGCAAAGTTACCTTTGCTATAGCTGTTTTCCATTCCCCCTTCCGCTTCACTCCCTCTTTTTCCCGTTTCACTCTTTTTCTTTTTGTGGGGTCTCCTGTTATTGTGATTTTTGGCAAAGTTGATAACAGTAGATATTTCACTATACATGAGAACAATTTTAGGTTTAGGTTTAGTTGTTACATTAAGTTTGGGTTGGAGCCCTTCTTTTTCGGAGACCGTAGTAGCGCCGCATTCTTCTTTTTCATCTCCAATTTGGAAGTGGAAAAAGGGCAAGAAGGATGCGGTCTCCGAGGAAAAAAAGGAGGAATCCGGAAAAGGAGGGCTTAAAAAATTTGCCGAGGTTATTACTTCTACCGCAAATTCCGATTCTGGCTTTGTTAACATCTACAGGGTGAAGGACGATTACTTTATGGAAGTGCCCTTTGCTGTGGTTGGTCGCGATTTGCTAGTGGTAAACAAGGTGTCGAAGGTTAGCGCCAAGCTTAACGAAACGGGCTTGAACAAGGGGATTAACTACCAGAACCTGATGATTAACCTTGAGTTTGCCCCCCAGCAAAAGAAACTGTACATAAGGGAGAATAAGCCTTTGGTAGAGAGTAATCCCAATGATGCAATCCACGCCTCGGTTCTCGATAACTTTATTTCTACCATTAGCGAGAGCTTCTCTATTGAATGCTTTAATGCCGACTCAACCGCCGTTGTGGTTAAGGTGAATAAACTTTTTGATGGGGGAAGTAACAGCATCCAGAATATTTTTGGTGTGCTGGGCATAGGAACCTCTCCAATAAAGGATATCTCTAGAATAAAGCAGATTAAGAGTTTTCACGACAACCTAATTGCCCGCTCGGAGCTTTCTACCCGTATTCCTGGCGCCGAGGAGGATGCCTACCTTACCGTAGAGGTTACTACAAACATTGTTCTACTACCAGAAAAGCCTATGGTTCCTCGCTTTGCCGATGAGCGTGTTGGTCTTTTTACCGTACCTAAATGGTATATAACCGATAAGCAGCAAAGTGTTGATAAGCGCGAACTAGTTACTCGTTGGCGCCTAGAGCCCAAACCCGAGGATATGGAGCGGTACTTTAATGGTGAACTGGTTGAGCCAGCAAAGCCAATTGTTTACTATATCGATCCAGCTACTCCTCCGCAATGGCGAAAGTACATTAAGTTGGGAATAGAGGATTGGCAAGCAGCTTTTGAACGCGCAGGTTTCAAAAACGCCATTGTTGCAATGGATGCGCCTACAAACGATCCTAACTTTGACCCCGATGATGTTCGCTACTCCGTTGTAACCTACGCTGCCTCATCGTTGGCTAATGCCATGGGACCATCGGTAATGGATCCGCGTAGCGGCGAAATTATTGAAGCCGATGTTATTTGGTGGCACAACGTAATGGGTGCGCTACACCGCTGGGTGCGTTTGCAAACGGGTTTGTTAAACCCCGCAGGACAGGGTAATGTGTTTTCCGATGAGTACATGGGTGAGGCCATCCGTTTTGTGTCGTCACACGAAATTGGCCATACGCTGGGTCTTGCGCACAACATGGCAGCATCGTTTGCCTATAGCGTCGATTCGTTACGCTCGCCATCGTTTACCGCGTACTCTGGTACAGCATCGTCTATTATGGACTATGCACGTTTTAACTACGTAGCCCAACCAGGCGATGGTGTTACCATGCTAACTCCTCAAATTGGCGAGTACGATAAGTACGCCATTGAGTTTGCATACCGTTACTATGGCGCAGCAACTCCTTTCGAAGAGGAGGCTAAGGTTAACGCTTTTATTACTCAGCATAAAAATAATCCGCTCTACTTCTACGGGCCACAGCAAGATCCTCGCGAGGTGGTTGACCCTCGATCGCAAAGTGAGGATATTGGTAACGATGCGGTTGCTGCATCACTACTTGGAGTAAAGAGCCTAAAAGCAATACTTCCTCAAGTGTTGGATTGGACTAAGGCCGAAGAGGGAAATTACATTGAGGCGGGTAGATTCCTGCACGATATCATGGATCAGTGGCATTTGTACTCGTACCACGTTTTGGCCAATGTTGGGGGTGTGTACCTTAACGATAGGCATTATTTGGCCGACAGTCCGTCGTATGTGTTTGTGCCAAAGAGTATTCAGCAAAAATCGGTAAAGTATTTAGTTGATGAGGTGCTAACCTATCCTGAGTGGCTTTTTGGAAATGATATCTTTACCAAAATATATCCAGTTAAGAACTCGCCCAATGGGTACTATGAGTTTGCCCCGCTGGAACTGCTTAAGAACTACCAGTCTTATGTGTTCTGGGACATGCTAAGCGAGGAGCGTTTGGCTCGTATGTACGAGAACGAGGCGCTGAACGGCAAAAGAGCCTACACGGCACTTGATATGCTAAACCAGCTAAATGATGCGCTATTTGCTAAAACCCGCCGTGGGCAAGCCTTAACGATACAGGAAAGGGTAGCTCAAAAGGGATATGTTGATGCGCTAATTATTGCTAGCGATAGGGGTGCTGCACGTAAGGAGAAAAAATCTATTGCTCAAATAGATTTAGAACCAAAGGTTGGGGAGCATTACCTTTGCAGCCATGCAAATTGCTCTCATAATCACGATGTAGCTTTTACCAGTGCAACACGTAGAATTAAGTTTACCCAATTAAGCCGTGTGTCCGATATTGTGTCTATAAAGCGTGGGGAGCTGCTACGCATACGCAATTTGCTAAAGCAAAAGCTTAGCATTGCCGATACTGCTACACAGTATCACTATCAGGACCTAATTATGCGTATCGACGATGCGCTAAAGGCAGAGTAGCATTTTCTTGTACAGTGTTTAAAGAATCAACCGGCATGTGCCGCTAAATATAATGTTGATGACTAGAAGAGTTTTTTTTGTTGCAATTAGCCTAGTGCTCTTGTTCACAATGCAAGACACCAACGTTTTTGCTCAGGCTAAGCGAGAGGTGAAGGGGATTGTACTCGATAAAGTCGAACAAATGCCTCTTATTGGGGCTTCTGTGGTTGCCTTAAAGCCTAATTCCGATGAGGTTAATGCCTCGTTTGGAACCATTACCGACTTGGATGGACGTTTCGTTATCTCCGTTCCGGCCGAGACCCAGCGCATAACCGTGCAGTACTTGGGGTATAAGTCCGAATTTGTAGAGATTATGGGTGTCGATTTTGTTGACATTCGCCTTGAGGCGGAAACACAGGCTCTAGATGCCGTTGTGGTTACTGGTTACGGTAAAATTGATAGGCGTAAGAATACCGCATCGGTTAGCAAAATTTCCATGCAAGAAGCGCCTCAGGTGGCCATGAGTGTGGATCAAATGCTGCAGGGGCAAATGGCAGGGGTAAGTGTAGCATCAATATCTGGTGCGCCTGGTGCACCTGCTAAAATTAGGATTAGGGGTACATCATCGCTAAACGGAACGCAAGATCCGCTTTGGGTGCTTGATGGAATGCCCTTAGAGGGAACCGATTTGCCCGACTTGTCCGATAGCAACATCGACCAGCTGTACTCTTCGGCTATTGCAGGTATTAACCCTGCCGATATTGAGAGCATCACGGTACTAAAGGATGCTGCTGCCACAGCTATTTACGGTGCACGTGCAGCTAATGGGGTAATTGTTATCACCACCAAAAAAGGGAAAAAGGGTAGCATACGCGTTAACTATAGCGGTAAAACATCAATTGTGGCTAAGCCCGATATCTCTAGGCTAAATCTTTTGTCGTCAAGCCAAAAGGTTGACCTGGAGCTTGCATTACTTCGCAGCGATTTCGATTACCTTAAGGATAAAGGGGGCGTTTCACGTATCCTAAGCGGTTTGGGCGAAACCAATAGCTACATTGCTGGTGGATGGGATGCTCTGTCTGCCGATGCGCAGTCGCAGATAAACGCGCTAAAACGAATGAATACCGATTGGAACGACCTGCTTTTCCGTAGCTCCGTTAGTCAGGATCACTACATCAGCATATCGGGTGGTAACGATGAGGCCAGCTACTTCCTGTCAACAGGTTTTTACGACGAGAAGGGTACTACCATTGGTGTTGGTTCTACGCGCTACAATATTACCGCTAAAACCGATTATAAGTTCTCCGAGAGGCTAACCATTGGAGCAAGTCTTTTTGCTAACCAGCGCGAGAACACATCGTACCTAACCCTTACCGACGGGTTTACAAATCCAGTATTTTACTCGCGTAGAGCCAATCCATACCTAACGGTGAGGGATGCCGATGGTGGCTATGTTTACGACCTTGATATGCAGGGTTACGGCAAAGGCGGGAACATTCCGTTTAATATTTTCGAAGAGCGTAGCAACACTAGCAACAACATGAAGGTGAAGTCCATGAACGCCATCTTCGATTTGTCGTACCGCATTATTCCTGCGCTTGTTCTCGATGTTCAGTATGGCGTACAGTACGATGTTACAAATACGCAGGCTTTTTCGGGGGAGGATAGCTACTCAACCCGTAAGGAGATTGAGAAGAGCCGCCTAATTACTGGCCCGTTTATTCCTACTGGCGGGATTATTAAGAATACCGATGCCACATCGTTCCAGTACACGCTAAAAAATATGCTACGCTATAGCAAGCTGGTGGGCGATTACCATGAGTTTGAGGTGATGGTGGGTAATGAGCTTCGCCGCTCAACCGATGAATCCGTATTCTCTGCTGCATATGGGTACGATCCTAATACGCTTACCTCAAAGCCTGTAATTTATCCCGATGAGAGCTATGCCGTGCAGTTCCCATTATTCCGAAGGAATTACTATGAGAATGCCTTTGTATCCTTCTTTGGTACAGGTTCATATACATTCAAGCGCCGCTACACATTTGGCTCTAGCATAAGGTACGATGGTAGCAATATTTTTGGAGTCGATCCCAAGTACCGCTACCTGCCGCTTTACTCCGTGAGCGGACTATGGCGCGCTTCGGAGGAGGCTTTTCTAAAGGATGTTAGCTGGTTAAGCGATCTTAGGTTTAGAGCATCATATGGTTTGCAGGGTAATATAGATAAGTCCACATCGCCAAAGCTAGTTGGGGAGTGGAAACCCGATGTGACCATTCTGCCTGGCGTTAATGAGCCCAATATTACCGTTTCGTCTCCGCCCAACGAGCGTTTACGCTGGGAGAGAACGGCTACCTACAACGTGGGGTTCGATTTGGCTGTAATTAACAATCGCTACAAAATAAGTGCAGACTACTACCAGCGTGAGAGTACCGATCTTATTGGTATGAAACAGCTGCCCTTGGAAACAGGATTTGCCTACACCACCATTAACTGGTCCAGCCTAACCAACAAAGGCGTTGAGCTTAACCTTTCGGCGTTGCTTGTAAAAACAGATAAGCTAAGCTGGGATATGCAGGTGAACTTCTCCTACAACTACAACAGGGTAAACCGCGTAACCGTTCGTAGCGACCAGCGTACACCCGTTACCGAGAGCTATCCTGTTGGTGCCATATTCACCTTGCCCTATGCTGGACTCGATCAGTATGGATATCCTCTAATCTACAACGCAAACGGCGAGGCCGTGCTGCTAACCGATTTGCTACAGCTTCGCCAGGGTATTGGAGGTAGCATTGAACGTGGCTTGTCGGCTCTCGATGAGCGCAGCCTTTACAACTACTCTGGAACCGATGAGGCTCCCTATAGCGGAGGTTTTACCAATATTATACGCTATAAGAACTGGGATTTCTATGCATCGGTTGTATCCAACTTTGGGCATAACTACCTTGTTCAGCCATACTATAGCCTAACAGGCTACGATAGAGGGCTTAATGTAAGTAGTGAGATACTAAACCGATGGACCGACGAGAACCCCAATGGATACTTGCCTCGCTTAATCACAGCAGGCTCACTGGGTGGTACTAGGGTTACTGAGTATGGTGGTTACAGCGACTTTGCATACGATAAGTACTTCTCTCTTTGGCTTCGCGATGCTGGTTATATCCGCCTGCAATCGGTTAGGATTGGATATGCTGTACCCGAGAAGTTTGCCAAGAAGCTACGCCTGCAGAACCTAAAGGTGAACGTTGAGGCAAAAAACCTTTTTGTTTATGGATTTGATTACAAGGGTTTTCTCGATCCAGAAACAATGAAAAACCCATTTGCGCAGCCAATCCCTAGGTCGGTAACGCTTAGCGTAAACTTGGGTTTTTAGGTCTATTATAAACATATTGATAAAAAGAGGTAGCGCAGAGGGCGTCTCTGCAACACCCAAAATAATACGATTATGAAGAGCAAAGCGTATTTTGTACTACTGGTAATGGCATCGGCGCTATTTGCTTCGTGCGACGATTTTTTGGATATTAAGCCTGTTGGCAGGGTTATTCCAGAAACGCAGGAGCAGTACCGCGCTCTTATTACCAATGCGTACTCCAAGTTCCCATCCGATAGGGGGTTGGCAACTTTTCGTGGCGATGAGGTTGAACTAACGGGTATAAGTGATATTGATGTAAGTAACTACCTTGACATTTACTCTTGGAACGATTTGGGGAAGAACGATTTCTCTGATGATTTTAAGTGGAAGGATTACTACTACGTTATTTACAATGCCAACTATATTATTGAGAATGTTAATGCTTTAGATGGCGAGCAGAATGCGGGCTTTAGGCAGCTTGTGGGTGAGGCTTACCTTTTAAGAGCCTACTCGCACTTTACTCTTGCAAACCTGTTTGCCCCTCACTACAATGAGGCCACTGCGGCAGCTACTCCTGCAATACCCTTGTCGTTGGATACAAACACCGATGTGGTTCTAGAAAAGAACACTCTTTCCGAAGTGTATAACAGCATCCTTTCTGATATAGCCAACGCCAACAAGCTTCTTAACATTACCATGTGGCCCGTGGGCGAGCACTACCGCTTCTCAAAAGCGGCATCAGCAGCGTTCGAGGCTAGGGTTCACCTGTATATGGGTAATTGGGACTTGGCCGAAACAGCAGCACTTGCTGCCTTGGTTTACAACAATCAGCTGGTAGATTTGAATGCCAGCACCAAGGTGGTGCCCAGTCAGTTCGATTCGCCCGAATCAATAATGGCACTCGATTACGTAATGCGCGATGCTTATGTTGCTGCACTTAAACCTTCGGCCTCGCTAGTGGCAATGTTCCCATCAAGCGATATCCGCAAGCGTACAACCTTTAAGGAGGTATCGCTTGGTGTGTTTGGCATAAAGAAGGGGGGAAGTATAGATTTTCGTGTGTCGTTCCGTACCTCAGAGCTGTACCTAAACCTAGCCGAGGTTTACGCTCGTAAGGGGAACCTAATCGAGAGCCGTACCTATCTTTTTGCATTGATGCAAACACGACTTACTGCTAGCTACTTTGCTCAGGAAAAATTGCGCATTGAGGCTATTGCCGATAAGGATGTTTTGCTTACCGAGGTGCTTGCTGAGCGCTACCGTGAGCTTGCCCTTGAAGGGCATCGTTGGTTCGATTTGCGCCGTACTACACAACCCCAAATAGTTAGAACGTTTAGGGGCGAAACATATACCCTTAATCAGGGCGATGCTCGTTACACAATTCCTATCCCAAAGGAGGCAAAGGACAATAATAGTAATCTATAGTATAAAACCAAATAACACCTAAACTATGAGACATTTTTACCTTACACTACTGGCTGTTTGCTGCATAACCATTGCAGGAATGGCCGCAGATGTGACAAAAAAGCTGGTTCAGTTTGCCACTCCCATCGATAAACCTGTTAACTCAGAACTTGTTGCTGTTGGTCCCGATAACTCCATGTATATGGTGGGGCAGTTTAACGTAGAGTTTGACTTTGCTGGGAAAACGCTTACTCCAATTGATGCGGGGAGTACCTACATCCTAAAGTACAACGCCGATGGTGAGCCCGTTTGGGGCGCATACATAAAAGGTACTGCTGCTCCTAAAGGGTTGGCTTTTGCCGATGATAAGTTAGTGGTTGTAATGCAGACAATTGGAAACCTAGAGTTTTATTCTGCATCTGGCGATGCGTCATCAATCACTGCTACCTACGAAGCTAATCAGAACTCATTTGTGTTGGCAGTTTCTACAGATGGGACTTTGTTGTGGAACAAAATGTTTGAGGCGAAGGAAGATCCTAATACATGGTTCTTTTTCTATAACGATTTATCGGTTCCAATGATTTATATAAGGGGCGTAAGTGTTGGCGCTAATGGCGCTATTGTGTTGGCAGGTAGCTTTGAAGGTGAGCTAACGTTAGGCGATAACACCCTTCGCTCTACAACCCATGAGTGGGGTTTCCCTTACCATACCGCATTTTATGCTGTGTTGAGTAGTGCCGATGGTTCGGTAACCACAAGTGGAGGAATTCATGCTATGCCAATTGGGGAGAATCTACCCATTGCCACTGCCGCTACTACCGATGCAAACGGAAATGTGATTGTAGGCTATTCTTTACGCGGTGCTGCGCAATCTATTGATGGTACCATAAAATGGGAGGCTCAGTCTAATGAAAATGGCACAAGCAATGCTCTTTTGTTAGCTAAAATGGCTCCCGATGGTTCCTATGTTTGGAATAAGTTCTATCAGCTACAGTTCAATCCCGATGCCAATAGCTTTGTTCAGGATAAAGCCGACATTACCCATGTTTCTATTCTTGAGAATGGCAATGTATCTGTTGCTGGTAGTTTCGATGGTAAGCTATCGTTTACCGATGCAGTGGAGGTAACCTCTGTTGGGAAATCGGATTTCTTTATTGCGCAAGCTAGTGCCGATGCAGGGTTAGTTGATTTTGCACAGAGATTTGGAAATTCTGCTGCCAACAGTGGACTAGTTGCTTTTTCTAAGGCTAACAAGTTATATATGGCAGGGGAGTTTGCTCGAACCTTCGATTTTACCGAGAGTCAATCTCTTACATCCAACTACGATACTACCGATGTTTTTCTTGCATCATACGATTTTGCTACCAGCACCTGGGCCGCAAACTCTTTTGGTGGCGACTCCTTGGAGTTTGTTAGTGGAATTGCCCTAACATCGCAGGGTAATATGGTGGCTACAGGTATATTCAAGGCCACCGATGCTGCTAAGGCAAACATGTTTGGAACACAGGTTACAAGCTCTTTGGTTGAGGGTAACTATGTTTACGATTCATACCTCCTTGTAACGGGCGAAAACCATGCTCCTGTTGCAACCGGAACCATTGATAATGCTACCGTTCGTGCTCGCGAGGTGCTAAGCATTGCTATTCCAGAAAACCTATTCTCCGATGCTGATGCCGACAATCTTACCATAACCGTTACCCTTAAGGACGGTTCTAACCTTCCCCAGTGGCTAGTATTTAACGCCGAAACTGGCACCATATCAGGTACTCCTGCAAGGGAAAATATGGGCACAATAGAGGTTACGGTAGCAGCAACCGATCCGTACTCACTATCTGCTTCCGTAACGTTCTCAGTAACCGTAGAGGCTCCAACAGGTATTGATGATAATTTACTTGCCGATTTTCGTGTTTACCCTACCTACGCTTCAACTCATATAAACCTTGAGAATGTGGTGCGGGCAAAGCTATTTAGCGTTGCTGGAATTATGGTAAAAGAGGTGGCTGGCCAAAACTCAATTAGCGTAGCTGGTTTGAGCTCTGGTGTTTACCTTCTTCATGTTGAGGCTAAAAACGGAAGTAAACGAGTTGTTAGGGTTTTTGTAAAGTAAAAATTTGCAACCATGGGATGCACACCCCGGCACAGGTTATTGGTTCGGCACAAAACTATATAGCCTGTGCTTTTAAAAGAGCATAAGATACCCTCAATTGTAATATCCCTTGAAAATGCTGTTGACATTAGTTAGCAGCATTTTCTTTTTGTATTAATATGTCAATCTGAGGTGTTATGAGTATTTCGTTTGTAGTGATATGGTGATTTTGGTACACATAAAAACTTCGACCTATTTTAAAACAACTGATATCTTTCTAGTGTAAACGGTTTAAAGTTATACCTTTGCAACTTGGATAAAAGTTGGTTTATAGAATTATAATCACATGGCTGATATTACAAAGTTACAATCAATTGCTACGCAGGTTAGGCGCGATGTTATTCGCATGGTACACGCACCTGCTAGCGGTCACCCAGGCGGCTCTCTTGGATGCGCCGATTTTTTTACTGCACTTTACTTTGAGGTTCTAAACCACCATCCGGCTAAGTTTACCCTTAGCGGTGAGGGGCAAGACATGTTTTTCCTGTCTAATGGACACATCTCCCCAGCTTGGTATAGCGTTCTTGCCCGCAGTGGCTATTTCGAAGTGAAGGAGCTAAGCACCTTCCGACTAATAGACTCTCGTTTACAGGGTCACCCAACCCCAGCAGAGCATCTGCCTGGTATTCGTGTGGCATCGGGTTCTTTAGGTCAAGGTCTTTCTGTTGCTGCTGGTGCAGCCCTTGCAAAAAAGCTTAATGGCGATAAGAACCTTGTTTACACCCTTCATGGCGATGGTGAGCTACAAGAGGGGCAAATTTGGGAGGCCGTAATGTTTGCCGCCGCTCGTAAAATCGATAACCTTATTGCAACTGTTGATTTTAACGGGAAGCAAATAGATGGCCCTACCGATCAGGTAATGTCTCTTGGCGACCTTAAGGCTAAATGGCTTGCCTTTGGTTGGGAGGTTGTGGAGACTAACGGTAACGATATGGCTCAGCTTCTAGAAGGATTTGCTCAGGCAAAGAAGCTAACTGGTAACGGTAAACCAGTATGCATACTTATGCGCACAGAGATGGGCATGGGTGTTGACTATATGATGGGTACTCACAAATGGCACGGTAAGGCTCCCAACGATGAGGAGTTTGCACGCGCAATGGCTCAGCTACCCGAAACTCTTGGCGATTACTAGTTGTATCAACTTGTTGGCACTTTTGCCGTGCAAGTGTAAATTGCTGTTGATGTTTATTATATCATTCTAACATCTAAAGTCTAACATCGGTTTTTCCATGAAAAATATTGTTGTTATTGCTCACGATGCAAAGAAGGCTGAACTGGTTCAGTTCCTTCAGGAGCGTCAGGATTGGACTCCAGGAGTTAATCTTATTGCAACTGGACGTACCGCAGAGTTTCTAGAATCACAGGGCATTAAGTGCCGTCACTTAAGCCCAGGTCAATCGGGTGGTTATATTCAAATTACCGAAATGATTGATAGGGGTGAGGTGGATATTGTTATCTTCCTTCGCGACCATAAAGTGGTTCAACAGCACCACGAGGATATCCGCAGTTTACTTGAAACGTGTAACGTGCGTAACATTCCTTTGGCAACCAATTACGCCAGTGCCGAACTGCTTATTATTGGCCTTATTAAGAAGGAGGCCTCGGAGCGTATGCAGAAAAAGTAAGGTTTTCCTACAATCGTATTATAAACGGATTATTGCGCAGCCCTTGGGCTTTGCATAAAGTAGAATGTATTTCATGAAGAAATTTGTTTCATTAGGAAATAAGGATACCCGTTCAGGTTTTGGAGCAGGGTTATACGAGTTGGGTAAAACCAACCCCAACGTTGTTGCGCTTTGCGCCGATCTTATTGGCTCGCTTAAAATGGATGACTTTATTAAGGAGCATCCAGAGCGCTTTTTCCAAGCTGGTATTGCCGAGGCAAATATGATTGGTGTATCAGCAGGTCTTGCTGTAAGCGGTAAAATTCCTTTTGCCGGAACATTTGCAGCATTTGCTACTGGTAGGGTGTACGACCAAATTCGCCAGAGCGTTGCATACTCAAATACCAACGTAAAAATTGCCGCGTCTCATGCTGGGCTAACCCTTGGCGAAGATGGTGCAACACATCAAATGATGGAAGATTTGGGGCTAATGAAAATGCTTCCAAACATGACCGTTATTAACCCTTGCGACTACAATCAAACTAAGGCTGCAACTATTGCTGCTGCTGCTTGGAATGGCCCTGTTTACCTTCGCTTTGGTCGCCCTGTGGTGCCCATTTTTATTCCAGAGGATCAGGAGTTTGTTATAGGAAAGGCTCTACAGCTAACCGAGGGTACCGATGTTACCATATTTGCAACCGGACACCTTGTTTGGAAAGCATTACAGGCTGCTGAGGTACTTGAGCAAAAGGGTATCTCTGCCGAGGTAATCAATATTCACACCATTAAACCGCTCGACGAGGAGGCTATTCTACGCTCTGTGTCAAAAACTCGTGCCGTTGTAACTGCCGAGGAGCACTTTATGAACGGTGGTTTAGGCGATAGCGTAGCTCAGGTTTTGGCGCGCAAGCTGCCAACCCCACTGGAAATGGTTGCTGTTAACGATACCTTTGGCGAGAGCGGCACACCAGAACAGCTTATGGTTAAGTACGGGCTCGACACCCCTAACATTGTTGAGGCAGTTCAAAAAGTAATAGCTCGTAAATAGCCTTTTAGTTGCCAATGAGCACTTATAGCGATAAGGAATTGCTGGAGATGTTTCGTAGTCCCGACTCAAGGAACTACGCTTTTAACCTTATTGTTCGTAAGTATCAGGAACGTTTGTACTGGCACGTTAGAAAAATCGTAATTAACCACGACGATTCCGACGATGTTATTCAGAATACTTTTCTTAAAGTCTGGGGAGGGCTGGAGACCTTTCGTGAGGATTCGCAGCTCTTTACCTGGCTTTATCGCATAGCCACTAACGAAGCGCTTACTTTTCTCAAGCGCAAGCGTACCAAGTACTTCCTGCCTCTAGTTGATGTTGAGCAACAGCTCTCCCGCTCACTGGAAAGCGATCCCTACTTTAATGGCGATGAGCTGCAGCTTCGCCTACAAAAAGCAATACTAACCCTCCCCGAAAAGCAGCGGTTAGTGTTTAATATGAAGTACTTTGAAGAGATGAAGTACGAGGAGATGTCGGAAGTATTAGGCACCTCAGTTGGTGCGTTAAAGGCTTCATACCATCATGCAGTAAAGAAAATAGAGAAATTCATGGAAGAGGATTAAACCCTCTTATACAATAATTGTCATAAGTTCAGAAAGTATTTGTTATGAGCGAGTTTGAAAACATAGGAAGGTCTCTTAATAACGTTGGGAACAGTAACCCCTTTGGAACCCCAAAAGGTTACTTTGAGGCGTTACCTGCCCGTGTTCAAGAGTATTGCCAGCCCCAAGCGCAGAAAGAGCCTGTACGTTTGCTTAACGTGCTTAAGGCGCAAGTGGCTCTTGTTGTTGGTTTTTGTTTCCTAGCGGTGATGTCGTACTGGGGGTATTACCTTGTTAACCCTTCGTTTAGCACTCCAGAGGTTACCTCAACCGATTATGTTGATATTGTATCGAAACATGTAACTGAGTACGATGAAGCCCAGCTGGTAGAAGCAGTTGAAGCCATGGAGCCAATAAATGTATATGACTCTATTAAGAAGGATGTTTCCGATGAAATGATTCAGTATCTTCTTGAGGAGAATGTTGATTACGTTTCACTTATGGAGCAGTATAAATAGTATATCATGAAACGATTTCTAGCCATATCGCTACTACTTGCCCTATTCTCTGTTGCTGGTTATAGCCAGGAGCAGAGCAAAGAGGAGATAGTAAAAGCTCAGAAAATAGCCTTCTTTACACAGAAACTTAAGCTTACTTCTGATGAAGCTCAGGCCTTTTGGCCCGTCTATAACGAGTATTGGGAGCGCAAGAACACCATAATTGCCGATCGGCAAGCTGCAATGAAGTACTTTTCTGAGAACTCAGCAAAGATGTCCCCTGCCGAAGCCAAGAAGTATGCCGATATGTACATTAAGTTTCATAAGGAAGAGGCCGATTTGCTTGTTGAATTCCATGCTAAGTTCCTAGCAATACTTTCCCCCGATAAGGTTATGAGGCTTTACCAGGCCGATTATGAGTTTAAGACCTACCTGTTGCAGCAGATTAGGCGTTCTTCTAAAAACGACTAGGTTTTCAATCTATATACTTCTTGCCGGGGCACTCCTCCGGCTTTTTGTTTTTGGTGCTGGCTGGTTGTTTATATTATTACATATCCAATTCTTATACTTATGTTGAAATGGGGAAACTCTTTTATCCATAGCGAATTCTGTTAATTGGATATCCCAAAAACAATGCCACCCCTTCGGGGTTAAAACTCAGCAAAAACTTTTGGGCTATAATAATAACACCCCTTTGGGGTTTTGGATGTGCAGTATTTTGAATCTATCTGCTAGTGCCATCTCATAGCCCTTATTTTTAGAGAATGCGCCTGTCCCGTTAACACCCTAGGGGTGGCATTATTGTAAGGCAACAATTCCTCATGCATTCAGCAAAAATGCACTTGTCAGTAACCCCGAAGGGGTGACATAACACAATTGACAAAAAAAGAAAAAGCACCACATAGGGTGCTTTCCTGAAAAAAATGAGATGTAACCTATATTTGCTTCTCAGATCAGTTCTTGTTTTTTTGATGGGTGGTTGTTTGAAGTAGCGTTACCATGAATTATGCAATCTTAGTTTGAATGGTTAACTTTATTACTATTATTCATCTAACAAAAAGGTGTATGGCAGGAACCTATTCTCAGGTTTACATTCAACTCGTTTTTGCGGTTAAGTACAGAGAGTGCATTATATCTAGTAAATGGAAACATGAGTTGTATAAGTATATTGCTGGCATTGTAACTAATAAAGGTCATAAAACGATTATTGTAAATGGAATGCCCGACCATGTGCATGTTTTTCTAGGGCTTAAACCCGCAATGTCTATTGCAGATTTGGCTCGAGATATCAAAAATAATTCTGCCAATTTTATTAATAACAGTAAACTTGTTTCGGGGCGTTTTGCTTGGCAAGAGGGTTATGGTGTGTTTTCCTACTCCCATTCTCATATAGATAAGGTGTTTCGATATATTCAAGGGCAGGAAATGCATCATCAGAAGTTGACATTTCGGGAGGAGTATGTTGGTCTATTGAATAGATTTGAGGTAGAGTTTAAGGAAGAATATTTATTTGATTGGATTGATTAGCAGGTGATTTGTGTGTTCGCGATATCCCAAACACAATGCCACCCCTTCGGGGTTAAATTCAGCAAAGACTTTTGGACTATAATAATGCCACCCCTTTGGGGTTTTGGATGTGCAGAATTTTGAATCTATCTGCTAGTGCCATTTCATAGCCCTTATTTTCAGAGAATGCGCCTGTCCCGTTAACACCCTAGGGTGGCATTATTGTAAGGCAACAATTCCTCATGCATTCAGCGAAAATGCACTTGTCAGTAACCCCGAAGGGGTGTTATTATTGTAGAATAATCACCCTCCCCATGCGATAAAACCCCGAAGGGGTGACATAACACAATTGACAAAAAAGAAAAAAGCACCACATAGGGTGCTTTCCTAAAAAAAATGAGATGTAATCTATAGTTGTTTCTCAAACTCACCGTTACGAAGGAAGTCAAGGGTTTTCTCGATCTCACGATACATGATTTTATCCTCGTTGATAAAGCTAACCTGCTTGCGGTATGCCGCAAGGAACTCCTCTAAGTATGGAGATGTTTTGGCTGGACGGCGGAAATCAAGCGCCTGAGCTGCATCGAACAGCTCAATAGCAAGAATGCGCTCTACGTTATCAACCACGCGTAGTAGCTTAGTTGCTGCATTTGCACCCATACTCACGTGATCCTCTTGTCCGTTCGACGAAACAATTGAGTCAACCGATGCTGGGCTGCATAGCTGCTTGTTCTGGCTTACCATGGCTGCTGCTGCATACTGTGGAATCATAAAGCCGCTGTTTAATCCTGGGTTTGCCACAAGGAACTCAGGTAGTCCGCGTAGGCCAAGGATTAGCTGAGCAGTTCTACGTTCCGATATGTTGCCAAGTTCCGATAGCGCAATTGCAAGGAAATCGTAGCTAAGCGCAAGTGGTTGTCCGTGGAAGTTACCACCAGATATAACTAGATCCTCATCGGGCCAAACGGTTGGGTTATCGGTTACCGAGTTTACTTCGGTAAGTAGCACGTGAGCCACGTAGTTTATTGCATCCTTGCTGGCTCCGTGAACCTGTGGCATGCAACGGAATGAGTAAGGATCCTGAACGTGCTTTTTAGGACGTGCAATTAGCTCGCTACCCTCAAGTATCTTGCGGATATTGCGGGCTGTTTCAATTTGTCCTTGGTGTGGTCTAACGCTTTGGATATTTGGGTGGAATGGTTCAATTCTACCATCGAAAGCCTCAAGGGAAACTGCGCCAATAATATCGGCTAGCTTAACAATCTTAAAGGTTTTAATCATGGCGTAAACACCATGTGAACTCATAAACTGGGTTCCGTTAAGTAGCGCAAGACCCTCTTTTGATTTTAGCTCAATGGGTTCCCAACCAAACTCTTTTAGCACATTGGCTGCATCCTGTTTTACTCCTTTGTAGTAAACATCACCCATTCCAATAAGTGGTAGGAATAGGTTAGATAGTGGAGCTAGGTCGCCCGAAGCACCTAGTGAGCCACGATCGTAAACCACAGGTAGTACATCGTTGTTAAGAAAATCGAGAATGCGCTGTACGGTTTCCACTTGTACGCCAGAGTTTCCTAGCGATAGGGCATGTGCTTTAAGGAAAAGCATTAGCCTAACAATTTCTGGTTGAACCTCGGTTCCAGTGCTGCAAGCATGGGACATTACAAGGTTCTTCTGAAGCTGCGAAAGCTCATCGCGAGAGATGGTGTGGTTGCATAGCGAACCAAATCCTGTAGTGATACCGTAAATTGGCGTATCGTGGTTCTCCATCTTCCTGTCGATGTAATCGCGGCACTTTTGAATTAGCTGCTTCGACTCATCTGATAGTTCGAAGTGGAACGGCTCGTTTATAATGCGCTCTAGTAGCTCGTAGGTAAGCGGTTGTGGTGATATTAAATGCTTGTTCATGTTTCCTGTAATTGGTTTAAGTGATTGACTTTTGCTGATTGTAGATTGGTTCTTTTTTGAAATCTACAACCCAGCGTCTAAAATATGATTCACAAGTTGGGTGGTAGGCACATCTACCTGTTCTCCTGTAACCATATTCTTCACGGATACCTTGTTGCCCTGCATTTCTGATTCACCAACCACTGCCACAAGTCGTATGTTCTTCTTGTTAGCATAGTCGAATTGCTTTTTCATTTTTGCGTTATCGGGGTAGAGCTCGGCGCTTATGCCGTGCTCACGTAGGGTTTTAATTAATGGCAAACAAAAGGCAGCCTCTGCTTCGCCAAAGTTGGCAAACATCACCTGCGAGCTGGTGAGCAGGCTCTCTGGGAAGAGGTTTAGCTGTAGCATAACGTCGTAAATGCGGTCGGCACCAAACGATACACCAACTCCGCTCACGTTCTTTAGTCCAAAAATACCGGTAAGGTCATCGTAGCGGCCGCCTCCACAAATGGAGCCAATGGCCACATCCTTAGCCTTAACCTCAAATATTGCTCCCGTGTAGTAGTTAAGCCCACGGGCTAGCGATAGGTCTAACTCAATATCAACATGCATAGCACCTAGACCGCTTAGGTACGAAAGTATGGCTTCAACCTCCTCAATACCCTTCATGCCAATTTCCGATTGGGCTAAAACGCCTTTCAGCGTGCTTAGCTTTTGCTCGTTGGTTCCGCTAAGGGTTATAACGGGTTGCAGCTTCTCAATGCCTTCGCGTGGAATTCCCTTCTCCTCAAGCTCCTTGTTCACCGCATCAATGCCAATCTTATCAATCTTATCAATGGCAACAGTAATGTCAATTAGCTTATCGGCGTGGCCAATCATCTCGGCCATTCCGCTAAGGATTTTGCGGTTGTTTAGCTTGATAATGGCACCAACGCTTAGCTTTTGGAATACATCATTGATAATCTGTATTAGCTCAACCTCATTTAGAAGGGAATTGCTGCCAATAACATCAACATCGCATTGGTAAAACTCGCGGTAGCGACCCTTTTGTGGCCTGTCGGCGCGCCAAACTGGCTGCATCTGGAATCGTTTGAATGGGAAGGTTATCTCGTTTTGGTACTGAACCACAAAGCGTGCAAACGGAACGGTAAGGTCGTAGCGTAATCCCTTTTCGCACATCTTTACCGAAAGGGCATTGGTGTTAACCTCGCCAGTTAGCTCTTGGCTATCAATCCCTTTTAGGAAATCGCCTGAGTTAAGAATTTTGAAAAGTAGCTTATCGCCCTCCTCTCCATACTTGCCCAGTAGGGTTGATAGGTTCTCCATTGATGGTGTTTCAATGGGTTGATATCCGTAAAGTTTAAACACCGATTTGATGGTGTCGAAAATATAGTTACGCCTCGACATTTCTGTGGGCGAGAAATCTCTTGTTCCTTTTGGGATGCTTGGTTTTTGTACTGCCATATTATTAAAGCCGTTATTGTGTTGCTGCAAATGATGTTAGGCAAGGGAACTGCCAGCGTGCATAGTGCAATTGCGGTATTCATCTCCCCTGCATTTTTTCATCGCCCTGCAAATATAGAAATATTTTGGCTAGGGCTTGGGTGTAAAATATTGTTCTGTCGGCTAGTAATGTGGCTTTATCTGTGTTGTATAGCAGTGCAATTTCTTTGTGCTACTTTTTTACAACTGTTAAAGTATTATGGGGTCGTATGTTAGCTTGCTAAATACATGGACTGGCATAATATCATCAATATTTGTTCTGGCCATGGCTTTGGTGCTTTGGAACGCAGGTTTGCTTGGCAGCTTTCGCCGTTACGGAGAGTTTGGAGTGCGCCTTGCCATGGGCGAGGAGAAGGGGCATGTTTACCGCACCCTTATTTATGAGGCTGTTGTTGTTGGTGTTATTGGTACGGTCATTGGAACTGCAATTGGGCTTTTCTTTGCTCTTCTCCTTCAGGTTTATGGATTCGATATTTCTGGGATGATGGAAGGCGCTGCCATGATGATGCCTACGGTAATAAAAGCTCGCATAACACCCGCTGACTATTACTTAGGGCTCATTCCGGGACTGGTCTCTACCGTTGTTGGCTCAATGCTTGCGGGTGTGGGAATATATCGCCGCCAAACGGCAAAGCTGTTTAAGGAGCTAGAGGCGTAACGCGTTGCCTCTTAAAATCATCAACATAAAAATGCATTTTTTAAAGTGATATTGATTTTAATCGCCATAAATAAAACTACAATGAGAGTACTTTTAACCATGCTGCTTAGCATTACAACGCTGGCGGCAGCTGCGCAAAACGCCGAGGATATTCTTAGTAAGGTTGATGAGAATATGGCTTCCGATAACCGTATTGTTGAGGCCTCAATGACAATTCACGGCAAGCGGAACAGCCGCACAATAACCTCGCGCACATATTCAGTAGGCACAAAGCAGTCGTTTACAGAGTACCTAACTCCAGGTAGGGAGCAGGGCACAAAGATGCTTAAGCTGGATAATCAGCTTTGGATATACTCCCCATCTACCGATAGAACCATACAGCTCTCGGGGCACATGTTGCGGCAATCGGTTATGGGATCCGATTTGTCCTATGAGGATTTGATGGACGATAGGAAGCTAACCGAGGTGTACACCGCTACGCTTGCCGGGACCGAGGATGTTGATGGACGCAAAACCTTTGTGCTTGAGCTTGCTGCAAAGGTTTCCGATGTGGCTTACCATTCCCGTAAAATATGGGTGGACACGGAACGCTTTGTGCCACTAAAGGAGGAACTGTTTGCCAAGAGTGGTCAACTGCTTAAGCGCACCACCATGAGTGATGTTAAGTTGATTGAGGGCCGATGGTTTCCCACTTTCATTGTGTTTAAGGATGTGCTAAAGCAGGGCGATGGCACCGAGTACAAAATGACCTCAATTAAGTTTAACCAGAAAATACCAGAGTACATATTTACAAAAGCGGCACTTAAGCAGTAGTACAAGGTTATGGCAGGTTTTTAAAAAACAAAAGGCGCAATTAAGCGCCTTTTGTGTATGCATAGGAATTTGGCTAGCTAATAAGTTTCAATGCTAATGGGTAGGAGAAAGGCTCCCCATTATTTGACTTTACCGAGGCTATAATTATCATTACAAAGTTAAAAACGGCAAGTGCAATTAGCGCTAGGAATCCAATTAGAACCAATGTTAATATTCCTGCTATTGCAAAGTATATTAGCATGGATATTTGAAAGTTAAGCGCCTCTTTGCCCTGTCTGTCCACTTCGGCGTACTCATCCTTTTTTATAAGCCAAATAACCAACGGGCCAATAAAATTGCCAAGGGGAATAATGTAACCAGCTAAGGCGCTAAGGTGGCAAAGCATTGCCCATGTTCTTTCCTCGTTACTTGCGTAGCCAATTCTTTCCATGATATTTTGTTGTTAGTTGATATTACTTTCTTCGTAACTAATTTACAACAAAATTAGCTTTCCATAAGCTTTCTGTACTTGATTCTTGTTGGGGTTTCGTCGCCAAGACGTTTCTTCCTATTCTCCTCGTACTCGGAGTATGAACCCTCAAAGAAGTAAACCTGTGAGTTTCCTTCAAACGCAAGTATATGGGTGGCAATACGGTCTAGGAACCAGCGGTCGTGGCTAATTACCACAGCACATCCAGCAAAGCTCTCAAGACCCTCCTCCAGTGCACGTAGGGTGTTTACGTCTATATCGTTGGTTGGCTCGTCCAGAAGAATTACGTTACCCTCTTCTTTTAGCGCCATGGCAAGATGAAGCCTGTTGCGCTCACCGCCCGATAGCATGCTACACTTTTTCTCTTGGTCGGCCCCAGAGAAGTTGAAGCGCGAAACGTATGCCCTAGCGTTAACAGGCTTGCCCCCAAGTACAATATTATCCAGCCCAGCAGAAATTACCTCAAACACGGTTTTTTCTGGGTCGATATCCTTATGTTGCTGGTCAACGTACGATAGCTTAACCGTTTCACCAACGCTGAAAGTTCCTTTGTCGGCTTTGTCTAGTCCCATAATTAGGCGGAATAGGGTGGTTTTACCAGCGCCATTAGGACCAATAACACCAACAATTCCGTTTGGAGGAAGGGTGAAGTTTAAGTTGTCAAACAGCAACTTCTCTCCGTAGGCCTTAGCCACCTCTTTGGCATCAATAACAACATTTCCTAAACGGGGGCCATTGGGAATGAATATTTCCAGCTTCTCTTCCTTCTGCTTTACATCCTCGTTCATTAGCTTGTCGTAAGCAGCCAAACGGGCCTTACCCTTTGCATGGCGGGCTTTTGGTGCCATTCTAACCCATTCCAGCTCGCGTTCAAGGGTTTTGCGGCGTTTGCTTTCCTGTTTCTCCTCCATGGCCATGCGCTTAGTTTTTTGGTCAAGCCACGATGAGTAGTTTCCTTTCCAAGGAATACCCTCGCCACGGTCAAGTTCCAGAATCCAGCCAGCCACGTTGTCAAGAAAGTAACGGTCGTGGGTAATAGCAATAACGGTTCCTTTGTACTGCTGTAGGTGCATCTCAAGCCAGTCAATAGACTCGGCGTCAAGGTGGTTAGTGGGCTCGTCGAGCAGAAGTACATCTGGTTCGCGAAGCAGCAGGCGACAAAGGGCAACGCGGCGGCGCTCTCCTCCCGATAGCACTTTAACCGAAGCCTCAGGGTCTGGGCAACGCAGCGCATCCATGGCGCGCTCTAGCTTGGCGTCGAGGTTCCATCCGTCAACATGGTCAATCTTCTCTGTAAGTTCACCTTGGCGCTCAATAAGCTTGTTCATCTCATCATCGCTCATGGGCTCCATGAACTTGGCGTTAACCGCTTCGTACTCCTTTAGCAGATCCATAATTTCCTGAACGCCTTCCTGTACAACCTCTTTAACGGTTTTGGATTCGTCCAAATGTGGATCCTGCTCAAGGTAGCCTACGGTATAGCCTGGCGAGAAAACTACTTCGCCTTCAAACGATTTCTCAATCCCTGCTATAATCTTTAGCAGGGTAGATTTACCTGAGCCGTTCAAACCAATAATACCAATTTTGGCTCCGTAAAAGAACGATAGGTAGATGTTGTTAAGTACTCTTTTGTGGGGCGGGAACGTTTTGCTCACCCCAACCATTGAAAAAATAATCTTCTCGTCGGACATGTTTACTATTTATTGTTTTTGTATCCAAACTTATGGCAAAGACCTCATGTCAAGGCATTGGTTACAGCCAGTGAAATGGAGCCCAGCGTATTTTTCTTAGGTCGCTTTTTAGTAGCTTGCAAGGCTTTGTGGCCGATATTCGGTGCATTTTTGAGTATTGCACCTCACCAGAGTAGGCATCAATAAGCATCTTGTAGCAGCGTCCTTGTTCGGCACCTTCGTCTGGTGCAACTAGGTGCAAAAATACTGTTTTGCTTTCAGGATTTAATACGGCTTGTTCAAGTTCCTCGTCAGAAACTATTTTAAACTCATTCTTGTACAGCTTACCAAACACATTGGTGGTTCCTAAATCCTCCTGTAGCTGACTTGCCGATACAAGTAATGTTTTCCCCTTTAAGTTTTTTATGTAGTTGTTGGCCGTGGAAAGCTTCCCTGTGTATTTATCGGGAGCTATAGTGGCTTTCCTTGCTTGGCACTGAATGTACTTTAGCACAGCTCCGGTTTTAAAAATGGTGTTGCTGCTTGTAAGCGTTGTTCCGCTAAAGGGCATGTGCGCTAAAACGGGCATTTCGCTTATGTCGCCTGTTGGGTGTGCCAGAACCAGGTTGAAGAAATTGTAGGTTGTTTCAATCTTGTCTTTGTCAAACGTAGTTTGAGTAAGCAGTAGAAAGGAGTAGTTAGTATTGGTTTTCTCCTGTTCAAATCGTTCTGAACTAATAAGTTCAAAAGGGGTAAGTGTCCAGTTCTTTTTTACGGCTTCACTTAGCATGGCATCAAATGCCATGTCTCGCCCATCAAGTACTACCAAGGTGGTTGTTTTGGCAAAGTTGGCTATTTGTTGCTGGCTAGGCACTGTTCCTTGGGCGTAAAGCGTGGCAGGTAGCATAGCAAGTGTTAGGGCAAAAACGACTATGATTCTTTTCATGATTTCTGTTTTTTATGTTGATGAAAAATTGTTGTAGCTTATTATTCCTCCTAATTAGTAAACGTAATAAAGCCGCTGTTGTTTTATGTAACTCAACAACAGCGGCTTTATATTATTAAAATGGTTACTTTATTCTTTTGAAATCCTTGCTTAGGAATCCGTCGCCGTCGCTTTTGTCGATGGTGTGGTAGTCGAAGTAGTAAAATTTATCGTCGCCAGCACCAATTAGCACCTTGTAGCAACGTGCCTGTAGTCGGGTTCCCTCTGGTCCAACCTTGTGTAGGAATATCACGTTGGGGTTCTTCTCTGCAATGGCTTTTTCAATATCTTCTTCCTTCACAATTCTTACAACATGAGGGTAGGCCTTACGTATCTTATCAAGGCTACGAATGCTCTTTTCAACGTCTTTTTCCAAAAGCCAAAGCTCTTTTTTGCTAACGTTATCCTTCATGTTCTTGTTGTAGTAATCGTAGATGTTATTCTTTATTAGCTCAGGATTTTTGTCAAGCATCCTGATGTGCTCCTGCATAAATCTAATAAAGCTTTCAATTTTGTAAACGTAGCTATCCTCTGGAACGCTGGAGTAGCTAAGGGGTATTGATACAATGTCGGGCATGTCGGTAATTTTGCTCACCCCAGAACCTAGGGTAACACTCATAAAGTTGTAAAGTGCCTCAAGCTTATCTTTGCTAAACTTAACCTGTATCATTACAAGGAACGACTTGTCTATATCCTTGCGCATCTCTTCAAACTGCGCTGTCGATATAAATTCATATGGGGTTATGTTCCACGCTTTTTCTACCGCTTCCTTCACTTTAAAGTTGTACGCCGACATAGGATTGTCTTCTAGCACAACGTAGGTTTTAGTTTTAAGGAAGGTTTTAATGTCTTCGTGCCTTATTACGTTTCTGTCCGCAAGTGCGTACATGGCTGTGCCCAGTAAAAGGGCAAGTAGAATAAACTTCTTCATCAGTTAAAGTATTAAATAGTTTTATCATTTTGATACTAACACCCGCCGTGCCAAAAATGTTAACACAGTGCAATTACTGGGGCTTTTAAATTGTGTTGCAGCGTATTGCTCTGCTGCCTGCTACAGCAAAGGTACAACGTTTAGCAATGATTTCACAAAAAGGGCATACGAGTTTTACCGTGTTAGGTTATGCCAAAGGAATCTTTTAAATCAAAATTAAGGATAAGGGTATTCTCTGTAAGGTTGTTTTGCTAATTGTTTTTTTCGATATTTACAGCGGATTCGTGCATATATAGGTCTAACAACAGGAGATTCGGATTTCTAATTTTGCAAGGGGTGTCTTTTATTGCAATCCCTTGCTATATTTGTCCTGTGCTTAGCATGGCATTTTTTATTGATTTTGTACTGTGTACAACACTTTTTTGTTATGAAACTTGTAGAAACAGAGGATATTAGAAAAGCTGCGCGCTTGGGCGCTATTGGTGGTGGAGGTGTAGCCAAGTTACTTATGTTTATTCTGCGTTTGAATAAGCTTAATAAGCTATATGCTAGGTATGCCGATCGCAAGGGGCTCGATTTTCTGAACGGAGCGCTAAGCGAGCTGCAGATACAGTTTGATGTAAATCCGGAGGAGTTAAAGCGAATTCCCAAGGATGGTGCTTTTATTACCGTGTCAAACCATCCCTATGGAGGGATTGATGGCATTCTGCTAATTAAGCTGTTGGCCGAAGAACGCCCCGACTACAAAGTGCTTGCAAACTTCTTGCTTAGGCGCATTGAGCCAATCAAGGATTTTATTCTACCTGTCGATCCCTTCGAGGGTAGTTACAAGGTAACCTCTAGTGTTGCAGGCATAAAGAACGCCTTTAACCACTTAAAAGCAGGTATGCCATTGGGCATTTTCCCTGCAGGGGAGGTTTCTACATATTACAATACCGAATCGCCAGGTATTGCCGACAGGCAATGGCAGGATTCCATTTTGCGCTTTATTAAAATGGCGGAGGTGCCAGTGGTTCCAGTATATTTCCAAGGAACCAATAGTCGGCTATTTCACATACTAGGGCTAATTCATCCGCTATTGAGAACGGTAAAGCTCCCTTCCGAAATTTTGAACAAGCGTAACAAGGTTGTTAAAATTAGAATTGGCCATCCAATATCGGTTGAAGAGCAAAAGGAATTTACCGATATTAGCCGATTTGGAAGATTTTTGCGCCTAAAGACCTATGCTCTTGGTTCATCGCTAGAGGTGAAAAAGTTTTTTAACTATCGCCTGCGTTCCGAAAAGCAGCCTGAGCCAGTTATTCCTCCTGTTCCTCAGGAGATAATTGAGGGTGAGGTTGATACGTTAATGAAGAGTTACACCCTATTCAAAAGCAAGAACTACTGCGTAATCTGCGCTCCCTCGGTTGAGATGCCTAATATTATGAATGAGCTTGGCCGTTTACGCGAGATTACGTTCCGTGAGGTTGGTGAGGGTACAAATCGCAAAATTGATATCGATGAGTTTGACTTGTACTACTGGCAGCTCTTTATTTGGGATATGGACGAGAAGCGTATTGTTGGTGCTTATCGCGCAGGTAAAGGCAAGGAGATTCTGGATCGTTACGGTGTAAAGGGATTCTATATCCAAAGCCTCTTTAAAATAGATTCGGCTTTTTCTCCCATTCTCCAGCAAAGTATAGAACTTGGCCGCTCCTTTATTGTAAAGGACTACCAGCGTAAGCCATTGCCTCTATTCCTTTTGTGGAAAGGTATTCTCTACTTCCTTATAAAGAATCCAGAGTACCGCTACCTTATTGGTCCGGTTAGCATATCAAGCAACTTCTCCAGCTACTCAAAGGGTGTGATAATCAACTTTATGAAGGCAAACTACTTCGACCACGAGTTTGCCCGTTTTATTACCCCTCGCAACATGTTCCGTGTTCCCATTAGCAAGGAGGATACCGATGTTATTTTTGATGGGTCCAACGATATTGAGAAGCTAGATAAGTTCATTAAGGATATTGAACAGGAAGAGTACCGAATGCCTGTACTGCTTAAAAAGTACATTAAGCTCAATGGCAAAATCATTGGTTTTAATGTTGACCCTAAGTTTAACGATGCTCTTGATGGTTTGCTTATTCTTGACCTATTCCAAGTACCTATTGATACAATTACCTCGCTTTCCAAGGAGATTAACGATAAATCGCTGCTAGACAGGTTCAACCTTTCCGACTACACCTTTGAACCCGAATAGTTTTGTTGAACTTTTTTTGCATAAACCTGTTACTATCCAAGTGACAGGTTTTTTTAACCAAATTAAAATAGAGAATATGAGAAAGTTACAACTTATTGCAGCAGTTTCCGCTTTACTATTAGTTACCCTTGTTGCGTGTAATGGCCCAAAGGGCGAAAAGGTTGATGCAACCGAGGTTAATGCCGTAGGCGCAAACGTTGGTCAGGAAATGATGGTGGATTTAGCAAAAACTTTTGTTTACTGGGAAGGCGCAAAGCCAACTGGTATGCATAATGGTACAGTTAATCTTACCGAAGGTTTTGTTAGAGTAAACGAAGGTGCTCTTGTTGGTGGCGAATTTACTATGGATATGAAATCCATAAAGGTTCTTGACCTCACCGATGAGAAGATGAACAAAATGTTAGTGGATCACCTAAAGTCACCCGATTTCTTTTTGGTTGACTCGTTCCCTACAGCAAAATTTGTTATTACCAAAGTTACTCCTGTGGAGCCCGCCTCTGCCGATGCAAATGTAACAGTTGAAGGCAACCTTACTCTTCGGGGAGTAACCAAGGGGATTGCATTTCCTGCGCTGGTAACCATGAATGGAGCAATGCTAGAGGCTAAAACACCTCAGTTTGTTATCAATCGTGTAGATTGGGGCGTTAATTACGGTTCAAAATCTGTAATTGCTAACCTAAAGGATAATTTTATTAACGACGAAATGGGCTTGAGAATAGAACTTGTTACAAAGTAACCCCACACATTAGCATATGAAACTAAGGCTGGATTTTTATCCAGCTTTTTTTATTTCACAATATGTTAATAAGAGCTAAACCATTGTTGTATCAAAAAATCAAAGCACCATTAACCATAAAATAAACCTGTATATGCGCCTTAAAATACTACTACTCATAGCCGCTGGAGGCGTTTTACTATCTAGCTGCACATCTGGCCCTAAAAGTCAACAGGAACTTGTTGCTCTAGCCGATAAGTTACATGAAGAGATGGTTACCATAGATACGCACACCGATACACCTTTAGATTTTCTTCGCGAGGGGTTCGATTTTGGAGGGGAGAACAATACTGCTCGCGGTAGCCGTGTTGATTTAGCCAAAATGGAAAAGGGGGGGCTCGATGCTGCATTCTTTGCCGTATTTATTGGACAGGACGATTGTACACCCGAAAAGTATGCCGAGGTACATCAGCGTGCACTTGATATTTTTACCGCAGTGCAAAAAGAGGTGGCGCGTTTCCCTAATAGAGCGGCTATTGCTGTTAACCCCCACCGATGCGCTGAGGTTGAAGAAGGAGGGTAAACGTGCAATATATATAGGTGTGGAGAATGGTTATCCTATTGGAACAAATCTGGCATTGTTAGAGGAGTACTATAATTTAGGCGCACGATACGTAACGCTAAGCCATACCCGTAATAACCAAATTTGCGACTCTTCTACCGATCCCGATGGCCCCATTCACAACGGGGTGAGCGATTTTGGGAAGGAGGTAATTGCCGAGATGAATCGGCTTGGGATGCTTATTGACGTATCCCATATCTCTGATAAAGCCTTTTTTGATGCAGTGGAACTATCGAAAACACCAGTGTTTGCTTCGCATAGCTGTGCACGTGCAATCTGCGATAATCCTAGAAACCTAACCGATGAAATGCTACTTAAAATTGCCGAAACAGGAGGAGTAGTGCAAATGTGTATTCTTAGCGATTATGTTAAAACCACTGAGCCAAACCCTGCAAGGGATAGCGCTAGAGCCGAACTGCAGAAAAAGTATGGTGGCTTTAAAAATCTATCGGATAGCGTTAGGATGATTGCATACTCTGAGTGGCATGAGATAAACGAGAAGTTTCCCTCAAAGCTGGCTACTGTGTCCGATGTGGTTGACCACATAGACCATATGGTTAAGGTTGCAGGGATAGACCATGTGGGCATAGGCACCGATTTAGATGGTGGCGGTGGTGTAGATGGCTGTCGCGATGCCAGCGAGATGAAGAGCATAACCATTGAGCTGCTTCGCAGAGGATACTCCGAGGAGGATATCAAAAAGATTTGGGGCGAAAACTTTATGCGAGTATTCCACAAAGCGCAAGAGTTTGCCAGCCAAAAAGGATAGTAACAGCGGTCAAAACACAATTAGCCCCGGTTTACCGGGGTTTTTTGTTTACCTTTGTGGCATACTAGCTTACATTAAAATAGTAATTACCATGCAAATTCGTTCGGCCAAATTTGTTAAAAGTAGCCCTTCGGTTAAGTTGTGTCCCGATCCTAAACTCCCAGAGTATGCTTTTATAGGTCGATCCAATGTGGGAAAATCGTCGCTTGTAAATATGCTTGTTGGCGATGGTACCTTGGCTAAAGTGTCTGGAAGACCCGGTAAAACGCAGCTAATAAATCACTTTATTATTAACAAGGAGTGGTTTCTTGTGGACCTGCCTGGTTATGGGTATGCCAAGGTGTCTAAAACCCTGCGCAGCGGATTTTCTCAAATAATAAAGGGGTATGTGCTTGAACGGGAAAATCTACACTGCCTTTTTGTGCTAATTGACAGCAGGTTGGAGCCCCAAAAGAACGACCTAGAATTTTTAACCTGGCTTGGTGAGAATCAGGTACCCTTTGCTCTAGTTTTTACCAAAATTGATAAGCTGGGTAAGGGAACACTGGAGGCGAACGTGGATGTATATAAGCAGCGCCTGCTTGAAACATGGGAAGAGCTACCTCACTTTTTCTATACATCGGCAGTTAAACGCGATGGGCGCGATGATATACTAGGATTTATAGAAGAAGTTAATTCTAAAACATCTCTTTTATCTGCTGATATGGAATAAATTGGGGCTTATTTTCTTAAATTTGCGCAACCAAAAAACTCCCAGTTAAACAATAAATCCATGTATAACAAGCACCAAATCAAGTTCTTTACCGGAAGGGCTACTCGCTATTTAGCCGAGGATATGGCAAAAAGCTTTGGTATTGAACTAGGTAAGTCGAATGTAACTGTGTTCAGCGACGGTGAGTTTCAGCCATCGTTTGATGAGTCTGTAAGGGGCTCCACCGTATTTATCATCCAGTCAACCTTTCCGCCAACCGAGAACCTTTTTGAGCTGCTGCTCATGGTTGATGCTGCTCATCGCGCATCGGCCTACAAGGTAGTTGCGGTTATCCCTTACTTTGGGTGGGCACGTCAGGATCGAAAGGACAAGCCTCGTGTTTCCATTGGTGCTAAAATGGTTGCCAATATCCTTTGCGCAGCAGGGGTCGATAGGGTAATGACCATGGATTTACACGCCGATCAAATTCAGGGCTTCTTTGATGTTCCTGTTGATCACCTTTACGCCTCGTCTATTTTTGTTCCCTACATCAAGAGCCTTAATCTTGATAACATTGCCATTGCTGCTCCCGATATGGGTGGCGCAAAGCGTGCCAATGCCTATGCCCGTTTTCTAGATGCATCCTTAATAATATGTCACAAGAACCGGGAGAAGGCCAACGTAGTGGGTGAGATGACTGCTATTGGCGATGTGGAAGGTAAAAATGTGGTTATACTCGACGATATGGTTGATACGGCTGGTACACTTACCAAGGCTGCCGATATGATGATGGAGAAGGGAGCGCTTAGCGTTAGGGCATTTGCTACTCACCCAGTCCTTTCTGGAAATGCTTATGAGCGTATTGCCAATTCATCGCTAACAGAACTTGTTGTTACTAACACCATTCCATTACGCGAGGGTGTTGATACCAGCAAAATTAAGGTTCTTTGTGTAGCCGACCTTTTTGCCGACGTTATCAATAAGGTGTATAACTATCAGTCTATCAGTGCTAATTTTATTATTTAGCTTATTATAAACAGAACTTGGGTTGCATTTAATTACTTTTTGTAGCTATATTTGCAACCCATTTTACCCCTCGCTAATAATGGCGTGATGGGGAGCTGACAAAGATGAGGGGCAGCTCTGAGTAACGTCAGTTATTAACAATTTAATTATTACACAATGAAATCCATTGAACTTAAAGGTTCACTAAGAACTGAGACTGGAAAGAAAATTTCAAAGAAACTAAGGAACGAAGAACAAGTACCTGCTATTCTTTACGGAGGGGAAGCTCCTGTTGTGTTCTCAGTTGTAGCAAAAGATCTTAAGCCTATTATTTACACTCCAAACGTTTTTGTAATTAAATTGGATGTAAATGGTACTGTTTACAACGCTATTCTTAAGGATATTCAATTCCACCCAGTTTCTGACGCTATTATCCACGTTGATTTTCAGCAAATTTTTGATGACAAAAAAGTAACCATTGCTCTACCTGTTGTTCTTACTGGTGTTGCAGAAGGTGCTCGTCAAGGGGGTAAGCTAATGCTTGTAACACGTAAACTACGTGCTAACGGCTTAGTTAAAGACATGCCTGATACTCTTGATGTTGATGTAACTGATTTAGGTCTTGGTAAAACACGCCTAGTTGGTGACCTTAAGTTTGAGAATTTCCAGATTGTTGATCCTAAGTCAACCGTTGTTGCTGCTGTTAAGCTAACTAGGGCTGCTCGTGGTGCACAAGCTGCTGCAGAAGGTAAATAGTTGTAACTACTAAAGCTGTTTAGATTTGAAACATCTAGTAGTCGGGCTAGGTAATATTGGTAAAGAGTATGCCAACACCCGTCACAATATTGGATTTTTGGTATTGGACGCTCTTGCTGGGGCGTCCAATATTGCTTTTAGCGATGGCCGTTACGGCGCAGTAGCCGAGTTAAAGCACAGGGGGCGTACTTTTGTGCTTCTTAAGCCATCAACCTATATGAATTTGAGTGGTAAAGCCGTTAACTACTGGTTGCAAGCCGAAAAAATTCCTGTTGAGAATATGCTTGTTGTGGTTGATGACTTAGCTCTACCACTGGGTACACTCCGCCTGCGTGCAAAAGGCAGCGATGGTGGCCACAATGGACTTCGCAGCATTGATGCAACGCTGGGGCACCAAAACTATGCACGTCTCCGCTTTGGTATTGGCAATGAGTTCCCTAAGGGGATGCAGGTGGATTACGTTTTGGGCGAATGGACTAAGGAAGAGCAAACTTTGTTACCCGAAAGGGTCAAGTCTGCTGGGGACATGATTCTTAGCGTTGGGGCTATTGGCGTACCAAGAACAATGAGCTTGTTTAATAATAAGTAGAGAAATGGAACCTGCCGACGAGAAACGAATTGATAAGTGGCTATGGTCGGTTCGGGTATTTAAAACCCGCTCTCTAGCCGCAGATGCCTGCAAAAAGGGGCGTGTTACCATTAACGATACTCAGGTAAAGCCTGCTAAGGATGTTCGTATTGGCGATACGGTTACAGTACGTAAACCTCCTGTTGTATATACATTTAAGGTGCTTGGGATACCTAGCAATAGGGTAGGAGCCAAACTTATTGCAACCTATCTGGAGAATATCACCCCTCAATCGGAGCTGGACAAGCTGAATCCAGATTTTATGGCGTTTAGCGGCATAAGGGAGAGAGGGGCTGGGCGCCCAACAAAGAAGGAGCGTCGCACGCTTGACGAGATTAAGGGTGCATCATCTTTTATTGATGATTGGGACGAAGATTAGAATTTGTAGGTAAATCCCACTCCTAGCATCTCCTTAAGTTGTAGCTTTGATATTTTCTTAGCGTTCCCGTTTCTATCCTTTACCTCAATTTTCTGATCATCATCGTACAACATCCATGTTTGTGCTCTGGCTGTAATGTAAGTGGTTATTCTTAAGTCTAGGGTCAGGTCCCAGCTAATATCAATGTTTTGAGGTTTATCCATGTAGTTAGAGAAGAATTCTAACTTAGACCTAAAACCAACTTTCTTTTCCCAAAACTCAGCATTGTATAGAATTTTCATTGAACCTCCAAGCTCAATTCTTGTGTTTTTGCCAGGCTCTACTAGCACTCCGTTATCGTCGTAAATGGCTGGAGTAACTCCAAATGCACCTTTGTTTGCCAGCTTGGTATCGTTAACTATGGTAAGTTTTCCTGCAGCTGGCGATATCATTACGTTAAACAGATTGTTTGGCTTGTAGTTCATACCCACTGAGAGCTGGATGTAGGCTGGCGACATAAAGTTTGATATTACAGTGGAGTCGTTAGGGTACTTATAACCTTTGGCAAATTGGGTTTTAAATCCAATCATTGAGCTGTAATACCACTTTTTACTTGCATTTCGTCCATATATGGAGGATATATCAATCCTATCTTCGTTCTTTATTTGCTTATCGTTTCCCTGTCGGGTTAGCCCATAGCCAAAATCAAGTGTGTTGTCCCACTTGTTTTTTCCTTTAGAGTAGCTTGCCGTTATAAGGGTTGCGCCGTTACCAGATATTGCATTCTCGCCACCTGCGACCCAGTTTGTTAGGGATATTTGGCTAAAGGTTATTGCAAAATTTCCATTAATAACCCACGTTGGGGTAACTGTGAGAGTATCAACGGTGGTAGTATCGGTAACTACAGTTGTTGGGTTGTTAAATGCCTTTACTTTTACTGAGAGGATTACAATAAAAAGCAAGGGCAGGACTAAACGTTTTCTTCCTCCTTGCATGATCAACCTAAAAATGAGAATACTTAGCTAGTACGCATACTACCTAAGCGCTATTACGTAATAAATTTATGCTTGTATTTAGGCTTTACGGAGATACAGCTTGTTTGGTTACCAAGTTTGGACCTGTTTCTTGCCACAAAGTCATAGATCTTGTCTAGTAGTTTGCTGGGGAACAAAGAGATTGCTTTTGCCAGGATTTTCCAAATACCTCCAATTTCCTTTAGGGTAAGAAGTATGGCTGCGCTTTTTGTTTTAATTATATCTCCCTTAACTGTAACCACGGTGCTGTTGGCATTAATGTTATGCTTGGCAAGTACTGCAAGTGCAAATGGCGTTTGCTGCGACGATAACATAATCTTATCCCTTCTATCTAGGGCAATAACTAGCTTTACAGCCCAAGAGCAAAGAGCGCAATCGCCATCGTAAATAAGTACAGTGTGGTTATCCTTAATCATTACTTTTTGTAACAGCCAATTATTTCCCCAATATAGAATCGGTGAAAATCTTTGTTTGGGTAGTTTCTTGTAACAATGGAGGGGTCAATAAAGTTCATCTCCTTAATGTCGCCAAAGTATAGCTTTTTACACTCTAGTATTAGCTCGGCCTCCTTAAAGGCAACTGTTCCGTTGGGTGTAGGAATTAGGCTTAGCCCTGTTTCCTCAGGCTTGTTGTAATCTCTACCCGATTTGGTTCCGCAAAATTCTAATGCATCCCTGTGCTCTTCGTTAAAAAAGGTGAGGCTAAAAAGGTCGTTTTGCTCAACAAACTCGTAGGTGTACCGTTGGGGCCTAATAAACACTATTGCTATAGGTTTGTTCCACAGTATCCCTAGTGTACCCCACGATGCAGTCATTGTATTCATTTTATCCGTATTACCAGCGGAAATAAGCATCCACTGGTTGTCTATTAGATCAAATACTTTTAGGTTTAGGTCTAGGGGGTTAAGCGGAGTGAATTCTTCTAGATTGTTCATGGAAAATGTTTTGTTAATGGTTTTATTGCTGATGTGTTAAATGTCTATTCCAAGGAAAGTTCTAACGAGAACCCCAATGCCAAAGGAGAGCGCTGCTACACCAAGGCTAATTGCTGCCATCTCAAAAAATCGTCGCTTAAAGTTTAAGTCCTTTGCTATGGAAATGTAGTAGTTAAATGCTAGAATTATAAGAATGGCATTGGTTATTGTTGCTAGTAAGGCTACCATGTAATGGCTTATAAGAAAGTAGGGCGCAACTAGAACAACAACGGTTAGGATATAGGCAATGCCAGTATATACTGCCGATTTTAGTGCGTTTTCATTCTCGTCTTCTGCTCTGGTCGATAGGTACTCCGATGCTGCCATGGAGAATGATGCGGCAATACCTGTAATTAGTCCAACAACTGCAATTAGGCTGGTTTTTTGAAGCGCAAAGGTAAGGCCTGCAAGTGTTCCCGTGAGTTCAACAAGCGCATCGTTTAAGCCAAGTACAATGGAACCAACATAGTTCAGCTTTTCCTCTTTTAGCATATTGATTAGCTGGTTCTCATGTTGTTCTTCGGCTTCAATTATTTTATCAACAGAAGGAACTATATCAGCTATCTCTGTATAGTATCGCTGTGCGTCTATCTCCTGCTTCTCCATGAGCTTAACGCCAAACGTAACTCCTAATATTTTTGCAATGAGGAAGTAGTATGCAACTTTTATTCGGTTGGGTTGTATCTCTTTGCCCGAAATTTGCTTAAAAAACAGATAGTGCTCCATCTCCTCGTTGGCAATGCTGTTTAGTACCTGTTTGTTGTGAGCGTCCTTTTCGGCGGCAGCAAGTTTTTTGTATATGAAGTGCCCCGTTAGCTCGTCGCGCTGTACTCTAAGTATTTTTTGTTCAAGTGTTTTATTCATGGGGGTGTTTTAAAAAAGAAAAACCTTAAAAGGATAACTTTTAAGGTTTAAAAATAAGACTATCCTCTATTAGAAGTATTCGTATGTGTACTTATACAGTGAGCGGTACTTGTAAGGGGCATAGTACGATTCAACCTCAGTAACATTCCCCTTCTTGTCGTAATCCGATTCTTTTTTGGAGTAATCGCTAGGGTCTCCATCAAACCAGCTCTCTTCTAAAAGGTTTTCGTTGTTGTCGTAAACAAAAGTGCTGTAAACTATCTTGTCGCCCTCTTGCTGCTCTTGCTCTACTTTTTCTAGTAGATTTTTTGTGTTGTAAGAGTATATAAGTTTCTTCGAGAACTTGGTAGAGTAGTACTCTGCTTCTTCTTGTACTTTGCCATCCTTATTGTATGCAAAAAGGACTTTTCTAAGCTCTTTGCCATCGGTAGCAAACTTTGTTTCCTCTACAAGTTGGTTTGCCTTGTTGTAAACTTTCTCAACGGTATGGTCTAGCTTGTTTTCGGGTTTGTAAATTTTAATGATTTGCTTGTTTGCTTCGTATGAGTAATCCCATTTTTCTACTATCTGCCTACTTGCATTGTACTTGATAATATCCTTTGGTTTTCCGTCGGTATGGTAGGTGTAGTCTATTTTATATGCAGCGGTGCCATCAAATCCTACTTCAAGAACCTTTTTCCCTTGTGCGTCGTAGTTGAAAACCTGTTTGAAGGTAACCTCGGGCTGAGGCTTGTTCATTTTCTCAATTTTGAGATACTCTATTCTATTGTTGTTCTTGTCGTACTTGTAAAGTAGCCTCGATGAAACCTCTCCGTTGGAGCGATAGTTAATCACCTCAATGGGATTTCCATTCTTGTCGTACTTAGTCTCGGTTGCTTTGTATCCTTTAGGATCGGGTTTGCCTTGTTTATACTTGTGTATCCACTGGGTGGTCTGCTTTATTTTGTTCCTAGCAACGCGAGCGCGCTCTTCCTCCTCACTTGTGTTTCTTGGTACTTGAGAGAAAAGAGGGGCACTTAGTAATAGCAGGCAGTATAGTAGCGATAATGTTCTCATTTGTGTAAATTATTTCGGTTTTTCCAATAGTGCGCTTTGAGTTAGCAATTATAGTAAAAGCTGTTCAAAACTAAAATAGTTCTATAAAAAGCGTGCCAATTTTTGGTAATGGTGGGTTAATCTTCGCTGTCCTCGCCGTCGTTTGAATCTTGTTCAAAAGGTATAGTTATGGCAAGTATAAAATAGTTTCTGTTGGCGTCGTAGGGAACAAAGTGGTAGTACAGCTTTCTATTGGATTTTCGGGCAATGTCAATTAAGCCTAAGCCAGCACCCCCTTTTCCCGTTAGTTCACCTTCAACCATTTGCTTTAGGAAAGCATCTTTTATCTCCTTTGGTGTGAGCTTGTTCAGTAGGTCTATTCTATCCTGAAGCTGCTTTACTTTGTCGTTGTTTACTAGGTTTCCGGTAATCACATAAAAGGAGTCCTTGTTCTCACCAACAATGAATAGCCCGTTGCCAATGTGCTTTTCGGTTTCGTCAAAGTCATCGGAATGCTTAGTTACATTCTGTAGGCATTCTATCATTATGTGGAAAACCCTTTTCCGTACTGATGTAGAAAGGTTCTTTTCTGCAATTTTACGATTTGCCATAAAGGCAAACGACCGCATTATCTGGTGGTTTACCTCTCCCTTATATATTAAGGGGAAGCCACTAGATGCCATCTCGTTTGAGAGAGTAGATTTTATGAAGTAAATTACATTGTCCATCAATGTTTGAAGTTACTAAAAAAATCTTTTCACATTATTCCCTTATGGGCAACATTTTGTCAATTTTATGGACGAAACTAAAAAGCCCATTAATAGCTGCTTTTTTTAAGCGAATGGAACTTTTTATTTAATATATGTTTCCAAAATTGTGGAAAATGGTTCCGGTTTTAGCATTACATTCTTCATATCTGCGGGTAAAAGTACTGTTTCTCCTGTATTAACCTGCAGTGTTTCCCCGTTACCGTAAACAATTTTAAACGCCCCTTCGGTACAAATATAAACAACAAAGGAGTCTATAAAGTTGTAATCGCGTGCAAAAGTCTTGTTGAACGATAGTTTGTTGGTGGTAAAGTACTTGCATGTTGCCAACTGGTGCGTTTTGTTGTTTTCTTGGGGCGATGCTGTTTTGTACTCAGGGTAGTGCGTAAAGTCAATCGCTTCGGTAGCAAGTTCGGTGTGTAGTTCACGGGCGTTGCCATTGGCATCCACTCTGTCCCAATCGTATATCCTGTAGGTGATGTCTGATGTTTGTTGTATCTCAGCAAGGAGTACCCCTGCGCCAATGGCATGTACTCTACCCGAGGGTATGAAAAAAACATCCCCTTTGTTTGCCTTTTCTACATTGAGTAGCTCCTTTATCCGTCCGCTATGGAAGAAATCAATGTACTCGTTTTTGGTTAGTGGCCGAGAGAAGCCTGTTATTATTTCAGCGTTGGCCTCGCTGTTTATTACATACCACATTTCTGTTTTGCCAAAACTTTGGTGTCGCTCTTTGGCCAGCTCATCGTTGGGGTGTACCTGTATGGACAGCGCTTCCTTGGCATCAATAAGTTTTATTAGCAAAGGGAACTCTAATCCAAACTCATTAAATACCTTATCGCCAACCAGGTCTCCCATGTATATCTCAATTAGCTCTTGTAGGTTGTTTCCCTCTAAAAACCCATTTGAAACAATAGATATGTTTTCGTCAACACCACTTATCTCCCAGCTCTCACCGTATGTTTTTTCTAAGTCAGTTACAGGTTTCTTGTAAACAGATATTAGCTTATCTCCTCCCCAAATGCGCTCCTTTAGCTGTGGTTTAAATTTTAGTGGATATAATTCGTTCATCTTTTCTTCTTGTTTTTCAGTTGTGTAGGCTTTCGTTTGCTTTTAACAACTTGATAGAATTTGTTTTACGCTCTTTAATGTTTGCAAAAGATTTGTACTTTAGCAGGTGTAAAATAGACCTAACAAAGTTAAGAACTTTAACGATTAAAATGTGATGCTGGTAATTGGTATTGCAGGGGGCACTGGTTCTGGTAAAACTACCGTTGTAAAACGAATAGTAGAACTACTTCCTCCTGGTGAAGTTGTTGTTATTCCCCAAGATTCATACTATCGCGATAATTCGCACCTCCCCTTAGAGGAACGCCAAGACATAAACTTCGATCATCCTGCTTCAATAGAATTTGAACTTCTGGTAGAACATGTGCAGGCGTTAAAAGAGGGCAAATCTATAGAACAGCCAATATATTCATATTTAACCTGTGCTAGGGCTAAGGAATCAATTCGTATTAATCCGCGGCATGTTGTTATTGTTGAAGGCATTCTTATCCTTACCCATCCCGAGTTAAGAGATTTAATGGATATTAAGGTTTTTGTTGATGCCGATGCCGACGATCGCCTTTCCCGTGTTATTGCTCGTGATATTGTTGAGCGGGGTCGTTCTGTGAATAAGGTTCTTGAACGCTACGAAAAAACGGTTAAGCCAATGCATCTACAGTTTATTGAGCCAACTAAACGCTATGCCGATATTATTGTGCCCCAAGGGGGAAATAACTCTGTTGCAATTAATATATTAACTTCCATTATAGAAAAGACATTGCGAAAACACGGGTTGGACTAAACTTTTGGCCTATGCTAAACCATGTATCCATTGAAGATGTGCTGTTTCTTGATATAGAAACAGTTCCTCAGTATTCTGGCTATTCGGAACTTCCTGTCGAGTATAAGGCTCTTTGGGATAAAAAGGCAACTTTTCTAGTTAAAGATGCCCAGTTGGATACTCCCGAACTTGTGTATCAGCGTGCTGGGATATATGCTGAGTTTGGGAAGATTGTTTGCATATCGGCAGGTATGGTTGTAACCAAGGATGGTGAGCGGTTTTTTAGGGTTAAGTCGTTTGCTGGAGCCGATGAGAAATCTCTGCTTGAGGGTTTCTCCGTAATGCTTAACCGGTTTAGCGCGCGTAATACCAGTTTTCTATGTGCTCACAATGGGAAGGAGTTCGATTTTCCTTTTATTGCCCGTAGAATGCTAATAAACGGTTTGCCCATACCTCAAGTGCTTGATGTTGCAGGCAAAAAGCCTTGGGAGGTGCCTTTTCTTGATACAATGGAACTGTGGAAGTTTGGCGACTTTAAGCACTATACCTCATTGAACCTGCTGGCTTATGTGTTTAACATCCCTACTCCCAAGGACGACATTGATGGTAGTCAGGTTGCTCATGTTTTTTACGTGGAGAACGATGTTGAACGCATTGCCATATACTGCGAAAAGGACACGTTAACTGTAGCCCAACTTCTGCTTAGGTATAAGGGAGAGGCGCTTATTAACCCTGAAAATATCGAACGGGTTCAGGGTTAGGCCATCGTTTTACAGCATACCTTTAGTAAACTAGACCTAAACCGTTGCTAGGAAGTTTTGCAAGAGTTCAACAAACTTACTTGTTTGCTCTGCGTGCACCCAGTGTCCCGCATCCTGTATGGTGCGAAGCTGTGCATTGGGAAAAATGTTCTGGATTTTGTTTCTACTCTCTTCTGTTATATAATCCGATTCGCTTCCCTTTATAAATAGGGTAGGGCCATTGTATGTGTACCCCTTACTATTAATCCCTTCCATCAGAGCAAAGAGATTTTGCTGAATTGCATCCAAGTTAAGCGCCCAGTAGAACGCCCCATCTTTGTTCCTCTTTAGGTTTTTTAGTAGGAACTGGCGAATCCTTGTTTGGGGAATTGAGTGGCTCAAATTAGTGTCGGCATCGTTTCTAGATTCTAAACTATCCAAAGGCACTGCTAGTAGTGCATTAACAATTTTACGGTGCTCCTCTAGATGCGATGTGGCACTTTGCTTGCGCTCCGTATATTCTTCGGGAGATATATCTACAACTACTAACCCTTTAACTTTATCTGGGTGTTCCAAACAGTACCGCATGGCTACTTTGCCTCCCATTGAATGACCTATGATTATTGGATTTTGGATGTTCTCCGATTTCATGAATTCATCCAAATCATCGGACATAAGAGCATAATTGTGACTCGCAGTATGTGGACTTTGTCCGTGGTTACGTTGGTCCAGTAATATTATTCTATTTTTTAGTGCAATAGCCTTTCCTACTGTTAACCAGTTATCGGAAGAGCCGTAAAGCCCATGCAGAATTACAATGGGCTCACCTGTTCCTATGCTTCTGTAAAATAGTTTCATGTTTTGGATTCTAGATGTTAGACGTCTAGTATTTGGCGTCTTGAATCTTAAATCTTGAACTTTTCTCCTTTAATCTTTAATCTCGCTTAAGGGCGAACAAGCTCTTAGCACTTTTTACCCTTTAACCTGCTTAAGGTACATTTGAATGGTGTTCTCCAATCCAAAATAAAGCGCGTCAGCAATAAGTGCGTGCCCAATTGATACTTCTAGGAGATTAGGGATGGTACTGGCAAAGTATTTGAGGTTGTCTAAATTAAGATCGTGGCCTGCATTTACTCCAAGTCCCACCTCTTTAGCAGCTAGGGCTGCGGCAATAAAGGGTGCAATGGCAGCCTCCTTGTTCTTTGAGAAGTTTGCAGCGTAAGGTTCTGTGTACAGTTCTATTCTATCGGTTCCAGAATCGGCGGCGTGCTTAACAAGTTCAGGGTCTGGGTTTACAAAAATGGACGTTCTTATGCCCTTTTCCTTAAAGAGTTGTACAACTTTTTTGAGCTGTTCTTTGTTTTTAATGGTATCCCATCCTGTGTTTGAGGTAATTGCTTCGGGTGGATCTGGTACAAGGGTTACTTGATGGGGGATAACGTCTAAAACTAATTGGATAAATGATTCCGACGGATACCCTTCAATGTTAAACTCGGTTGTAACCAGTGGTTTAAGGTCGTAAACATCTTGGTAGCGGATGTGGCGCTCATCGGGTCGTGGATGAACAGTAATGCCCTCGGCACCAAAAAGTTGGCAGTTCACTGCAGCCTTTTGCACGTTAGGTGTATTACCTCCGCGGGCATTCCTTAACGTGGCAATTTTGTTTATATTTACGCTTAAGCGGGTCATGTATTTAGCTTTTGTTTGTTGAGAATAGTGCAAAGGTAGTATTTTAACTAATTATCGTTATGGTTGCAAAGGATATGATTTCGGAGGTGGTTCCGTCACTACGTACGTCGGATACAGGGATTACTGCGCTTAACTGGATGGATGTGTTTAAAATATTTCATCTGCCTATAGTAAACGATAAGGAATTCTTGGGCTTGATATCGGAATCGGATATTTATGATATGAACCAACCCAGTGAGCCCATTGGTAATCATCAACTTTCGTTACTAAGACCCTATGTTCTGGAACATCAGCATGTTTTTGAGATAATGGAGGTAGCATCGCGACTTAAGCTTTCTGTTATCCCTGTGCTCGATTCCCAGAAAAACTATATGGGTGTAATTACCTTGATGGATTTACTACACTACTTTTCTGAACTTTCTGCGTTTAAGAATCCAGGCGGGATAATTGTGCTCGAAATGAATAGTAACGACTTTTCTATGGCGCAAGTTGCTCAAATTGTGGAAGGTAATGATGCCAAAATACTGAGCGCCTATATCACTTCTCACCCCGACTCCGTTAAACTTGAGCTAACCCTAAAGCTCAATGTGCTAGACGTTACATCTATTAAGCAAACATTTAACCGGTACAACTACTCTGTGCTTGGCTCATATATGCTTCACGATGAGGAGGATGATTTGCTTGAAGATCGATTCAATCTTCTTATGCGATACCTAAATATCTAATCCCTACACCATGCTTTTTCTGCGAGTAGCAATAGTTGCTTTTCTTATCGTCTATTTTATGCCGAGTGAAAGGAGCCTTGCAGGAGAGCCTCTGGATTCCCTTTATGTTGTTTCAAAAATTAGCATTTCGGGCAATAAAAAAACTCGGAATTGGATTATTCGGCGCGAGTTGCCCTTTGCTGTTAATGATACTGTTTGGCCTAGCGATGTTGAAAAGTTGGCTTTGGCGGCCGAAGAAAGCCTTAATAAAACCTCTCTCTTTAACTTTGTTATTGTTAACTACGATGTTAATAACCAGTACATTCACTTTCTTGTTGAGGTAGAGGAGCGATGGTATATATGGCCTTTCCCTATATTTGAATTTGCCGATAGGAACTTAAGTGTACTCATTAAGGAGGGTAACTACTCTAGGGTTAATTTTGGAGGTTATTTGCGCATTGATAATTTTAGAGGATTGAATGAGCAGCTACGTATAAGAGCGGTTGCTGGCTATAGGAATCAGTTGGCTGTGAATTACACAACCTACAATTTAAATAGTGGGCACAATCATGGTGTCGATATCATGTTTAACTACGTTGCTGGTCACGAAATCCCTTTCAAAACAATAGGCAACGAACCAGTTTACTTTACTTCCGATAATGGTTTCGCCCGAAACTACCTCGAGGTGCAGCTGTCTTATCTTTATAGGCCTAAATTAAACTGGTTCCATAGATTAAGCGCTGGGCACACATACATCAATGTACGGGACACTGTGGCTGCCCTAAATCCTTTGTATTTAGGTGAGGCGAGAACGGATCTCTCTTTTTTTGAGTTGAGGTACGAGATAACCCACGATAAGCGTAGCTCCAAGGTTTACCCGTTGCGAGGCTATTACTTAAAAGGTGTAATTCATCAGCAAGGGCTATTTAGCTTCGACGATTTTCATGCCACCAGTTTGGAGGGATCTGTTAGGGGATATTACCCTTTGGGCGGAAGGTTTTACAGCTCCTTCGATGTGCTGGGAAAGGTTAGCACGGAGCAGAATCTACCTTATATTCTTAGCGAAGCCATTGGCTTTTCCGATTACATAAGGGGATTTGAGTACTATGTGCTAAATGGGTCTCAGTATGTGATTAACAAGAACTCCTTAAAGTACGAGTTTATGCCTACCAGGGTGGTGAATTTGCCTTTTATTCCAAAAGGTAAATTTAAAAAGGCTCATTTTGCCATGTATTTAAATATATTTGCAGATATGGGATACGTTACACGAGATTCTAATACCCCTTACAATAATACTCTCGAAGGTAATTTTTTGTATGGTTGGGGGGTAGGGCTCGATTTGGTTACCTATTACGATAATATCTTTAGATTAGAGTACACTATTAACAAGTTTGGCGAAAGCGGTTTCTTTTTACACTTTGGGGCGCCCTTTTTACGCAACTAGAAAACTAGCGCAAAATGATAATTGCAATTTACGGACGGTCGTTGGCCAAGGAGGCTGTTCCTGAACTTAAGGAACTTTTTTCGTCGTTAGCAAGATTCGATGCGGGCGTAATGATTTTTACCCCATTTAAGAAGTTTCTTGTTGATACACTTCACTTTGATCTGCCAGCTTGTGCTGAGTTCGATTCTGCGGCTCAGGTAAAAATGCATGCCGATTTGATGCTTAGCCTTGGCGGCGATGGTACGTTCCTAGAATCGGTAGCCTATGTAGAGGAGTCGTGCATTCCTGTTGTTGGTATAAACTTTGGGCGACTAGGGTTCTTGGCTCATATCGCATCGGGCAATATTGGTGAGGCTATAGAGCAGCTCTTTACCAATCAGTATCGCGTAGAGGCACGTTCAATGCTTTCGGTTACAATGCCCAACAACCCATTCAATCCATTCCCTTTTGGGTTAAATGATTTTTCTCTCCAGAAAAATGGCTCATCAATGATTACTGTAAACGCGTACATCAACAATGAGTTTCTTTGTACCTACTGGGCCGATGGCCTTATTGTTTCTACTCCAACAGGGTCAACTGCATACTCCCTTAGCGTTGGGGGACCAATAGTAAGCCCAAACACGTCAGCAATGCTTATCTCCCCAATTGCTCCACACCATCTAACCGTGAGGCCATTGCTTATCCCCGATAATTCTGTGCTTAGATTAGAAGCTTCCGGTCGCGATGAGTCCGTAACAGTATCCCTCGATTCACACTCTTACACCATTCCCGCTCCCGTTTCTATAGAGGTAGCCATTGCTCCTTTTAAGGTGGGTGTTGTTATTCTTGATGGAACTTCATACTACAAAACGCTTAGGGGGAAGCTAATGTGGGGAGCAGATAGTCGGAACTAGATGGGTGATTAAACTTATTTTATGTTAAATTTGTTATAACAACTTGATGTTTTACTCGTTATACCCTAATGTGGACTTTAATAGGGTAATATATAGATTTTCCTATTAAATTTGTACAAAGAGTTTTGGGGTGTTATGCCCATTTTCTACTAAAATGAAGGATTGCTTTTGTTGGCTTAGTAGGAATGATGGTTTAATTAAGCAGGTTACTCCTATGAAAAGATATTTATTATACACTACTGTTGCTCTGTTACTATTTAGTTCAAGTGCGCTAGCGCAGCGTTGGAAACTTGCACGGCTTGAGGTAACGGGAGGGCTTACCACCTTGAATTATTTTGGTGATATTGGAGGGGCTTCTTCCTCTTCAAACTTAATGGGACTAGGGGACATGAGCCTCTCCTCAACTAGGCCTGGAGTTAATTTAGGCCTTTCGTATCGTTTTGCCGATAGGCTGTACTTTAATGGGAGTTATAATTTTGGGTTCCTTGCACAGTCCGATATCGGGTCTCGAAATGAATCCCGCGATTATGCTTTCTCTACAATGGTTAATGAAATTACAGTACAGGCTGCTTACTATATAATAAGGGAGAGCGATGAACCCTATTTTTACAGCGCGCTACAAACTCAAAAAGGTTTTATACAATATAAACAACCGCTAAGCGTTTATGTCTTTGCTGGTGTAGGCGGTTTGTCTTATAAGGTTACAGCGAAGAATAGTTTTGAAGAGTCGCTAAGGTTTGATGACTCAAAAACGTTTTCGGTAGTAGTACCCATTGGTGTTGGTGTAAAGTATGCCCTTTTTCCTCGCATCTCATTTGGTGCAGAACTTGGTGGGCGCTATGCATTCTCCGATTTGTTAGATGGATTTCAACCATCTGCTTCAAAGTCTAACGATGTTTACTACATGGCTAACTTTAAGTTTTTCTACAAAATTCAATCTCGCTACCTAAGCAAAGGCTATACCCCAAAATAAAATTGAAATAGCTAGAGTATAAATGCGAGTTGTAACATTGTTTCTTCTAAGCTTAATGCTTTCATTCTCCTTGTTCTCACAGGAGCGTAAGGATGTTGGATTTACCCTTGGTAGTTCTTACTATACGGGAGATTTTAACCCAGGTACACCTCTGTACAGCCCTTCGCCTGCGTTTGGTTTGCTCTTTAGGTATAATTTAAGCGAGATGTATTCGCTTAGGGCATCGTTGGTGTACGGTGGTTTAAAAGGTGCCGCCCCATCCGATTCCTATATCCCATCGGTTAAACGCTCCTTTTCTACTAGCGTTATTGGGGCTGAGGCTCTTTTTGAGATGAACTTTTTAAAGTTCAATACAACCGATCACTTTAAGAATAATTTTGCGCCCTATGTTCTATTGGGGGTAGGTGGTGCCATTGTGAATGGCAAGGTAACTCCCCAAGTTCCCTTTGGTGTAGGTGTAAAATATGCCCTTGGTGGACGTATTGCCATTGGAGCCGAGTGGAAAATGCACAAAACATTTTCCGATAGCATTGATGGGTATGTTAACCCTTCGGCAACCTCAAATTCTATAGTTCATAACAACGATTGGTTTTCATTTGTGGGATTATTCGTAACTTACCGCCTTTTTAACGGAGACTTTGTTTGTCCTGCTTATAGGTAATGTTAAAGTTTATGTCATTGAAAGAGAGTATTGTAACGGATAGGATTCCTCAGCATGTTGCCATTATAATGGATGGGAATGGCCGTTGGGCTAAGAAGAGAGGGAATCAGCGTATTTTTGGTCATAGGAATGGAGTAAATGCCGTACGAGCAGTAACCGAGGCCGCTGGCGAACTTGGAGTGAAGTACTTAACTCTGTATGCATTCTCTACCGAGAACTGGAATAGACCTCGCACAGAGATTGATGCCCTTATGTCGCTACTTGTATCAACCATCAACTCGGAAACAGATACCCTTTTAAAGAATGGCGTGTGCTTAAAAACAATAGGCGATATGGAATCCCTTCCATCAGGAGTTGCGGCTAAGCTAAAAGAGGCCATAGCCAAAACTAGTGGTTGTAATGGGCTAAATCTAGTATTAGCCCTTAACTACAGCTCCCGGTGGGAAATTACAAATGCAATAACCAAAATAGCCCAGTCGGTTGCCGATGGTAAGCTGTTGCCCTCCGATATTACGGCTGAAACTGTTTCTGCATCCCTTTGTACAGGAGGAATTCCTGATCCTGAACTTATTGTTAGAACCAGCGGAGAGTATAGGTTAAGCAACTTTTTGTTGTGGCAAGCGGCCTATTCCGAGTTCTATTTTACCGAGGTGCTTTGGCCTGATTTTGATAAGGAGGAGTTCTACCGAGCTGTTATCGATTATCAGAAAAGGGAGCGCAGATTTGGGAAAATTAGCGAACAGCTGTAACTATTTTACACACTTTAGCTTGTTACACATCAATCACTTAGTTATATTTGCCCAACTTCCCATCCCGTTGGGGGTTGCACGTATTGTGTAAATGCTATTTTTGCACTAATTCTTTTATACACCAAATCATTCTAACAAGGTTAGATAATGCTTAAGAAAATTCTTTTCTCGTTCTCCTTTATTTGTTTGTTTTCTCTGTATGCTGCGGCACAGAGCTCTACTATGGACTATGCTAGTTCAAAGGAATACACCATAAAGGATATTTCCATTTCTGGAATAAAATTTCTGGATCCTATGGTTCTTATCTCCGTTAGCGGATTAGCTGTGGGCGATACTATTACCATCCCTGGTGACGAGGTTACCAGTGCCATTAAAAAACTTTGGGCTCAGGGTCTTTTTTCCGACGTAAAGATTACCGCCTCTAAAATAGAAGGGAGCGATATCTATTTAGACTACTACCTTCAGGAACGGCCAAGGATATCTGCAATCAGCATTACAGGAGTAAAAAAAGGTGATGTGGAAGATCTAAGGGATATGCTTAACCTTAGGGTTGGAGCTCAGATCACTGAAACGTTACTAGACAATTCGGTATTCCTTATTAAGAAGCACTATAGAGGTAAGGGGTTTTTGAATGCCGAGGTTGAAGTGTCGCAGGAGAATGATACAGTTGTTTCTAATGGTGTACGCTTAACCTTTGCAATTGATAAGAACGATAGAGTAAAGATTAGCGATATTGTTTTTGATGGGAATAAGGCCATTGCCGCACGAAAACTTCGTAAGGCTATGAAGAAAACCCACAGACGGGATTGGAATATTTTTAAGTCATCGAAATTTATTGAGAACGATTACGACGAGGATAAGAACAACCTAATAGCATATTATAACGAGCATGGTTATCGCGATGCACGCATACTAAAAGACTCTGTGTTTACTGTGAGCAGCAATAGGGTAGGCATTAAGCTTTGGCTTGAAGAGGGAAGCAAATATTACATTCGCAGCATTAAGTGGGTTGGTAATACAAAACTGCCTTCGGAGGCACTCGATCAAGTGTTAGGTATGAGCGAAGGCGATGTTTATGACCAAAGCCTTTTGGAAAAGCGTTTGTTTATTGATGAGAACTCAGTTTCTACCGTTTACATGGACGATGGTTACTTGTTTTTTAACCTACAGCCAGTGGAGGTTAGGGTAGATAAGGATTCTGTTGATTTGGAGATGCGCATTTTTGAGGGAGAGCAGGCTACAATTAATAAGGTTACTATTGCGGGGAACACCAAAACAAACGAGCATGTTATTCGCCGCGAGATTTGGTCTAAGCCTGGTGCCCTCTTTAGCAAATCGGAAATTACTCGTACTATAAGGGAATTGGCACAATTGGGCCACTTCGATCCTGAGAAACTGGATGTTAAACCGCTACCAAATCCTGCTGATGGCACTGTAGATTTGCACTATGCAGTAGAAGAGAAGGCTAACGACCAGCTCGAAATATCGGGTGGTTGGGGTGCCGATATGTTTGTGGGTACCATTGGTATTCGATTCTCGAACTTCTCTGTGCGCAGACTGTTTGAGAGGAAAGCTTGGCGACCAGTTCCTTCTGGCGATAGCCAAACTCTTAGTTTACGTGCGCAAACCAATGGAAAGTACTATAAGGCATTTAGCTTTACGTTTGCCGAGCCTTGGTTGGGCGGTAAAAAGCCTACCAACTTCTCTTTCTCTGTTTACCATACTATAAGGAATAATAGTACAAGTATTTTTAGGTCAGGAGACCAGTCCATGAAGGTTACTGGAGCTTCGGTTGCTCTGGGAACTAGATTGCCTTGGCCCGATGACTACTTTACACTAAACACCGAGTTAAGTTTTCAGAACTACTTGCTCGATAATTATGTGGGTTACTTCTCGTTTTCCGATGGGCAGTCTAATAACTTTAGCTTAAGAACCACATTTGCACGTAACTCTGTTGACCAGCTAATATACCCACGTAGGGGATCTAATTTTAGCATTTCGCTACAGCTAACACCTCCTTACTCTCTCTTCAACGGAAAAGATTACACAGATCCTGCCATGAAAGATAGTGAGCGTTACAAATGGATTGAGTACCATAAGTGGACTGGCAAGGCTCAGTGGTATTTAGCGTTAGCTGGCGACTTAGTACTTAATGTTAATGCGCAGTTTGGTTACTTAGGCTACTATAGTCGTAAGGTGGGATACTCTCCATTCGAAGGTTTTATAGTGGGTGGCGATGGTATGTCTGGTTACACTCAGTATGGTAGCGAGAATATTGGGTTGCGCGGTTATACAAATGGTTCTTTAACCAAGAGTTTGATAAGTTCTAGTGATAACGTGTACGACAAGTTCACCATGGAGCTTCGTTACCCAATCTCACTAAAACCACAAGCGGCTATCTACTTGTTAGCTTTTCTTGAGGGAGGTAACTCTTGGTATGAGTTTAATGAGGTTAATCCTTTCAATATGCATCGTTCTGCTGGTTTTGGTGCTCGCATGTTTTTACCAATGCTTGGTATGCTAGGTGTTGACTGGGGGTATGGTTTTGATAAAATCCCCGGCAATCCAAGTGCCAATGGAAGCCAGTTCCACTTTGTAATTGGTATGCCATTCTAGGTGCACTGCAATCTGGCAAGATTATTGTTTCTTCTTGCTGGTGTTTTGAACCTAAGTAAGAACTTGAAAATAATTATTATGAAACACCCATTATAGTGCACAAGCACAAACACGGATGAAAATTGAGTCG
>JABNAD010000155.1_pt1 | contig 58143 bp, 61 predicted proteins | sample 7240381 | NCBI WGS metagenome assembly JABNAD01 (sample SAMN11332834, study PRJNA596920) | anaerobic digester metagenome | biome: digested sludge; isolation source: digested sewage sludge-derived enrichment culture grown on H2/CO2 | place: Germany: Goettingen
GCAACTACCCCGGAACCACCGTCGAGCTGCAGCGGGGCAACACCTGTTTCCAGCGCGAGATCATCGAACTCGTTGACCTGCCCGGGGTCTACTCGCTGGAAGGGAACTCGGACGAAGAAGGTCTGGTTCGCCGGTTCCTTGAGCAGCAGGACGTCGATGCGGTCATCGTGGTGACGAACGTCACCCGCCTGGAACGCAACCTCTACCTCCTCCTCCAGGTGGCGGAGTACGGCCTCCCGATGGTCGTCGTGCTGAACATGATCGACGAAGCCGCAAAACAGGGGCTTGAGGTCGATCCCGGCCCGATTCACGACCTTCTCGGCGTCGAGGTGATCCAGACGGCGGCGTCGCAGGGGAAGAACATCGACCGGATCATCCCGGCGGCTCTCGCCGCCTCGAGCCCGTCGGTGGTCGAGATCCCCTACGACCACCACATCGAGGCGGCCGTCCGGAGCCTCGGGAAGATGTTCGGTGCCGACCGAAAAGAGAGCGTCCGTGCGCTCCTCGGGTTCGGCGACAACCCGGAACTGCTCGAAGCGGCGCGGACGATCTCCGATGAGATCGAGTCCCGGCACCGGATGACGGTCGCCCAGATCATCGCGGCCAACCGGCACAACTTCGCCCACAAGATCGCCGACCTCACCCTGAAAGAGGAGGCCGAACTCCCCCAGACCGATCCGGACAGCATCCTGACGCGGCTCATCCCCGGGATGCCGATCCTTCTTTCCATCCTCATCGGGATGCTCCTCTTTGTCTTTATAGCGGGATCGTTCCTCGAAGGAATAATCGTGGAGTTCTTCGAGATCTACGCGATGCAGCCGTTCATCGAGCTCGGGCTGCCGCCGCTCGCCGAAGAACTGGGGGTATCCATCCTGCTCGCGCTCCAGGCGGGTCTCGGGATAGCGTTCCCGTACGTCTTCCTCTTCTACATCATCATCTCCGTCCTCGAGGACTCCGGGTACATGACCCGGGCGGCATTCCTCGCCGACAACGCGATGCACCGGGTCGGGATGCACGGCGGGGCGGTCATCCCCCTCACCCTGGCGTTCGGGTGCAACGTCCCGGCCATCATGAGCATCCGGCTCCTCCGCTCCCGGCGCGAGCGGATCATCGCCTCGTTCCTGGTCACGATGGTTCCCTGCTCCGCCCGGACGGTCATCATCGCCGGGATCGTGGCCAGTTTCGTCGGCATCGCGGCGGCGTTCAGTGTATACGCCATCATCGTCGTGCTGATCCTCGCGACCGGGCTCGTCCTCTCCCGCGTGACGCCCGGCGAGCGGTTCGGGATGATCATGGAGATGGTTCCGCTCCGCTGGCCGGACCCGAAACTGGTGATGAAGAAGTCCTGGTCGCGTCTCTCGGAGTTCCTCTTCATCGCGATGCCCCTGCTCCTCGTGGGAAGCGTCGTCCTCGGGCTCCTGGAATTCTTCGGCGTCATGACAATCTTTGAGGGGCTCATCGAGCCGTACACCATGGCCCTCCTCGGCCTTCCCGGCTACTCGGCAACGGCGCTCATCTTCGGGATCCTCCGAAAAGAGATGGCGTTCGAGACCCTTGCCATCCTCGCGGGCACCGCCGACCTCGGGGCGGTGCTCTCGTCGCTGCAGCTCTACATATTCGCGGTCGTGACCGTCCTCTTCGTCCCCTGCCTCGCGACGATAACCGTTCTCCTGCGCGAGGTCGGCTCCAGGATCACGCTCGGGATCACGGTCTACACGGTCGCCCTCGGGCTCCTGATCGGAGGTCTTATCCACTATCTCCTGGCATAACTGGTATTACAAGATGTACACCTACGAAACCGGCATTCCGATGATCGACAGGGAGTACGGGGGCCTGCGGGCCGCATCAAATGTTCTCCTTCTGGCGCCTCCTCTCTCCTACGCGGAGCTCCTGGCATATCGGATAGCCTCTCCCCGGTCGGGGGAATGGGCTGTCGGCATCTCGACCGACGAGCGTGCTTCCGACGCCGTCGATGCGTTCCGCAGGTTTGGGGCCGGCAGGGGGCGGGTCGGGATCATCGACGCGGTCACGAAGAGTTCGGTGCCCACCCTGCGGGACACGGCGAGGGCTAAGTTTGTCACGAGCCCTCTCGACCTGACCAGCATGGGGATCAAGTTCTCCCGGATGGTGGAGGATATGTGGAAGGAAGGAGTGGTGGCCGATCCTCCGGGCCCGATGCCTCCGCCGATCCGGCTCTGCCTCCACTCGGTCTCGACGCTTCTTATGTACGCACAGCTGGAGGTGACGTACCGGTTTCTCCACGTGATCACCAACAGGGTGAAGAAACTGGAGGGGATCGGGATCTACATCCTCAACAGCGAGTCGTTCGACGAGCGAACCGTCGCCACGATCAAACAGTTGATGAGCACGGTCATCGAGGTGCGGGCTGAAGACGGGGGAGGGACGGTGCCGCGGGAGTTCCGCATCCTCGGCGTCCATGGCAGGACGACCCCCTGGATCCGTTACTTCTACGATGATGGAACGCTGACATTTGATGAATGATGACGGAACCCGTGCAGTTGTATCCCGGCTGCGTTCTGCCCCCCGTCCCGGGAGTGAGGTACCGATGCTGACGTTCGTGGGTCTCGGGCTCTACGACCTCGAGGATATATCGGTCAAAGGCCTTCTCTACGTTAGAGACGCCGATGCTGTCTTTTTAGAGGCGTATACCTCGCGGTTGATGGGAACGGACGTCGCTGCGATGGAAGCGTTCTTTGGGAAGAAGATCCGGGTCCTCGGCCGGGAGGACGTCGAGCAGCACCCCCGCGAGATCCTTGATTGTGCCGCTGCCGGCCGGGTGGCGTTCCTGACCGGAGGAGACCCCATGGTCTCGACGACGCATGCCGACCTCCGGTTGCGGGCTGCCGCCGCCGGGATCGAGACCTCCATCATCCACGCCTCCTCCATATCGAGCGCGGTCTCGGGCCTCTCGGGCCTGCAGAACTACCGGTTCGGAAAGTCCTGTTCGGTGCCGTTCCCCGCGAAGGGCTGGTTCCCGACGGCTCCAATCGAGACGGTCGCGGCGAATCTCGCGCTCAACCTTCATACGCTCGTCTACCTCGATATCCAGAACGATCGCTACATGCGCGTCCCGGAGGCGATCGCCGTTCTCGAGGAGATGGCGGAGAAGCGCGGCATCGAACCGCCCGCGCTCTATGTGGGGATCGCCCGGGCGGGGTCGGAGCGGCCGGTGGTTGCCGCCGGAACCGGCGCGAAGCTCAAGGAGACGGACTTCGGCCCTCCGCTCCATATCCTCGCCGTGCCGGCGGAGCTCCATCCGATGGAGCGCGAGTACCTGGAGACGTTCGCCGGCCTATGATCCTCGATGACTACGGCGCTCTCTATGGAGAGGCCCTTTCCCTGGCCGGGATCGCCGTCCCGGAGGAGACCCTCCTCTACCGGGCGGCCGGGGAGGTGCTCGAGATGGCTATCGCCTACCACAGCGACGGGTTTGCCTTTCTCCACTCGGGCGACCGGGTGAACGCCCTCGCCGCGTTTGCCTACGGGCTCGGCTGGCTCGACGCAGGTTCATACCTCGGGCTGCTCGAGCCTTCCAGTACCCACCCCCCACAGACGGTGGACGCGTGCATACCGGAATCGCAGGATTACCACCTCGAGGAGAAGACGCACCGCTACCGGCGGATGCTTGATGCGGCCCTCGCGGCGGTTGAAGCGGCGGCGGACGAGGCGAGCCCGCTTCATGCAGGAGCCGGGGAGTTCTATTCGGCGGCACGCACCTGGTATGCGGAAGGTGCGGAATACCTCGATGCGGGGGACCGTGTCGCCGCCCTCGCCCGGTTCAGTTACGGCTATGCCTGGCTCGATGCCGGCATCCGCGCGGGGCTGTTTCGGATAACCGGGGACCGGGGCCTCTTCACCGTCTAGGATCCGGGTTTCCCGCGGATCCCCGGTTCTATCGATTTTTCGATAAAACCATCGTTAAATAGTAGCCGCACGATATTTTATTAATAAAAATTCGGGTGTTTCGCCCCCGTGTTGCCCGGCCGTCCGCAAACGGCTGCAGCAACAGGGGTGAGGTGGACTGTCTGCGTGCCGTCCCCGTGCCCGGGAGCGTAGAGGATGAAGAGGTCTCAGTGGAAGTGGCTGCTCGTCTCGCTCAGTTTTAGCGCTCTTGTCATGGCGGGCGTTCTGTACTTCACCGTCGACGAGTCGACGATCGGACACCTCAGCCGGATAAACCCGGTCTACCTGATCCTTGCCGTCCTCCTTCACATCGTCTCGCTCGTCTTCTGGGCGCTCCGCATCAAGTTGATGTCGGCGTCGCTCGGCTACCGGGTACACCTCACGCACTGCCTGAACCTGGTGCTGGCGAACATGCTCGTTGCGGCGGTGACCCCCTCCCAGGCGGGCGGGGAACCGGTCAGGGTTCACGAACTCTACAGGGCGGGCGTTCCGGTCGGAGACGCCACCGCCGTCGTCATCATGGAGCGGATCCTGGATGGGATCGTTCTCGGGGCACTCGGGGCCTTCGCCATGCTCTTCCTCGGCAGTTACTGGAGCAGCCTCGCCTCGGGGTTCAGCGGGTTGAGCGCCATGATGTACGCCGCCTGGATCTTCGTCACCTTCTTCGTGCTGGTCTTCGTCTACTCCGTCAAGAACCCGGACTACCTCAAGAGAGCGCTCAAAGGGATCTCGCGGTGGGTCGACCGCCGCTGGCACTTAAAGCGGCTCGAGAACCTGCTGGAGACGATCGACCGCGAGGTGGACAACTTCAACCGGGGGCTCGTCAAGTTCGTGAACCACGGCAAGAGCGGCCTCGTGTGGGGGATGCTCTTCACCCTGCTCTTCTGGATCTCGGAGTTCGTCATCGCGTCGCTGCTTCTCATAGGTCTCGGGCAGCCCGCGTATCTCATCGAGTCGTTCGTCGTCCAGCTCGTCATCGCCATCATCATGATGATCCCGCTCACCCCCGGCGGCTCGGGCGTTGCGGAGATCGGCGCCACGTCGCTCTACAGCCTCTTCGTCCCGTCGGCGATCGTGGGCGTCTTCGTCCTCCTCTGGCGGTTGATCTTCTACTACCTGAACATCCTCCTCGGTCTCCTTTCGAGTCTCGTCATTGTCCGGCGCGAGTTTCTCGCCCGCGCCAAAAAACAGCGGTGATTGATCCCAAGGTTTAAACACCAGAAGGCTGATGTCAGGTGATCACATGACGGCTCAAAGTTGCAGGGTGCAGGGTGTGTTCATGTCGGTGAGCGAGATGGGAGCAGCGCCGACCGTTGTCCTGGATGCCGGGAGCGACAGCACGATACCCATCTACGTCGGACTCTGGGAAGCAATCTCGATCAGCAACGCGCTCAACAGCGAGATGCTCCCCCGCCCCATCACCCACGATCTCATCGTCGAGATGTTTCGGAACTTTGAGATCGCTCTCGATTCCCTGCACATCGATTCCCTGGAGGAGGGGGTCTTCTACGCGAAACTCCATCTCCGGCAGGGATCGCGAACGGAGATCATGGACTGCCGGCCGAGCGACGGGATAGCCATCGCTCTGCGCTACCGGGCGCCGATCATGATCGAGGATACGGTCGTGGAGACGGCGGCGGTAAAGAAGGATGATCTCCCGAGGATGGTCGACCTGAAGGAGTACCTCTGATTACTTCCGGCGAGATGCGAGTTCGTCGAGCACGTCACCGACATCGGTGCCGGATGCCCTGAGCGCCACCAGCAGGTGGAAGAGGAGATCGGCCGCTTCGGAGACCGTCCTTTCCGGAACCTGGTTCTTGGCGGCAAGGATGAACTCGACCGCCTCTTCGCCGACCTTTTCGAGGGACTTGTCGACTCCTTTCCGGTGAGTCAGGACGGAACTGACATAACTCTCGGCGGACGGGTGCTCTGCCCGGTCCTGGATGACCTGCCAGACTTCTTCGAGGATGGTCCAATCACGCATGGGCATCAACTCCTGTCAGCACCTCGCCGAGTTCGGTATCGAAGTACCGGGCAAGGAGGAGCCGTGCCTTCTCGATGGTGCATCCGCCTTTCCCTATGGCGATGCCGAGGTCGCTTGAGCTGATGTATACTGCGAGTTTCTCGTCGTCTCCTTTCGCGACGCCGACGACGTCGGCAGGCTTGAAGACGTTCTTCGCGAATTGCTCGATCTGGGGGGAATATTCGACCATCTCGATGCGTTTTCCGAGAACCCTCTGCATCTTGCGGATATTGCTCCCCTTCCGGCCGATGGCGAGACCCATGTCTCCTTCTTTTATGAGGTATACTATGCGGTCGAAGCGCTCGTCGATGATGCAGTCCAGCGCGGTCGCCCGGGTAAGAATTCTCAACTCTTCGATATATCTTCGTTCTTTAAAGCATATTGTTCGTATCATTGAAGCAGTCCCCGATGGGAATGATGCGGTATGATATAGTCGCTCACGGGATATATATCTGAGTACCCCGGGCGTCGGGGAGGGGAGTCCTAGCACTTCTGCAGGATGATCTTGATCGTCGCTCCTTCCTCCGGTTTTCCGGGAACCCGATCGGCCGCCCAGACGCGTCCGCCGTACCGGTTCACAAGGGTCTTGACGATATGAAGCCCGAGACCCCTGCCCCCGGAGGGGGTTTTGCTGCCCTCCCGGCTGAAGCGGTCGAAGATGTTCGGCTTTAAGTGATCCGGTATGCCGATGCCGGTGTCGGCGACGGAGAGCACCACGGTGTCGCCGGTCTCCATGACGGATATCTCGATCCTGACCTTCATGCCGCCGAACTTGATGCTGTTGCTGATCAGGTTGGAGATGGTGTGCTCAAGAAGGGGATTTGCCCAGACCATGCAGGTTCCGCCTTCATACCTGATATCGATGCCCGCGTACCGCTGCATCTGGTCGCGGACGGCGGCGGAGAGGTCGACCGGTTCCAGGCGGATGCTGTGCTTGTTGAGCGTGGTCAGCAGTTCGACGTTCTTGATGACGTTGATCCCCTGCTCGATCGTGATCTTGACCCTCTGGGCGAGTTCCGCCTCTTCGTCGGAGAGCCGGTCGCGGAGCATCTCGATGATCGTTGCCGCAACCATGCTGGTGTTGTAGATGTCGGTGCCGAGCAGGTCGAGGTAGAGGCTGGAGAGCCGGCTGGCCTGTTCGCAGGCGATCTCCCGGGTGATCTCCCGGCCTACCCCGGTCGCGGCCACGATCCTCCCGGAAGCGTTATGCAGGGGGTGGATGGCGATCTGGAACGACCGCTCCTCACCGCGCCACGCGAATGTCCGGGTTTCCGATACGGCCTCCGCCGTCTCGATGACCCGGAACGCCGCTCCGGTCAGAAAGTCAGCCTCCTCCGGCGGAAACAGCACATGGGGTGTTCTGCCCACGACCCCTTCCGGGTTTACGCCCTGGTTCCAGCCGCCGGTCCAGAAGAACTGGGTGAAGATGCCGTCCCTGTTGAGCGTGAAGATCATGTCGGGCAGGGTGCTTGCCAGGATCTGCACCTGCTCCTCCGGCACTCCGCGGGACTCTTCGGCCACCATCTCCGATGGAGCGTCGCGGATGGTCTCGACCGCACCGATCTGTCGGCCGCCGGTATCGTAGAGGGGGGCGGCCATGCAGACGACCGCTCTCCCGGATCTCGTGGGGATGCGCGACTCGGCGAGCAACTCTTCGCCTTCGTGGTGCAGCAGGTGGTAATGGCCGCTCCCGGCTTCACTGTGAGTCAGGATACAGTTTGCCAGTGTGGGGCACGCCTCCCCGAACAGCGCTTTTCCATGGACGTACTCACCTTTTCCAACGATCTCTTCCGCCGGAACGCCGGTGTACCGCTCCATGCTGTTGTTCCAGATGATCACCCGCCCCTCGCAGTCGAGGACGAGCGCCGGCTGCTGGAGGTGGTTGAAGATACTCATGGGTATCTGGCTGCGATTCATGGACTCCCTGACTCTTTGCTGCTCTGTCTTCAAACGCATCACCCGGGAACTGTTCTCGTCCCGCAATGCCGCGAGAAGGGCCTCTCGCCTGGATCTCCGGGCGAGTCCTCCGTGCCGGCCGATACGGTGCCCCATGCATATTATCGTTTGGGGCGAACGCACAGGAGAAATGTCTGGAGCAGCCGGTTAAAAGAGTGTTCATTTATCTTCTGCAAAATATACTTTCGAATGGATTTATTATATATATCTTCCCAGTTCGTTCCCATTTAGACCGGGCTGATTTCCCACAACTACTCCCTATTGCGTGAGTGACTCCACAAATGCCCGTATTGATCCGTCTTTTGCGATCCGGTGCCGGGACGCGACTCCGGCGGATCGCGTCTATAACGTAGATTAATATTTGAGTATTTGCAGATCATAGTTGATGTTCGGACGTTACAGAGGCACTTTTCGCCGTGAATACAACGATATTCTGGTGGAAGCCGAGAGCGCCGGAGGTCTCCTGACCTACCGGCGCAGGTGCGAAGGGAAGACGTTCGAGCGGATCCTGGTCTCGAATACGGGGGAGGTGGTCATCAACCCGGTCGAGCCGGTCAACCTCCCCAAGGAGATCACGAATTTCCTGCAGGTGGAGTTCTCCCCGATGATGATCGAGCCCGGCGCTTCCCGGACGGTCTACCTGAAGTTCCCCGTCGAGATCGGCGTCTTCGTGGAGTCTGCGCGGGATATCGAGGTGCTGGATGTTTTTGCTCTCGGCACCCAGAAATATGCGCTCTACGGCTCGCCGACGAATGGGGTCATCGCCCGGTACTACGAGAGCGTGGTCTACCCGGAGATCCCTTCCGTCGATCCCTTCCGCGAGGGGGTGATGGAACTCTCCATCCACAATACCTGCCGCGAGTGGGTGGAGGTGTCCCGGGTTGTCTTTGAGAGTACCGATATGAAGATCTACTACGGTGACTTCGTGGCGGCCACCGCCACGATGAAACTTCTCACCAAGACTATGGCGGAGACGGACTTCATCGACGCCCCGCTCCGGCCCGGGATGGTGAAGTCCGTCGAGCTCTACACGGCCCGCAAGATCCCGGCTATCGACCGCGGATACCTGATGGAGTGGGGTCTCTGATGGCGTTCAACGTGACAGAGATCTTCGAGATCCCGATCGGCGTCGGGGATATCACCGTCGAGCGCCTCCTGTACTTCGCCGTTATCCTCACGGTCGGCGTTATAATCGCGAAGGTTGTCGCGACGAACGTCCGGCGGGCTCTCTCGGAACGGTTGCCCGTGAACGAGCGCGAACTGCTCGCGAAACTGGTCTACTACGTCATCATCGTCTGGGCGTTCGTCGTCGCTCTCCCGCAGCTCGAATTCGACCTCTCCGGTCTCCTGGTGGCCGGGGGCATCGCCGGGCTGGTCATCGGTTTTGCGAGCCAGAGCGTTGTTTCCAACCTGATCTCCGGGCTCTTTTTGATGTTCGAGCGCCCCATCAAGCTCGGGGACAACATCAACGTCGCCGATGTCAGCGGCAGCGTCGAGGATGTCCGTATCCTTTCGACGGTCATCAAGACCTACGACGGGATCTATATCCGGATCCCGAACGAGAAGGTCTTCACCTCGAATATCACGAACTACGTCCATAACGCAGCCCGGCGGTTCACGTACGAGATCCGCATCCGATACGAGGACGACGCCAATGCAGCGATCCGGATCGCACGAGAGGTCATCGAGACCCACCCCTTCGCGCTCAAGAGCCCGGCGCCGTCGGTCTTCGTCGATAATCTGGGGGACAACAGCGTCAACCTGACCGCCTACATCTGGGCGCCGGCCCGGAACTGGTGGGACGTCCGCACAGATCTCCTCTGGAAGATCAAGGTTGCGCTCGAAGAGAACGGCATCGAGATCCCCTTCCCGCAGCGCACCGTCTGGTTCGCGGACGGGTTCGAGGGGAAGAACCGGGGTGGAGAGATGAACGGAGAGAACGAGTAACCTTTTTTATCCCACCCGGTGCGTCTTCCCGACGCCACCGGGCACGAACGACCCCGGGTAGCGCCCCGCAATTTCCCCGATCCGGTCGGTGCAGTGCGACGCCGAGAGGTAGGCCACCCCTGCGAGCGCGTCGATGTCCTCGCCCGAGACGGTGTGGAGCCCGCCGATGACGCCCCATACCGGCCCGATCTGCGAGACCCACTCGATGATCCGGCCGATGTGGGGGTGTGCGCACCCGGTGACGATCAGGTGACCGTCCGGCGTCGATAATACGAGCGACTGCTCCCGGATACCCGTCCCGAGCGGCCCGGTCACGGCGATGCCGTCCGCGACCTCCGTCCACTCCGCCACGATCCGCGGCTCGGTGTACTTCCGAATCAGCGACAGCGTCTTTTCGGAGAAGGCATCGTGTACAAAGACCTCCATCGACGGGTTCGCGGCAAGAACCGCTTCGATGCCGCCGATATGGTCCCAGTGGTCGTGGGAGAGGACGAGACGCCGGATGCCCGCAGGGTCGATGCCGAGCGCCTTCATATTGGATAAGAGCACGTCTCCTTTCGCTCCGGTGTCAAAGAGCAGTCCCGCCTCATGGATCAGGCAGGAGAACCCCCAGTCCTCCGTAAGCCCCTCCCGGCAGGGGATGTTGTTGTAGACCTCGGTTATCGTGAACATAGATGATCTCGGTCTCTCCTCGCAAATGATTATGCTTCCCGATGAGGCAGGCCGTGAGATGGGGGAACGACCCGGAGATCGGAGTTCCCCGGGGCTCGCAGACGAAAAGAGGTGGTAGAGGTTATCAGGAGATGATGTAGGAGATGGAGACGGTGGCGGTCACGTCGATCTCGCCGGCCTCCATCGGGGTTGCGACGGCTGAGCCTGCTGCCATATCCATGCCCGAATAGCGGCTTTCGTAGGCCATGGGTATGTAACTGTTCCCTACGTTGACCTCCTTGACGTCGACGATGGTCTTGCCGATGGCCGCGGCGACGGCATCGGCGTCACCCCGTGCCTGCGCAACCGCGGCGGTCAGGGCCTGCGACCGGAACTGCTGCTGCTTTGCATCGCTCAAGGTGAACGAGAACCGGTTGACCTTGTTTGCACCGTTCTCCACCGCGAGGTCGACGATCTCGCCGGCGCGGTCGACGTCGTTCAACGTGACCTCGAGGCTGTTGACGACCCGGTAGTACTTGACCTTCGACGTTGTCAGGCCCCTGCTGTCGCTCTCGGTTATCGGGATGATGTTGTAGCCGGTGGTTCTGATGTCTTTCTCCGGAATTCCGGCCCTCTTCAGTGCGTTGACGACGGCGTCCATCCGCTCTGCGTTCTGCTGCTGTGCTGTCTTGACGTCGGTGTTCTCGGTCTCGACCGCGAAGACGACGACGGCCTGATCAGGCGTGGTGGTCACTTTGCCCGTGCCGGAGACATGGACCAGTTTGTCCCTGGATTCCTCCGGCAACTGTGCGGTGACGTTGCCGATCACCGCGGCACAGAGAACCATCAGGGCGATCCCCAGAAGTGCTGCTTTTCCTCGCATAGATATCAATCATCTCTTGATTCGGTCAAAATAAATATCTTGCTTTAGCTACGAGATTTTTCGTAGTTTAAATCGGACGGATCGGGAAACCCGACATTTCTCTCTGGAATTCCTGTGCGGTTCACCCGTCACCGGCATCGGTTCGCCATCCGGCCGCCGCCACCAGGCGGGCGATCAGAACGGCGATGTAGAGCGTCCCGCTCACGGTCTCGAGCACGGCGAGCGATCTGGCCTGGTCGGTGATCGGCGTGATGTCGCCGTAACCAAGCGTCGCAAGGGTGACGAAACTGTAGTAGATGAACGCAGGAAAGGTGAGAACCTCTCCCGGCCCGGCCGAGAACGATCCCGGGGTGATGCCCTCGACGAGATCGTAGGCCGTCGCCCAGGTGAGACCCATGAGGAGGTAGACGGAGACCGCGCCGTAGATGGTGTCGGTGGTGATCCGCTGTGTCCCGAGCACCCTCGAGAGGCCGACAAGCGCGGTGAAGGCGTAGAAGAGGAGCGTGAAGACGCTCTCGGCGCTGCCGAGTGCCGGGTTCCCGGTGATGACCTGGAGCCAGCCGAGGCCGAAGGCGGGGACAGCGAGGAGGACGGCAATCACGACCTGCCGTCGCCGATTGCTCACGGCGTAGACACCGGTGATCAGGACGAAGGACGAGAGCACCTTCAGGGCGACCGGGCCGCTCGGCCCTGCGCTCACGTAGGGGTAGACGGCGAGCAGGAGGACGAGCGACGCGAGGAGGTAGTGGAACTGCATCTTTCTCGCGCGTGCGAGGTACCGGGAAAGAAGGTTCTTCACGGCTTCTCCGCTCCTGCATCGCCCGTCAATGCCTCGATCGCCTCGAGGAGTTCGGCGGCGGATTGGTAGCGGTCGCCGGGATCTTTGGCGAGGCACCGGAGGATGATCGGGTCGAGTCGTGCAAGTTTCGGGTCGATCTCCGAGGGAGGGACGGGCTGCTCGCGGATGATTGCTTCGGCCAGCCCGGCGAGGCTCTCGCGGGCGTTGGGCGGCTTCCCCGTCACCAGTTCGTAGAAGACGGCGCCGAGCTGGTAGATGTCCGTCCGTGCGTCGGCCCTGCCGAACCGTTCCGGGGCGATCTGCTCCGGGGCCGCGTAGGCGAGGGTGAACCCTGCGATGGCGGTGTCCCGGCTCGCCGCCAGTGTCGTGCTCATCCCCCAGTCGGTGATCTTCGGCGTCAGGTCGCCGGAAAGAAGGATGTTGCTTGGCTTGATGTCCCGATGAATCACACCCTTTTCGTGGGCGTAGGCGATCCCTGCGGTGATGCCTGCAGCGATGCGGACGGCGGTCTCCGGCGGGAGGGGTTTTTCCAGGCCCTCCAGCGTCCGTGGGAGGTATTCCATCTCGACGAATGGGACCGGGAGGATGTTGACCGAGTAGACCGCTACGATGTTTTCGTGGACGAGGTCTTCCCAGAACCGCATCTCCTTCATGAAGGTCCTCCCCGTCGCCTCGTCGTAGGCGGCCGGGATCTTCACCGCTACGGTTCGACGGTCATCGCGCCGGACCGCCGAGAAGACCTGCCCGAGCCCTCCTCTCCCGACAAAGGCGACCCGGTCGTAGCGCTCCGCAAGTTCGGGTGGGAACCCTGCCGGGCGGGAGAGCACTGTCCGGTATGCATCGGCAAGGATGGTCGCGGCGGCCCCTGTCTCCTCTCCGGCCGGCCGCTTCAGGTACCAGGCGCCAACGACCCCTCCACCGAGCAGTACGAGAGCCAGAGCGACCCCGAGCCAGGGGGACGGGCTATTGTCGGCCGGATTATCCTGTTCGGGGGCAGCCCCCCCGGTCGGGGTTGCCGTCGCCACTGTCGGGGTTCCGCCGGGGGTGACGGTCGGGTCAGCCGGGGGCTGAGGTGTGGGCGTCTCTTCTGGTGCACCTCCGCCCTTGTTCGGGCCGGAACCGGCGTTCTTATCGTTGTTAGGGCTATTTCCGGCGGATTCGATGCCCTGGGGGGAGGCGCTTGAGTGTTCGGGCGGCCCTCCGGCGCCCGAGACGGCAGGAGCGAAGGCTGCGAGAAGCAGCGCGGCGACGAAGAGCAGGACGGCCGCTCGCCCGGCCCGGTCAGGCGGCATCCGGCACCGGCACCCCCCCGGGAATGACGAAGACGAGGGTTGCCCCCGGCGCGCCTTTCGCGAGTTCAATGAGGTCCCCGTCGTGAAGTTCCCGCTGCTTGCCCGGTTCAAGCGGCGTGCCGTTCACGAAGGTGCCGCCCGTGCTGCCGCAGTCCTCGATCAGCCAGGTGCCGTCCACCCGGCGGCGGGTGAGCCGGGCGTGCGGCTTCGAGACGCGGGTGACCGCCGCGTATGCCTCGCCGAGGACGATCGCCTCTCCGGCCCGTTCGGGCGTTCCCGGGTCAGCCCGGCCTACGGGGATGCTCTCCCCGGCGAGCGCAAAGACCCTGCCGTCCTCCGCGCCCCCGAGGAGGATGACGGCCGGGGGCTGCCCGGAGAACTCTCCCGAGAACGTCTCCCGGACACCGGCGAGTCTTTTCGCGAGCACGGAGTCCGTGAGGGTCAGTCTCAGGTTCGCAAACAGTCCGAGGCTCCTTGTGATCGCTTCGAGCCCCCCGGGCACGATCGAGTATTTCCAGACCGGATGAACCCCCTTTGCGGTCGGGCGCGAGAGGCCGGCCTCTTTGCGGACGACCCCGATACTCATCAGTTTGTCGAGATGCTTCTTTGTGTTCTCGTAACTCGTCTCGATCGCGGCCGAGATCTGCCGGACGTCCTTCGGGCTTCGTTCGATGGCTTTCAGAATCTTCAAACGCGTGCTGCTGCTCAGCACGTCCAGGTATTCGGAGAGCTCCTGCAGGTCGTCGTTGTCTACATCGAGGATAAGCGTTCTTGAGTCGTCGTCGGTCATAGGCTCTCGTGCGGGACTCCGTTGCTGTATGTTTTAACGAGGTCTCTGATGAAGGTTGTGCACCACGACGGGCGGCGAACCGTGCCGGCACGCTCCGGTTGACGCCGCCCGGTGCACGGTCGTACCCCGGATCATATTTTATACGAAGGGTGCGATCGGGGGCGGCATGCTTGGAGATATCGGGACTCTGCAGCGGCAGGCCGTGATGGTGGAGATCGAGGAGATCATCCAGTCGACGCCCGATTACGCCGATGTCAGGGAGGCGCTCCGTTCGTTGAACTTCATACCGGAGCAGGACGATGCCGACGTTGCGATATGGGTGCAGCCCGAACTCGGGATCTTCGTCCTCCTGCAGATGAACCTCGGGGGCGGGTATGCGGGCTACCGGGTGGTCGCCTCCGACGACCTGGAAGGCCGCGATGAGAGTCCTGTCGGTTTCAACGCCCGGTAGGGGGTCTCTCCCTTCGAGACCCGCCGGCAGGCTCACTCTTCGATCGCCTCCACCGGGTCAGATTTATCCGGGCGTATGCAGTATGGTTGGCGCATGCCGGAACAGGTTCCTATCGACCGGGATGCACAGGAGGCCATGAAGGCCAGGATCAGGGAGATGTTCGCCGCGAACCCCACCTACGACGAGGTCCGGGAGATCCTCGGATCGCTCGGGTTCCAGGCAAAGGAGGACAGGCCCGCCCTTGCTCTCTGGGAGAGCGGCGAGCACGAACTCTTCGTGCTGGTTCATATCGACCCGAAGACCGGGACGTTGCGCGACCACGCGGTGAGCACTTTCGAGGAGACGGAGGGGTTCGAGTAGTCCCGGTTCACATCCGGTTCGTAAATAGCCCGATATACCCTGCGATGAGCGCGATGATGAAGACGAGCAGGTAGACCGGGAGCGTAAGCACCTTCTCGAAGACGAAGAAGAATTCAAGATCGGTGATCCCGGCGAAGAACAGAAAGAACCTGGCGATGAAGATGACCAGGAGCACGGCACCGAATGCGCCGAAGATCGGGCCGGGGAGGTTCAGGGGGAGTGGAAGCGCCCCGAAGAGGTCGCCGACGAGGAAGATGACCGATATCAGGATGAGCAGCCCGAGGTTGGCGTTGAGGAACTCGACGACCTGGAGGAAGATCGGTATCCGGACGTAGGCGCCAGCGAGGATGTTCAAGATGCCGAGCACGATCAGGAAGACGACGATCCCGACAACTCTCGAGACGAGGACTTCGGCAATCGACTCCTTTTTGCGCTCGCCCATGCGATCCTTCCTCGTGATTGAAAGACCTTCCGAACATATGGAGTTACCGCCCGGGGCTTCTTCGGCCGCCCGGAGATCACAACCTTCAAGTAGGCCCCGGTGATGAATGAATCAGGAATTGCAGTTCCTCTGCCTTCCGGTTCCGGGTGAACGTCATGGAGAACCACTCAAGGGTGACGAACGTCGAGGTCGCGGCGATCCTCTACGAGGTCGCCGATCTCCTGGAGATCAAGGGCGTCCGGTTCAAGCCGCAGGCATACCGGCGGGCGGCGCTGGCGATCGAGACGCTGCCGGAGAGTATCGGCGATCTCGAGCGGAGAGGCGATCTCGACGAGATTCCCGGGGTGGGGAGAGCCATCGCCGCGAAGATCCGCGAGATCCTCGAGACCGGCAGCCTTGGATACCTCTCCTCTCTCCGGGCAGAACTCCCGGAAGGCGTGCAGCACCTTACCCGGCTCGAGGGGATCGGGCCGAAGAAGGCGATCGCCCTCTCCCGGGAACTCGGCGTCAGGACGGTCGACGACCTGGAGGCGAAGGCGTTGGCCGGTCGGATCCGCGATCTGCCCGGTTTCGGGGAGAAGACCGAAGCGAATATCCTCGCGAGCATCCAGTTGAGTCGGACGGCAGAGGAGCGCCGTCTTCTCGGAAAGATCCTTCCCGTCGCCAGGGATATCGAGCGGCGGCTTGCCTCGCTCCCGTCTGTCCGTCAGGTGAGCCTCGCCGGGTCGATCCGCCGGAGGAAAGAGACGATCGGGGACGTCGACATCCTCGCCACCTCAGCGCGTCCCGAGGAGGTGATGGAGGTCTTCGCCACCCTCCCCGGGGTCGAGCGCGTCCTCGTCCGGGGGACGACGAAGACCTCGGTGGTGCTCTCGACCGGCATCCAGGTCGATCTGCGGGTGGTGGAGGACGAACATTTCGGAGCCGCCCTCCAGTACTTCACGGGCTCGAAAGAGCACAACATCGTCATGCGCAAACTCGCGATCGCGAGGAACTGGCGGTTGAACGAGTACGGGCTCGTCGACCTTGCGACCGGCGGGGCGGTCGCGGGAGAGGACGAGGCCGGGATCTACCGCGCCCTCGGTCTCGCCTGGATCGAGCCGGAACTCCGGGAGAACCGGGGCGAGTTTGAGGCTGCCCGAACCGGAACCCTCCCCGATCTCGTCGGTTACGACGCGATCAGGGGCGACCTCCATGTCCACACCACCTGGAGCGAGGGCGCTCATTCCATCGAGGAGATGGCACAGGCAGCCCGGACGCTCGGCTACGAGTACATTGCCATCTGCGACCATGCAGAGAGCCTCCGTATCGCCCGCGGCCTCTCCCCCGGGCGTCTTGCCGACCAGATGCGGGAGATCGAGCGGATCAACCGGGAGAGCGATGACGAATTCACCCTTCTTACCGGCACCGAGTGCAACATCGGCATGGACGGCACGATCGACCTCCCGAACAGCGTCCTCGCCGACCTCGACGTGGTGGTGGCAAGCGTTCACTCGGGGTTCAAGCAGTCCGAGAGCGAGATGACCGAACGGGTGCTCGCGGCGATGCAGAACGATCACGTCGATATCATCGGCCACCCGACAGGAAGGATACTCCTCTCCCGTGAACCCTACCGGATCGATCTCGCCGCAATCTTCGAAGCCGCGGCAGCGCTCGGGGTGCTTATGGAGATCAACGCGTTCCCGGCCCGGCTGGACCTCTCCGACATCAATGCCCGTTCGGCCCGCGGGGCAGGCGTCCGGTTCTCGGTCGCCTCGGATGCCCATCGCCGTGAGAACCTCCGGTATATGGAACTCGGCGTCGCGACCGCCCGGCGGGGGTGGCTAACGGCCGGCGATATCGCCAACACCCGGCCGCTTTCAGAACTAAGAAAAATCCTGCGCTCTTAGGGAGTTACCCGGCTGCCTGCTCCTGCTTGGCGCTGACGATATCCACGAGTTCGATCTCGAATGTCAGGGGCTGGCCGGCAAGGGGATGGTTTGCGTCCAGCGTCACGGTCGACTCCGAGACGTCGCTCACAACGACGACGGCCGCCTGGCCGTCCGGCTGCTGAACCTGGAGTTGCTGGCCGGGTTCGGGGTTGATCTCCTCGGGGAACTGTCCCCTGTCCACCGTGATGGTCATCTCCTCGCGGTGTGGGCCGTATGCCTCTTCGGGCGGGACCCTCATCGTCTTCGTCTCTCCCGGCTCCATGCCGACCACGGCCCGCTCGAACCCGGGGATGATCTGGCCGCTGCCGATGGTGAACTCGATAGGCGTTCGTTCTTCTGACGTGTCAAAGACCGTTCCGTCTTCAAGTTTTCCGGTGTAGTGCACCTTTACGGTGTCGCCTTCTTTTGCCTGCGCCATACTACATCACCACCCGGGGCGTTGTTGCCGATCCCTATTTATGCATGCCGGTTGGTCGCGGTTAGCCGGATCTCGGGGAATTTACCGGCCATTTTATCCCGGCCGGGATTCCCTGAACTATCCCGGCTCGCGAAGGCCGGCGGATCTTCATCTACCGCCCTTTCGGATGGCGTGCAGAACCCCTATCACGCCCTTCACATCGTAGCCGGGCGTCCGCTCTATCTCAAAATCGTAGTGCTCCCCGATGTAGTCGAGGAGCCTCCTGTTCACCGGCCCCCCGATCGGGGGCATGTGGAGTTCCATCTCGATCCGGCGCACCCCATCAAGGTGTTGTGGCCTGATGAACCACTCCGCCCCCTCGCAGTCGCACTTTAAGAAGTCGCACCCCCCGGCCGCGGCGGCGAACTCCTTGAGGGTGCAGGTCGTCACGGCGAGGGTTCTCTCTCCCCAGGCGATCCGGACTCTCTCCCCCGTGCCGAGCGCCCCGTCCACCACATCGACACCTCCGCCGTTTCGTGCGACGTTCTCCCGGAGCGCCTCTGTGAGGATGGGTTCGACGGCCAGCACGTGCCTCGAACGACGGGCGGCCCGGATGCAGAAAGCGCCCACGTTGGCCCCGATGTCCAGGACGATCTCGTCGGGCCGGATGTCGTCGAAGCGGTACTCGCCGACGACGTAGACGGCGTCGGCTCCGTGCGGCATCCTCCTGAAGGTTACCCCGTCGGGGGTGGTGAACAGGGACGTGTTCCCGGGATCGATGCCGGGTTTCCCGGCGTGATTTCGATACATCGCACCGTATAGTGTTGGGAATCCTCCCTATATGGGCATTGCTTCTTCATTTCTTTCGGCGCGTCGCCTTCTCCGTCTCTTGCGCTCTCCGGATCCGCATCGTCCCGGGGCTCCGAATTTTTTCACCTTATTAACCCTTTTTGTCCCGGGCATCGTTGGTCTGCATCGCCGGAATCGATATACTATGGACAAAATCGACGTCGCGAGCAAATTCCGGCGGCAAACGGGCCATTTTTATAAGCATATATTTATTAATTGGTGCTCATAGATGCTGTGTGCAGTAAGTCTCAAAACTGTATTTGAGGGGGAGATTTGCGATGGCCTATATGGACGGAATAACCTGCATCTGCGAAAACGGCCGGACGCTCGAGGACCACCGGCCCATCGTCGGCGACGAAGTCATCTCCGGGATCTACCGCAAGGCGGCGGTTCTCCAGGGAAGACGGATCCTTCACGTGAACTCGACCTACCAGAGCGGCGGCGTGGCGGAGATGATCCTCTCGCTCGTTCCGCTCATGAACGACGTCGGGATCAGGACGCAGTGGAATATCCTGACCGGCGAGGGTGACTTCTTCACCATCACCAAGAACTTCCATAACGCGCTCCAGGGACAGGCGATATCGTTCTCGGACGATGAGAAGCAGCTCTACCTCAAAACGAACGAGGGCTTCTCCGGGCAGATGAAGATTGACCACGACCTTGTGGTCATCCACGACCCGCAGCCCCTGCCCCTGATCCGGTTCTACGAGAAGACCCAGCCCTGGGTCTGGCGGTGCCACGTCGATCTCTCGAACCCTGATGCGAACCTCTGGGAGTTCCTCAAGGACTTTGTCCTTGACTACGACCGGATGGTCATCTCGCACGAGGAGTACCGGCGCCGCGGGATGCCGATGGAGCAGTGGATCTGCCGCCCGGCGATCGACCCCCTCTCGGAGAAGAACCGCGATCTCACTGACGCGGAGATCGCAGGGCTTCTTGAGAAGTACGGCGTGCCGATAGACAAGCCGCTGATCACCCAGATCTCGCGGTTCGATAAGTGGAAGGACCCCGAGGGCGTCGTCGACGTCTTTGCCCGGGTACGCGAACACGTCGACTGCAGGCTGGTGCTCTGCGGGAGCATGGCTCCGGACGACCCCGAAGGCTGGGCGATCTACCGTAGCGTCGAGGAGAAGGCGCGGGAGTTCATCGAGGCCGGCGACGTCATCCTGATCACCGCCGAAGACCACCTGCTGGTCAACGCCCTGCAGCGAGTCTCGTGCGTCATCCTCCAGAAGTCGCTCCGCGAAGGGTTCGGTCTGACCGTCACCGAAGGACTCTGGAAAGGGCGTCCGGTCATCGCGTCCCGGGTCGGGGGCATATCGCTCCAGATCGAGGACGGGGAGACCGGTTTCCTCCTCGACCCGACTGATACCGAGGGATTTGCCTGGAGGATCCGGCAGGTTCTCGAGAATCCTGATCTCGGAGAGCGGCTCGGCCGGGCAGGCAAAGAGCACGTCCGGCAGAACTTCCTGATCACCCGTCTTCTCTCCGACTATCTGGACATGCTGAGCGCGGAGCTCGGCGTTCAGAATACATAAAAAAAGGCATACAATCCCGATACACGTACTGCGGGCGGGGCCGTTAAAGCGGTCTCACGGCCGCGCCCATCCGGCAGATTCGTCTGGACTTATTTCGGGGATCCGGTTTTTTTCCGGAGGGAGGCGCTTTCGGGTCGGGTTGCCCCGTCGCGCCCCCCTATGCAGGGCAGGTGGCAGAGATGGCCGGCCGAACCCGGGCAGGAGTTTGCAGCACCCTATCCTTTACATATGCTATTTGCGGGTCTTAGGGCAGATAATCCTCGATTTTTTCGATGGCGATGAGACTCCGGAAGACAAGAGATTGTACGTACCTGTTGACGCCACCACCCCCAGACGGTGTAGAATACGTGTCAGTCTATATAATCATTTCTCCGGACGGGACCGGTGCCGCAACCCCGGTGAATCCCGCCGCACCTCCGGGTTCCCATGCGGTGATCCCGCCGGTTCATACCGGACGGTGCTCCTGATTCGGGGAAAGCGTCCCGGGTCAACGACTGTTCTGCTCTGCCGCCCTTCCGGTGCGTCTCAAGCATCCCGGTGAGCTGCGCCGGCCCGGCAAAAAGGTTTGTGGAGGCCGGCTCCGCACGCCGCCGGCCGGTATGCCCTTACCGCCCGCCAGCCGCCTCGACGATCTCGATCGGCCGGGTCAACCTGGCCCGTGCGATGGTCTTTCCTTTCATCCCCTCGATGATCTGTTCGGCGGCTTCGATGGGCACGTCGACGGTGGAGTAGGTATCGTAGATGTTGATCGCGCCGATGGCGCTGCCGGAGATCCCGGTCTCCCCCGCGAGCGCTCCGACGATATCCTTCGGCCTGATCTGGTGTTCCCTTCCAACCGGGATCCTGAGAAGAGCCTGCCCCCGGGTCGGTCTGATATCCTGTGGCTGGCCCTGGGCGGTCCCGCCGATTTCCAGTTTCAGGAGGGCGGCGGCGACCTCGAGCGAGGTGTAGTCCTCGGTGATGATCCGCTCGATGAGATTCACGTACTTGTCGAGATCACCCGCCTCGATGGTCTGTTGCACCCGCTCGATGAGTTTACGCGTCCGGCTCTCTTCGACGTCCCCCTGTGTCGGGAGCGGGATCCGGGCGATGTTGATCTTCGTGTAGTTCTGAATCGTCCGGAGTTTGAAGTACTCTTTTTGGCCCACGAACGTGACGGCCCGGCCGGCGCGCCCGGCCCGCGCCGTCCTGCCGATGCGGTGGATGTAGTAATCGATGTCCTGCGGGACGTCGTAGTTGATGACCAGGTCGACGTCCTCGACGTCGATGCCCCGTGCGGCGACGTCTGTCGCGACCAGGACGTCGATGCTCCCGCCGCGGAACTTTGCCATCACCCGGTCGCGCAACGTCTGCTTCATGTCTCCGTGGAGCCCCTCGGCGAAGTGGCCGCGGGCCTGGAGGTGCGTGGTCAGGTCGTCGACACCCCTCTTGGTGTTCGAGAAGATCAGGGTCAGATCGGGGTCGTACATGTCGAGCAGCCGGGTGAGGACCTCAAGTTTGTCGCGGTTGCGCACCTCAAGGTAGAGCTGCTCGATCTGCGGGACGGTCACTTCCCGGCGCGCGACCGAGATGAACTCGGGGTTCTTCTGGAACTTCTTCGAGATCTCCAGGATGGGTCGGGGGAGGGTGGCCGAGAAGAGGATCGTCTGGCGGTCACGCGGGGTCTCGTCGAGGATCTTCTCGATGTCTTCACGAAAGCCCATGTCCAGCATCTGGTCGGCCTCATCGAGGACGACGAGTTTCACCGCGCCAAACGAGAGCGTCCCGCGGTCGAGGTGGTCGAGCACCCGGCCGGGTGTCCCGACGACGATCTGGACGCCGCGTTCCAGCGCCCGGAACTGCCGATCGATCGGCTGGCCGCCGTAGATCGGGAGGATGTTGATGCCCCGGTGATGTTTCGCGAGGTGGGAAAACTCTTCGGCGGTCTGGATGGCGAGTTCCCGGGTGGGGGAGAGGACGAGCACCTGCGTCTTCCGGCTGTCGGGGTCGACACGCTCGATCGCCGGGACGCCGAACGCCGCCGTCTTTCCTGTTCCGGTCTGTGCCTGGCCGGTCACGTCGCGTCCGTCGAGTATCGCCGGTATGGTGCTGGTCTGGATGGGCGTGGGCTCCTCAAAGCCCATATCTTCTATTGCGCGGAGTGTCTTTGGCGAGATATTGAGTTCCTGGAAGGTAATATTCTTCTCCATTCTTCCACTTCTTGGTTCTGAGACCTCTTTATATGTCGCATCCCATGCCGGGTTTTGCCCGTGAAACATATCCGTCACCGCGGCAAACCTGCACTGATGGATCCCCGACATTCTCCGGCGGCGATGCGGGAAGCCTACCGCCTCTACGCCGCCGCCCGCCCTGATTTAGGCGGCATTCTCCTGCCCGGGCTCCTGCCCCACGACGCCTGCGATGCCGCATCCCGGAGATCCGGCCGCGTGAAGGTGCTCTTCGTCGCGGAGTCTCCGCCCTGGGCCGCCGGGCGGCACGAGATCGCGGAACCGGCCGATTGCCGGAGCCCCGGCTACCCCTACTTCTGGAACGATCGCTACGACGCGCCGTGCCGTCCCGGCGCCGCGCCCCTCTCCCGCGGGCTCGCGGAGAACCTGTTTCGTCTGCTCGGGCTCGACGGCAGCTCGCGCCGGGAGAACCTCGATCTCTTCACTGAGAGGGGTCTCTTCCTCGTCGATACGGTCAGGTGCGTCTTTCGGAAGAACCGTAAGCCTGCCATCCCGGCAGATCTGGTCAGGATGAGCGCCCAAAAGACGCTCGTCCCGGAACTTGCCGCCCTCGCCCCGGAGTACGTCGTCGCCCTCGGGAATACGGCGCTCACCGGCCTTCGGTGTATCGAGCCCTACGCGAGCGCTCTCTGTGGTGCCGGGACGATCACCGGGCTATCCCGGGAGGCGATCTTCGAGGAGAGCCGGCTCCTCTGTCTTCCCTACCCGGGCGGGCGCAACCGGCGGTACCTGGATGCCATCGAGTCGGGGTTCGATATCCTCCGGAACCTTTCGGGGTGACCGGCTTACTCCTCGAGTTTCCTCTTCCCCTCTTTGTAGAGCTGCTCCTTCTGCTCGCGGAGCTTCGCGGCCGTCTCCTGCTCTTCGGGACTCCCCCGCTCCTCGAGTTCGATCCCCTCCGCCGCTTCCATCACGTCCCGTGAGCTCGGGTACCCGGATGGTTCTATCTTCTCCCGCGCCTCCCGGTATCCTTCCTCCACCTGCTTCCTGTGCTGCTCGGCGGCCTGGCCGGCCTCTTCGGTCAGCGAGATCTCTTTTCCGCGAGTCTCGGGAACCTTCTTCAGCCGCACCTCGAGGACGCCGTTCTTGAACGTGGCGGTCGCCCCCTCGTCGCGGACCTCGGTCGGGAGGGAGACCGTCCGGGAGATCGCGCCGAACCTCCGTTCCCGCACGTGATATCCGGCCTGTCTTTCCTCCTTCGCCTCCTCTCTTCTGGCGGTGACCCTGAGCGTCCTCGCATCAAGGAGCCGGACGGATATCCCCTCCCTCTCGACGCCGGGGAGGTCGGCAACGACCACGACGTCGTCCTCGTGCTCGACGACGTCGACAACCGTCCCGGCTCCCCCGAGCGTGGGCACCTGCTGTGCGGCTCCCGAGAGCCGCTCCATCACCTCGGAGAACTGCTTCTGCATATCCCCTATCATCTGGTCGAATTCGCTCCAGATCTCGCGTGACGGTCTTCTCCATGCCATGATTCCCACATCCTGCCGCAATCTTCTGTTGATCTCGGCAGGCTCACAGGGCGCGAACACTTCATATAGGTTCCTGTGCGGGCAGGGCACCTCCACTCCGGCGTCCTCCCCCCCCCTTCAGGCCGGATCGCCGTCCCTCTCCAGCACGTAGGCGATGGTTCCCTCCTCGAACCCCTCGCCTCCGGGAGTCCCCCCGGCACAGGTGAACCCGTTCTTCTCGAGCACCCGGACGGATGGGACGAGGTCCGGGTAGGTCGTCGCCACGATCCGCCGGACGCCGGGAAGGGAGAATGCGGTCGCGATGATGTGGCGCACCGCCTCGGTCGCATAGCCGCGGCGCTGGAACTCTTCGAGCACTGAGTAGCCGATGAAGACTGTATCGGGAACGGGTGCCGAGGCCAGTCCGCCGCTGCCGACGAGAACCCGGCCGCCCTCGGCGGGGTCGTCCCGCACCCAGTACCAGGTTATGAAGCAGGGGTCGGTGTTCTCTGCCGTTATCCGGATGAACTCGGCGAGCGTTTCACCGTCGAGCAGCGGCGGCGGCCACGATCCCGGGACGGCGGCGGAGAGGAGGCGGGCGAGTTCCTGGAGGTCGTCCCGGTCGGCCTCGAGGATTCCGAGCGTGGCGGGGATCAGGTCGAGGTGTTCGGTGCGGATGCGGTGGGAGTTCATCGGTGTCACTGCCATGAATGTGTTTTTACTAAAGATAAGGTGGCAGCATACGCGGAAGAAAACAGTTCTCTCCGTCCCTTACCCCTCGATCCCGGCGCCCGCCCCCTCACTCCCGGTGCCCCGGCAATCCCCGGACGTCGCCGCCCCGCCCCCCGTCCGCTCCCCGACAAACGCCGCCGCCTCTCCCGAGAGGGTATACCGGACGTCTCCTCTCTCCTTCTCCCGGAGCACGACGCCGTCGCCCTTCAGCCTTCGCAGGTGCCACGAGATCGACGAGGCGGTGATCCCGAGCCGTTCGGCAAGTTCCGGCCGCGACGCTCCGGGGCTCTCCAGCAGCGTGAAGAGGATCTCCCGGGTGTTCGGGTTCTTGAGGTGGATGAGCACCTTCTCTTCGAGAGCCGAATACTTCTGCCGGTTCTCGAAGTATCCCGTCTGCCCCCCGACGGCGGCGGTGGCGATCATCCCGAACTCCTGCAGTTTCCCGAGGTGGTACCGCAGGGTTCCCCGGTTTATCCCGAGGTCTTCGGCGAGAGTCCCGAGGCGGATGCCCGGGTGAGCGCGGATGTGGTCGTAGATCGCCGTCCGGGTCTCGTGTTCGAGCGCGGCGCGTTTTGCAATCCGGCGGTAGCCGAAGAAGAGCCAGACGTTCAGGAGAACGAGGACGTTCGCGACGACCAGGAGTTCGGGGGATGTCCCGATGAGCATACCGATTATCAGGACCTGGGGCGGAACCTGCCACCACTCGATGGGCGTCAGATCCTGTGGCGGGCCGTCGGGTACGTAGTTGCCGGCAGGGCTGACCGTGTACCCGGCGGCTGCAGAGGCGGGGAGAGCGGCCATGAGAACGATCAGGAGTAGAATAGCCGCCCGGCGTCGCATGCTTCAGAGATTGGGGTAAGGAACCATTATGTTTGTGCTTTTTCGGCGACCCTCATTGCCGGGTTTCAGAGAAACCGGGGCTTGTGAATAGACGGCCTGCACAGAAACCGTATATATTCCCGCGTCCCAGAACTCACTATGATGGAGGAGCAACCCCCTGTAACGCGCCGCATCGCCGCCGTCTCGATCGGCATCGGGTTCCTTGCCGGGGCGGCCGTCCTCGGGGTGGTGGGAGCGCTCACGCGGTACTGGAGCGCCCCGTCCGCCTACAACCAGGCTCTCCTGGGGGTGGGGATCACCCAGACGTTCGTCTCGATCCTGCTGGTGCTCTTCTTCGCCGGACTCCTCCCGGCGTACATGAACGGCACCGCTTCGCGACGCACCCGGCTCCTCTCCGCCCTCCTTGCCGGTGCGGTCGCCGGAATCGCCGCCCGGACGCTCCTCTTCGCGGGCAACCCCACCTACCTCGTCCAGTCGCTCGTCGCGGCCCCGGGGCAGGTTCTCCTCCTCGTCGGCGGCGCGACGCTGGTTGCCGGGCTCGGGGGGCTGGTCGCGTCGTTCCTCGACCCGGAGCGGCCGTACCGCGACCTTCTCCCGCTCGCGGCGGTCGCCGTCGCGTTCATCGCTGTCCTGCCGCTCCTCGCGACGGCCGGTATCGCCGTGGGCGTCATCCCTCCGGCACCCTACTCGGGCGGCGAGCCCGCGCCGGAGACCGATATTCTGGTCGTCAAGGTCTCCGCCACAGGCGATATCAAGTGGGAGGCGCGGGTTGATATCGACGCCTACGACCGGCCCGACGTCCTCGCTGAACTCCCGGGCGGCTACGCTCTCGCGGTCACGGATTACGGCCGGGGGGGGAGCACGGCGCATATCCTCACCTACACTAAAGACGGGGACGCCCTCGGCCGGGTGATCGCCGAAGCCGGATATGGGCGCGTGACCGCGCTCGTCCCGGCGCCCGGCGGCGGGTTCCTGGTAGCCACGGAGACCCCCGGGATTGTCCGCGTCGGTGCCGGGGGCGAGGCGGTCTGGGAGCGATCGTTCGTCGAAGACGATCAGGGGATGGTGCCCGTCTCCCTCCTCGCTCAGGACGGTCGCTACGTCGCGGCGTGGGAGGATAAGGTCGCCTGCTTCAGCGAGAACGGCACCCGGCTCTGGCAGACCTCGCTCGATTCCGCGGGCGGTATCGAGTACCACCCGATCTACCCGGCCCCTGAGGGCGGCGTTCTCGTCGTTGCAGAGGGGCAGCACGTCTTCTCCGGGGATCACTTCGAGACTTACCTGGAGGCCGTCCGCCTGGACGGGAACGGTACCGTCCTCTGGAAGCGGGACTTCGGAAGCGACGGGCTCGACGAACTCCTGGGTGTCCGGGAGACGGCGCCGGGACGGTTCGCGGTTTTCTACCGGTCGACGACCTTCCCCGAGAACTTCTGGGGCGGTGTCGAACGGGCCAACCACGGCTACTTCTTTACGCTCGACGAGAACGGAGAGGTGATGGATTACAGAACCGCCGCCGAAGCCGGCGGTGCCGTGGTCGCATCGCCGAGCGGTTCCCTCTCGGCCACCGCTGCCGATGGGGGCTCCACACTCGTCGGCAGGGACGTTACGGGCAGCGAGATCTGGCGGCAGGAGCAGCCGATCGACCTCTACTCGTTCCGGGGCATCGGCACGGCGGACGGCGGCTACCTCATCGCCGGGAGCACGAACGCATGAGAGACCGGTGGCTTATGCTCGGCATCGTTATCGTAGTGGCGTTCGTCCTCTGGCGTGCCTCCTACGTCCCGCCCGGCTACGAGACGATCAAGTACGAGACCGTCCCCGTCCTCCCGGCGGAACAGCATAACCCCCCGTTCCTCGAGATCTGGGAGGCGATGGAAGAGCAGATCCCGTTCGACAACCGGACGGCGAAGTCGTCGCTGCTTGTCATGGATTTCGATGCGAACGGCTCGTTCACCTATATCCAGTTCGGTTTCTTTGCCGATATGGAGGATGAACCCTGGGTCCACTCCGCCTTTGTCCTTCAGAACGGGAGCGCCTACCTCTCGTCCCAGCGGCTCGATTACCGCCCTCCCCATGCCCACCCGCTCGGAACCCTCGCCGCTGCCGACGACATCCCGTTCGACGAGATCTCCTACGACAAAGGGGGAACGAGTCTGAAGATCTTCTACCACGAGCAGAACCGGACCTACGACGACACCTATGGAAACATCTACGCCGTCGAGAACGGCACGCTCCGCCCGCTGAAGTTCATCTCCTTTGCCACCACGGAGGTCTGGAACACCATTGAGATCTACCCTCTTGACCCGCCGGACGAAAACCGGACGCCGACCGCCATCGACGAGGACCCCCGGGCGCTGGTCGTCTTTCCTCCGCGGGAGATCGCCCTGGCGGAGAGGGTTGTGTACGCGGAGACGGTCGGCACAGAAAGGGTATAAACGATCCCTTCCAATCGCTCTTTCAAGGAGCCGGGCAATGAGACGAACCCTTCTGACGATCTTTAGTATTCTCATGCTGTTTTCTGCGGCTATAGCCCCGGCGAGCGCCGGGGAGGAAACGGTCGAGACGTCGACGTTCCTCTCCGTCACCTCCCCCAGGCAGTACGAGACGGTATGGAGCGATCTCGTCCCGCCTGAGGTCACGGTCACCGGCAGGGCCGAGGCCTCGAACGGGATACGGGACGTCGTGGTCGAGAGCAGCGTGGGTGTGGTCTCCTGCGGGAACGCGACCAATTTCACCTGTTCCGTCCCGGTCGCGGATGGCAGCGAGACGATCACCGTGACCCTGATCGACAGCCTGGGGAAGACTACCGAGACTGCACTACGGGTCTACGTCAACGTCGAGGTCGACCCGCCGCCGCGGATCTACGTGATCGGGACGGTGAGGGACACCGACGGCCGTCCGGTCCCGGGCGCAACGGTGAAGTTCGAGTCCGCCCTCCCGCTCTTCGGCGCACCGTATCCCGTGACGACCAAAACCGCCGGCGACGGCGGCTACCTGATCGAGAATGCGTTCGGCTTCGCCCAGAATATATCGGTCGAGAGGGAGGGCTACCTTTCCCTGCACCGGGAAGTCTCCTTCGAGAACATCACCAACCGGCTCGACCTTGAGATGGAGCCTGAGCCGCCGCAGACCCAAACCGCGCCCGGGTTCTCCGCCGGGATGGGCATCCTTGCGCTCGCAGGAGGGCTGCTCGCCGTTCGATCGGGGAGACGGGGATGAAACTCGCCCTGCTCGTCGCCGCGAGCGCGGTCTTCTTCTTCCTCTGGGGAGTCATGCCGGTGACGCTCGCATCACACGGCTCCATCGGTTCCGGGAGTGTGATCATCCTGCTCTCGCTCGTCTCGCTCGCCGGGTCGGTTCAGTTCCTGCGGGCAATGCGGCACGAGTCGCCCCGGTGGTTCTGGGGCATCCCGTTCGCGGCCGTCTGTACCGCTCTTGCGCTCTGGACGGGAATCACCCGGTGGGTCGTGACGGTTCCCGATATCGGGAACCATGTATTCCTATTCCTGCTCCCCCCGGCGGCAGTATTGCTCTTCTACTCTTTCCCGGACGACTGCCGGAACGGGGTGCGGATGCCGATCGCCGTCTCCGCCCTTGTCAGTGTCCTGTCCCTCATCCTGGCCGTTAACGCGTTCTGCACCCCTGCTCTCGGGACACCTGTGCCGGGTTTCATGGCGATTGCCATGGTCCTGTATACTCTTCTCCTCATGCCGCTCGTCGGACTGCTCTTCATCGTGACGGGGGCGGCCTGTAAATGAAGCATTTAGCACTCGCTCTCCTCCTCCTCGCCTGCGCCGCCGGGTGCCTCGACACCGCTGCGGATCCGCCGCCGGCGGACGAGATTGCCGCCCGGTTCATCGCGGCAGAGGAGCAGGCGACGGACTTCACCGCCACCGTGGCGGTAACGGCCGGTTCCGAGAGCGTCACCGTCAGGCTGCTCCGGAAAGCCCCTGAAAGTTACCGGCTGGAGTTCCTCGAGCCCGCGGACCTCGCGGGGACGGTCGTCGTCTCGAACGGCACCCGGAAGTGGCGCTACGACCCGGCAACCCGGACGGCGCAGACGGTCGCGGGGCCGTATATACAGGCTGCCTTCTCCGAACCTCCCTACCCCGGCTGGGCGGAGGAAGTCCGGAGGTATGCGGAGACGGTCGCTGGAGCGCTTTCCGAGCAGAAGGCCTCCTGCCTGGGCAGCGAGACCATAGGCGGCCGGACCGCCTATATCCTTGAGGTTGCGAGTGACTCGAAGATCTTTGAGGCGCCCACCCGCTACCGGGAGGCGGTTCACCGCTTCAGGGTATGGATCGATGCCGAAACCTGGCTCCTCCTCGGCCTGGAGATGTACGGCAACGAGGGGAACCTGATCCTCTCTGCCGAATACACCGATCCTTTGGCGAACACCGGGCTCCCGGACGACATCTTCGCCTTCGACCCGCCGGCAGGCGTCGAGGTCCGGCCGATGCCGACGGCCGCGATCACGCCGCTCTTCCTCTCAAGCATCGAGGAAGCCCGGCGCTATGGCGTGGAGATGCCGTCCTACCTCCCGGAGGGGTACGCCTTCGCCGACGGGGCGCATCTTCCCGGTGGCTATACGATGCTCCGGTTCACGGAAGGCACCGGTGAACTGGAGGTCGTAAAACGGCTGCACGACCCCTGCCGGGAGGAAAGGGTGCTCCCTGGCACACCTGAGCCGGTGCTCCTCTCCGGTGGCCGGGATGCCGAATATGTCTTCACCGGCGGGAGGGATCAGCTCCGCTGGCGTTCCGGGGAATACTCCTATCTGGTCACGGGTGGGATACTCGGCAGAGATGAACTCGTGCGGGTGGCAGAATCGATAGCGATGTAGAGGCTGCGCCGGTTCCGGCATGATCCCGGGGGACGCGTCCCCGCAATTCGCGGGAGAGCGATCTCTCCGGGCGCGACCGCTACGTAGTTGAACTGTGAACTGCCGCTCCCCGAAGGGTGTGGCTTCCTGCGTCACAGAGGTGTGTAGAAGACCGGTCTACGGGGCATAAAAGACTCCTTGCGTCTTCCCTGCCCCCAAGACCGGTGACATCCTGCTCTGCCCCCCTTCGTCCTGCAAGTTACATGGGGGTGACGTAGTGGATTGAACTGAATTGATAATTGGACACCAGTTCTATCTATGGAATGAGACGTGATCTGATATTGTTATCCGGTAATTTTGTAATGATAGCCTGAAGGACTGCGATGAGAATGTTGATGGACGTTACTCCGTCTAACAGAGAACACCGTACCAACAGGCAAGAACACTTAGGTCCACCTTATAATAGACTTTTCCATTTGTCTTTTTTGCAATATCACCAATTTTTGGAATAAATTGCGGAATTGCGCCGTTTTTGAGGTGTATTTGCATTTCGTGAACGCCGGTGGCGGCACCTGTGAAAACAACGGCGTGGGCGGAGGAGGTGGCCGACAGCGTCTCAACATTCCATGACTGCATTCTCTTCTCTCGAAACAGGCGCCGTACACTTATGGCCCGGAACGTAGAGCCACACTCATAAAAGTGAGTTGGTGAGTGCGACACCGGGCTGATGCCGCAATTTGATGAACGCTGTCGTCTTCATACCGGAAGATTCGAAACGATTGCCTGGAGGACTGCGATGAGAATGTTGAGGAACAATACCCAGTCAAACAGACGAACACCTCCTGCCCGGGGGCAAAGAGGACTTCTGGATGATTATATATAATAATTTCGTTTTCATTCGGTATTTCAAGGCACTTTTTTATTGAAATGGTTGATTTTCCATTACTCTTCGATGAATTTCGATACGTTAACTCGCCGGATTATTTCTGCATCTGCCAGGAGCAGCGATCGACTGAAACCGGAGTATAACCCTTCTTCCATCGCGATCCCGGCGCCCGACCCCTCCGGGCGCAGAACCCGTCCTGGCATTCAGGGAATATCCGGCCGGTCCGAACCGGATATACACAATTGAGGCTGATTTTGTGGAACTGGGTGAAACAGCGCGATCTCCGACATTTATTTATACGGAACAGCATGACTTTTATTCATGCGCCGTTTCGTGGAACGGTTTGAGCATTTCACCTATATCGTGCTCATTCTATTCCTGGTTGTGCTGCTGTTCTTCACCCTCGTCGAGCTGGGGTGGATGGTCTTCATAGGGCTGTTCCAGGAGTCCGTTTACCGGCTGGACAGCGGCGAGTTGTTCGGTCTTCTCGGGTACTTCCTGCTGGTTCTCATCGGCCTGGAACTCCTGGAGACGATAAAAGCGTACCTGGACAGGAGAGAGTTCCACGTCGAGGTCATCCTCCTCGTCGCGATCATCGCCATCGCAAGGAAAGTCATCCTCCTCGATACGTCGACGGCAGGCGAACTCATCGGCATCGCGCTGGTCGTCATCGCGCTCTCCGGCGGTTACTACCTCATACGCCGGGCGGGACGGCCGCATTCAGCCGTCTCGGACGACCACGCCTCATCCCGTGACCTGGAGGAGGCGTGATCCGGCCATTCTGTATGCTTCGGCATTGTCGTATGGGATGAGGGGGGAACCTGTTGAGCACGCTTGAGTCGTATCTCGATGCACTGCACCAGGGGGTCTTCCAGGTCGTCGTCCCGAAGGCCCTGGTGACCGAGCCGCTCGAGCCGGCCTGGAAACGGTCGGCCATCAACGTGCCGAGCCCCGAGACCATCGCGAGTTACCGGAGAGGGCAGTACCATGCGCACGAGACGGCGTCGGAGTTCCATGTCCACATGGACCGGTACGACCCTGAGAAAAACCCCATCATGCACCTGATCGACGATGCCCCCCTGGTGCTCATGATTCACGAAACCATGGAGACCATTCTCGTAACCGGCAGGGATGCAACACGAAAAGACCCTCTGCAACGTCTTGCGGATCAGCATATGAGCTGGAAGCTCCGGATGGGCTTTGGAGCGCTCCTGTGGGCGATAGCCACGATCCTTCTCATCCTGGCGTTCTACGACGTTACATCCGTCTTCGCCGTGATCCTGCCCTCCCTTGTTCTCTTTCTCGGCTTCCTCACGATCGTCAGGGGCCTCCGGCAGAGGAAGAGGCAGGAGCATGCGAACAAGGACGTAATCCGGGGGAGTCTCGTGGCGGGCGCAGGGATCGTTTTATTCGTCTTCTGGGAACTGTATCTCGTTCTCATTCTGCTCGCACTCGTGATCTGGTTCTTTTCCAGTGCCATCGTCACGTTGCTCCGGGTGTTTCGGGAGAGAGGGAATTTACCGAACGGCTTCTGGTATACACTCGGGCTGGGCCTGAGTTCGCTGGTTCTCGGGATTCTCGCCGTTACCCTGCCTGAGGAACTGGTCGATCTCCTCGTCATTCTGCTCGCCGGGATCGTGCTCATGGCAGGCGCTTTCATGATTCTGGACGCGTACGGGTTGAGGAATGCCGCCCGGCTGATGGAAGAGGGGGGTTTTGCTTAAAGATTGTCTTCTCCGGTCGGGGGGCCGTCCTGTTCCACCAGTCGATAGCATCGGTAACCGGAGGGTTTGAAGGCCTGCTACGCGGCGGGCCTTGGCCTCGTCAACGCCCCTCAGATCATCCCGGATGGGTTCGCTATAATCGGTCCCATCGCTCTTCAATACACCGATAACAGAAGTTGATCGTCGGTTTGAAGGTGGTATCTATTTGTGTATAGTATTCGATATCCCATTCGTACTCCTTTTCGGCAATCAGTCCTTTGCACACGTTTCCGGCGCTCCCTGCGATGCAGTCCATAAGCCCTTTCTGGACAAGAAGCATGACCTCCTGATGGTCTTTTATTCCATGGTCCATGAGAGCGGTGAGTCGTTCCAGTTCCATCGAGACGGATTGTATCAGGTTAGCCGGTTCGCTGTCCCCGGGCATTGCGAGGACGAAGATATGAGCCACACTCCGATCGATCAGTTGTACGCTCAAGTGACGATCATAGATGGGGTCAGGTGGATCTCGCGCTTCTTGAGGTCTGTCGTCTAAATCTTCCGATATGCATGCATTGTGGTAACCATACTGCCTGACAGCATCCTTCAGTCTGAGCAGGTCGTTCTTTCTTTCCCGGTAAAACGAGCCGTAAATGCCGATGGGGAGTTCTCGCTTCAATCTCTCGAAACGAATGCGAGTTGTATTCTCTCTGGTCGAGCGTCCCCCCCGGGAGTGCCATTAAGAAAGTATTATCATCGCGATATTATAACTATTAGTTACAGAATGCTAACTTATATTGGCGGTAGGATTAATAACAGTTAGTCGGATGTAACCGATGTCCGTGTTGAGGTGTGGTATGGAGCAGGCAGTCGTTGAAGAATTCCTGAACGAAGTCCCCTACGAGGCCCGGGCTGCCGTGACGGAACTGAATAGCGATCTCCGGTGGGCCGTGTACATTGCCCTGGTGCTCGAGGGCAGGAAGTACTTCAATGAGATTAAAGAGGAGTTCAAAGCGAACCCGAACACCATCGGCCCGGTTCTGAAAGGTCTTGTCGACGGCGGGCTTGTGGCAAGGAGGATCGCCAAACTCGAGGATTTTGCCGATAAGCGGAAGGTGTTCTACGAGCCGACCGCTCTGGGTCTGAGGTTATTTCGGGTTCTGAACGATGTCGCCATTCCCGGGGGACGGGCGCCCCGGGGATCGCGCGTCGCGGTGGACGCGGGATCGGCTGCCGGCACGGGAAGGGATACGGAAGTCCGGGGAAGTTACCCAAGGGAACCGGAGATGACATCGCGAAGTGTTGCAGAACCGGGAATACGGTGGAGGCGTGTGGGGCGGCCGAGGATTGCGGCATCGAGGAAGGCTTCGGCGGGTGGTAGACCCCGGGAAGCAGTGAAGCGGGGCCGGGACAGGAGGCTTCTACGCGATCGAGTGTGAACCGCAACCAATCGGCAGCATGTGGGAACTCTATACGGGTCTGTCTTCTTGCTCCCGCTCAACTTCTGTTGAGGGTCGTCTCCTCAGACCTCCGGGGACGTACTTCTCCATGCCTTCCTCCGTATGCACCCTCTCAAGAATTCCACTGAGTGCTTCAGCGAGTTTCTGTGCGGCGGCGTGCGACATGTAGACGCGTGTTCCGTTTATTCGCGCTCTACCGTCCCGGCGGACGCCGGGCATCTCCAGAAAGTCGATGCAGACATCTCTGTGCGCTACCTGCACGTACGCAAGGTTTGAGTAGGAACTGTGCGCGATATCCAGCTGCAGTTCCCCCGGCTCGAACCGATAGAGTTTGCGGAGATCGACGGCTATTGCTCCATCTTTCTTCTCTTTCTGCTCCTCCTCCATGGTTACGCCCCCACAGAGAAGATCGAATATTCTGACTCTGCTTCCCGTGCAGAGCAATCTTCTCCGGTAGTCCATTCGCCGGCATAGTTCGTCGCGACTGCAAGCGGCTCCACTTTTGCTCTGAGCGATCTATTGTAGTAATCCAGGATTGCCGTGTTCATGCAGTCCGTCCCGTCCCGGTCGTCGAGCACGGCATAGGCCAGCAGAGAGAGCGCAATGAACTTCTTCGACTCGACGACAACTCGATAGACCGGATGCTGGACGTCACTTGATACGTTCTCGATCAGTCCGAGTTTGACGAGCGTCTTGAGCGCCTCTCTGATGCTGGGGGCCTTTTTGCCCGTCATCTCCTCAAGGTACCCGGGCCGATAATCCATCGTCGGATCGGCGACGATCTCTTCAACAACCTGAGCGAGAACTGTATTCCCGAGTAAACCGCCATAGGGTTTGTCCAGGAATTCTTCGAGTTCTCCAGGAAGATCCGGCAGTTCTTGTCCTGACATAACCATTCCTCCGCGTAACTATGGTATCTGCATTTCTACCACGATCGTGTCACTCCTGGTACTCTAACCGGGAAGTACGTAGTAGCCCGTGGTGAGTAATGGCCAGTAATAGTAAAAAAATATTCTGATACAGGATCTATTCTTTCAGTTTGGTCCAGTGCCGGTGGTGAGGCACTTCGAGGTCGTAGTAGGTCATCCATTGGTCCGCCCACACGGGCTTTTCAAGTTTGATGACTTTGTCCCCTCCGCCGGCACGGTAGAGGCGAATGTTATCCGATCCCATTGAATCGACAAAATATTTCGCCTCAAAGCCGTTCTCTCTGCACTTCCGCTGGCAGTCCTGCACCTTTCTCATGCCGCCGCGTTTCTTTAACCATCCAAGGAAGGTAGCTCCTCTCTCTTCCGGGTCAGGCCCCTCCGGCGTAGGATGGTTGCGTTCTCTCACCGGGCGTCACCGCATGGGATATTGACATTATGGTTTTATCAATGTTCTATTTGGGGCTCCGGCTATTTCGGGTGCTGAACGACGTTGCATTCCCGGGAGGTGGGGGCTTCGGAGGTCGCGGGTTGGGGTAGAGGCGGGATCGGCTGCCGGCACGGGGACGAGAGGAGATACGGGAGTCCGAGGAAGTTACGCGCGGGAACCTGGGGTGACAACACCGGGGAGTGTTGCGGAGCCGGGAATGCCGTGGAGGCGCGTTGGGCGGCCGAGGATAGCGGCATCGAGGAAGGCTTCGGTTGTGGGTAGACCCCGGGGTGTAACGAAGGGGAGTCGAACAGGAGGCTTGGGAGGAATAGAGTAAGGTAATTTGGATTGTTCAAGCGACAACTGTAGATCGATTTGAAGACTGTCTTCTCAAAACTCGATCTCGGATGCTCTCCTGGTGTCATGATCTCCTGCTTGGCGCAGAAAAATTACGTGTATCGGTATTGTTTTCAAGTAGAGAAGTGGTCATCCTAATTTAATTGATCTAGGTAGCTATACAGATAATGGTGCGATTAGCAATCTATTCCAACAGCTTTAATCTCATTCACGAGTTGGTTTTGCCAATCACTGTTCAATGATATGTACAAGAGGCCCTGAGTATCTGATGGAAGTTCAACGCCATCCTCATAAAGGATGATTACGTTTTCCCGACCTAACAATCCAACGAAATAGCCGAATTCAAAAATAACATTCTGTCTTGCTCTTTTCTTTAAATTGTCTAGGATCGCATTTTTCCATTGGTCATTTGCAATGAGTGTACCTTTTTTAGTTTGGAAACTTGGGGGATTGTGAGGTGTGTTTTTCTTTGCGCCGATATCATCTCCGGTCAATAATATTATTGCAAAACGCACCGAATTGCTATAGTGCTCGACTTTCTCAATAATTGTTTTGCCTAGATTTGCCTGTTTGTGCAATATTATCGGCTCTAATGAATATTTAGTGAGAAATTTTTCTACTTCGTCTTTTGTTTGCTCATTATGTCCGTGAACGATGAAAACTCGCCTATCTTGCTTTTTCGGCTTACTCGTTATATTTATCTTCATTTCTAGTTGCTTAATGCAATCCTCTAAAATATTGAATGAGTCTTTAAGTAATCGGCCTGTAGAAAACGAATTAAAACCGAAAATATCAACATCATGCTCCTTTTGGAGTTTGATGAATCTTCGAACATACAAATTTTGCGTACCAAATACGTGGTCCACTAATGCTAGTGTCTCATTGTACCACTCGCGTACCTCTGCGTCCTCTATTCCGCAGGTTGCTCCTCCAAATAAATCACGAACAAATTGTTTTGCAAGGGGTCGATTAAAGTCTTCACCATGTCTATCCTTTAACAGTTTTTCAGCTGTGTTTCTTTGCTCCCTCAAATTCTCCGATAGCGCTCTTAGTTCCTCTGATGAAAACTTTCTGCTATCAGCCATTCTGTTCCCTTTATCAGCAACTAATTCTTTAAGATCGAAAATCAACTGGTATAAATTCTCTTCTTGGATTGCTTCTTTCGTTAGTTACAAATCATAACTTTCCAGTTGAAATAAATCTGTCGAAACAGGTTGGCTCCTGTATCGGCAATTCAAAACGATATGTTGAGTACTGCGGTGATTCTAGGGGGTATATTTGCTTACAGTTTTACTCTTAGCCACATTGGAGATATACTTTGCATCGGTATGTAGAGCGTGAGCGATGGGAGTTACTGTGATAGTATTCGTAAGACTGTTATAATACTGGATTGTTTACCAATTTTCCAGTTTTTGTTCGGACCTATTTTCACAAACACATATATACCGCGTTACCGATTTTTGTTACAGTGCTTGACTATGTCCAAGGTCTACGATCTGGTTAAAGACTGTGATTCTTTAGCAAAAAAGCCTTTTCGCATGTTCTTTTGGAGTTTCGATCTTGATTTCTCCAAAGTTCATCGACATATCGATGACACTTTTTCGAGGAAAACCTATGATCCAGATGAATTAAAGCAGTTTATTGAGATATGTGATAATAGAATTAATTTATATACAACTCTTTTAACAGATGTTAGCGTCGTCCTTGGCTTCGGGTTTGTTGCACTCTCCGTTGTCACAACACTCGTGGCTTCTGGTTTGACCTACGTTAAACCCCTAGATATTCTGACTTTTAACGCTGAAGATGTCGCTTTAAGCGGATTATTGTGGACTGTTATCCTGCTAGTGATCGCTCTATTCTGTCTCATGGTGACTCTCCGGAAAAAAGTATACTTGTGGACTGGGTTTAAGGAAAGGGCAATTCTATCAAAGTGATCATCTTACTTGGCCGTCCTAACAGCATTTAATATACTCTTTTAATAATCTTTAAGGTGAACCCCACTTTGGAGCGCTTCCCAAGTATAAGAACGCCTTTTATGTTGAACGTTACCACCAGACTGTCTGAGGCTGGTGCAGGGACGAGTTTATTCTGAGGCGTTTTATCTGCTTGCAAACGAGAGGGAGAGCTAAAGATATGGAATTGCTTTGAACCCTGAGACGTTAGCGGGGGCGTGGTTCCTGCGGTCCCTGTGCTCGCATTTGAATATTTTTATGGCGTATATGAATACTCTCACAAAATGGGGTTAATGGAGTGTATATTCCTTCCACGGCACTGCGTGAAGAGGGACTTTCGACATGAATTTTGCAATGTCGTGTCTCCCGAAATACGTGGGCCTTCCTCTTGAATCTTGTGCCATGAGTATAATGGGCATTCCTGGAAAGATGGGCTGAAAACTCGCAATAACTTTTTCGGCTTCGTGTCTGTTATCAACAATGTGTCTCTTTACAATAACGATAGCAAAGGTCACCCCTTGCTCTTTGATTATGGATCCTTGGAATTTCATTTTTGCCTCTTATTACTGAAATAATCTCTATTTAATTCGGCCGAGTATATATGCTGGATCCGCGCGTTGTGAAAATAATATATCCAAAAGGACTAAATCTACAATCTAAACTATTGTATTCCCTTTCTAGACTAAAAACGGTTTCATGAAGATGAGAAAGAATTTACATGGGGTTGATGCCATAAATTATTATGACCTTTTCACCAGAAGGAGCATTCCTTTTTTTTGCCGCTGTTGTCGTCGCAATAATCACGTCGCTACTTGGAAATTGGTGGATTAGTGCATACTACCATAATCTTTCGCAAAACAATGGCACGTCTGCAAGTACAAGCAATCTATTCTCAGGGGAAAATTATCGCACTCCTCAAAAAATCACGCTATTCATTTTGGCAATTTACATCATTTTTATGAGTATTGCTTTCATCTATGTTCAGGATTCTAAAGAGAACAGCCAGGATCCTTCAAATATTACTGTGGTTAGTAACTACAATACATACAATGTAAACAACTCCTACTGTACTGTTCAAAGATCCACTACAGGATGTGACCGCTGTGACTGTCTGTCGATTAATGCGCTCAAAGAATTCTTAAAAGGTAAGCAAATCGTTCATGTCATTCCTTAATGCGCTTGAGCAATATTTCTGTCAATCCACCAAATAGAAATTATTTTAAGTTTATCGCTCTCTCGTCAGAACAGTATGCTGCTAAGGGGATTCGAACCCCTGTCGTCGGCGTGAAAGGCCGACATGATTGGCCCCTACACTATAGCAGCGAATCTATGCACCGAAGTGCTATACAACTTGGGCGTGAGCGGATAAAAAAGTTATGTCTGGAGAATCCCGGCCGGCCCGGTCGGCGGGCCGGTTCTCCTCACTCGCCGATCGGGCTTCCTTCCTTCTGGGTGACGGTCTTGAAGGCCGCCATCAGCTGCCGGGTGACGGGGCCGGGCTTGCCGTTCCCGATGACGCGGCCGTCGATCTCGCGGATCGGGCCGACTTCCGCCGCGGTTCCGGTGACGAAGACCTCGTCGGCGGTGTAGAGGTCGAAGTAGCCGAGGTTCCGCTCGAGGAGGGTGATGCCCATCGACTCCGCGATCTCGAGGACGACCGCCCGGGTGATGCCGCGCAGGTTGTTTAAAGTCGGCGGGGTGACGATGGCGCCGTCCTTGACGACGAAGATGTTGTCCCCCGAGCCCTCGGCGATGTAGCCCTTGGTGTCGAAGAAGATCGCCTCGTCGACGCCGCGGTAGTTCGCCTCGATCTTCGCGAGGATGTTGTTTAAGTAGTTCAGGCTCTTGACGTTCGGCGGCATCGACTCCGGCGGGGTGCGGCGGACCGAGACGCAGACCGCCCGGAGCCCCTTCTCGTAGAGGTCGCCGTACATCGCGCCCCAGGTGACGGCGATGACGATGACGGTCGGCTTTTCGCACTTCCGGGGGTCGAGACCGAGGTCGCCCTTGCCCCTCGTCACGATCGGGCGGATGTAGGCGTCCCGCAGGTTGTTCTTCCGGAGCGTCTCCTTGATCGCCTCGGCCATCTCCTCCCTCGTGATCGGGACGGCGAGGTCGATCGCCTTCGCCGAGTCGTAGAGCCGTGCGATGTGCTCGTCGAGACGGAAGACCCTGCCGTTGTAGGCCCGTATCCCCTCGAAAACGCCGTCGCCGTAGAGGAGCCCGTGGTCGAAGACCGAGACCTTCGCCTCCTCCTCGGGGACGAATCTGCCGTCGAGATAAATTATCATGGGAATAGTGTGGTATCGATTTGCTTGTATCTTTTGCGTTTCGTGCACCGCCCGGCGGCGGCCGAAACGGCGCGGCAATCTCCGGTGTGTAAGAAGGCGCGGAAGCGTCTTCTCTCAGGGTCGAAGGTGCGGAGAACGCGGAGTCTCGAAAAAAGTATTGCCCGGTCAGCCCCGGCAGCAGTCCACAAAGTGCGCGAGCATCCCCCTGCTCGTCACCGGGTGGAGGTGCGTGTAACTCCCGATCGTCCGGTCGCGGACCGCGCCGTCGAAGCCGTCCCGGATCCCGCTCCCCCGGCTCAGCCGGTAGGCGAACCGCGTCTCCGGCGCGAGGTCGACGCTGCTGTAGTGGAACTCGTGGCCGCGGAACGCCGCCTCGCCCATCGGGCTCCCTGCCGCGCTCGTCCCGACGACATAGCCGAGCATCCGGCGTGCGGGCATCCGTGTCTCCCCGGCAAAGACCCCGGCGAGGTCGTAGGTCTCCTCTCCGGAGCCCGCGAACCCCGGGGCGAGCACCATCCGGTCGGTGAGGTAGATCAGCCCCCCGCACTCCGCGTAGATGGGGGTGCCGTTCCGCGAGACCTCTCTGAGCCCCTCCCGCATCGCGGTGTTCGCCTCGAGCTCCGCGCCGAAGAGTTCCGGGTAGCCGCCGCCGAGGACGTAGCCGTCGGCCTCCGGCAGCCGATCGTGAATCGGGGAGAACGGAACCGTCTCGGCCCCGCACGACGCAAGGATATCGAAGAGATCGGCGTAGTAGAAGTTGAACGCCTCGTCGAGCGCGACGCCGATCCGGACGTCCGGGTCGGCCGCCTTATAAACGGAGTTCTCCTCCGCCGGCGGTTCGCCCTCCCGTGCGAGCGCGAGCAGTCCGTCCAGGTCGACGTGATCGGCGATCATCCGCTTCACCGTCTCGATGCGTGAGAGGAACTCGCCGTGCTCCTGCCCTTCCCGGTAGGGGACGAGGCCGAGGTGGCGCATGGCAAGTTCCATCTCCTCCGTCCGGGGGATGACCCCGACGACGGGAATACCGCAGTAGTGCTCGATCGCACGGACGGCCTTCTCCCGGTGGCGGGTTCCGGTGACGTTGTTCAAGATGACTCCCCGGATATCGACGTCGGTGTCGAAGGCCACAAAGCCCTTCACGAGCGCCGCCGCGCTTCGGGTGATGCTCCGGGCGTTGACGACTAAAACGACCGGCAGGTCGAGTTGCTTCGCGATCGCGGCCGTGCTCCCGAGGTCGGTGAGCGCCTCCGCGCCCTCAAAGAGCCCCCGGACCCCCTCGACGACCGCGACGTCCGCTCCCCGGCAGCCGTGGGCATAGACCGCCCGAACCTCGTCCGGGCTCATCACGTAGCCGTCCAGGTTCCGGCAGGGCCGCCCCGTCACCCCGGCAAGGTAAGAGGGGTCGATGTAGTCCATCCCCACCTTGAAGGTCTGGACGATCCGGTCGGTCGAGAGGAGGGCCGAGAGTGCGAGCGTGATGCTCGTCTTCCCGCTCCCGGATCGGTCGCCGGCGACAAGGAAGGACTTCATCGCATGCTCCGGAGGACTTCCCCGAACTCGCTTGCGACGATATTCCGGACGCCGAGGGTCTTCGGGTGCAGGTCGATCTCGACCATGACGTGCCGGTGCCCCATCTCCCGGAGCGGCGCCACCTGCCGGGGGCCGTTCGTGACCGAGAAGACCTCGATGCCTTCTGTGTACTCCGGCGGGACGGCGTGCGGAACCCCGACCATGAGGGCGAAGTCCGGAGCAATCTCCCGGAGCCGCTCCCCGACCGCAGGGCCGTTTGCCCCGTACTCGTCGAGCGCCCCGAGGAGTTCGGGGTCGACCCCGCGCTCCCGCATCCCGGCAAGGATCCGCCGGGCGTCCTCCCCGACCTTCGGGAGGCCGCGGCCTTCGAGGTTCGCGACGTAGGTGATCGCGGCCTCCGGGCAGGCGTCGTGGAGCGCGATGAGCTCGTCGGCGAACATGTAGGCGGTCTCTTTCTTCGCGTTCATGACTGCGACCCCCCTCGCGCCCGAGTCGGCGAGTTCGACGAGGCGTTCCGCCGCGACGTGCTTGAGATCGCCGCGAGACGGCTCGATGTAGTTCCGCGAGGCCGCTCCCCGCAGCCGCTCCACCTCGTTTGCCTTCGCTAAAAGGTATCGCTGGCGTTCGAGTTCGTCGGCGCTGATCCAGCCCGCGGCAGCGGCGGGCTCGAGCGTCGCAATCACCCCGTCGATGTTCTCGCGGAACCCCGCGTGGATGTCCACGGCAATCGCCGGGGTCGCTACCCCCGCGTCGTGGATCGCCGACTGGAGGTCTTCACCGATGATCATCGAGACACACGTCCCTACGACCGCCATCCGGTGGGGTGAGAACGTCTCTTCTGCGTAACGGAGAACCCGCATCAGCGGATCGTGCCCGCCGAAGATGAACTCGTTGTCGGCAAGCGACGTCGTCAGCACCCGCATGCCGTCCTCTTCGAGGAGACGGGCGTGCTTGAACGAGCAGCCCGACGGGCCGTGGAGGATAGCCACGTCCACCCCCAGGTCGCGGGCGGTATAGAGCGCCGCGACGATAGAACTCGGTCTTGGTTGAATGTAGTCCATACTTATCTCCACGTCTTTACCGCGAGGACGATCGCGCCCGCCGGGGTGATCGCTCTGGCGGCCTCGAGCCCCGCGGCGATCGTCGCCGCCGGATACCCTTCCCCGACGTAGACCGTCTCCGCAGGGGCGACGGTCGATACCGTCCGCAGGATCTCGTTCCTGGAGAACCCCTCGCAGATCGCCCGCGCCTCCTCGCCGATGACGAGGGTCAGGGGTGCGCCGCCGGAGAGTTCCCTTGCGTAGCGGGCGGCTTCAACGGTGGTCGCCATGTTCGTCCCGCTGTTTGCGTTGTCGACGATCAGGATCTCGCCCTCCCGCCGGGCCGCCATCCGGCCGGGCAGGGCAGTAAACCGCCCGAGGGGGGAGGGATCGACCCCGAGCACGCAGGCGGCCGCGGCCGCGAGCGCGAGCGGTGTCCGGTAGCCCGGGAGGGTAGTGAGCGGGTTCTCAAATGACCCGGCGATCCCGTTCCCGGAGTAGCGGCAGGTTCGCCCCTCGAAGGATACCATACTGTCGGCCGCGACCGCTCCGGGGAGGTCGATCCCCGGCGGGAGCACGACCGTCCGTGCCCGGGAGAGCAGCCGGCACTTCTCCGCGATCGCGCTCTTCTTCCTCGCCGCGACAGGATAGTCCTCCGGCGAGGTCAACACCGCCACGTCACCGGCGGCGGCGACCCCGAGCGACTCCTCGGCGACCAGCCAGCCGCCGATCCGTTCCGCCTCGCGCACCGCCGGGATCAGGGAGGCAGGCGTGATGCTCTTCTTCCAGAGCAGTTCCCGCTCCGGGTAGCGGTAGGTTCCGGTCGAGGTGTGCAGGATGCCTGGCCCCGGCAGGAGCGTTGCGAGGGCGTGGGCGGTCGTGGTCTTCCCCCGTGTCCCGGTGATCTCGATGAAGGGGTGCGGGAGCCGGTCGTCGTCGAGAATCCTCTTCACCGCCTCATGGTGCGAGACCGCGGGGCCATGGCGTCGCAGAAGAGGGTGATCGGGATCGAGGTGAACCGGTGCGGTGACGAGATCGTAGGTCCGGACGAGCGCCTCCTCGATGGGGATGCCGGCCAGCCCCCGGTAGACGTCCACCTCGTCCACCTGGTGGCCGGCATCACGGAGTGCCCCGGCGAGTTCCGCCCCGCCGTGGATGGTATCCAGCACCAGGACTCGCATATTGTTCAGGGTTTCAGTTCGGCGACCGCTTCGGACGCGTTCTTCAGCATCAGTTCGGCAAGGAGCGGGTCGCTGCCGATGGGGTTGGCGTAGACGAGTGGTACAGACTTCCCGTTCAGCTGGAACGTTCCAAGCCGTTCTCCTTTCGGGAGGCCGAGGATCTCGGGGATGTCCTGGTTGATGTGGACGCCTTTTGCGAGGAAGAGCGGGACGACGACCAGCATCTCGATATTCTCGTCCCGGAACGCCTCGAGCTGCTCCTCCACCGTCGGGGTGTTGAGGCTCATGAATCCGGGTTTGACGATGTAATCGTCCGTCTTCTCGGCGATGAGTTTTGCAGTGGTCTCGATCAGTTCCTTATTGTGGGGGAGCTTGCTCCCGTGTCCGACCAGTAACATGCCTTTCATAGCCATATGTTACAAGGTACTACGATACTATATTAAAATAATTACCGATTGTTTTTAAGGCCCCGATCCAAAACTTATCTGATGGCAAACTTCGAACGGGAGATCACTTACTGCATCAACCGATTCTTCACGCACCGGCAGATCCACGGGTTCGCCTACCGGCTCAAGCAGAGCAAATTCAATACCCAGTACGTCGACGTCCTCGTGGACTCCCTCGACCCCCGCTACTACCTGGCCATCGAGTGCAAGTCGATATCGGGCAAGAAGATCTACTTCTCCCAGCACTTCCACTTCGACAAGCACAAAGTCCATCAGATCGACGCAATCACCGACTTTATCGGGAAGACCGGCCGCCGGGGGTTCCTTGCCGTGGAGTTCCGGTTCGGTGCGGGGAGGGCAAAGGAGGCGTACCTCATGCCCTGGGACACGGTTCTCGGGTATTACGGGAACGTCCCGGGCATCTCGATAGACGATTTCCGGCTCTGCTGTACGCTCGACCGCTCCGGTGAGGAGTACGATCTGCCGGGACTCGACACAAATCAATATCCTCTCTCACTGCCAACTGATGGAGAAGTATGATGGAAGCATATGATCGTTTTGAGCTCCTCATAAACGATCGGATCGTGAAAACACCGGTGGCAATAGCATCCATGGCCGGGATCGTGGATGCGGCATACGTTCTTGAGCGGGCCGACCATGTCGGGGCAGCGTTCATCGGGGGCTACTCCATCGACGCCCCTACCCTTGAAGCAAGCCGGCGGATGGCCGGGGAGGGTCGCAAAGAGTTTTTGTACGACGACCCGCTCGAAGCGCTGGGCCGTGAGATCGACGCCCTGAAAGAGAGCGATGTCGTTACCGGCCTCAACCTCCGCGGGAGCACGCCCGCCTCCTACGCCGAGGTCGCCCGGGCGTTCGAGGACGCGGTGGTCTACGAGATCGACGCCCACTGCAGGCAGCCGGCGATGCTTGAAACCGGGTGCGGCGAGTATCTCCTCCAGCACCCGGCGAAACTCGTCGAGACCGTCCGGGCGCTGAAGGCCGAGGACGTGACCGTCTCGGTGAAGATCCGGGCAGGTATTGCCGCCGACGACGCTGCTCTCGCCCGCACCGTCTGGAAGGCGGGTGCGGATATCCTCCACGTCGACCTGATGGACTTCGGGCACAACAAAGTCCGCCAGATCCGTAACGCCTCCCCCCTGACGCTGATCGCGAACAACTCCATCACCACCTTCGATAAAGCGATGGACGCCTTCTCTCACGGGGCCGACCTCGTCTCGCTTGCCCGGAAGTCCGACCCCTGGACGCTCGCCGGCCTCGATGCCGCCATCACCCGGTCGGCCGAGGAGGGCGGCTGGTACAACGCCCCGAAACAGCTCTGCCGCGGGGGCGATATCAGGGCGCTCGCCTTCTGCTGCATGCCGGTGAAGGCCTGCCCGCTCCTCCCGACCCTTGAGCGGATCGGGCTCTCCCGCGACGAGTACCTGAAGTTCAAGCAGGAGGCGGTGAAGGAGACCCCGCTCGAAGACGGGAAGAGCACCTGTTTCGGGAGCCTTGCCTGGTGCTGCAAGATCAGTTCTCCCTGTATGTTCCGCAACATGACGCTCGAGAAGAAGGGCCTCTCTCCACGCGAGTACATGCGGTGCAAGCACCAACTCTCCGAGAAGATCATGCACAGGATATTCGATGAAGAAGAATCTACCGATGAATCGAGCTGAACGTGCGCAGATGGCGATGATGCTCGAGGTCTCTGCCTACCCGAAGCCCGGGAACGTGGACAGGTGCCACGACTATGCAGATACCCGTCTCGAGCACTTCCTCGCCTCGACGATCCTCGCCCGCCCGGTCTTCGATGCGGCCGAGAAGACCGGCGGCCGGGTGGGGAACCTCATCCGGGAGGCGGTCATGCGCACGAACGGCCATTCCGGGGGGAACACCCACTTCGGGGCGTTCATCCTCCTCATCCCTCTCGTCCTCGGGGGAGATATCGACGGGGCGCGGGCAGTCGTCGCCGCAACCGACGTCGAGGATGCAGTCGATTTTTACGCGGCGTTCGGCCTCACGAGCGTCCGGATGGCCGAGAATGACGACCTTGACGTGAACGACCCGGCCTCGGTCGCCGCCATCCGGGAGCGCGGCATGACGCTTGCCGACGTCATGGCCTACTCGGCGCCCCGGGACATGGTCGCACGGGAATGGACGAACGGATTTGCCCTGACCCGCCGGTGCGCCGACCTGCTTCATGCGCACGGGTGCGGCAGGGCGTCGGTCGTCGCGGCGTTCCTCGATCTCCTCGCTACAGAGCCGGACACCTTTATCGCGAAGAAGCACGGGGAAGCCGTGGCGGAGAGGACGATGCGGTCTGCGGCCGAGGTGCTCGACGGGAGGCGCGACCTTGCCGCCTTCGATGCCGAGTGCGTCTCCGCCGGGATCAACCCGGGCTCGATCGCCGACATCGCCATCGCCGGGATATACGTGGCGCTCGGGGAGGGATGGCAGTGGGACTGCTGACCGAAGGGATCAACGAGGTGATCGCGACCACCGGCCACAACGCCGCTCCCATGGGGATCATCAACCGGAACGGCTCCCTGCACATGGTTCTCTTCCGGGGGAGCCATACCGCGAGAAATATCGCCCGCGACCGGCGGGTGGTGGCGAACTTCGTCTTCGACCCCGTTATCTACGTCCAGACCGCGTTCGGCGACCTTCCATTCGACGCCTTCGTCTCCGAAGAGATCGACGGGACGGCCGTCTGCCGCCTCCGCGACGCGGAGGCCTGGGCCGCGTTTGCCGCCGACGTGGAGCGGTCGGGCGACGAGTCGATCGTCGTGCGGCTCAGCCCTCTGAAAGAGGAGGTGCTCGATCTCCGTCTCCACCCGGTGAACCGGGGATTTGCGAGCATCGTGGAGGCTGCCGTCCATGCCACCCGCTACGTCAGGAACCGCGACCCGTGGCTCGGGCGGCTGATCGAGCACCACAGCGGCCTCGTCCGGAAGTGCGGCGGTCCGCGGGAACGGGAGGCGCTCGAACTCCTCGAGCGGTATATCGCCGACAGGACCCACGAGTGAGAGTCGGGCCTGCTTATTCTTCCCGGGAGCCGCGTATCCCTTTGCCGCAGTTCCATATTTTTTGGAATATACTAATGCCTATATATCAGGACGGACCACGAACGCCCCACAGGGAGGTACCTGGTAATGGCGAAGATCTTTGATACGTTGCAGAACGATGGCAGGTTCGGCCGGCTGGTCGAGATCATCCAGACCCTCGGTGAGGATAAGATGCTGCAGGGCGAAGGGCCGATGACGTTCTTTGCCCCGGTCGACTCGGCGTGGGATGCGATCCCCGAGCCGAACCGGTCGATGATCATGAACGACAAGCAGATGCTCTCACATCTGATCGACTTCTTCACGATCGGCAATCATAAATGCACGCTTGAATCGCTCCTCAAAAGGAACGTCGTGCAGACCGTCGAAGGAAACAACATCATGATCAGGAAGACCGACCGTGGTACGCAGGTGGACACGGCCGTCGTACTCGAGGGAGACATCGAGGCGGAGAACGGGGTCATCCATGCCCTCGACAGCGTTCCCTTCACGACGCTTGCGCAGGCCGAACAGGCCTACCTGTCGACGAACGTTTGAACCCGGGCCGGAGTGCATCGTCCGGCCGGAAACCCTTTTTTTTCTTCCCGGCGGGAGACGGCGCAGGATACGGCGTTCCTCGCGCCCGAAGCCCTCTCCCCGGGCGCATGGTATCATGTCCGTAATTTTATATATCTGGCCAAATGATTCGGGGGTTACCCATGAAGAGTATCTTTGAGACGGCCCGGGAAGACGACCGGTTGAGCACCTCCGTTGCGATGCTGCAGGCCGGAGGGATGGCCGAGACGCTCCAGGAAGAGGGAGAGTATACTGCATTGTTTCCAACGAACGAGGCGTACTCCGGTTTCTCCCGGGAGGTGATGGACGCCGTCACGGCCGACCGGGAGCGGCTCACAGCCATGATCCGGTATCACGTGATCCAGGGCAAACTCACCGCGCACGAACTCGCGCAGATGGAGGCGATCAGGACGCTGCAGGGCGACCACCTTGACATCACGGGCACTCCCGGCGCGATACGGTTGAACGATGCCGGCGTCGTCCAGTCCGACGTCGAGTGCACGAACGGGATCTACCATGTCATCGACAGGGTGCTCCTGCCGCGAGCGGTCGAGGCGCGGGTGAAGCGGTAGGTTCCTGTCCGGCGGCGAAGACCGGCAGGAGACCGGTTCCCCGAGCAGTGCGGAATTATCCGTAGTTATATATACTCATGCCCCTTCAACTCCCGCCGGGAGTTGGTTCGCATGAAGAGTATCCTCGCGACCCTGCGCGACTCGGGATCGTTTGAGATCTTTCTTGACCTCGTACGGGCGGCCGGCATGGAGGAGCGGTTGAGCAGTGAAGGGCCGTATACGCTCTTCGTCCCGGAAGACGATGCGTTCCAGAAGGTTCCCCGGCCCGACCTCGAGACGATTCTCCGGGACGCCGACCGGCTCGGGGATACCCTGAACTACCATATCGTCCCCGGGGTGCACTCCATGATCGACCTGCTCGGCATAGGGACGCTCCGGTCGCTCCTCGGGGTGGATCTGACCGTGGAGGTTGCGCCGGAGGGGGTGCTGGTCAACGACGCTACGGTCGTGGAGTCCGATGCCTGGTGCACCAACGGGATCTGCCACGCGGTCTCCGCACTGCTCCTGCCGCCCGTTGCAAGAGCCGTCGCCGCACGCGGGTAGCCGGAACGTATAAATAATCCGGTACGGTTAGTGGTGCGCGTGGAGAGAGCAGCATGAAGAATATCATCGATACCCTGGAGGACTCCGAGAGCCTTGGCACGTTTCTCGATCTCGTCCGGATTGCCGGCATGGAACCGATGCTCCGCGAGAGGGGGCCGTACACGGTCTTCGTCCCGACGGATGAGGCATTTTCGAGGGTTCCGAAGGATCGGATGGACGAGATCCGGCAGGATGCGGACAAACTCCTCCTGATCGTGAGTTACCACGTCGTGCCGGGGCAGTTGACCTCGGAGGATCTCCGGAGCATCGGCGCCGTCAGGTCGAGCCTCGGGACGGATCTCGTAATACGGTCGTCCGATAGGGGGATCACCGTCAACAGCGTTCGGATCGTTGAAGCGGATGCGTTCTGCACGAACGGGGTCTGCCACGCGATAGCGTCGGCGCTCGTCCCGCCGACACTGGAGATCGTCACCCCCTGACCGGGCTACCGCTCTCGCGGCAGACGGAACCGCCCGTCCCGGCGGGCGATCCCGACGGCGGCAAGAGCGCTCTTCTCCTTATCCTTGATCTCGAGCATGATGTCCATGTCGGACGGTGCGGTCTCGGCGAGGAACCGCTCGAAGTCGGCAGCATCAAGAGTCTCCGCGTGCCGGCCCTTCCGCCCGCCGGGCATCGCGGTGCTGTAGTCGATCATCGGGATGCCGTCGCGGGGCTGCCAGGTCGCGCCGGAGAGTTCGACCGCTTCGGCCACCCCGGCGCCGGAGGGGTTGACGGTGTGGTGGAAGACGTCGAAGAGCACCGGGATGCCGGTCTCCTCGTGGATGCGGAGGCAGTCGGCCAGGGTGTACCGCGAGTCGTCGTTCTCGACGACCAATCGGCGGAGGACGCTCTCGTCGAGCCCGGAATACTCCGTGCAGAACCGCTCGATGGCGGACTCCGGATCGCCGTAGACCCCGCCGACGTGGATCTGGATCTTCGCGGTCTCGTCGAGGTGCATGGCGTCGAGAAGGGCGGCGTGGTAGCTGAGTTCCGCGACGCTCCGCTCAACGATACCGGGGTCTTTCGCGTTGATGACGACGAACTGGTCGGGGTGCATGGAGACCCGCATATCATGCTCGCGAACGAACCGGCCGATCTCGCGAAACCTCTCCGCGAAGACCTCCTCCCACGGGGCGGCGCAGACCGGGTGCGACGCGAACGGCACGAGGCCGGAGCCGATCCGGAAGAAGAGGATGCACTCTTTGAGATTGAAGTGGAGGATCTCCCCAAGGCACCTGAGGTTCTCCCGGACGGTCTCCTCCAGCCGTTCGCCGGAGTAGGAGGTGAGCCGGAACGTGCGGCCCGAGGAGCAGCCGATGCTCCGGTTGATGCACGGGTAGCCGATCTTCATGGCTCTCCCGGGTGCTCCCGGACAGGCATCAACTTTACCTACAGGTATACGTGCCCTCGCTCTCGGCGACGAACCCCTCCCGTGCGAGGTCGCCGAGGATCCGCTTCACCCGCCCGGGCTCTTCGCAGAGCCGGAGGATCACCTCCCTCTCCGTGACTGTCCCCTCCTCGAGGACGAGCGCGAGGATTCGTCCCCTGATCTGGCGGTCGGATCCTTCGAACCGGCTCTGCCGGGAGTAGGAGGCGCTCCTCCGGTTCGGGTTCGCCGTCCGCTTCTTCAAGACCGTACCGTAGTCCATCATCGCGCTGTACCACTCCCGCGGGTTCTCGCGGTAGAGCGTCCTCTCCACGAGCGGGAGGATCTCGTCGTCCCGGACGCCCTCCCTGTCCTGGAAGAAGAAGTGAATGAAGATCCGCCGGATGTTCGTCTCGATATAGACGACCGGCATGTTGAACGCATACGCAACAATCGCCGCCGCGGTCGCCTTCCCGATCCCGGGGAAGGTCGCGAGCGTCTCGACATCGGCGGGGAGTTCGCCGCCGTACTCGTCCATCACGCGCTTCGCGGTCTCCTGGAGCGCGATTGCCCGGCGGTTGTAGCCCATCCCCTGCCAGGCGAGGAGCACCTCGCTTCTGGGGGCACGGGCAAGGCTCTCGAAGTCCGGGAACCGTTCGAGGAACTCCGTGTATTTCACGGCGACCCGCTCGACCTGCGTCTGCTGGAGCATGATCTCGGAGACCAGGATCCGGTAGGGATCGGTGGTATGCCGCCAGGGGAGGTCGCGGCCGTGGGCTCGGAAGTAGGAGAGGATGAGATCCCGGAAGAGGTCGATGGCCTCCGGCGTCGCCCCCTCTGCCTGGACGGCGTCGAGGAGCCGGCGTTCGCGCTGGTTCTGGTCGGGGTCGAGGCTGCCGATCACGGTATACCATCTGTCTGACGGAGGCAAATAGGTTGGGCCCCCGGGGGCGGGGATGTTAAATGGCACTGAGAACGGCAGTTACAACGCCCTCCTGCTCCAAGAGATGCCCCTTCACGCGTGCCGGCTCAAGCCCCGTACACTGGACCGTGGGAATATCGCCATAGGGGGAGGGGTTGCAGGGGAGGGGGGAGACCCCCCTCTCCTGTCCCCACCCCCCAGATGCGACATGCACTGGAAATCCGTGTTATGGGTTGCGAGGGACAGAATGCCAACTACTCGAAACGGTGCTTGGTCTTGGGGTGACAACCGGCGTTCGCTCCACCCTCTCCGCCTCTCCTCCCCCCCTTCACTCCACCCGCGCCCGCATCACCGTGAGCCGGACGCCCGCCTCGCCGTCGAGGTCGAATGTCCGCGTATCGCCGTGCGCCCGGCAGAACTCCTGGAGGTCGAGCATGTGCCGGAACCCCGCCGCCGCCTTCTCGTTCTGCACCAGTTCAAGCGGCGGCTCCAGGAGCGGCCGGGGCAGGAAGACCACGCATTTCGTCCGGCTCCGGGTCAGCGATACGTTCAGGCGGTTCCTGCTGTAGATGAACTCGGCCTCGCGAAGGGCGGTCTCGACGTCGCTCACGCCGTAACTGATGATTGCGCTCTCCGCCTCCTGCCCCTGCATCTTGTCGACGGTGTCCACGAAGGGCGGGGACTTCCAGGCCCGCACCCCGGCAAGACTGCTCTTGATGGCGCCTATCTGGGCGTGGTGCGGGCTGACGATGAAGAGCCCGTGCCGCCAGAACCGGTAATCGCCGTCCTCCGTCGCCGGATACCGTTCTCCTGAGCCGGAATCGATGAGCCTCTCCCGGAGCGTTCCGGCCAGCCGGGCGACCAGCGCCGCCTCGGCCGGGTTCTCCACCGTCGTCCGGACGCCCTCGAGGACGCAGAGCACGAGCGGGTATGCCGGATCGAGAACCCACTCCATCCACTCCTCTCCCGGCGGAGCCGGAGCGAGGGTAATCCGCTGCCGTGCAATCTCGTCGGTTGCGGGAGCATATCCGGCGCCGTAGAGCGTCTCCGCCGGGAATCCCGAGAGGGTGCGGTTCATCCGCCAGTTCTCCTGGATCTGGCAGGTGTAGATGGGGCGGGAGGGGTCGTCGCGGTGCCGGAGGTAGGCGAAGACGGAGTCATCGAGCCCGGGGAGGCCGTCAACCGGTGCCGGATACGCCCCCTGGACGACCGGCGGGAGCTGGAGATCGTCTCCCGCGAGGACGAGCCGACCGCCCTCTCCCAGCATCGGGAGCACCATCGCGAGTTCCGCCGCCCGCATCTGCGACGCTTCGTCGACGATCAGGAGATCGAGGGACGGGAGGGATTTCTCGAGTTTTGCGAACCCGTGCACCGTCCCGCCGAGGAGAAGGGCAGGATAGCCGACGACGGTCTCGGCCCGGTCGTGGGGCAGCACCTCGAGGCTCCGCTCCCCGCCGGGTGTCCGGATATCCCTCAGTTTGTAGATGGGGAGGCCCGCGGTAAGGCCGAACTCGTCGACCGAGCCCTGCACCTTGACGAGCAGGTTCTCGACGGCCGCGTGGGTGAACGCCGCGACCCCCACCCGGAACCGCTCCCCGTGCGCCCGCCGGGCTTTGACGAGCGAGAGGATCGCCGTCGCGAGGAAATGCGTCTTCCCGGTTCCGGGCGGCCCCCAGACCAGGGTCAGGCGGTTCTCCGTTACGTGGGAGAACGCCCGGTTCTGGCTTCTCGTGAACCCGGCATCGCGGGCGAGCCGTTCGGCGTCGGCGGCGACCTCCCCGGGCTCAGGGATAGGCGCGGCGAACCCCTGCGGGTCGCGGAGGAGGCGGATGAAGTCGTTCTCCGGCTGCTCGTCGAGAGCAAGGAGGCGGTCGACGTAGCGCGGGGCGGTGAAGTCCGTGAACCGGGGGTGCAGCACCGCGAGATCACCCTCGGCAAAGGGCGCGTGATCGCGGGGGTAGGCCACCTCCAGCACGAGCCCCCTGACCTCCCCGGCCGTCCGGTCGACGATGGTGTCGCGGACTCTTGCGAAGCAGACCCCGCTGTTCCCGGGGTTCGGGCTGCTCCGGTAGCGGAGGTCGTCGAACGCCCGCTCAGCCTCCTCGCCCGCCGGTTCGTCCGGCACGAGGAGGTAACTGAACGCCCGTGACTGTTCGAAGAGTGCGAGATCCAGGGGGGCGAGCACCTTCCAGAAGTTCCCCTCGCTCTTCTTGAGCGGGATGCTGACGCCGTCCCGGACCCTTGCCGCCCGCGGCCGGCTCCGCAGTTCCTGCACCTGCCGTGCGCCCATGGTCGATTCGTACTCCGCGATGAAGAGGAGGCGGGATATCTCGGGCGTCGCGGCGTCCCACGAGCCCGGGAACCGGAACTTCTCCGCCCACCGCACGAGTCTCTCCTTCGTTCGTTCCCGGAGCCCGTCGAGGACGCTCCCCGCGGCGAGCAGGCGGCGCGAGACCTCCTGCCGGATCCAGTCCGTAGCCTCCGGCCGTCTCCCGTGCCAGGCCATCATGATGGCGTCGCTCTTGATGGCGTTGCCGTGCTCGTTCCAGAAGAGTGAGCTTGGGTCGAGGCGGTACGCAAACCGGGAGGAGGGGATCGCCGCGAGAACCTCGGGCAGGCGGAGCGTGAACGGGACGGGAAGCGCGAGCAGCCGCCGGATCTCCCGTGTCAGGACGACGATCGGGAAGGGGACGGACGTGCTCGGGTGGCTCGACCCGAGAGCGATGCCGGGATCCTGGTAGTAGAACCGCAGCCGGAGGGCGTCCTCGGCGGTCACGGGATCGTCAAGCGCCTCTTCGAGCAGCCGGGTGAAGAGTTCCTCCTCGTAGGTGTCGTAGACGTAGGTCTGCACCGACTCCTGCTCGGCCCAGTCGCGGCCCCGGTTGTACCCGTCGACGGCCGCGAGTTCCGCGGCGAGGGCCCGGACGAACTCCCGGCGCACCCCTGCGCAGTCGCCGGGGTCAGCCGCGACGAAGATTGCTTCGTGCGACGGCGTCCCGTAGACGGCTCTGCCCCTGCTCCGCCGAAACCCGAGCGCGTATATCCGGCCGGAGACGGGGTCTTTCTGGATGGTCAGGACGATGGCGATATCCTCGTAGACGGGGAGCGCGAGCGAGGTCGCGGCGAGCGAAACGACCTCTCCCGTCGTGAGCGCCCGGACGGCCGCCCGCAGGCGGTCGCCCTGGCCGGCAAGCGACCCGCAGTTATCGAGGCAGCCATCGCTCTCCGGGTCACGAAGAAACGCGGCGAGGTCGGAGAGCGCGTTGATCGAGAGCCCGCCGTCCCACGGGGCTTCGCGGAGGTAGCGCCGCCCGGCGGGCGAGACCCCCGGGATCTGCGAGACCGAGGAGGAGGCTTCTGCCTCGGCGCGGCAGTAAGAGTAGAACTCGCAGGACTCGCACCGCGAGGTGAGGTGCCAGGGCACGTCCTCGGGGGGGGCGGCGAGGATCTCCGGGAGGCGGTGGCGGAAGAACTCCTCGATCACCCGTCTGTTGAGGGAGAGGTCGAAGGGTTCCGGTTCGTCCTCTCCGTAGAGCCAGATCCCCGCGCGGTTCCGGTCGACCGGGAGTTTGAGCCCGAGCAGGTCCAGGGCGTGATCGAGGATCAGGACATACAGCGTCGCCTGGATCCGGTGGCTGACGCTCAGTTCTTCGCTTGCCTTGATGTCGATGATCTGAAGAGATCCTTCCTCGTCGACCCTGATGAGATCGGGACGGCAGGGGGAGAACCGGTGCATCACGGGGTCAAGATCGTAGTTCTTCAGGAAGTGGACAGAGACCGGGATGGTCGTCTGGTAGATTGCTTCGCCCGGGGAGAGCCGGGGGAGGAGGTCGAAACTTTCCTCGATGGAGAACGACCTCTCAGAGATCGGCCCTGCACCGTCCGGGAGCCGTACCCGGCCCGCGAGTTTCGTCCGGATCACCTCCTCCTCCCATCGGATGCCGGCATCGAGGAGGGCGCGCGTCACCGGGCTCGTATCGATCGCGACCGCCGGGATGCCGGCTCCGGCGCGCTCCTGCTCCGGGGTCGCGTGGTAACGGAGGTGGCGTTCGCAGTCGTGGTAGAAGAACCGGCCGATGAGCGATGGGCTGAGGTTGAAGCGTGGCATGGGCGAACTCGAGGATCCGGGATGACTCCCTGTGTGCCATTCTGTTTGTGGGGGCGCGGGAAAACAGTTGTTGTCGGTCGGTTCTTTTGCGTTCTATATGATAGATAGGATCGACCGACAGCTCTTCGAGGGATATGCGCGTTTGTGGCCTGGAACAGACCCCCGGTCATCCCGGTGCAGACCGCGCGCGTCTCCGGGCAGTCACGCGGTCTTTAGACCGGGTTTTGAGTGGTGGTTCCCTGCGCGTGGTGTGCCATGTGCGGTATCGGCGTTCGTGTAACTCCGCGATATCTCGTGCGTCTGCAAAAAAGGAGTCTTCTCCCCCTTCTCCTGGCTGCAAAATCCCTACATGAAACCATTGGGGAAATTAATACTCTGTGATGAGATGTGCCGGAATGCTGCGTTCCGGTTCACGCTCTCATCTCTCCGGAGGCCCGGAGATAGTCCGGGCCTGACGAAATGTTTATGTGGGTTCGGGATCAACATTGTATCTCACGCGGGCGGAACAATATCCGCCTGGAATTCGTGATCCGGCGAAAGTTCTCACAGGATTTTCGCGGAACGATCTCAAGCAGGAAGACAATGTTTATATGGTAAAACATACAAACATTATTTCCTGCGCAGGAAGTTGCTCCGGCCTGATTCGGCCGGGGTTTCCTGCATTTGAGGATATGTGGGTTCGAGATGCGATCTCGAATCTGATGTGGGAAGCAAATGTTTAAATATCCATAAAACCAACATTGTTTCCCTATTGATGGAGAACCGACATGACCGCGCCGTGACGCGGGTTGGTTCTGACGTTGGCATTGGCAATGCGGAAATTTGTTCAGTAACCGCTAATTCCTCCCAAGTTTACAGTAGTGTGCATACTTCAAATTCTGGTTGATCCTGCCAGAGGTCACTGCTATCGGGGTTCGATTAAGCCATGCGAGTCGAGAGGGTTCGGCCCTCGGCGTACTGCTCAGTAACACGTGGATAACCTGACCTGAGGAAGGGGATACCCCCGGGAAACTGGGGATAATACCCTATAGGTTACCGATGCTGGAATGCTCGGTAACTCAAAGTTCCGGCGCCTCAGGATGGATCTGCGGCCGATTAGGTTGTTGTTGGGGTAATGGCCCAACAAGCCGATAATCGGTACGGGTTGTGGGAGCAAGAGCCCGGAGTTGGATTCTGAGACACGAATCCAGGCCCTACGGGGCGCAGCAGGCGCGAAAACTTTACAATGCGGGCAACCGTGATAAGGGAACCTCGAGTGCCTGTATATGCAGGCTGTCCAGGTGTCTAAAACACACCTGAAGAAAGGGCCGGGCAAGACCGGTGCCAGCCGCCGCGGTAATACCGGCGGCTCGAGTGGTGGCCACTTTTATTGGGCTTAAAGCGTTCGTAGCTGGGTTGTTAAGTCTCTTGGGAAATCCGGCGGCTCAACCGTCGGGCGTCTAAGAGATACTGGCGATCTTGGAACCGGGAGAGGTGAGGGGTACTTCGGGGGTAGGAGTGAAATCCTGTAATCCTCGAGGGACCACCTGTGGCGAAGGCGCCTCACCAGAACGGCTTCGACAGTGAGGGACGAAAGCTGGGGGAGCAAACCGGATTAGATACCCGGGTAGTCCCAGCCGTAAACGATGTGCGTTAGGTGTATCGATGACCACGAGTCATCGAGGTGCCGAAGGGAAACCGTGAAACGTACCGCCTGGGAAGTACGGTCGCAAGGCTGAAACTTAAAGGAATTGGCGGGGGAGCACCACAACAGGTGGAGCCTGCGGTTTAATTGGACTCAACGCCGGAAATCTCACCGGATAAGACAGCGGAATGATTGCCGGGCTGAAGACTCTGCATGACTAGCTGAGAGGAGGTGCATGGCCGTCGTCAGTTCGTACTGTGAAGCATCCTGTTAAGTCAGGCAACGAGCGAGACCCACGCCAGCAGTTGCCAGCATGGCCTCCGGGCTGATGGGGACACTGTTGGGACCGCCTCTGCTAAAGGGGAGGAAGGAATGGGCAACGGTAGGTCAGCATGCCCCGAATTATCCGGGCTACACGCGGGCTACAATGGGCAGGACAATGGGTATCGACACCGAAAGGTGAAGGCAATCTCCTAAACCTGTCCGTAGTTCGGATTGTGGGCTGTAACTCGCCCACATGAAGCTGGAATCTGTAGTAATCGCGTTTCAACATAACGCGGTGAATGTGTCCCTGCTCCTTGCACACACCGCCCGTCAAACCACCCGAGTGGGGTTTGGATGAGGCTGCGGTCGTTGCCGCAGTCGAATCTAGGTTCCGCAAGGGGGGTTAAGTCGTAACAAGGTAGCCGTAGGGGAATCTGCGGCTGGATCACCTCCTAAAGAAATACACTTGGGCCATCAGCGGTTGCTGAACAAACTGTAAAATTGCCGATGTCAACGGATTCATGAAACCGGGCTCATAGCTCAGTTGGAAGAGCGCCGCCTTTGCGAGGCGGAGGCCGGGGGT
>JABNAD010000156.1_pt1 | contig 58093 bp, 57 predicted proteins | sample 7240381 | NCBI WGS metagenome assembly JABNAD01 (sample SAMN11332834, study PRJNA596920) | anaerobic digester metagenome | biome: digested sludge; isolation source: digested sewage sludge-derived enrichment culture grown on H2/CO2 | place: Germany: Goettingen
CCTCTGGGGATTATGGAGAATTGGCAAAGCATATGCGCATCCGTAGGCTATGGATGCTAGTTAGCGCGTTAGCATATGTAAGTGCTTCTTTATGTGCATTTATTATGCTATTTATGCGAATTAGGAGAAAATGAATAAAATTTGCAAAATTAGAAAATTATAATAAAATGATAAAAAGTTGGAAGGATAGGCTTTATAGCCTGTCTTTTCTTTTTTTGGAAGGACACGTCGAAAATATTTTTATTTTTTTTGTAACCTTTTTCAAGTTTTTAGGTACTAAGTATGCATAACACAAAAGAATGCGTTTCGGAGGATTGAAAAATGACTTTTAATGTGCTTGGAACGGGGATGTATGTACCCCCCAGGATTGTAACCAATGAAGATATTTCAAAATTTGTGGATACCAACGATGAATGGATTATGCAAAGAGTCGGCGTAAAGCAAAGACATATCAGCGAGGATGAAACTGCGGCGGACATGGGATGCAAGGCAGCCTTGGCAGCTTTGGAAAATAGTGGTGTTAAAAAAGAGGAAATCGATTTAATTTTAGCAGCCAGTGTGAGCGGTGAGTCAATTTCTCCTTCTGTTTCTTGCATGATTCAAAATCTTTTGGGTGTTTCCTGTATGGCTTTAGACATTAGTGCTGCTTGCTCAGCTTTTGTTTTTATGTTGGAAACTGCGGCTGGTTTTTTTGCAAGAGGACGTGCAAAAAAAGTTTTGGTGATTGGCGCGGAACGTTTAAGCCGTATTGTTGATTGGGAAGATAGAGGAACCTGTGTAATTTTTGCAGATGGTGCTGGTGCTATGGTGCTTGGTGAGGGTGATTCTTATATTGATGCTGTCTTTGATGTAAAAGGTGGTTCTGACGTAATGGATATTCCTCAGCCAATTGGTAAATCCCCATTTTATAAAGGGACTCAGAAAAAGCCTTATATTCACATGGCAGGACAGGAAACTTTTAAGTTTGCTGTAAATGCAATTTGTAACGATTGTACTGCCCTTTTAGAAAGACAAGGGCTGACCATGGATGATATAAAATACATTGTTCCCCATCAGGCGAACAAACGAATTATAGATTTTGCCAGTGTAAAGCTGAAGGTGCCAAAAGAAAAGTTCTATGTAAATATTGAACGGTTTGGAAATACCTCCTCAGCGAGCATTCCCATTGCATTGGATGAATTGAACCGTCAGGGAATGCTGAAAAAAGGTGATTTGCTTCTGCTGCCTGCTTTTGGCGGTGGTTTGGCAAGTGCCACTTGTATATTAAGATGGTAATGAACGCCTAAGGGCTTCATATAAAAACTAAAAAATAATTGTATTTAAAAGGAGATTATAATCATGGTATTCGAAAAAGTTGCAGCAATGTTGGCAGAAAAATTGGAATGTGAAGTAAGTGAAATCAAAATGGACACAAAGTTTGAAGCTTTGGGCATTGATTCTTTGGATGTTATGGAATTGCTTATGAATGTTGAAGAAGAATTCGGTACTGAAATTGAATTGGGTGAAAACAAAGTAAATGCAGTTGGCGACTTGGTTACACTTATCGAAAACAAATTGAAGTAAGAGAGGAGGAGGACAGAATGATCCTTTCACCGATCTGTTCTATGTTGGGAATTAAATACCCCATTTTTCAGGGCGGCATGGCATGGATTGCCGATGGCAAGCTTGCGGCGGCTGTTTCGAACGGCGGCGGCTTAGGCATTATCTCTGCAATGAATGCCGGAGGAGACTATCTTCGTGAGCAAATTCAAATTGCACGAAGATTAACTGATAAACCCTTTGGCGTAAATATTATGCTGATGAGCCCCCATGTGGAGGAGGTCGCAAAGATTGTTGTGGAGGAAAAGGTTCCTGTGGTAACAACGGGCGCCGGCATTCCCACAAAATTCATTCCCATGTGGAATGAGGCAGGAATTAAAGTAATTCCTGTTGCGGCATCTGTAGCGGCGGCAAAAATGATGGAAAAAGCAGGGGCGACGGCGGTCATTGCCGAAGGCGGAGAATCCGGCGGTCATATTGGTGACATGAGCACCATGCCTTTAATTCCTCAGGTTTGCGATGCTGTGAAAATTCCTGTATTGGCGGCAGGTGGCATTGGTGATGGCAGAGGGATTGCGGCGGCCTTTATGTTGGGAGCCGTTGGGGTACAAATGGGTACCAGATTTCTTTTGGCAGAGGAGTGTTCCGTTCATTCCAACTATAAGGAAATGGTTTTGAAGGCAAGCGATATTTCTACCACAACAACAGGTAGAAGATTTGGTGGAAATACCTGCCGCAGCTTGAAAAATAATTTTACACGAGAGTTTTTAAAAACAGAATATGCACCTGAAACCACGCCTGAAATGGTTGCGGAGTTGGGTGTAGGCGCTTTGAGAAAGGCGGCTGTAGAAGGCGATACCAAGGAAGGATGTTTCTTAGCGGGGCAGATTTCCGGTTTGGTGAAAAAAGAACTGCCAGCTGCAGAAATTTTGAAAGAAATTGCGACGGAAGCAGAGTTTTTGTTAAAAGGAGGCGCAAAATGGGTAAAATAGCATTTGTTTTCTCTGGTCAAGGTGCCCAGAAAGCGGGCATGGGCAAAAGCTTTTATGACGCAAAAGAAAGTATTCAAAACTTATTTGATGGGGCGGAGGAAATTCGCCCCAATACCTTGAATCAGTGTTTCTTTGGAACAGAAGAAGAATTGAAAAATACAGAAAATACGCAACCCTGCTTATATCTAACAGATTTAGCAGCGGCATTGGCATTAAAAGAAGAAGGTATTATTCCAGATGGTGTAGCTGGCTTTTCTCTAGGGGAAATACCTGCACTGGCCTTTGCGGGGGCTTACACTCCCTTAGATGGTTTTCGACTGGCCTCTTTCAGAGGAAAGGTTATGGCAAGGGAAGCGGAGAAAAATCCGGGCTCAATGCTTGCCATCATGAAGCTGGAAAACAGCAAGGTCGAGGAAATATGTAAAAGCTTTGAGCAGGTTTATCCTGTGAATTACAATGGCCCCGGGCAATTAGTGGTTGCAGGGAAAAAAGAGGAAATGGATGCCTTTTCAAAGGCAGTGAGAGAAGCAGGAGGCAGAGGGTTGCCCATTAAAGTGGGTGGCGGTTTTCATTCCCCTTTCATGAAAGAAGCGGCAAAGGATTTTGCCCAGGTTCTAACTGAATATCAGATTCAAAAGCCACAAATTCCCGTATATTCCAATTATATGGCAAAGCCATACGAGGAAGATGTGCGGGCTTGGATGTCACCCCAAATTGATCATGCTCTGCGTTGGCAGGAAAGCATAGAGCAAATGGCGGTAGATGGTTTCGATACCTTTATTGAAGTAGGCATAGGGGATACCCTTAAGAAATTAATTTCTCGTATCTTGCCAGACAGCAAGGTTTATGCTGTTTCTTCTATGGAGGAGATACAAAAGCTGAAAGAGGAGGATTTGATATGCTCAAAGGAAAAGTAGCAGTGGTGACGGGCGGTTCCAGAGGAATTGGCGCGGCTATCTGCAAATTATACGCGACAAATGGAGCAGATATTGCTTTTTTATATGCAGGAAATACCCAAAAGGCTGAGGAAACCCAAAAGGAATTGGAAGCACTTGGGGTAAAGGCTAAAGGCTATCAATGTAATGTTGCTGATGCAGAGCAGGTAGCAACAAAAGTTAAAGAAATTGTGGCTGATTTTGGTGGAATTCATATTTTAGTAAACAACGCGGGAATTACAAAGGACAGTTTGATTCCTATGATGAAAGTTGAGAATTTTGACAGTGTGGTAGACACTAATTTAAAGGGCGCCTTTTACATGATTAAGCAGGCATACCCACTGTTTTTGAAACAGAAAAGCGGGAAAATTATTAATATCAGCTCGGTTTCGGGCTTAATGGGAAATGCAGGTCAATCCAACTATTCCGCATCTAAGGCAGGTTTGATCGGTTTGACAAAATCAGTGGCAAAGGAATTGGCATCCCGTGGGGTTTGCTGCAATGCCATTGCTCCCGGTTTTATTGCAACAGATATGACAGAAACATTCACTTCAAATGATGAAATTAAAAACGCGATTCCCATGAAACGCTTTGGGCAGGCAGAGGATGTAGCAAAATTAGCACTATTCCTTGCCAGCGATGCATCGGATTATATTACTGGCGAAGTAATCCGCATCGACGGCGGCATGGCAATGTAGGAGGTTTGTATGAGAAGAGTTGTTGTAACAGGTTTAGGGGCGGTGACCCCCATTGGAAATACAGTGGAAAGCTTTTGGCAAGGCTTAGTGGAAGGGAAAAACGGAATTTCATTTATTACTCGTTTTGATACTTCTGACAGCAAATATCGCTTGGCGGCAGAATTAAAAGATTTTGAGCCTACCTTATATATGGAAAAATTGGCGACAAAAAAATTAGACCGTTTTTCAATTTATGCTTTGGCGGCTACCGCTCAGGCAATGGAAGACAGCGGCTTGGAAGGCAATGTAGACAAAGAAGAACTGGCTGTGTATTTCGGTTCTGGTATTGGTGGTTTTGAGACTTTTTGCGAAAGCAGCACAACCTTGGCTGAAAAAGGAGCAAGAAAAGTATCACCTTTGTTTATCCCTAAAATGATTAGCAATATTGCGGCAGGTAATATTGCCATTCGCTATGGTGCAGAGGGTGCTTGTGTTTCTGTTACCACTGCTTGTGCCACAGGAACCACTGCAATTGGCGAGGGATATCGTGCTATTATGCACGGATATGCAACCGCGGCAATTTGCGGAGGCAGTGAGGCTGCAATTGTACCTTTGGCTATCGCAGGTTTCGGCAGTTGTATGGCGTTAAGCCCTTCTGAAGATCCTGATGGCGCGTCTCTGCCCTTTGATAGCAGAAGAGGTGGCTTTGTTATGGGCGAGGGTGCAGGTACTTTGATTTTAGAGGACTATGAGCATGCTAAGGCAAGAGGTGCTAAAATTTATGCTGAAGTGGTAGGCTATGGGTCTACCTGTGATGCTCACCATGTGACAGCGCCATCCCCTGAGGCAAAGGCAAGTGCAAAAGCAATTCGAGATGCAGTAAAGGGTCTGGAAGGTATTGAGGTAGAAAAGCTTTATTATAATGCCCATGGAACGGGAACACCCATGAATGATACAGTAGAAACCCATGCTATTCACAACGCTTTTGGTGAAGATGCAGGGAAGCTGCATATCAGCTCCACGAAGTCTATGACAGGACATATGCTGGGTGCCGCCGGTGCGGTGGAAGCCATTGCTGCTATTTTGGCAATGAAAAATGGCATGGTGCCCCCTACCATTAACTTAAAGGAGCAAGATCCACAGTGTGATTTGAATTATACACCCAATGTTGCAGTGAAAGCGGCTTTGGAAGGTGCTCTTTCTACCTCCTTGGGTTTTGGTGGACATAACGCCTGTGTGGCATTTAGAAAAATAGAGGATTGATGATGATGGAACTCAAAAAAATATCAGAATTGGCTAAAATATTAAAACAGAATCAGTTGACAAAGCTGGATTTAACTGAGGGTGATGTTCGTCTGGTTTTAGAATCTGCTAGTGGTAAGGTTGTTTTGCAGGAAATGCCAAAGGAAATTGATTTTTTCCAGGAAGAGACGACGATAACCATGGAGGAGAAGAAAATAGTTGAGGAAACCCCATCAGCTTATGAGCAGAAATCCCCTTTGGTTGGTACTGTTTATCTAGCAGCTCAAGCAGGCGCTGCGCCTTATGTGAAAGTTGGCGATAAGGTGAAGAAGGGTGATCCTGTTTGTATTGTGGAATCTATGAAAATGTTCAATACCATTGAAGCGGAAAAGGACGGCGAGGTTGTGGCAGTTCCTGTGGATAATGGTCAGATAGTAGAGTACGGGCAAGTGTTGGTTTGCATTCGTGAGGAGGCTTAACATGAATCAAGAGGAAATTAAAAAAATATTGCCTCACAGAGATGCTATGCTTTTGATTGACGAGGCAGAACTTTCCGATGGTGTTGCTTATGGTAAGAAAACCATTACAGGCGATGAATGGTTTTTGCAGGGACATTTTCCAGATAACCCTGTTGTACCTGGCGTCATTCTTTGTGAAATTTTAGGACAGTCGGCCTGTGTGCTCCTTTCAGAGGGAAATGCAGGGACAACACCTTTTTTTACAGGCCTTGAGAAAGTACGCTTTAAAAACAGTGTGCGCCCCGGCGATGTGATTGAAACACAATGTAAGTTGATTAAAAATAAAGGTGTGTTTTACTGGGCTGAAGGAAAAGGCTTCGTAAACGGAAAGCTGTGCGTGAGTGCAGAGTTTTCGTTTGCATTAATAAAGGAGACTTGAGTATATGTTTACAAAAATTCTCGTGGCAAATCGTGGAGAAATCGCAGTGCGCATCATTCGTGCCTGCAAGGAAATGGGAATTGAAACAGTAGCGGTGTATTCCGAGGCAGACCGTAATTCTCTGCCTGTTGCTTTGGCAGACGAAAGAATCTGTATTGGCGGAAAAAGTGCCATGGAGAGCTACCTAAATCAAAAAAATATCATTAGTGCTGCTATGGCCTGCAACGCCGGCGCCATCCATCCCGGATACGGATTTCTTTCGGAAAATGCCGAATTTGCCGCCCTTTGTGAAGCAAATGATATTGTATTTATTGGACCCAAAAGCCAAGTTATGGAGAGCATGGGAGACAAAGACAATGCCCGCAGGCTGATGAAGGAAATTGGTGTGCCTGTTGTTCCCGGAACAGAAATTTTAAAGGATGTTTCGGAAGCAAAAGCTTTGGCAGAAGAGATCGGCTTTCCTTTATTGGTAAAGGCTACAGCCGGTGGCGGTGGTAAAGGGATAAGAGTGGTTAATTCCAAAGAAGAGCTGGAAAATGCATTTCTTACCGCATCGGCAGAGGCAAAAAGTGCCTTTGGTAATGGAGATGTATTTTTGGAAAAATATTTAACTCATGTGCGCCATGTGGAAATGCAAATTTTAGCAGATACCTATGGAAACATGGTTTGCTTGGGAGAAAGAGATTGTTCTCTACAGTTGAATAAGCAAAAGGTGTTGGAGGAAACCCCCAGCCCTGTAATGACACAGGAAATTCGCTCTAAAATGATGGAGGCGGCAATCAAGGCGGCAAAGGCTGCAAACTACACCAATGCGGGAACGGTGGAATTTTTGCTGGCGCCCAATGGGGAATTTTATTTCATTGAAATGAACACCCGTTTACAGGTAGAGCATCCCATTACCGAGGAAATCAGCGGCGTTGATATCGTAAAATGGCAGATACGCATTGCCTGCCAAATTCCTTTAGATTTCAAGCAGGAGGATATTCACATAAAAGGGCATTCCATTGAATGCCGTATAAATGCAAGGTCTACTGGTAAAATTGATTTTCTTCATATTCCCGGAGGCGCAAGGGTACACTTTGATACGGCTTTAATTCAGGAATGTGAGGTTGTGCCTTTTTATGATTCCATGCTAGGGAAACTGATTGTTTTTGCAAATACCAGAGAGGATGCCATCCGTAAAATGGAGGCGGCTTTGTGTGAAATGATTATTCAAGGCGTTGAAACAAATATAGAAGATCAGTTAAAGCTGGTACGAAGCAAAATCTTTTGGAAGGGTGCATATGATACCCTGATTTTGCCTGAAATCTTAGCGGAAGGGAAGTGATTCATTTGCATGATATCGTGGGTTTATTCCGCAAATCGAAGAATTATTTGGAAGAAGGGGGTATTACCCCTGTTGTAGATGAAAAAATGCGCTGTCCCGTTTGTAAGTCTTTTGATACAAAACGGAATGTTGCTAAAAATAAAATGGTATGCCCTTCATGCGGTCATCATTTTCGTATTGGGGCAAGAACCAGAGTAAAGGCTCTTTGTGACAAAGGCAGTTTTCAAGAGATATTGACGGAGCTTATAACTGTTGATCCCCTTGACTTTCCCGGTTATGATATAAAGTTGGAAAGTGGTAAGATGGGTTCAGGAGAGGATGAGGCAGTATTATGCGGTCGTGCTTCTTTTAAAGGTCAGCCTTGCGCGTTATTTGTCATGGAACCTCAATTTATGATGGGCAGTATGGGGTCTGTTGTAGGAGAAAAATTGGCAAGGCTGTTTGAATATGCGGCCGAGGAAAGTCTACCTGTAGTTGGTTTTACTTGCTCCGGTGGGGCAAGAATGCAGGAAGGAATTCTCTCTTTGATGCAGATGGCCAAGGTGAGTGGAGCAGTGGATTATCACAGCAAGCGAGGCGGTTTATATATTACCGTTTTGACTGACCCTACCACGGGAGGCGTGAGTGCCAGCTTTGCTATGCTTGGAGATATTATCCTTTCTGAGCCCAATGCAACCATAGGTTTTGCGGGACGCAGAGTAATCGAGCAAACCACCAAGAAAAAATTGCCTGATGGTTTTCAGAAGGCGGAATTTTTGTTGGAACACGGGTTTGTAGATGCCATTGTGCCAAGAACTGAGTTGAGAAAGACCATTGCCAAACTCCTTCATCAGCATGAAATGAAAGATCATCATGGAGCCTTAGAAAATGCTTTATATCGCCAAGAGGCTGAAAAATATAAATTCAATGAGTTGGCTCCTTACGAAAGAGTGCTGAAAGCAAGAGCCCAAGATCGTCCAACGGCTAGGGCTTACATTGAACAGATGTTTACAGATAGAACAGAGCTTCACGGAGATAGAAAGTATGCTGATGACAAAGCCATTGTAGGAGGCATCGGAATGCTGGGAGAAATGCCGGTTACGTTTATTGGAATTGAAAGAGGCAGGAACCTGGAAGAGCGCATTCAATGCAATTTTGGCAGTCCTATGCCTGAAGGTTATCGTAAGGCGTTACGCTTAATGAAGCAGGCAGAAAAATTTCAAAGACCCATTATTTGTTTGGTTGACACCGCAGGAGCTTTTTGCGGCGAGGAAGCGGAAGAACGAGGACAGGGGCAGGCCATTGCTGATAATTTGATGGAAATGATGGCTTTAACAACGCCTGTGATAACAGTGGTTATCGGCGAAGGTGGTAGTGGTGGTGCTTTGGGACTATCTGTTGCGAATAAACTATATATGTTGGAAAATGCTGTGTTTTCCGTGATATCCCCTGAAGGCTGTGCCAGCATTTTATGGGGTGCATCTTCTCCGGAAGCTTCCGCAGAAGCGGCAAAATGCCTATGCATTACTGCCGAGGATATGAAGCGTTTTGGCGTTGCAGAGCGCATTATATATGAAGATTTTGTGTGTTTTGAAGAAATGTGTCATGAATTGAAAGGCACGCTTATGGGTGATTTTAAGGAGATTTACAAAGATTCTCCTAATATCAGTGAAAAAAGATATGAAAGATTTCGCAAACTAGGCCGTTGGAGCGAAATTAAATAAGGTATGAAACCGCTTTTCTTTTGGAGAGGCGGTTTTTTTTATTTGTAATGTATCAACTACTGTTTTAATTACTACCATTCTCTTTTATTTATTTGAAATACTACGGCTTGAATGATTATATAGTATTATAAAGGCTATGCCTTCGAAAAATGGATGATATTCCAAAATTAGAAGCTTCACTATGATATTGCGTCATTTTTTCGGATATGCTTCAACTTTTAGTTTTGTATATGGGGAAATCTGATGGTAAACATACAAAATTAAGGGGTATCTCCTAATTAAATTAAAAAAAGGGAAGGTGTGAAAAATGAAAATAAACTGGAAGGTACGTTTTAAAAATCCCTATTTCTGGATTGGTTTATTTGGGGTAATCATGTCAACCATAGGAGCAAAGCCAGAGGATTTTACCAGTTGGGCTTTGGTAGTGGAAGAAATAAAAAATGTGTTAGGCAATCCGTTTTTATTGTTTAGTGTGATTTTGGCTGTGATTGGTGTAGTGGCAGATCCTACAACAAAAGGAGTTTGTGACAGCAAGCAGGCATTAAGTTACTCTAAGCCTAGAGATGATTCTGAAAAACAGACCGATAAGGATTATAAGGCATAAGTAGCAAGCATTCCAAAAACAAAACCCCCTAGGGATTTGAGCTAGGAGGTTGAATATCATATAAATATAACTCTCACAAGTGGAGGGAGGCTAATAGGTTTCTGATGTTCATTTTGGGGATCATGCCTGACTACCCTCTTGCGTATCTTGCGGGATACCACTTCTGGAACCATGCAGTAAAGAAACCCATGAGTACAGGTACGATATTATTGATGATACCAATGTAAGGGGAAAGGGTAGTATTCATCAAGAAATAAGTCCAGACGGCTGAGTGAAGAAAAACCACACCCCATGCGGCAGTTAATATGCGGTTTGTTTTGATGAAAAGAGGATTTGACAAAGCAATTTCATCCCCATATTTGGCCGCACTATAGTAAGCGGTAAGGGGTATTTTGGTAAATGCGCCAACCAACCACAATAGTCCGAATAAGAAATAGCTGGCTGTGACAATAAACCTTACATCTATACCCATTAAACCTGCCAGTGAGACTCCCACAGCCATAGGAATGCCGATTTGCTCAAAGATGACAGGTCTATATATCAGCCATAATAATGGAATCAGTGCCGTAGTGAAAATTGCGGCGATGCTGCCAACGGTAGAATTGATTGCCATACCCGTCCAAATGACAATCCATGGTGCAAGGAGAACCAGCATATTGGTTTTGCCGGGAGGGACGTTGTCAGATTTTTCTTGGGGCGTAGAAGTACCAAATAGTTCATCCCATTTTAACATGAGGCTAAAATCCCCATGGACTTGATAACGTTTTTGAAATAGGGCATCCTGGCCTGAAATTTCATTGCGGGATATAGCGCGCCAGAGGGAAAATGGTGTTTCAATCTTTGTAGAATACGGCCTAAATCCATCGGTGATAACTTGAGAACCCTGTTTGGATAGCAGTATTTGATAGGTTTTATCAATGTCCGTATAATGAAACTCCAAGACTCGTTCTTTCCCATCGGGGTTGTACAAGGCTGCCATTTGTGTTGTGAAGCTAAGGCTTTCATCTGGAATTATTTCTGCATTTTCACTTTTTGTAATTCCCCAAGAGGCATCTGCCATTTTTTCAAATACATCCTTTGGATACAAAGGTTCTGCCAGTTTAGCCTGTGTTTCTAAACGAATGCCTCCTGCCGCATATTCTGCTCCTGCACGACGAACGATTTCCAGATAAGCGTCTGTACGCCGGTTTAGCTCAGGGATATGAAACAATTCTCCTTGTCCGCACAGGATGGTTGCATAGTTATCTTTTCCTAGAAAGTGATCAAACATGGAAAGAACAGAATCGTAATTATGTACAGTTGTCCAAAAGCCACAGGTTGAAATAATGAGATGCTTTTGATGGGACAGATCGAAGCGTTGGGGATGATCTCCGCTTTCGCTTTCTTCTTTCATGAAGGGCAAATTCATAGGCAGCTGTCGATCGATGAGGTTTTTTAAGCCACCGGGCACACTAAAATAATAAAGGGGAAAAGACCAGATGATCACATCAGCGGCGATGATTTTTGGTAGTATGTGTTCCATATCATCGGAGATAACGCATTTCCCCGGTGTTTTATTCCAACAAGCAAAACAACCAAGGCAGCTCTTGATGTTGGCTTTTGCCACATGGACAATTTCTGCGTCTACCCACTGGGCACCCTGTAAAAAAGCCTGCGTGAGACACATTGTATTGCTTTGCTCCATCTTTGGTGAACCATTTAGAACGAGAATTTTCATTTCATCTGTGCCTCCTTCTCTAATAATGCAATGGCTTTATCTGCCCAATTCACGCCGGCTTCGTAATAGGATTCTCCATAAAGCACTGCGATTTTCCAGTAAATTGATTTTCTTTCATCGCAAACCATTTCGTCATATTCTGAGATTGCGTTATGGGCTTCCCCAAGACCTTGGCCAGCCTCCAAGCATTTTTCACGATACTTACGAAGCAATTCCAGTGATTGCTGGGTGGTGGTTTCTCCTGAAAAGAAAATCCGCATCAAAAATGCACTTTTTACCCGCATGGCATCGGAAATATGGGCTTCCCCTAGGGATAACCAGTTTGCAAGTTCTTTTTTTCCGCTATCTGTTATGGTGTACATCCGCTTGTTTGGTTTTTCGCTTTGAATGATACGTTGGCTGCTCAACCAACCCTTCGTTTCCATAGCATCCAGTTCTCGATAAATTTGGCTGGTTTTTGCTTGCCAGAAAAAAGATAAGGAAGCATTAAATGCTTTATCCAGTTCATACCCTGTCATAGAAGAATAATTGAGAAGTCCCAGTAGACCATGTTTTAGCGACACATTAACACATCCTTTTGTTGTATATTCTATAAGTTGAATATACAACAAAAGTGAATGAATGTCAATAGGGTGTACTTTATGTTTAGAAACTTTAGGCAGGACTTTTTTATGATTCGTCTATTGATATATATGGCTATAGTTAAGAGTAGCCACAAAAAAAAGAACTATTTTGAGGTTATATTTATTTTAGAGATTGGAGTGGAGAAGATTTTTTTTATTTCTAGGAAGTAGAGAGAAACAAAATTTAGTAATTCAAATTCAGCACAAAAAAAGCCGTAGTATAAAAAATCCTACGGCAAATTTAAAAATTTTCTTTACTTAATAATTAATAATCTCATGGTGGTTCTCAGCGCTTTAGATGACGGGTATTTTAACTATACTTACTGATATCTTCCATGGTGATGCCGGGGTGAAGGGCAATATTAATGCCATTGGCGATAATATTAGAAAGTCGGTCTATGACTGCATCCACTTCTTTGGGTGTTACAAACATATTTTCTGTATAAGGATCAAGTATTTCAGTAATCATAGTATATTTTTCTTCTTCCTCTAAATCTTGCAGCATGCGGTAAAAGTCTGTTCCTTTTTTTGTTTGTTCAATCATACTGCCTAGGATTCGATCCATAGTATCGTTTACCAATGTTGCGGCATCTACCACTGTGGGCACACCAATGGCGATAACGGGAATACCCAAGGTTTCTTGACTCAGCATCATTCGTTTATTGCCAACGCCGGCACCGGGTGAAACACCTGTGTCAGACATTTGTATGGTTGCATTGATACGGCTGGAACGTCTTGCTGCAAGGGCATCAATGGCAATTAAAAGGGTAGGCTTTACTTTTTCCACCAATCCTTTAATAATTTCTCCTGTTTCAACCCCTGTAAGTCCCATGACACCGGGACTGATTGCAGCCACAGGGCGCACAGTTCCTTCGATTTCTTCAGGTAGGGAGCCCTGTAAATGGCGTGTAACTAAGATGCGGGAAATAACCTTTGGCCCCAAGGCATCAGGAGTAATGTTCCAGTTTCCAAGCCCGGCTACAAGAATACAATCATCTTCCTTGGTTTTTGACAGCTTACGCAGTTGTTCCGCCAAAAGCTTGATAATTACCTCATGGCAATCAACGGCATTTTCTTTTAGTTTTTGGGATTCAATGGTGATATATTCTCCTTTGGGTTTTCCCATTGCTTTACTGCCTGCGTCATTTATAATACTTACCTTTGTTAATGTGTAGCAATCTCCTTCTTCCGTTTCTACTTTAACACCGTTGGGTTCGTCTTCTCTTTTTTCTTGGGATTCCTGAATTAGTTCTCTTGCCTCAATGGCTAAGTCAGTTCTAACTTGAAATGTATTTTTTTCATCCACTTTCTTCAAATTTCCCACCGTCCTTCCTGCTTTTTCCCTTATTTTTTCCCTCCAATTGAAATATATTCATTGACTTATTTTCATTCATCGGGTAGAATATATGGTGTTGAATTAACCAAGGGATTTAAGACATAAAATATCCCAAGCCGTGTCGTAGGAGATGAAGCTCCTTAAAGGTGGTTAATATTGTAGTAATAAAAAGCGATATTCCCCAATATCGGAAACCACAGAAAATGAATGATTTAACTAGGAGGAAAACACAGTGGCAAATATTAAATCCGCTAAGAAAAGAATTAAAGTAATCAGCAAAAAAACTTTGAGAAATAAAATGATTAAGTCTCAGGTAAAAACAGCAATGAAAAAAGTAATCGTTGCAGTGAATGCAGGCGATAAGGACATAGCTTCCGCAGCTTTGAAGAACGCTACCTCTGTAATTGACAGAGCATATATGAAGGGCATCTATCACAAGAATGCAGTTGCTAGAAAAAAATCTTCTTTAACAAAATTGGTTAACAGCCTGTAATTTTTTATGTCCTAAAGGGATGCCCTATGTATGATTGGGGTATCCCTTATTTTATTGAAAATACATTTTATTAAATACTCATTTTATTATGTGCAAAGTTTTGTGTAAGTTGCGTGCATTTGGATGAAATTGTTTGCTATCACAAAACTTAAAAAACTTGGAGGTATCTTATGGATAGCAGAATCGAAAAAGTAATGGAAAACCATCATAAGGGTTATAATTGTTCTCAGGCAGTGGCGTGTGCCTATTGTGATTTGTTTGGCGTGGAGGAAAAGGAAGCCTTTCGGGCTGTTGAGTGTTTTGGCCGTGGAATGGGAATTATGGGTCCTTGTGGGGCTGTTTCAGCCATGGCATATTTGGTAGGGCTAAAGATTTCCGATGTCGACTTGGAAAAGCCAAGGAGTAAAATTAGTAGCTATAACACATTAAAGCCCATGACTCAAGCTTTTATTGACAAAAATCAATCCTTGGAATGCAGAACCTTAAAAGGGATGGATACAGGGGTTGTATTGCGTAGCTGCCCGGGATGTATGCAGGACGCAGCAGAAATTATTGAATCGCATCTTTTAAATGAGGGCAAATGATAGCTGAAATTTTGTTTGGAATGGATTCCACCGGCATATGATAAGCATATCCAGTGGGATTTTTCTTTCATAATGATTTTTTACTAAAGATGTGGTATAATAAACCTATGGTTAATTCTGGTGAATTGTTTGCTTTTTTACCAAAAACATTCTGGATTTTCGTTATTTTGAAGCAAGTCTATTTTTTATTGAATGCTTACGCAGATATATTGATGGTGAATTGGGAAAAAATAAGATTAGATTTGTTGATTTTTTTAAGTTCGTAGATGAAAGAGTTAAAAACAGTGTTCATTTTGTGAGGATAGAGCTGGAGCAAAAGGAGGACTTTTATGAATATTGTGGATATAATTATAAAAAAAAGAGAAGGCAATCGATTATCAAATGAAGAAATTTCGTATTTCGTAAAGGGTGTGACAGATGGCAGTCTGCCTGACTATCAAATAGCCGCTTTTTTGATGGCAGCTTTTCTAAAAAAAATGGATGCAGAAGAGACTGCATCTTTAACCATGGAAATGGCTCAATCCGGCGGGATGTTTGACTTTTCACAAGTAGAAGGCTTTAAGGCTGATAAACATAGCACCGGTGGTGTTGCGGATACAACGACGTTAATTTTAGCGCCTTTGGTGGCCTCCGTTGGTGTTCCTGTGATAAAAATGAGTGGGCGGGGGTTAGGTTTCTCTGGAGGTACCATAGACAAGCTGGAATCTATCCCTGGTTTTCGTGTAGATGTAAATGAAAAAGAGGCCATTGCTTTTGCAAAAGAAAGCAATATCGTATTAATGAGCCAAACGGATGATTTGACCCCGGCGGATAAAAAGTTATATGCCCTGCGGGATGTAACCGGAACGGTAGATAGCATTCCTTTGATTGCAGCCAGCATTATGTCCAAAAAAATTGCGGCAGGAGCCGATGGCATTGTTTTAGACGTAAAATGTGGAAGTGGTGCCTTTATGCAGGACATGGAATCGGCAGAAACCCTTGCGTCAATTATGGTGGAGATGGGGCGTCATGTTGGGAGAAAAGTTACTGCTGTCATTAGTGGTATGGATCAGCCTTTGGGCATGAATATTGGCAACAGCTTGGAAGTAATAGAAGCAATTGAGGTTTTAAAAGGAAATGTTAGCGGTGATTTGTTGGAAGTTTCCCTCACTTTGGGGGCTTACATGATTCTGATGGCTGGGCGTGTAAATAGCTTAGAACAGGGTAAATACTTACTACAGCACCACATTAAAAATGGCATGGGTCTGGATAAATTTCGAGAGCTTTTGGTACAGCAAGGCGGTAATCCCGATATCATTGATGATTATTCTTTATTGCCTTTAGCTCCATGTAAAGTGACTGTTTTTGCAAAAGAAGAGGGTTACTTAAATCATATGAACACTGCATTGATTGGCAGAGCCTCCTTAGAAACTGGTGCAGGGCGTGCTTATAAGGAGCAACCTTTGGATTTCGGCGCAGGGGTTATTATGAAAAAGCGCTTGGGTGATGACGTGAAAGTCGGAGAGCCATTGGCGGAGATTTTTGCAGCCAGTGATGAAAAGTGTGAAAATGCAGCGAAATATATACAGCAAGCAATTACAATTGGAGGAGAGAAGCAACCTTTGCCTCTATTGATTTTGAAAACGATTTAAATATGGAAAGGAAGATGCTTATGAAAAGAGCAATTATTGTTGTTTTAGACAGTGTTGGAATCGGTGAATTACCTGACGCTAAGGATTTTGGTGATGTTGGCAGCAATACCTTGGTTAACATCAAGAAGGTGCGCCCACAGACAGAATTGAAAAATATGAGTAACCTGGGTTTGGGCAATATTCAAGGTGAGGATATTCACCTTTTGGGCAAAACGGATTCACCTCAGGGTGCATTTGGTAAAATGGCTGAAAAATCCATTGGAAAAGATACCACCACAGGTCATTGGGAAATGGCTGGAATCATTACAGAAAAGCCCTTCCCTACCTTTACCCAAACAGGTTTCCCTAAAGAGGTGATGGATGCCTTTGAGCATGCTATTGGAACAAAAACACTGGGAAACATAGCGGCATCCGGCACCCAAATTATTCAAGATATAGGCGCACAGCATGTAAAGACTGGCTATCCCATTGTTTATACCTCCGCGGACAGTGTTTTTCAAATTGCAGCTCATGAGGAAGTGATTTCCCTGGAAATGCTTTATGAGATGTGTGAAAAAGCAAGAAAAATATTGACTGGAGAATATGGTGTTGCCCGTGTTATTGCACGTCCCTTTGTGGGAGAGGAAGGTAATTACACAAGAACCAAAAACAGAAGAGACTTTTCTTTGCCGCCTACAGGGACTACGATTTTGGACTTGGCTAAGGAAAAAGGATTAAATGTGACTGCAGTTGGCAAAATAGAGGACATTTTTGAACACAGAGGCATTACCCGTGCTGACCATACCACAAATAATAATGATGGTATTGAGAAAACTATTTTTTATGCAAAAGAGGAATTTGAAGGAATTCTCTTTACAAACTTGGTGGATACTGATATGATTTATGGCCATCGCAATGATGTGGAAGGCTATGCAGGGGCTCTGGAGTATTTTGATAGTAAGCTACCTGAAATTATTGCACAAATGAAGGAAGAGGATATTCTCTTTATAACAGCCGACCATGGATGTGACCCTACTACCCCAAGTACAGATCATTCCAGGGAGTATGTGCCCTTACTGGTATATGGGAAAAAGATAAAAGCAGGTGTCGATTTGGGCGTACGTAAAACCTTTGCCGATTTGGGTCAGACAATTTCTGATTATTTGGGATTAAATGCAAACTTTGAAGCAGAGAGCTTTTTAAATGAGATTTTGAAGTAAATGATTTGGATGAGAAGGGGATCGAGAATGGGGGAGCCTCTGAAAAAAAGCTTAAATCAATCTTTATGGTCTGTTGAAAGCTTTTAGGGTCATTTTTCTTGAAGAACCTTGGGAATCCAAGCTTTTCGTTTCATAAAAGAAGTATTATACAGAAGGAGGCGGTTACATTGAATCGCCTTCTTTTTTTGCTTACAGGATGTTTATTTAAAAATAATTTTTATCCGTTTTTTGAAAATGTCAATAAAAACCAAGTGACAATTAAAGCTTATGGGTGTACAATCAAAAAAAAGACGAAAGGATGAAAAAAATGGATAAAAAAATCACTATTCGCCTGGCTTCTGCTTCTGATGCAGAACGGATTTTGGCTATATATGCTCCTTATGTTACTGATACGACAGTTACCTTTGAATATGAAGTTCCGTCGGTGCAGGAATTTGCTTTCCGCATTGTTAATATACTGCAAAAATACCCTTATTATGTAGCTTTAGTGGACGGAGAAATCGCAGGGTATTGCTATGCGGCTCCTTTTCGTGGACGTGCTGCCTATGATTGGTCAGTGGAAACAACGATTTATATTAAACAGGATTTTCGTGGCTACGGGTTAGGTTCCATGCTTTATTCTGCACTTGAGGAGACATTAAGAACCCAAGGTGTTTTGACTATGATTTCCTGTATTGCTTATCCAAACCCTCCCAGCAATGCTTTCCATGAAAAAATGGGTTTTCGCAAGGTCGGTCATTTTTCCCAAAGTGGATATAAGCTTGGACAGTGGGTAGACATTGTTTGGCTGGAGAAACATATTGGAGAACACAATGAAATTCCTTCGCCTGTAATTCCTTTTTCAATCTTGGGGAATAATGAGTAGGCTTAGTTTAGGACATGATAGGATTCTTAAACGAAAAAGTCATGCTGGTTGTAATAAAAATCAGCAAACATAAATTGAAACGCCTTGCAATTTGCAGGGCGTTTCAATTTTATATAAAGAAATATACAATTTTAGTTATAAAAAAACAGATTTCTATAAAATTAATTTGTACTCATTTCATCAATCAAGCGATTTTTTAATTGAGATAATTTTTCAGACAAATCCACAGGAACAATGTGCGGGTTATTTAAGCGCAAATGCTCGTCCCAAAGAGAGTCCTTTTCTCTGTTGCAAAATGCCTGAATATCCATGGTTTCCGGTGATTCATATACTTGCTTCCCATCAATAAAAATTGGTACCAAAAGTTCTTTTACATAGAAAGTACCAGCTTCCAATTTCATTTTACGCCATTTGGCGTTACTATCACGAATGATCATATCTTGATTCTCATCTATGGTTTCATGTTCCAAGGCGATTAAATCAGCTTTGACTTTATCTGTGTTTTTATCATAAAAGCGAAAGACCTTTTTAATTCCGGGATTGGTCACCTTTCCAGGGTTATTGGACAGCTTAATTTTGGGGATAAACGTACCATCTTCATCTTCTTCGGCGGCTAGTTTATACACTCCGCCAAAGGCAGGACAATCGTCACTGGTGATGAGTTTTGTTCCAACTCCCCAGAGGTTGATTTTTGCTCCTTGGGATTTTAAGCTGGCAATCAGGTTTTCGTCCAAATCGCTGGAGGCGCTGATGATTGCATCTCCAAAGCCAGCTTCCTCCAGCATAACCTTTGCACATTTTGAAAGATATGCCAAGTCTCCGCTGTCCAGTCGGATGCCATATTTTCCCTTAAGCACTCCTGCTGCTTTCATTTCCTGAAATACTTTAATGGCGTTGGGAACACCGTTTTTTAACGTATTATAAGTGTCTACCAGCAGTAGGCAATTATCTGGGAATAGCTTTGCATAAGCACGAAATGCTGTAATTTCGTTTGGAAAGCTCATAACCCAACTATGGGCATGGGTACCCTTTACTGGTACATCAAACAATTTCCCTGTTAAAACATTACTTGTGCCACAGCATCCGCCTATGACTGCCGCTCTTGCCCCTAAAACACCGGCATCAGGCCCTTGGGCACGACGTAAGCCAAACTCCATAACGGGATCCCCTTGGGCAGCCCAAACAACACGAGAGGCCTTTGTAGCAATGAGGCTTTGGTGGTTTATAATATTTAATAGCGCAGTCTCAAGAAGTTGTGCTTCAACAATAGGAGCTTTTACACGCAATAATGGTTCATGGGGAAACACAACTGTTCCTTCGGGAATTGCATAAATTTCTCCTGAAAATCGAAAATCTCTCAAAAAGTCAATAAAATCCTCTGTAAACAAATGAAGACTTGTTAAATAATCAATGTCATCCTTTGTAAAGCGCAGCCCATTGATATATTCGATGACCTGCTGCAAACCTGCGGTTACGGCGTATCCATTTCCGCTTGGGTTTTTTCTGTAATAAAGATCGAACACTACTTTTTTGTTGTAGGCCCCAGTTGTAAAATAACCCTGCATCATAGTCAATTCATACAGGTCAGTTAACAGAGCCAAATCTCGTCCTTTCATAGCTGATTTCTCCTTCATTTTTTCCTATCTGCAGGAACAATTAACAAACACTAGTATTATACACAATTTAAAGTAATAAAGCAAATTTTTCCACACATCAGTTTTTTATACAATATCTCTAATGATTTGTCTATGATGAACAAATTATACATGAGATTTTAATGCAATATGCTTAAATACAGTTGGCTTTCATCAGTTTTTTTATTATAAAATACATTGCGTTGGTTTTTCAGTGGGAAGAGTCTTTGTTTTATTATATATCCAAGTACTGGCGCCACATGGGGGTGGGAATGCATCTATGTAAAAAGTGTATACTGTACCGATGTACACAACATACTTGCAAAAAACAGAGAAAAAACTGCAAAAAACCCTTTACTTCTTTTTAGGCACAATGTATAATGCTAACGTATAAGAAAAAACACAATGAAGGAGACAGTATATATTTTCAATATGATTTCAGAGAGTCGGGGCTTGGTGAGATCCCTTCGTCATAGAAAATATAGAAAATCACTCCGGAGTGGCAGTCCAAACGGTTTTTTACCTAGTAGGCGCTGTCGTTTGCCCGCGTTAAGGGTCGGCGTCATTAAATTGTGATGCTTAGAGTGGATGGCATAATTGCTGTCAAATCAGGTGGTACCGCGAACCCTTTCGTCCTGTGTAGGATGCAAGGGTCTTTTTTCGTTTCAGGCAGTAATAAAATCCACGTTTTGCATTACTTTTTCCAATTTTGCTAAAAAAGTGAATGGTACTTTAGAAACTAGTCAAAAATGGAAGAGTATGTGTATTTTATGCTTCATGCAAACACCACCCTTTTCATTTGAAAAATAGTGTATTTATAAATGAAGTTAAGGAGGAATTCATATGTATGACAAAGTGCCAACCAATATGAACTTTGTGGAAAGAGAAGTTCAAGTAGAAAAATTTTGGAAGGAAAATGATATTTTTGGTAAGAGCATTAAGGCTAGAGAGGGTGCTCCCGTTTTTACTTTTTATGATGGCCCCCCTACGGCAAATGGCAAGCCTCACATCGGCCATATCATCACCAGAGCGGTAAAGGATTTGATTCCACGCTATAAAACCATGAAGGGCTATAAGGTTTTGAGAAAAGCAGGTTGGGATACCCATGGTTTACCTGTTGAATTGGAAGTAGAAAAGGCTTTGGGCTTGGATGGCAAGCCACAAATTGAAAAATACGGTGTAGAGCCTTTCATTGCAAAGTGTAAGGAAAGTGTTTGGACATACGAACAGGAATGGCGCTCCATGAGTGATCGCGTTGGCTTCTGGGCGGATATGGATCATCCATATGTAACCTATCATAATGAATATATCGAGTCTGAATGGTGGGCTTTAAAGAAAATTTGGGATAAAGGACTCCTTTACAAAGGTCATAAGGTTGTTCCTTATTGCCCTCGTTGTGGAACGGCTCTTTCTTCTCATGAAGTGGCTCAGGGCTATAAAGATGTAAAAGAAACCTCTGCTATCGCAAAATTCAAGGTGGAAGGCAAAGACAATGAGTACTTCTTAGCTTGGACAACAACTCCTTGGACATTGCCTTCTAACATTGCATTAACAGTAAATGCAAAGGAAACTTATGCAAGAGTAAAATATCAGGACTTTACTGCAATTATGGCTGAAGCCCTTCTGGATGACGTTCTGGGTGAAGGCAACTATGAAGTTTTGGAAACGATGAAAGGCCAGGCATTGGAATATATGCGTTATGAGCCTCTATTTGGCTTCTTAGAGAATGATCCCAAGGCTTTCATCGTAACCTGTGATCCTTATGTAACCTTAACAGACGGTACTGGTATTGTTCACTCCGCTGGTGCATTCGGTGAGGATGATGCCCGTGTTTGCCAGAAATATGGTGTGCCTTTCCGTCAGTATGTTGACAGCCAAGGCCTTATGACTGAGGAAACAGGCCCCTTTGCCGGATTGTTTGTGAAGGATGCAGATGCAAAGGTAATTGAGCAGATGGAACAGGATGGCTCTTTGTTTGCTGCAATTCCTTTTGAGCATAACTATCCTTTCTGCTGGAGATGTGATACACCTCTCATCTACTATGCAAGAAGCACATGGTTTATCAAAATGACAGCTTTAAAGGATCAATTGGTGGCAAATAACCGTACCATCAACTGGTATCCCGATAATATCAAGGAAGGCCGTTTTGGTAATTTCTTAGAAAATGTAATTGACTGGGGTCTTTCTCGTGAACGTTATTGGGGCACGCCATTGCCTATCTGGGAATGTGAATGTGGGCATAGACACACCATCGGCAGCATTGCTGAATTGAAAGAAATGTCCCCTAATTGCCCTGAAAATATCGAACTGCATAAGCCTTTTATTGACGCAGTGCATATCGTTTGCCCTGAATGCGGTAAGTTGATGACCCGTGTTTCCGAAGTAATCGACTGTTGGTTTGACAGTGGTGCAATGCCCTTTGCACAGTGGCATTATCCATTTGAAAATAAAGACGTTTTTGAAGAAAATTTCCCTGCTGACTTTATCAGTGAGGCGGTTGACCAGACCCGTGGTTGGTTCTATACACTGTTGGCGGTAAGTACACTGCTGTTTGACTGTGCTTCCTTCAAAAACTGTATCGTGCTTGGTCATGTTCAGGATAAGAATGGTCAAAAGATGAGTAAGCACAAAGGCAATGTTGTTAACCCTTGGGAAGCATTGAATAAGCAGGGCGCTGATGCTGTTCGTTGGTATTTCTACGCAAATAGTGCACCTTGGCTCCCTAGCCGTTATTATGATGAAGCAGTTAGTGAAATGCAGAGAAAATTCATGGGTACTCTTTGGAATACCTATGCGTTCTATATCCTTTATGCAAATATTGACCAGTTTAACCCAACCAAGTATCAACTTGAGTATGACAAACTTCCTCCTATGGATAAATGGATTTTGTCTAAGCTACAAACCCTGAACAAATTTGTGGATGAAAGCTTGGATGGATATAAATTGACAGAGCCTGCTAGAGCTATGGCTGAATTTGTAGATGCTTTATCCAATTGGTATGTTAGAAGAAGCCGTGAACGTTTCTGGGCAGAAGGTATGGAGCAAGATAAAATTAATGCATATATGACCCTATATACTGTACTGGAAACTATGTGCAAGCTTGCATCACCATTTACACCTTTTATCACCGAAGAAATTTATGGAAACCTTGTGAAAAAGGCTGACCCTACTGCGCCTGAAAGTGTTCACCTTTGTAATTGGCCAGAATATCAAGCAGATTGGGTAGACGCTGATTTGGAAAGTAATATGGACTTTGTTTTAAAGGTTGTTGTGGAAGGCCGTGCAGCAAGGAATACGGCTAACATGAAGAACCGTCAGCCTTTGGGAATGATGTATGTAAAATCTGAAAAAGAATTGCCTGAGCTTTACCGTAACATCATCACAGAGGAATTGAATGTGAAAGGTTTGACTTTTACAGATAATGTGGAAGACTTTACTGCATATACCTTCAAGCCTCAGTTGAGAACTCTGGGCAAAAAATACGGAAAGCTGGTACCTGCAATCGGCACTGCTTTGAAAGAAGTTGAAGGGGCAGCGTTTATGGCCACACTGCGTGCAGATGGAAAGGCAACCCTTACTGTAGAGGGAGAAGAAATTGTTCTGGAAATGGATGATGTTTTGGTAGATACCTCCGAAAAAGACGGCTTCGTTTCCAGCGGCGACAATAACCTGACAGTAGTTTTGGATACAAACTTGACACCTGAATTGGTTGTAGAAGGCTTTGTTCGTGAAGTTGTAAGTAAAATTCAGACCATGCGTAAGGAAGCAAACTTTAATGTAACTGACCGCATTCGTGTGTTCCACAGCGGCAATACAAAAATTGCTGAAATCCTAAAAAATAATGATGTTTCCACTGATGTTTTGGCGGAAGAGGTTGTTGCAGGAGAAGGTGGAGAGCTTTCTAAGGAATGGAATATCAATGGTGAAGTTGTGACCTTAGGTGTTTCCAGAGTATAAATAGTTGTGGCTATAATATTTGTTGAATGACAAAGGGATGTTACAAATAAATTGAATACGTTATATTTAATTTTCAGGGGTATCCGTTTACGGATACCTCTTTCCTTTCGTAAATATAGCGAGTGATTAAATCACTTTACAGCATATCACTTTTCAGATATAGTTAGTTATGTATACATAGATTGGAAAGGAGTTGTATTATGGGCTTTTCACTGGATATGAGTGTACCAATTCTTACGGTGTTTTTTCAAGGGCTGCTTAGCTTTTTCTCCCCATGTGTATTGCCTTTGGTTCCCCTATATATCAGCTATTTATCAGGAGGAGCGAAGACAGTTTCAGCGAAGGGAACCATTGAATACCCTAGAAAACAAGTGTTGCTAAATACAGTTTTCTTTGTTTTGGGTATCAGCTTTGCATTTTTTGTATTAGGACTTGGCGTTACGTCGTTGGGTAGTTTTTTTAATGATAATCGTATGATGTTTGCAAAAATCAGTGGTATTATTATGGTCTTTTTTGACTGTATCAATTAGGGCTTTTTGGCCGTTCTGGAACGATTGAGAAAGAACATCGTATTCCTTTACGCCTTGAACGTTGGACCATGGGGCCTTTATCGGCTCTGCTTTTAGGATTTACCTTCAGCTTTGCATGGACGCCTTGTGTGGGGCCTGTGCTAGGAAGTGTCTTGCTTATGGCGGCATCTGGTTCCTCTGGGGCAGGATTTGCTCTGATCGGGGTTTTTACCTTTGGATTTATTTTGCCATTTTTAGCAGTAGGATTGTTTACGCAAAAGGTACTGGGTTTTTTCAAAGAGCATCAGTCTGTGGTACGTTATACCGTAAAAATTGGTGCTATACTGATGCTTGTAATGGGCGTTATGACCTTCACGGGATTTATGAATGGATTTACAAGCTATCTATCGGGAAGCACGTCAACGAAGGAAGAGAGCATAGTGCCAGATGGGTCAGCTCAACCTGAGGGGCAGAGGGAAACTACCGATGCCTCATCCCAGCCTGCTGAACAGGAACAGGAGACTATAGTTGCGCCTGATTTTACATTGATAGATCAATTTGGGAATGGGCACACGCTTTCTGAATATAAAGGAAAAACAGTTTTCCTTAATTTTTGGGCCACTTGGTGCCCTCCTTGCCGGGGAGAAATGCCACATATTCAGGAGCTGTACGAAGAGTATGGTTTGAATCAAGAGGATGTTATTATACTTGGTGTGGCGGCGCCAAATCTGGGCAGGGAAGGCAGTAGGGAAGATATTATTTCTTTCTTAGATAAAAATGAATATTCTTTCCCTGTTGTAATGGATGAAAGCAGCGAAATTTTTGACCAATATGGAATCAGGGCATTTCCTACTACTTTTATGATTGATGAGAGTGGAGCAATTTATGGATATGTGGAAAGTGCTATGGAAAAAGCTACAATGAAGCGAATCATAGTTGAAACAAAGGAGAATGGAAAGAGCAGTACTGAATCAGGTCAGACAGAATAGAAAAAATATAATTGATTGCAAAGGGATGTTCCATGTGTCTAAGTCCACAGGAATGTCCTTTTTCAATGGAGTTATAATGGAGTTGTTTGTCTATGAATAACAAAAAAAAGTCATTCACATATACCATAAAGATCGGTAAAGTTATTGTATTTATGGAGTTTAAAAGTATTGCCAAAGGCAGGGGTGGATTTCTATCACCATGCAGTATGCTGACTGTGGAAAAGTTTATTAGGAAAAACAAAAACGTCACCAGAAGGGGTGACGTTTTAGAGGGATTTAAATTATATTTAGTAAAGAGGATAGACTACATCCTTCCATCTTCCTTCATTTTGGTGTACAAAATTTGTTCTACAGAAACGCCTTGCCACTGGCCGTAAATATAGCGTTTTCTGATGGAAAGATAGAAAACGATTCCGATTGCAGTCCAAATACCTAAGATGATAAAGGATGGAGCGGACAAGAAACCGGGCATGCCTGGAACGAAAGTAATGATCAAAAAGATGGAAGAAACAGCAACGCCTAATATGCTAAGCCACATTTGACCTTTATCACCATCTCTTTTTGCAACCTTAGCAGCGGATGCACAAGTATATGTAAAGCCCAATGCTGCTCCAACGCAGGTCATGTCAACAATCCATGCCAATACTTGGCGGCCGAACCAAGGCGCAATCAAAGCCAGAATCATCATGAAGAAAATACCATTTTTAGGTGTTCCTTGAGGTGTGAGGTGTGCAAACTTTTTGGGTAATGCATCCGCATAAGCCATGGAGTACAGAAGACGGCTGGAGGCAATATAGAAACCGTTCATACTGGCAACAACTGCGCACAGCATTGCAATGCCTATAAAGATAACGCCGATATAACCGATTGATTTCATCACCATGTCTCCAGTTGCCCAGTCGGGATTGGATGCCAACATGGGAGCCCAAGGATTCACGACTGAAGTAATGAAAACAACAGATGAATAGATAATACCACCAACCAAGATTGCTGCAACCATTAAGCCGAGTGCGGCCTTATGAGAGAAGCTGTATTCCTCCGCGGCTTGAGGGATGCAGTCAAAGCCAACGAAGCAATAGGGTGCAAAGGCTAACACTGCTAAAATAGAAGAAGTTTTTGATTGTCCTTCCAAAAAGAAGGGTTTCATATTGTTAAAATCGGGTTTTGTTAATAGTACGCCAATTAATGCAAACATTACTGATGCGAATAAGGCTACTGCCACTAGAGTTTGAAACCAGCCGGCACTTTTAATACCACGCATATTCACTATCCCTAACCCGATAATAAATGCATAGGCTAAGGCGATTTCACCAAGATATACATCCCAGCCTGCAATGGTATAAAGATAGCCGATTTGCAAGGGAGAACCGGGCAAAATATAACGTGAAACCATCGCCAATGCAGTAGAGTTAAGAGGAATTAATGACCAGTAGGCCAAAACAATGAACCAACCGCATATAAAGGCATGTTTTTTACCAAAAGCGGTATCGGCATACACGAATTCTCCGCCGGAGAGTGGAAATTTACGAATCATATAACCATAACTGATACAAATAATACACATGATAACTGCGCCTAGCATTAAACCTAAAATAGAACCAATGGGCCCCGCCTTAGGTAGGAAAGACGTTCCCGGCATTACGAAACATCCCCATCCAATGATTGCCCCTAAAGCCAATGACCAAATATCAATTTTACGCAAATCCTTTTTAAATGCACCTTCTTGCTGTTGGTTTTTTGACATATACCTAACCTCCCTAAATGTAATAAATTGTATTGCGTATAAATACTACAAATAATTGCTTTTACGGTGACTTTTAAAGTGAAAATGAAGCCGCATGCGAATTCGAGAATCAGGTTGCCAGACAATGGTTTTTGAGAAAGAGGCTTGATTTTACCTTGCTTTTCAAATTAACCTTTATCAGGACGCATTTATAGAAGTTCACTATAATGTATCCGCGAATATACATTATATTATCAAATGTTAATAATAATATATAAAAATTTCAGTTGTACATTTGATTTTTTGGTGATATTCCATAACTTAATTATAATATAGTCCATTCAGTAAAGGTATAGTCAATCTTTTTTTTAAGAATAAATATGCTTCTTTTCTTTTTTTTTAGAAAAAAGTATCCACTAGGAAGAGTGTTTTTGAAACTGCAAAATATAATATTGTAAAAGTTATTTTACAGTTTTTTGCAGAAATACATTCGAAATCATTCCCATTTATTCATTTCGATATGGTTTTATGGTGTTTTTGCACAAAAATATCTTGTTTAAATTGGTAAATTTAATACTCCTAAATTTTTTTACTTAGGGTGAATTTTATTATTATTTTCTTGGATTTTCCACGGTATTTTATGGTTTTCCAATAGAAAATTGATAGAACATATAAAATTTAAGATTTTAAAATTAGGAATCATCAGAAAAACTATTTGTGGGTATCCACAAGCGCTAAATAATTATCATTGGGATTGTATTTTTAGAAGGATTTTAAGTAAATATTTTTTAAATGCTAACTTATAAAAGGAAATGAACCAACGCATTGGGCAATGGAATTGCCTTAATGAATTTTGTAAAGTTTTCAATAGGAGTTGTTATTTATAAGGATGCCTTTATTTGGTTATTAAGGAATTTACAAAAAGCTGTTTCTATTGAACAACAGTCATGGGGTATTTAAGGGTAATGTTGGAATTAAAGTTCAAGGTTAAGCCCATGACCGGGTAAAAAAAAGTCCATGGAGTTTTCATTTGGTGTGTAGGAGCAACAAAAAAGACCACTGCGAATGATTTTCCGCTTTGGTCTTTTCTTTTACACTCGAAATATCAGTTTATAGGTATCATTACCTTTGTGATATGGTTTTCCTCATTATTTATATCAACAGGAGAAATAATGTATTCTTCCGAAATGGGACCGGCAACACTATATCCTTGTTGGTTTAGCCATTTTATTGCTTTGATATGTGTCTGTATTATCTCATCATTTCGCCCAATATGTAGTGCGGTAACAGCCTTGTAACCCCCAAACTGCTTAAACTCAGCCAGATCAGGGCGGAATTCATTAATTGGAATACAGATTTCCAAATCGCAGTCTGTTTTAAAAAATTGCTCCAAAGGATTGTTATGATAAGTTAAAATGACAGACCCAACCATTCTAAGTTTCTGTTGGGAAACCATTTCAAATAATTCAAACCATCGATCCACAGAGACGTCACTGTTTTTATAATTCTTTTTAATACGCCTTGTAAATAATACGTTGCCAAGGGGAATATCCTCAACACGTATACCTTCCGTAGCCCAGTTGGATTGTTCGGTTTCGAGAATATTATGCCCTTTTTCCAGACGTTCAAGTAAAAGCTGACCCTCCGCATACTGGTTGTTAAGAGATTCTATTGCATTGCTGATTTCATACAATCTCTCTCGGATGCAAGCACCCATCGCCGACGCGTTCTTTTTGCAAACAATTTGACTGATATCTTTTAAGGGAATTCCCAAATGCTTTAGCTTACGAATAATGAATAAAGTCAAAATTTGATCCTGGGTATAATAGCGATAGTTGCTGTCACATTTTCGATACTCCGGAACCAATAGACCGATTTTATCATAATACCGTAATGTTTTGATGGGAACATTACAGAGTGTTGAGACTTTGCCGATCGAATAGTAATTTTTTCCATCGGACATATGATCGCCCCTCCTTGCATCTGTGTCATGATACATGCTGTTCCAATCAGTATACCACAACCCAAAAGAGGACTCAACCGAAAAAGAGGGTTCAGTATTTACTTTTTTTGTAGCCTTAGATGACATTTTTCTCTTCCAGTGATTTGATTTCTTCTGCGGAAAGGCCTAAAATTTCTGTGTAGACAGCAAAATTGTCTTCTCCCAGAATAGGGGCACCTTTCTGAGCTTTATCTTCTTCACCGTGAATCTTAATAGGGGAGCCGGGAATGCGGATTGTTTTATCCATACCAGGCTGATAAACATCCCAAAGCATATTTCTTTCTTTTGTTAAGGAATGCTCAGAAATCTCAGGAATCGTGAGAATTGGACCAAAGGGAATGGAAAGGCCACAGATGATTTCTTCCAGTTCTGCAACGGTCTTCGTTTGTGTCCATTCTTCAATGATAGGTTTTAAATCCTTTAAATAGTTATCGCAGCGATTCAAGTTTGTATTGAAACGAGGATCATCAATCAAGTCTTCTCTGCCCATTGCTTGGCATAGTCCCGCAAACATTTTGTTTGTGCCACAACCCATTACAAAATCCGAATCTTTTGCCCGGAAGGAGTCAAAAGGGGCAATGCTTGGATCTTGATTGCCTGCGCGATGGGGATGCTTGCCCGCAATGGTATATTCAACAACGAAGTTTTCCATTGTGGAGAATAAGGTATCTACCATTCCCACATCGATACGACGCCCAACACCGGTTTTTTCTCTTTCGTATAATGCCATTAATACACCCATGCACAAATATGCACCTGTATAGCTATCACCTACAGAAGGGCCAATTTTGCAGGGAGGACCGTCTGCAAACCCCGTTACACTCATCATTCCGCTCATTGCTTGGGCAACGATATCATAGCAGGGGCGGGAGGACAATTCACCTGTTAATCCGAAACCACTGATGGAGCCATAAATAATGCGGGGATTCAGTTCCTTTAATACCTCATAGGAAAAACCTAATTTCTCTAAAACACCAACCTTATAGTTTTCGCAAATCACATCAGCAGATTTAACCAATCCAGCAAAAACTTTCTTTCCTTCTTCGGAGGCGAGATTTAGCGTGATTCCCTTTTTATTACGGTTAATGTAAGCATAGTAGCCACTGTAGTCATTTTCCATAGGTCCCCAACCTCTTGTTTGATCTCCACTGCCGGGGCGCTCAATTTTGATGACCTCAGCACCATGATCCGCAAGATTCATTGTGCAAAAGGGGCCACTGTAAGCCTGTGTTAAATCAAGTACACGAATACCTTCCAATGGTCTATTCATGATAATTCATCCTCTCTGTTTACAAGATTAACGTTTGTCTTACAAAAATCGTCAATTTTTGTGAAAAAGAAAGAGCGGATTGATAAATCCGCTCCTTCGAAAATGTCACCAAAAATTATTGAGGGTGCTTTGCATCCTTGAAGGAAGATTCCTGAGGACCTCTCTGATTATCTTTAGCAATGAAAAGGCTACCTGTTGCAGTACCACAAAGTACAGGAGGTTCACAAGCTGTAGCCCGTGTATCCTGAGGATTTGCGATATCTACCATCTGTGCAACTTTCCATGCTTCAAATTTACATGTATAGGACTGGTTGCCAACTTTTTCAATCCAGCCGTGGTATTCCATAAAATCACCAACATATACAGGAGCTGTGAATTCAATATCTTTGTAGCCCAAGAATAAGCTAATGTCACCATCTACATAAACCATTAATTCTGTACCTACGTCGCCCCACTGATTCACGATTCTAGCGCCGTTTACTAAATTACCAGTATAGTGAGCGTCTTTTGCGCTCATCATTAAATGATGTACAACTTTTTTACCTACCATTGAGAATTCCTCCTTTAATCTTTTAAAATGATTTGTTATTGAGTTCGTTAAGCGCTTTCCTTAACCTTGACTTTAGTTTAGCTGGTACAGCCAATGGAAAGTCAACAGGTTCTCAAAAAAAATTTTGAAGAATAAAAAAGCAAATCATGAAAAGAGTCTACTTAGGGGACGGTTTTTAACAGATTTATCAATCCTATAGAAATGGCTGTTTTTCAGGGGTTTGGGGACTTATAAATGGTGAGTAAACTTTTTTACTTGGGAAATAGATGAAATTCAAGTGGAGAGTTTTTAAGGAAATAAATTGATATTTCTTTAGGGAAAAAATAGTAATTCTTCGTAGATATAGTTGCTTTTTGCTTTTTCATCATGGGCAATGAAAAAAGAAAGAATTGGTCTTAGCAGTGGTTTGGTTTTTCTAAGGGAATTCATATCCATTTATTTTGAAAACATTGAAAAGGAAAAAAGAAAGGGAGAGTTTTAGAGAATGCTTATTTATCAAATGCAATATCCCTCATTATCAGGCATAGAAATGAGGGATATTTTGAGTTCTTACATATATAGAAAAACTTATTTTTTTGTTTCCAAAACTTCTTTAGGAATATCAAAATCTTTTGCAGAATCAAACTGGCTGCATGTCATGGTGATGGTTGCGTTTTCAACGGATAAACTGTTATCATTTTTTGTGCTATCTATACCCATTAATGCAAGGGTTTTATCCATGATTACCTGCATCAGCTTAGAAATATCAGTTTTATATTGATAAACCAGACCATCTTCGCCAATCCAAAGGGTAATGGGTAGACCCCCAGTTTCATCATAAATTTTTTGCAGATCCTCTTTAGAGACGCCCATACTGGTGGCAGAGGAGAGAATACCAGAATCCTCTACGATTTTCTTCATTACTTCACCCTTAAGGGTACCTTCTACCTTTTGGGTTGAAACGTCGCCCAAAGTTTCTGATCCTTTGTTCAAGGGATTTTCTATAGCGGAGAGGTAACTTAATATATTGTTGTAGACTTCAAATTGTCCAAGGTTTTCCTTGTCTCCTTGTGTGTAGAACCACCCGGTACCGGCATTGGTATATAAATCTATGGTATCATTGTTTTCTTGAAGGTACATTTCCATGATTGTATCCTTCGCAGCACTGCTGTCCATGTGTGATGCGGCCTCTACCTTCATTTTTAAAGGTTTTATGAAAGCAGTAATATCCGCCGTTGTTGCAGTGGCAACTTTCTCAGTGCCCATGGTCATATTTACGTCCATATTCATTTTAGCCTGCAGGCTAGTGATTTGGGACATCTTTGTCTGTGCTGTTTCGATCAAAGTCCCTGTATTTTGCTGTTTACTGCCGCAGCCGGATAAGGCAAGTAATAAGCTGAGGGCAAAAAGGAAATATTGCAGTCTATGTTTCATTCAAAAATCCTCCAATTCATTGTCTTATCAATGTATTGTAACCAAATTTTTAGTTTATTTTCCTTTTTGCATTTTTTGACCTCCGGTGCAATATGAAAGCAAAAAGCACTCGTTGCATTTTGGCCGTCTGGCAATACAAATTTTCCTGCCATGGGCGATGAGCTGAGTATTAATATCAATCCACTTATCTTCCGGAATTATTTTCATTAAATCAAATTCAATTTTAACAGGATCCTGATTTTGTGTGAGACCCAGTAGGTTGGAGAGACGCTTTACATGGGTATCAACCACGATGCTTGGGATACCATACCAATTTCCCCGCACCACGTTGGCGGTTTTTCGCCCGACCCCTGCTAAGGAGGTCAGAGCCTCTAAATCAGATGGGACCTGTCCATTGTATTCAGTCAATAACTTTTGGCAGCAAGCGATGATATTTTTGGCTTTATTATGGTAAAAACCTGTTGAGTGGATATCTTTTTCCAGCTGTATTAAATCCGCTTCTGCAAAATCCTTAATGGATTTATATTTTTGAAATAAATCCTTTGTCACAATATTCACCCGATCATCGGTACATTGTGCTGATAAAATAGTGGCTACAAGCAGTTGCCAAGGATTTTCATGATCCAAATAGCATTTTGTAGGACCATATTGCTCCCTTAATAACAGTAGAATTTGTTCTACCTTTTCTTTTTTTGTCATTTATATTTACTCCCTCCCGAAAGAAGGATATTTCCCGAAAATGCCGAAGATTTCCCGAGAAATATTTCCCTTTTTCTTTTATACTGTAAAACAAATAGTTTTGCCGTAGTTTTTTCAATGTTATCATTTTATGACTAGATAGTCCAGTTTCTTAAGCAGAATCCATTTTATAGTTCTTTTGTATAGGATTTTACTACTATATCATATTATTAAGGACCTGAAAATACAAAAGTCCTAATTGAGCTTTGATTAGAACGTTATGGCATCATTGAGTTAAGGCAATAAAACCCTAAAGTGAAAATTAGAATTTTTGTTGCATATTTTTTTTGTAAAAAATACTTTCTAAACATAGGAACAAATTCTTAAAATTTACGTCATATATTAAAAATGGCGTAATTTCGGGGTTTTAGCCATAGATTGGAAGGGCTTTGGAGCCGCCATTTCCTTGCATCATATTATAAATTGTAGTATAATTTTGATAATAATAGACTAGCTTTGCTTATTGAAGGAGAAGAATATGGACGAAACCGTAATTGTGATAATGCTTAAAGATAATAATACGGGTTTTTTGGAAAAAGAGTTAGGAAGCTATTCTCTTTCGGAAAATGCAGGAATGATTTACAATATTTATGGAGAAGACACGGAGGACGGCAGAAGAGTAGTTTTACGTTTAACTTGTGACAGGGATGTTGAAGATTGGGAATATGATGCGATATTTGATTATTATGACACGGACGCTTTGGTTGGGGTTGCTACCCACACGAAGGAAGAAGACGGACAATTAAATCCAATATGGGTGGTTCAATTTCCCTATTCTGATGTATATGAAGAAATGGAAAACACAATTACAAATATATTGGATATTCATAAAAAAGAACTGCTTTCGGTTTACGATGCTATAGCGGACAAAAAGGATGATTATAGTGAAAAATAAAAAGTGGAAAAATGCCTTTATTTTGATAGGTGTTTTGCTTTTCTTATGTTGTGCTTGTGCATTGAGAAAAGTTGAGGTAGATACTTCCTCGCCGGGAGCGGAGCAGAATGACGTTAAGGATCCTATTGAAGTGCCTCCTGAAAAGGAGAATACAGATGATCCTTCTACAGAGCCGGAAAATCCCCCCGATAAGGAGGAAAATAACGTAAAAATTGAGCCGGAAAAGACACAGCCAGCTAGTACAAAACCTTTTTGGGTAAGTGAAACAACCAGATTGACAAATAACATTACTGCCATTGCTACAGCAGGACAGGCTGATTATAAGGCAAACGGTTCCCAAAAGGGCTGGATGACTAAAAACGGTGAACTTTTCAATTATTACGAAGGGAAGTACATAACAACAGATACTTTGGTGTCGGATGGATATTTGGAGAGCGGACTAACAGCCTCTGCATATAAAATTTTGTTAATGAATGGTGCTGATTTAGCAGCGCTAGAGGGCACTTCTGTTCCATCTAGCAGTTTGGATTTTCAAGTTTTTGCTGCTGTGAAGCAATCGGGAAAATACATTGTTGCCTCTTCCGACGGAAAGGTTGGAACAATCAGTGAAGATAGTTTTCATAGCCTGTTGGCGAAATATAATCAAAATAACGGAAAGGTCTTAAGACTTTCCTCTGCATCTGAAGAGTACGAGCGAATACTGAATTATATCAGCCTTTTTGAAGGTCGCTTTGAAGAGTACTATGTACGGGAAATTCGTTTAGATGAAAGGTATGCGGTAGTTGTTTTTTCAAATCGGAAAAACACAGCGGATATTAAAGAATATATTCTTGAGAATGAGAATAATTTCTGGGAGGTTGTTTTGCCAAATGCCCAGACTGAATATTATCCCATAACATCTATCAACCGTTATCTGCCTAATTTTAATCTAGAGTTATTGCCAGCCTATACATTGGCCTCTTGGAGAGGAAATATTGTATCTACCCAAGGTGGTGTTGAGGCGGCCCTATTTAGTGCTAAAGCAATTACAAGTTCCAGCGAAATTGCATATCAATGTGGCACCTCTGCGTGTGCTTATGCCATTTTAACCAATGGAAATCGCTATGCTTGCTATAGTGAAGATGGTAGATGGAAGGCAGAATTTGTGACATCCGATATTGCGGCGAAAAACTTCCTTTTGAAAAAAACAGGAATTAATTATGGGTTCTTAATTTTGGACGATTAATAGGAACAGGATGTGAATTTAATGGAGAAAGTTTTTTGGGATTGCCCAGACTTTTCTCTGTCACAAACCTTAGAATGCGGACAATGTTTCCGTTATGAAAAAAAAGAGGATGATCGCTATACTGTCATCTCCGGCCAAAAGGTGGTTACCCTTGGGCAGGTGGGTGACAGTATTATTTTTTATGGCGACAATGATATTCCTTTTTGGAAAGGTTTTTTTGATGGAGAAAGAAATTATAATGAGATTAAACAGCGGCTTCAAGAGAATGACCCCGTTATGGCGGAAGCAATTTCTTTTGCCCCTGGTATTCGAATATTAAAACAAGAATTTTTTGAAATGCTGATGTCCTTTATCATATCTCAGAATAATCACATTCCTAGGATTAGGGGGTTAATTCAGAGACTTTCCCAAGAATATGGAACGCTTTTGGAGGGCGGCTTTTATAGCTTTCCTACCCCTCAACAGTTGTGTGAAGTTACTGAAGAAGGCTATCGTGGCCTAGGCTGTGGTTTTCGGGGCAGATATTTGGAAGATGCAGTGAAGAAGGTGCTTTCAGGAGATTTTGAGGCGGAGAAACTGGAAAAACTATCCACGGAAGAGCTTCGGCAGAGATTGATGTCAATTTGCGGCGTAGGGCAAAAGGTGGCAGATTGTATTTTATTATTTTCCTTTGGCAGATATGAGGTGTTTCCAACAGATGTATGGATTAATCGTGTTTATAGCCACGCATATTTTGATGGGAAAAAGCTTTTAGCAAAGGATTTGCAGGTATCAGCGGCAGAAAAATTCGGCAACAACGCCGGTTTCGCCCAGCAGTATTTGTTTTATTATGGTAGAGAACGAAAAATTGGAAAGGGGTAAGAAAAATGGTAAAAACCAATGTAATGCGGCTTCTAGAAACGGCAGGGATTTCTTACCGCACCGCAGAGTATGAGTATGATGAAAATAATCTTTCAGGCTTGGATGCCGCAGAAAAAATAGGGATTCCCGCTGAACAAGTTTTTAAAACACTGGTGACCAGAGGGGATAAGACAGGAATTTTAGTTTTTTGTGTCCCTGTAAATATGGAACTGGATTTAAAAAAAGCTGCAGGGGTTTCGGGAAACAAAAAAATTGAGATGACTCATGTAAAGGAACTTTTAGCCCTGACGGGCTATATTCGGGGTGGATGCTCTCCTATGGGGATGAAGAAAAAATATCCTACCTATATAGATGAAACGGCAATATTATTTGAAGAAATTGCGGTAAGTGCAGGCGTTCGGGGAGAACAGGTGATTTTGAAGCCTGATGACCTCATTGGGTTTGTGGAAGGGATTGAAGCGGATATTACCAAGGAGTTGAACTAGGGTTAGGCTGTTTCATCGATACGCTTTAAGGACGGTTTTTAGAGAATAGAAGAATTTTGTAAATAAGATATATTTTAAAAGAAGTGCATCATCCCTTGGGGGATGATGCACTTTGTTTTTTAACTAATACATAGATATTTCCAGGGGTGCAGTTGTTTTAGTTTCAACGCCATTCCTTACGGTTGATATTTTAATGTAGACCGTGGAATGGTTGGCTGTAGAAATACCAAAGCATTGTGGGAATCCCCAGTACCAAATGTCACCGCCCAAAGCATTATTTTGCAGTTTCGTATATTGGGCATTTTTTGAGTATGCTATGTAAACATAGTAATAATCAGCATCGTAAACCGGTGACCAGGTTACGTTGGCATAGCCATCTTCAATCCAGTAGCGCAGATTTTTTGGTGCTGTTGGGGTATAGGTATAATTTTTCATCTGTCGAATGGGGATAGACAGCGTTTGTGGTACTTTTAAAATTTCTCCTATTGGAATTGCAAAATATTGATTGTCACTGTATGAAGATGTCATTCCAATGACTTTTCCTTTACTGTTAAACAATGCACCGCCACTGCTGCCGTGATCAATAAAGGCACTGCTAGAGATAATATCTTGGTTGAAGTCTTTTATTTTTCCTTCTGACAAGGTATTACGATTTCCGTTGGGAGCCCCAACTGCTACCACAGGTTCCCCTTTTTTAAGTGCAGTTTCAATGGGGGCGGGAATTAAGTTCTTCTTATCAATTTGAATTATTGCAATATCTTTTTCTTGATCTAATCCTACAATGGTTGCGTTTCCTTGATATATGGATTCATCTGAAAATACCATTTGAAGCATGGATGCATTTTCCACCACATGATAGTTGGTAGCAATCAAGCCGTCAGAGGAGAGAACAATTCCACTTCCCTGTATTTTATTTGTTTGAATATAGACCACAGAATCGGTTAATTGACCCTGTTTTACTTGGGTTGTAGTGATATAAATAGTATAGGTAACAGGATCCCATTCAACGGTGGCACCGCTATGTTCTGCAACAAATCGCAACGGAACCATAGTTGTATCCTTTGACAGGGTTGCCGCCGCATCTAAAACAACAGACTTTTGATTTACAATTGCAACAGGGTCATCAATGGTAAGAAATAGATGTGCGCCTTCTTTTTTTGCCTCAACACTATGGCTATCTGAATGCCAAATTACGGAATAACCCAAAGATTCCATAACACTACGCATTGGAACCAAAACCCGATCGTTTTGAACCACTGCAGGTGCCGCAAGAGGGAGAGGATAGCCATCAAGGCTTACTACAATATTTTTTGCCGAAGCCGGTACCACTGTGCATAAACAAATTATGAAAAAGAGGAAAAATCCTCTAAATTTTCGAATCATTCTTTCACTTCCTTTTCAGACTGAGTATAGCATAGTTTTCCATAAATAGCTACCTAAAATATATGGTACTCTTTGGAAATATTAAGGGTTTTTGCATTATTTGGGAATCATTTGCATAGGTATGAAAGGGAGAATAAATGCAGACAAGTTTGAATTATCTGGAAAAAGGCGAGTGGGGTAGAGTAATTGCTTTGACCTGTCAAAAGGCAACAGCCCGAAGGCTTTTGGAATTAGGAGTAACGCCAAATACCCGTTTATATTGTATCCGATGGGCGCCGATGCGCGGAGCAATAGAAGTGAAAATTCGGGGATATTTACTGGCTGTAGGATATAACGACGCCGCATCTATTTTAATAGAGAAAGAAGGGGGATAACGTGAAAAAGCTGGGTCTGGTTGGAAATCCAAATTGCGGGAAAAGTGCATTGTTTAATACTTTAACAGGAAGTGATGCCCGAGTGGGGAATTGGCCCGGCGTAACGGTGGAGCGCAAAGAGGGGTTATGGAAAAAAGAGAATTTTCTATGCATTGATTTACCTGGAGTTTATGCGCTTTCGCCCTACACTCCCGAAGAGCGGGTTGCCGTTGCGTTTATTCTGGAGGAAAAACCTGATATTCTTTTGCAAGTGATTGATAGCACGGTGTTGGAGAGAAGCTTATTTTTAACCACTCAACTTATGGAATTAGATATTCCACTGGTACTGGCATTTAATATGATGGATATGGCCAAGGAACAGGGGCTGGATATAGATATTTCAAGGCTTTCTAAACTGTTGGGAATACCTGTTGTTGAAATTTCTGCAATTACCGGAGCAGGACAGGACGATATGGCAAGAAGCATAAATATAGCGATCGAAAAGGGACGCAAGGGAGAAACTGTGCTTCAAAGGGACAACAAGACTTGGCAAAAGATTGAGCCATTGGTTAAACCTTTTTTGAAACGAAAACAAGGTCTTTTTCTGGGGATGCGTTGGTTGGAGCGGCAAGAGGTGACTGATTGGGAAGGGCAAATCGCTGCTAGTCGCTATGCATTTTCTGTTTTTTGCTGCCAAGAAGTGCTATCACAGAGCCAACAAAAGAAGGATTTTACCGAAAAACTGGACAAGATATTTTTGCATCCTTTCTTTGGGATTCCAATTTTTTTGCTATGTATGGCTTTTATTTTCCATGCCACCTTTTCTCCTTCTTTTTTCGGGACAGGCCTTCCATCCCTTGGTGTTTTTTTAAAGGATGGAGCAACTTATGGCATCGATGTTTTGAAAGATATGGTATCCAATTTTTTTCGGCAAATGCCCTATTGGGGGAGGGCATTTCTTTTGGAAGGGATATTTGGCGGAGTGGGCAAGGCGGTATCGTTTTTGCCTCAAATTTTATGTTTGTTTTTTTGGCTTACTTTTTTAGAAGATAGTGGCTATATGGCTAGAGTGGCTTTTTTATTGGACAAGCCCATGGGTGGCTTCGGGGTATCAGGTAGAGCGTTTTTACCCCTTCTTACAGGTTTTGGATGTTCCGTACCTGCTATGCTCGGTGTGAGAACTTTAGAGCGCCAGGAGAGCAGACGCATAACGAGGTTGATTCTCCCCTTTTTCTCATGTGGTGCAAAGCTTCCCCTTTACGTTCTCCTGGTTGGATTTTTGTTTCCCAAAAACGGAGGATTGGTGATTTTTTCTTTGTATGTAGGTGGAATTCTCATTGCTTTTCTTTGGGCAAACTTTTTGAATAAAAAGCTTTTTAGCGGAGAGGGGGCTCCGTTTATAATGGAAATGCCATCTTACCATTTGCCTAGATGGAACAATTTATCAAGAACACTATACAGAAGAGGTAAAGAATATCTGACAAAGGCGGCAACAGTAATTCTTGGAGCGAGCATCATTATTTGGTTGTCTGCCCACGTTACACCGGATTTACATATGACGATGGACTCATCTACCAGTATTCTGGCCTTTCTTGGAAGGGGACTGAATCCCTTTTTTATACCCCTTGGATTTGGGGGAGGGGAAGATGGATGGAAAGCTTCGGCGGCGATATTATCCGGTGTGGCGGCAAAGGAGGCAGTTGTATCCTCATTAGGTGTGTTAGGTGGAGTAGAAGGGTTATTTACCCCGTTGTCGGCAATATCTTTTATGGTGTTTCATCTTTTAAGCATACCCTGTGTGGCGGCGGTTTCTGCTTATTTTTATGAAGAAAAAAGTTGGAAAAATTTATTCTTTGCACTTTTACTTTGGCTATCTACTGCATGGATTTCCTCATTTTTTGTATATCATATTGGAAGTTTGGGATTTGCTTTTTTTAGTCGATTATAGTATCCTTTGGAGCAGGGAGATGAAAAGGATGCTAGAAAGAATTACGAAGGAAACATTTGACGATATATACCCCATTTTTGAGGAGGCTTTTCCTGTAGAGGAATTGCGAGAAAAGGAAAGACAAAAGTCTCTTTTGGATAAACCTCAGTACCGTTTATATGGAATAAAAAATGAATCTGAATATGGAGTCCTGCAAGGAGCAGTAGCAATGTGGGATTTTAATGATTTTATTTATATAGAGCATTTTGCAATCAAACCTATTCATCGCAATGGAGGTTTTGGCGGAAAAAAGCTAAAGGAAATGATAGCGTGGGTAGGCAGACCTGTTGTTTTGGAGGTGGAGGTTCCCACCGATGAAATGACAAAAAGGCGGGTAGGTTTTTACGAAAGACATGGGTTTTTCTTCAACGACTATCCCTATTTACAGCCGCCTATGAGAGTTGGCCAAAAAATGTTACCATTACGATTGATGACTATACCTGAAAAAATATCAGAGGAAGTGTATGAAAGATACAAAAGAACGATCCACAAAATTGTTTATAACTTCGAGGAGGAATAAAATGGAGTACTGCTTTGGTGTGGATATTGGTGGAACTACGGTTAAATTCGGTTTGTTTTCACAAAAGGAAGGGTTATTGGAGAAGTGGGAAATCCCTACAAAAAAAGGTTCTGAGCCAACACCATTATTAAAAGATATAAAAGTATCAATAGAAGAATGCTTGAGCAAAAATGGATTAAAGAAAGAAGACCTTGCTGGAATAGGTATGGCTGCTCCTGGTCCTGTGACAGAGGATGGATGTTTGCGAGGAACGGTGAATATTGGTTGGGGAGATGTTTTTCTCGGGAAAAAGGCGGAGAAGTTGATTGGTGTTTCTCCTGTTTATATTGGAAATGATGCAAGGGTTGCTGCTTTGGGGGAGTACACCTTTGGTGCCGGCAAAGAGGTAAGCAGCCTGCTTATGGTGACATTAGGAACCGGGGTTGGTGGTGGAGTCATTCTGAATGGAAAAATTCTGTCAGGTGCTTCGGGAACGGCTGGAGAAATTGGCCACATAACCATGAACCTTGATGAAGTGGAGCAATGCAACTGTGGAAAAAAAGGGTGTTTAGAGCAATATGCCTCTGCCCCAGGTATGGTTCGAGTTGCACAGAAAGCTCTAATGAATACGGACAAACCATCTGTTCTCAGAAATATCGAGGTTCTAACGGCTAAGAAGTTGTGGGATGCTGCAAAAAAAGGAGACGCGTTAGCACGGGAATTGACGGAATATATAAGCAAAATATTAGGGGTGGCCATTGCCAATGCTTGTTATATTGTTGACCCTGAAATGATTGTTCTTGGCGGTGGTGTATCACAAGCAGGAGTGTTTTTGTTGGATATGGTTCAAAGGGCCTACGTAGAAAATGTGTTTCCTCATTGCAGAGATAAAAAGTTTGCCTTGGCAAAACTCCTTAATGATGCAGGTATTTACGGAGCGGCAGCAATGGTTTTCAAGCAATGAATTGGTCAATAGCTACAAAATGTTTATCAAATATATGTTAAATTGATGAGATATTTGTGAAAATAGCTGATTATATTGATTGTTATGAAAATAATTTAAAATTAAGAGGATTTCTTAGGAATTTGGAGAATACTAATAGCAAACAAATAGATTTTTCTATTTGGAATTAAAACTTAATAATTTACAAATCCAGAGGTATTTCACCAGTATAAAGGGGGAGATTGCAATGGTTCAGATTCTTGCAGGCGAAAAAGGTGTAGGTAAAACGAAACGACTCATCGCAATGGCTAATGAGGCAAGCAAGGAAGCAAACGGTTGCGTTGTGTTTGTAGATGATGACAACAGCCGCATGTATGATCTTCATTATAGTGTACGGTTTGTAGATACGCCAAAATTCATCTTGGAGAATACCCAGGTTTTCCGGGGATTTGTGTGCGGTATCCTCTCTCAGAACAGTGATATAGAAAAAATTTATATTGACGGATTGAACCATATTATGGATAAAGTGGACGATAAGGATTTTATTACATTCATTAATCATTTAGAAGCCATTTCAAAGGAATCTGAAACGGATTTTACAATGATTATCAGCCGAAAAGAGGAGGAGCTTCCAAACGAAGTTCAGCCGTATCTGGTAAAATAAACTAAGAATATTGAGCGGTCAGCCATTTCCAAAAGAAATGTGTTGGCCGTTTTTTGATTGTGTAATATTTTGGTTTATTCCTTTAAAATTCACCGTTGTATGACAAGGAGTTAGTTACCATAATATTTTTGTATATACTAATTATTCTGAATTAATTGGGGTTTTTGGAAGTAAAGTTAACAAAAAAATAAAATTATATGCCTGGGATTTAAAGAGGAAAACCGAATAATTACAAAAATATTAGTGCATATCACTTTATTTTTTGTACAATTTAAGGAACATTATCTGTTTTGCCTTTACGAGGGCCATGGCATATGCTAAAATACAGGGGAAGAAAAGTATTTTGTATTCAAATGTGGGAATTTTACCTTTAAAATTGTGCAGATTGCTTAGCAAAACAGAGAGAGTTAAGGGGAAAGGTGAGATAGTATGAATAAATTTCGTGAAATGTATCTGGCGAAGAAAATGACTCCAGAAGGAGTGGCTAAATTTGTAAAATCAGGAGATGTTTGTGCCGCACCAACAGGGTTAGAGGCGCCCACAGCAATTTGTGAGGCTATAGGACAAAGAGCGGTAAATGGTGAATTGACAGGTGTAACCCATCATCAAACTTTATGCGCAGAATCTGGTGCTTATTTAAACTATGATTTAAAGGGAAAATATGATTATGTTTCTTGGTTTACCGGTGCTGCAGGCAGAAAAGGCATTCAGGATGGACACTATACTTATATTCCAAACAACTACAGCACCATTCCTGGTTATTGGAGAAATGTTCAACCTAGACTGGATGTTTTTTATGCAGAGGTTTCACCAATGGATGAACATGGCTATTTTAGCTGTGGTATGGCCGGCGCAGAGGTTGTAGCAATGCGTGACAAAGCTAAAATCATTCTTCTGGATGTTAATGACAAAATGCCTCGTGTTTTGGGAAATAACCAGATTCATATTTCACAGGTTACAGCTCTTTGTGAATCCTCCAGACCTCTTTCTATCTTGCCTAATGCACCTTTAACAGATGTTGATAGAAAAATTGGTCAGATGATTGCTGATGAAGTAATCAATGGATCCACTTTACAGCTTGGCATTGGCGGCATTCCCAATGCTGTTGGTGTTCTTCTGAAGGACAAAACTGACTTGGGTATTCATACAGAAATGTTTACTGATAGCATGGTGGACTTAATTGAATGTGGCGCAGTAACCAATATGAATAAGCCCATTAATGTGGGTAAAACAGTTGCCACATTAGCATGGGGTTCCCAGAAAATGTATGATTTTATGGATAACAACCCGGCTTTTGAAATGCACCCAGTAGACTACACAAATAACCCTTATATCATTGGTCAGCATGACAATTTTGTTTCGGTAAATGCTTGCGTTGAAATTGACTTATTTGGACAGGTTTGTGCTGAGAGCCTTGGAACAAAGCATTATAGCGGTTCCGGCGGTCAGGTGGATTTTGTTCGTGGTGCAAATTTATCTAAGGGAGGGAAAGGTTTTATCGCTATGACCTCTACCACTAAGGGTGGAACGATTTCTAAAATCAAACCAACGTTGACACCCGGCTCTATTGTTACTACCTCCAAAAATGAAGTAGACTTCTTGGTAACAGAAAATAACATAGTGCGTCTGAAAGGTCAGACAGCAAGCGACAGAGCCAAAATGATTATTTCCCTCGCGGCTCCTCAGTTCCAAGAAGAATTGGAATTTGAAGCAAGAAAGATGAATCTGATTGTTTAAGAATCTGTAAAAGTTTTACTCTAGATGAAGGGCAGAAATTTTTGAGAACGATATAACCTTTTCCTAAAATGAAAATCATTTCAGGAGAAGGTTTTTTTTAGGGAATTCAAATTTTGACAAATATTAAAAGTTATGCTATTTTTGAAAAAACAAGTTTGGGGGATGGAAGCTTTGAGAGCAAGTTGGGATGAGTACTTTATGCAGATTGCGGAGATTGTAAAAACCAGATCAACCTGTTTACGTAGACAAGTTGGAGCTGTAATTGTGAAAGATAACAGAATCATTACCACTGGGTATAACGGTGCGCCTTCGGGTTTGATGCACTGCACGGAACTGGGAGGTTGCGAAAGAGAAAGACTAGGTATTCCATCTGGTCAGCGGCATGAGCTGTGTCGTGCATTACATGCTGAGCAAAATGCTATTATTCAGGCCGCTAATCTGGGGATTTCTACAGATGGTGGAACCATTTATATTACCCTGCAACCTTGCGTTATTTGCGCTAAGATGCTGATCAATGCCGGGATTAAACGTATTGTTCATAAGGGAGAGTATCCCGACGAGCTTTCCAGAAAAATTTTGGAAGAGGCGAAGATAGAGATTACCATTCTGGAAGAATAGATGTTTACCTCGAGATTATAAAGTTTCTGCTAAATACTCGAATTTAATTTATGAGGGTAGAAACAGATGAATGGAATAAAAAAAGCATTGTCTTCATTGATATGATGAAGACAATGCTTTTTTACTTCGGCGGTTATGTTGGTTAAGGCAAATCGGGCATAATTCTAGAATATGTACATGGTAAAGAAACTCACTTCTGTTGTAATGTGTTCTCAAGATAAAGGTGAGACTTATTATTTTTATTTATTTTTGATTTATGAATTTTGGGTTATTTCTTTCCAGAAGAAGGACTGTTCATCAATGCTGCGCATGACGGCTAAAATACCATCCAAATGGTCATATTCGTGCTGTAATAACTCGGCTAAGTCGCCACTTAGCTCCATTTTGCATTGATGATGTTCCATATCAGTATAGTGGATGATGCAGTGTCGATAGCGCATTACTTTCACCAAGAGATTTGGGAAAGACATACAATCATCTAATACTTCCATTTGTTCCTCATCGGGAAATTCTAAATGGGGATTGAGAAATACCACAGGTTGATCAATATACATATATAATATTCTTTTTGGTACTCCAATTTGAGGTGCGGCGATGGCTCGTCCTGCACCATATTTTTTACGAAATGCTACGAGTGTATCATGCAAGTCTTCTACAATTTTGGGAAGATTGGCATAATCTTCTTCCGTCACGGGAGTAGAAACCTGATACAGTGCGGGATTGCCTAAGAGTAAAATTTTTTGCTCCATTTGCGTCACTCCTTTTTATTTTTTAGTATACACCCCTTTTTTAGTAGGAACAATGGCGAACATAGTTTCTTTTTTTTGTGCGGTTTGGGTTGCTCTTTCGATGTTTGTCCAGTATAATAATTCCATGGAGAAAGAGAGGGGAAGGGTATGATCTCTTATATTAAGGGAACCTTGGCGCATCGAGGTGAAAGCTATATCATTTTGGAAAACGGGGGAATTGGGTATCAGATTTTTGTTTCAGCCGGATTCCTTTCCAGAATGCCTGATGCGGGCAAGGAGATAAAGATTTTCACATATATGAGTGTGAAAGAGGACGGAATCTCTCTCTTTGGTTTTTCATCAAAAGAAGAGCAGGAAATGTTTTTAAAACTATTAACTGTGGGTGGCGTTGGACCGAAAGGTGCTTTAGGATTTTTATCACAGTTGACGCCTCAGGAAATTGTAATGGCAATTTTATCGGCCGATGCAAAAACCCTTTCAAAAGCCCCTGGAGTTGGTAAAAAGACAGCCCAACGGGTTATCTTGGAATTGAAAGATAAATGTACAACAGAGGATGCCATTGCAGTCCCCATGGAAATGGTGGATGGAGACGCAGTGGGTGGTGCTAAATTTGAAGCAATTGAGGCTCTGACAGCGTTAGGATACAGCCGTAGTGAGGCTGCTAAGGCGGTGGGAATGGTTGCTGCTGAAGGCATGACCACGGAAGACATTTTAAAAGCGGCATTGAAAAAGATGATCACATTTTGATAAAAGCAGGTGTTACTATTGGAAAATCGGCGAATACTAACAGCGGCGTTTGGTGAGGAAGATAAAGAGTTTGAACCTAAGCTCAGACCCCAGCAGTTAGACAGCTATATTGGGCAGGAAAGCGTAAAAGAAAATTTAAAGGTGTTTATTCAAGCGGCACAGCAAAGGGGAGAGGCTTTGGATCATGTTTTGCTATATGGCCCTCCCGGATTAGGAAAGACCACATTATCCAATATTATTGCCAATGAGATGGGGGTTCATATCAAAACCACATCGGGCCCTGCCATTGAACGGGCGGGGGATATGGCGGCTGTTTTAAACAGCTTAAGCGAAGGAGATATTCTTTTTATAGATGAAATCCATCGCTTAAATCGTATGATTGAGGAAATACTGTATCCTGCTATGGAGGATTATGTTATTGATATCATGATTGGCAAGGGGCCAGGGGCGAGGTCTGTCAGGTTGGATTTGCCCAAGTTTACGCTGATTGGTGCTACCACCAGAATCGGCCTTCTAACGGCGCCTTTGAGAGATCGATTTGGTGTGGTACAGCGGTTAGAACCTTATGATATCCATAGTTTAAAAACTATAATTTGCCGTTCAGCAGATGTTTTACAGGTTGAAATAGATGAAGATGGCGCAGAGGAGATTGCCCGGCGCTCAAGGGGAACGCCTCGTATTGCCAATCGTCTTTTAAAAAGGGTGAGAGATTTTGCTCAGGTTCGTTATGAAGGCGCAATTAATGGGGAGGTTGCCCGTTTTGCTTTGGACTTATTAGAGGTTGACAAAATGGGGCTGGACTTAATTGACCGTAAAATGCTATTGATGATGATAGAGAAGTTTGATGGTAAGCCTGTCGGGCTAGACACCCTAGCGGCTTCCATAGGAGAGGAATCCGAGACCATTGAGGATGTCTATGAGCCTTATCTGCTACAGTTGGGATACATTCAGCGAACCCCAAGAGGAAGAATTGTGACGGGAGCTGGATATGCTCATTTTGGGTTGAAGATGAAAGAAGTTTAAGAATAGGCGCTGAAAGCATTTTTAATTTATGGGAATCTAAGAGACATATTGAGAAGGAGATATCTATGAAATTAGGGATTGAGGAATTGATTGAAAATGTAAAAGATGAACTGCTTTGCTATGAGGATATGGAGCAAGCTACCCAACAATGGGAAAAGGAGTTTCGTCTTTGGATTGATAAAAACAAAGGGAATAATAAAGATATTTTGGTAGAACAAAACCAAGTTTTCTTTAAAATAAAGGATGAAGAAGAAGTTTTTGAAATTGCTAACGCCTACATGGATGCCATTGATGAGGGAAATATAAAGGAATATTGGGAAAAATTTTAATCCTTTAAAGTAATTTAGAAATGAAAACAGTTGCTTTTATAGAATTGTAGCTGGAAATTTGTCACTGATTTTTTTCTGCATCATTGACCATATCGGAATTGGGAATAATTTTTGGCAGGATTCTAGTTCGATTAAAGGCAAAAAAGGAGCTGGGGAGTTGATACGTATGAACGTTGTAATGCTATTGGGCATTTTTATGCTATTTTTTTTATTTGGCGGTACGATTTTGGCGGGATTTGCTATTTGGGCTTTGGCAACCAAAAAAGAGACCTTACCTCAATGGGCAAAAGTTGTGCTTTGGCTGTTTGTTGCTTTAGCGGCAATTCTGCTGATCGCAGTAATTTTTGGGGTTATAGCATTCTTTGGAAATGTTATGCATTAAAGATTTCGCTAGTTGTGCATAGATTTAGTGGAATAACAGGATTGTTAGTATTATTAGTTGAAAAGGTCTATTCTAAGGTATTTTTTTCTTCGGTTGGGGAAACCTGAGAATGAAATATATCTTAGGAGGGATTTTACATGGAATTAAAGGGCAGCAAGACTGAAAAGAACCTTCTTTCTGCGTTTATGGGAGAGGCAATGGCGGCGGTTCGCTATAAGCTGTATGCGGAAAAGGCCCATGAAGAAGGCTACGAGCAGATAAAGGGTATTTTTGATGAAACCTCGGATAATGAAATTCAGCATGCTAAGCGAATTTTGGATTTTTCCAAGGGAATCGGCACTACGGAAGCGAATCTGAAGGCAGGTGCCTATGGTGAGCATGAGGAATGGACAGATATTTATAAGGAAATGGAGGCAATTGCTAGAGAAGAAAACTTTGTGGAAATTGCAAATTTCTTCAAAAATGTGGCTTCTGTGGAAAAGGAGCACGAAGAGCGTTACCAAGCTTTGCTGAAATTATTAGAAGAGCAAAAGGTTTTTCAGGGTGATGAAAGCACAGTTTGGGTGTGCAAAAACTGCGGTTATGTTCATGTAGGAAAACAGCCTCCTCAGAAATGCCCTGTTTGTCAGTATCCACAAGCATATTATGAGAGAAAGGCAAACAATTATTAAATAAAATAGGGAGATTTTTTTTCGTCCCAGAGGTATATGAAGGTTTGTTGACATAGCATGGTTCAATAAATAAAGCTGATAAAAGAAACATGTAAAAATAGGTGTATCCGATTAATCGACTCAATGAATAAACTTATTGGGTGAAGCTTTGACTTAGTATCTGGGATTAAAGGAGGTCTCCCTCCTGATACATAAAAGTGATGTTTTAAAAACGTATTTTTGTAGCAGATGAGGATAATAAAATGATTTATAAGAACATGAAGGAAGCTGTTTTTTTAAAGCGAACCAATCGTTTTTTTGCTTTTGTCAGCATAGATGGCGTGGAGACCCCGGTTCATGTTAAAAATACAGGCCGATGCAAGGAACTGCTGCAAGAGGGGGCAAGAGTATTTTTAGAGCCCACAGAGAATCCATTGAGAAAAACAAAATACTCTCTGATTTCCGTCTATAAAGGGGAAACTTTAGTAAATATGGATTCTCAAGCACCAAATCAGGTTGTGGCCGAGGCGATATTGGAAGGAAGGATTCCCGAAATTGGTGAGGTCTCTATTTTGCGCAGAGAAGTTGTTTTCGGAAATTCCCGTTTTGATTTATATTTTGAAGCAGGCGAACGCCGTGGCTTCATTGAGGTTAAGGGAGCTACCTTGGAAGAAGATGGGATTTGCAAATTTCCCGATGCACCCACTAGTCGGGGCAGAAAACATATTTTAGAATTAATTCAGGCGGTTCAGCATGGATTTGAAGCGTACATTTTGTTTGTAATCCAAATGGAAGGTACGAAAATCTTTTTTCCCCATTGGGAGAGAGATCCTGCTTTTTCCCAAGCTCTGGTTGAGGCTGAGCAGGCAGGTGTAAAGGTTTTGGCATACGATTGTAAAGTGAGCGTTGACACCTTAGTGCTCTCTCAAAAAGTTTTCTCTTCTTTAGAACAGCGTAGATAGGGTATATCTATTCTCTTTAGGACATAGACTGATAAAGAATATAGTCTTTGGGGAGGAACGTGCATGAAAAAAAAGATACTGGCGGCAGTGACAGCATTTTTCTGTTTTCTGGCGCCCTTTTCTGTTTGTGCGGAAGAAGGCGACAACAGCAGTTTGCAACTGCAGTCAAAAAGCGCTGTTTTGATGGATCAGGCGACGGGTACGGTGGTATATGAAAAAAATAGCCACGAGGCAATGCCCCTTGCTAGTGTTACAAAAGTTATGACATTACTGCTGATTTATGAGGCCCAGGCGGACGGAAAGTTCGCGTGGACAGATACGGTACAAGTAAGTGATCATGCAGCAGCAATGGGGGGGTCTCAGGTGTTTTTGGAACCGGGAGAAACCCAGACAGCAGCAGATATGACAAAATGCATCGCCATTGCATCTGCAAATGATGCTGCTGTGGCAATGGCCGAGTTTGTAGCAGGGAGCGAGGAAGCATTTGTAGAAAAAATGAATCAAAGGGCGAAAGAGTTGGGGATGAAGGATACCGTTTTTGTAAACGCCTGTGGGCTTGATGCAGACGGTCACGTATCCAGTGCGTATGATATTGCTTTAATGAGTCGGGAATTGATGAGAAAATTCCCTGAAATTAAGGAATATACAACCACATGGATGGACTCAATCACCCACAAAACCAGAAAAGGTGAAACTGAGTTTGGACTAACCAATACCAACAAGCTGATTAAATGGTACGAAGGCGCAACAGGTTTGAAAACAGGTTCAACAGGGAAAGCACTTTACTGTTTATCCGGTACAGCTGAAAAAAATGGGTTTGCGTTAGTTGGTGTTGTTATGGCGGCTCCAGATTTTAAGATTCGTTTTCAAGAGGTAATGAAGCTTCTAGATTATGGCTTTGCAAATTATACCATTGAAAAGGGATATCCTGTTGGTCAGGATATGGGAATGATTCCTGTGGAAAAGGGAATGAAGGAAGGTATAAATGCAGTAGTAAAAGATGAAATTTCTGTGCTGATGGGTAAAGGTAACAAAGGGGAATGGGAAACAAAAACGGAACTTATGCCTAACGTAAAGGCACCAATAGCCCAAGGCTCCAAGGTTGGAGAAATGGTTTATACCTTAGATGGCAAGGAAGTAGGTAAAACAGATTTAATTGCTGCTGAGGCAGTGGAGAAGGCCAGCATACATATGATGCTACAACGGATGATGAAACAGTGGTGCTAGGGAAAAATCTTTATTTTTCTTGGTATCGACAAAATTTAAAGTTACAAACAAAGGGCACCCTTTTTGATAAACGATCAATGGGTGCCTTTTTATTTGGGAGGGGAGGAAAAGAGAACACTTATCATAGGAATGAATGAAAGTTTTCCATGGTCTCACCTTCATAAATATTTTTTTTATTCTCCTCTTTATTCCAATACATTTTCTTATCTGCAGATTGTATCAAGCGTTCAATGGTGTTTGCGTTCTCTTCCCCATAGACAGAATAGCCCACACTTAGGGAAATATTGTATGGCAGAGAAGCGGAAAGGGTGGCCAAAGAGACATCCACTTTTTTTAGATAAGATAGAATTTCAGTTTCATTTTTTTGGAGAATAACTGCAAATTCATCGCCTCCATACCTAGCGATGAAAGCTTTTGTATTTGAAAATGCGGCATTTAGCATCTCGGCAATCATAATTAAAGCCCGATCTCCCTCTACATGCCCAAAGGTATCATTAATGCTTTTAAAATCATTTATATCAAAGAATATTAGAAATACATCTTCTTTTCTTGTGGTTTTTGTCATCTTAACTAAATGGCGTTGAAATTCTCTGCGATTATTTAGCTTTGTTAAGGGATCCTGAAAAATCTCTTTTTTCATAAGGTTAAGATATTGCATTATAAGAGAAATCACCAGGAAAGGAAGTATTGAATTGGCTTTTGGAAAAATGACATCAATTCCCATTCCTAACAGGGGCAGCAAAGAAAACAAACACAGATAAAAGCAATTTTTTTGCTGGGCATATTTATTTTCTTTTATATATTTTATGAAGGAGATAGATGCTCCTGCAAAAAGGTATCCAATAATCAGAATAATTTGTAAAATGTATAAGCTCCCTGGTAGATACTGATTTTTTTCATTAAAATAAAATATCCAATGTGTAGTGGGAGAACCAATAAGCAAAATACATTGAAAAAGCAAAGGAAGCATATATAAACTTTTTAGAGAAGGACTGCAGGGTGAATTTTCATGAGTCTCATGAAATTGGGTCTCGTGAAGAACAAAAATAAACCATGAATAAGCACTAATTGCTCCAAAAAGCTGGTACGTTATCATCATAAAATGGCTGACTAGAGCAGCTCCTTTTAGCGTTGTACCTTCCGTTAAATAATATAAACTGCTTGTGGTCAAGGTTAAAATAAAAAAAACTATGACTCGATAAAAGAGCTTAAAATTTTTTTGTCCTTGTACCGCGGTTTTTCCAATGAGAATAATTAACGCAAGCAGAATAATTATGAATATATTAATATCTGCACCGATTTTCATGGTTCTCCCCCTCAATACGTGCATTTGAAGTTTTCGAATAATATGTAATGGAAATTGGACAGGAAGGGATATGAGTTTTAAATCTAATTCAATATAAATTCAGTTAAAACAGCGGATTGTATCTGCTTCAGAGGAATTTTTAATTTAGTTTGCATTATCTTTAGATTTTAACAATACTTAAATGATTATTTACAGAGGAAAAACGATTGACTTTATGTATTGAAACAAGTACAATAAATTAAATTTGAATGCAATTGATGAAAAGTATAAATCACTATTCAAATAAGTAGAGTCTAGTAAGTACAAAAGATAACATTATAGGGAGGTCAAAATGTTTCATTGGTTAAATTTTTTAACGTATGCGGTAATAACAACAGCAACACCAGGTCCCAATAACATCATGTCGATGTCTAATGCAGGACGGGTGGGATTGAAAAAGTCATATCCCTTTAATTTAGGAATATGGGTGGGATTTATGGCAGTTATGATTATATGTACCGTATTAAGCAGTGTTTTAAACGCGGTGATGCCCATAATAAAAACACCAATGCTTATTGTTGGAGCTACCTATATGCTGTATTTGGCGTATAAAACAATAAAAAGAACGGGTGAAATTTCAGAAAAGCAGGTGAAAAATGGATTTCTTTCCGGTCTGTTTCTGCAATTTATCAATCCTAAAATCTATATTTATGGTATGGTTTCCATGGAATCTTACATATTACCTTATTTTCATAACAGCCCTATGAAGCTTTTGGGTTTTGCAATTTTATTGGCCACAATCGGATGCTTTTTCAATCTATGCTGGGCAGCATTTGGCTCTGTATTCCGAATTTTATTTTCTCATCATGCAAGGGTGACAAATACGGTAATGGCATTGCTTTTGGTTTACTGTGCGATTGCTTTATTTTTATAGAGAATTTTGTTTTGTAAAGTCTATTTTATAATGAGGCAGTTATATTCCTTGTTTTCAAAAGATAAGGTTGTTTTTTTAAATATCATGCTTATTTTTGATTAGAGAATGTTAAACAAAGGAGTATGCTTTGCCAAGTAAATGTACTTTATTATATGCAAAGGTTACGGAACTGTTAAGAATGGTTTTAACGAAAGGCTAGTGAGATTTATTAAATGGCACCAGTTTTATGTTAAGTTGTATTGGAAGTTGAATGAAATTTGAAAAAGAGTCTGAAGTAAAGATACTTCAGACTCTTTTTGTGCCTCAGACGAAGTCTATAGAGGCGATATCAAAGCTGTTATTCGCTAATTAGTTATAATCAGCGACATGTTCATCAGAGATTAGCCCTGAGTTTTGCCGGACATTGCTCTTTCCTGTGCTTCGATCATTTTCTTTACCATATAGCCGCCAACATAACCGTTCTGTGCGGATGTTAAGTCGCCGTTGTAGCCCTTTTTCAAAGGTACGCCAATTTCATTTGCTACTTCGTATTTGAACTGTTCCATAGCTGCTCTAGCCTCGGGTACGTTCATTTTATTGCTTGTGCTGTTAGTTGTTCCACTCATTTTGATTACCTCCTTAAAAAGTAACTGTGTTTTTGTGTTACACTGATAGTATTACACAGTCATTTATTATTATGTAGGAACATTTTGGAACGAATTTGGAACTAGACAGCTAGTGGTTTATTTTAATTATGTAAATTCATTTGTAATGTTATCTTTTAAATGAAATGAATTTTTATGGTATGTCAGATAATCCTCTTGCTGTAGTTTAGAAAGCTCTAGCGACATAGCACTGCGGTCTACGGCTAAATATTCAGCCAGCTGCTGTCGGTTAAATGGAATTTGAAATACAGGTGAACCTGCCTTGATTGATTCCGCAGAAAGATAAGACAAAAGCTTTTCTCTAGTTGTTCTTTTCGTAATATGCTCAATTTTGCCTGTAAGCATGATATTTTTATCTGCCAAAACGGAAAGCAAATTTCGAATCATACGGGTATGATATACGCAAGCAGAAGAACAGGTATTTAGTATTTGTTTTATATCCAAAAATAAAACCATGGTCGGTTCTACAGCAAGGGCACTGACAGTGATGTTTTGGATGTGGGCACAAGCAAATGACTCACCAAACATCTGGGAAGGTGAGATATCACTTAGTATGGTGCGATTGCCCCAAAAATCTTCTTTTAAAATATGAATGCGCCCTGATAAAACAAGACCCATAGCACTTACTGTTTCACCTTGCCGAAAAACCAACTCATTTTTATCATATTTTTTTTCTTTAGCGGTTAAACAGCTAAGCATAGCTTGTATTTCCTCTGTTTTTATTCCAAAGAATAGTGGTGAATTTTTTAAAACCGAAATATATTTCATTTAAGCCACCTTTTGTTGTAATTACAACGGAATTTATAAGCTTATTATAGTATACTCTACCCACAAAGAAAAGAAAAACAAAATTTTTGATTATATATTGGAGGAAAAACGATGATTAGAAGAATTATTGAAATAGATGAACAAAAATGTAATGGCTGTGGATTATGTGCATCTGCTTGCCATGAGGGCGCAATTGCCATGGTAGATGGAAAGGCAAAGCTCATTCGTGATGATTATTGTGACGGGCTTGGAGATTGTTTGCCAACCTGTCCAACGGGAGCTATTCAGTTTGTAGAAAGGGAAGCGTTGGCATATGATGAAGCGGCAGTCAAGAAAAATATGGCAGATAAAGCTCATGCATTTAGCTGCCCGGGAAGCCGACCACAAATGTTCCAACCAAGCACTCAAAATATTGAAAATAAGACAGCACAAGCTGAAACAGGAATGGTAAAATCTCAGCTTCGTCAGTGGCCTGTTCAAATTCAGCTGGCACCCATTCAGGCACCTTATTTCGACGGTGCAAACCTATTGATTGCTGCCGATTGTTCAGCATATGCATTTGGAGATTTTCATAATAAATTTATGAAAAACAAGGTAACTTTAATCGGCTGTCCAAAGCTGGATGCCGTGGAGTATTCCCAAAAATTACAGCAGATTATCATGCATAACGATATTAAAAGTGTGACTGTTGTTAGAATGCAGGTTCCTTGTTGCGGCGGAATTGAAATGGCAGTAAAGACTGCATTGCAAAATAGCGAGAAGTTTCTTCCTTGGCAGGTAGTTACCATTTCCACTCAGGGGGAAATCGTAGAGTGATTTTGAAAAAGTTATCAACTTATCTTTTGTAATTTATCTTTCAAAAATTATACATTATTTATAAGGCTCTATTGCGATTGCAAGATATTATTTTTGTAATCTACGCAATAGAGCTTTTTATTTGAAGCAGAATATGATTTTTTTAAGAGACATACCTTTCTTTGTCTTTGGATATGTTAAGATTTATCTTAACAACATAGTTTGGTGAAATTGCGTATTGACAAGTCTTTTCGAATTTATGACATTCAGAAAAGGCGCAAATATCAAGATAAAAAACAAAGGATTTTCGACTTGAACAAGAAACGTAAATAATACATGTTCTTAAATTAGAATGTGATTAGAACTACAAAAAAAGCGACAAAGTTTTTTTGTAAATTTGCTATTTTTTCTAAATTCATCGAAGAATCCTTAACTTGAAACATAAATATTTGAAGCATATAATTTGCCATAATTGGGAGAAATAGAATATGTGATCCTAATATGCAAAAGAATATAGAAGGGAGATGAGATGATATGGAGTCCTATGAGTTTTTATTAGTGCTTTCATTAATACTGTTTTTTACAAAAATATGTGGATTAATGACAGAAAAGTTAAACCTGCCACAGGTTCTGGGGGCTTTGGTTGCGGGCGTTGTCTTAGGCCCAAGTGCTCTTGGTATCATAGACGAGACAGATTTTTTAATGACAGCATCCGAGATTGGTGTAATCATGTTGATGTTTAGCGCAGGGTTGGAGACGGATATTAAAGAGTTAAGAAAAGCTGGAGGGCCGGCATGTTTGGTGGCGGCACTGGGCGTCATATTACCTATCCTTTTCTGCGGTGGATTGTACTATTTCTTTTTTTCAGAAAGTTTTACCTATATGAACTTTTTAAAATCTGTTTTCATTGGGGTGGTTTTTTCGGCGACCTCTGTTAGCATTACCGTGGAAACCTTAAGTGAAATGGGAAAAATTAAAACGAAAGTGGGCACAATTATTATTGGGGCTGCAATTATTGATGATATTATTGGCATTATTGTATTATCTGTTATATCCGGCTTAAGCGAAGGAGCAACTGGAAGCCCCCTTATGGTAATGGTGAAAATTATTAGTTTCTTTGTTTTTGTTGCGGTAGTGGGCTTTGTGGTAAATAATTTATTTAAAAAACTAGATCGGCATCATGGGAAAAGTAAGCGTGTTGTTGTGTGGTCCCTTGCATTTTGCTTTTTAATGGCATATATTGCAGAGAAGTATTTTGGTATCGCAGATATTACCGGTGCGTATTTTGCGGGTTTGACACTTTGTAATATTACAAAGACCCGTAGTTTTGTAGGGGACAAAATTTCTATTGTATCCTATATATTTTTCTCTCCTGTTTTTTTTGCCAGCATCGGAATTAACACCAATATTACTGGGCTAGATTCCAAGATGCTGTTATTCTCCTTACTTCTTTTTTTGATTGCTGTGCTTACAAAAGTTATCGGATGCGGCGGTGGTGCCAGACTCTTTAAAATGACAAAACAACAATCATTAGGTATAGGCATTGGCATGATTTCAAGGGGTGAGGTAGCTTTGATGGTGGCACAAAAAGGATTTTTATTGCATATGGTTGATGAAAAAATTTTTCCTGCACTAGTCCTTGCAATTGTTGCTACGGTGTTTATAACTCCGATTTTATTAAACATGGTAATGAAAAATTACAGTGAATCAGAACAAGTATCGGTTTAGATTTTGAGGCCGTGATAAATAGATGATATGTTTGGGTATCTGTTATTACCGTATACAGGTACCCCTTTTCATTGGAATAATGTAAAATATAAGATTAAACATCAGGAAAAAGTATAGCTTCATAATCACGTTTCAAGGTTTTAGTGTTTTAAGTTATAGTAAGGCAAGATATATTTGATTTTTAAAACAGAATTTACTTTCTATAATTGGTAAAAATTTAGAACTAATGTTTGTGTTTTGTGCTGTACTTTTTACAGTATATGTGCTATAATTTGCTGAGATTTGCTTGAGAAAGCTTCTGCTTTTACCATGAAATACTAATTTTCAAGTTGTTTTAAAAAGCAAAATTGGTTTGATTCATTAACGATATGAATCTTCTTTAATATTATTAAAAAGCGAACCTTTTTTCGGGTTTTAACGGAGGTGAGGAAATGGAATTTAAGGTTCATTCTCAATACAAGCCCACCGGGGATCAGCCGGAGGCAATTGAAAAGCTTGCCAGAGGATTTCAAGAAGGAAAAAAATTTCAAACACTCTTAGGTGTTACCGGTAGCGGTAAAACCTTTACTATGGCTAATATTATTGAAAAACTGCAAAAGCCTACTTTGGTAATTGCCCATAATAAAACTCTTGCAGCCCAGCTTTATAATGAGTTACGGGAGTTTTTTCCTGAAAATGCAGTGGAGTATTTTGTGTCTTATTACGATTATTATCAGCCTGAGGCATATGTGCCCAGTACAGATACTTATATCGAAAAGGATTCCTCTGTTAATGATGAAATTGACAAGTTGCGCCATTCTGCAACGGCAGCATTGGTTGAGCGGCAAGACGTTATTGTTGTGGCCAGTGTTTCTTGCATTTATGGATTAGGTGACCCTGAGGAATACTACGGGATGATGCTTTCTTTGCGCCCTGGCATGGAAAAAGATCGGGATGAGGTATTGCGAAGCTTATTGGAAATGCAGTATGACCGTAATGATATGAATTTTGAGAGAGGCTCTTTTCGCGTTCGTGGGGATGTGGTTGAAATTTTCCCAGTGGGTTCCTCAGAGCATGCTGTAAGGGTAGAGT
>JABNAD010000157.1_pt1 | contig 57973 bp, 62 predicted proteins | sample 7240381 | NCBI WGS metagenome assembly JABNAD01 (sample SAMN11332834, study PRJNA596920) | anaerobic digester metagenome | biome: digested sludge; isolation source: digested sewage sludge-derived enrichment culture grown on H2/CO2 | place: Germany: Goettingen
CACCATCTTGGCCTCGCCGGTGGTGCCCGAGGTGAAGTAGATCATCATCGGGTCGGTCGATCTCGTCCTCTTCGCGACCGGCATGCTGACCTTGTGGTGCGATACCGGTGCGGGATACTCGAGCTCGTGTGGGTAACTCGCCCAGCCCTCCCGCTCCCCATCCACGAGGAAGAGCGTGTCGAGCAGCGAGCAGGCGTCGGCGACCTCGTCGACCTTCTCGGCGTTCTCCGAGTTCGTGATGATCATCCGGAACTTCCCGGCCTGCACGCGGTATTTGATATCTTTCGGGGTCAACATCGTCGGGCAGGGGCAGAAGACCGCACCGAGTTTGATCAGCGCGACAACAAAGATCCACCATTCGGGGACACGCGGGAGCATCAGCATGACCCGGTCGCCCTTCTTGATCCCGTATTTTAAGAGGATGTTCGCTGCACCGTTGGAGAGGTATCTGAGGTCGCGGAAGGTGTACTTCCTCTCGTTTCCGTCCTGGTCGACCCAGATCATGGCGAGCTTGTTCCGGTCGGTCTCGGCCCACCGGTCGATCACATCGTAGCCGAAGTTGAACTGTTCGGGGACGTCGATCCTGAAGTTGGCGCAGGCGGCCTCGTAGTCGGTCATGTTCGGCTCCCGGTCGTTTACGGGCTGCACCCCCGCGGGAACCGCGGTCTGCACGCCTTTTGCGGACGCACCGTTGAGATACTTCGTGCAGAGTTCGTTGAGCCATTCCGACCGGGATATATCCCGGTATTCGCGCATCCTGTCGATCGCTTTCACGAGGTCGTCGTCCATCGTGACCGAGTATCGCACCATGCAGTACAGGTTTGTGGTGCAGTATATCACGTTTTTGGTTCTTCCCGCACCACCGCCCGGGAAACAGGCCATCCATCGGTGCGTTGTCACAGCGTATGTGCCGTGGAGCGCACCGGACGCGAGCACCGCCACGTTCAAATAGAGAGGGCATACACCGGGACGCATATGACGGAGCAGATCATCCTCGTCACGGGCTCGACGGACGGTATTGGAAAGGCGACCGCACACGCGCTTTCCCGGCAGGGCCACCGCGTGCTGCTCCACGGCAGGAACCCCGAGAAGGGGAGGACGGTTCTCGCCGAACTGGAGGGGGCTACCGGCTCCGACCTGCACGCTCTCTTCATCGCCGACCTCTCGGTGCAGGAGCAGGTCAGGGGTCTCGCGGAGGATATCGCCGGGGCGTACGACCGGCTCGACGTCCTCATCAACAACGCCGGGGTCTTCATGCCGGAGCGGGAGGTCGCTCCCGGCGGGATCGAGACGACGTTCGCCGTGAACTTTCTCGCACAGTTCCTTCTCACCCACGAACTCCTCCCGCTCCTTAAAGGAAGCGCCCCGGCACGGATCGTCAACGTCGCATCGATAGCTCACCGGAGTGCAGGGTCGATCGACTGGAGAAACCTCCCGGGTTTTCCGAGTTACGACGCCTACGATGCCTACGCCATATCGAAGGTAGGAGTCATCGCCTTCACCGCCAGGCTCGCCCGGACGCTCGAGGGGACGGGAGTGACGGCGAACTGCCTCCATCCGGGAGTGATCAACACGAAACTCCTCCGGGCCTACACCCACAACGGGGACGAAGGCGCCCCGCCGGAGAGGGGGGCGGAGGTGGTGACATACCTCGCAACCTCCCCCGACGCCGGGGCGGTGAACGGCGGTTACTTCGAGGAGAGCCGGTGGACACGCCCGTCATCCCTCGCCCTCGATGTTGGGACGCAGGAACGGTTCTGGGAGATGGGGAGCAGTCTCACCGGGGCGGTGCAGCGGGCCGACCCGAAAGCATATGCCCGATGAAGAAGAAGGCACCGCCCGGAGGGAGAACAGCATGACCAGACGTAGCATCAAAGGCGAAGAGAAAGAGGAGACAAAGGAGTTCTGGTGCGAGATCTGCGGGGCGGCCTGCGACGAGATCACCGAAGAGAACTATCCCGACCTCGAGAAGGCGCGGACGCTCTGCCCGGACTGCAGGAAGTCCTACGAGGAGTCCTGCAGGATCAGGTGACGGACGGGAAGATCACTTCCCGCCTTTCCTCAACTCCTCGATCGTCATCCGGAACCGTTGAGACGGCAGGCAGGTCATGACCGGACGCGGCGGAGCAGATCCCCGGGCGAGACCGGCTTCTGCCGGTGCTTCATGTCGCGCCAGACGGAACGCTGTCGATACAGCCAGTAGTCCAGGTCGTCCGGATCGTCGGCATAGAGCACCGTATGCGCCTCAAGCACCGCGCCCCTGAGATACCAGGGGATCTCGTCGAAGATGACGATATCGTAGCGCTCCCCCGCCGCAAGTATGCGCCCATAAACCGGGGCGCGGTCGGCGCCCTCGTGCAGGATGAGGCAGACGTCGACGTCCGAGCGTCCGTCTGCGTGTAGCCTTTGACGTGCGACCCGTAGATGAGGATACCCCTGATGGACGGCAGCACCTCGCGGAAGTGTTCAAGGAGCTCTGTGCCGGTCACCTCTGGAGCCACGTGAGTATCACCCCGGTAAATTCGCGCAGGGCTCTGGTGAGCCGTGCAATTGAGGCATATGCAATCCGGTCGTTGACGCCGTCGTATTCATGAACCAGCCATCTGCCGAAACGATATCCCGATCGACCAGATAGTCGACGTTGCTATAGTCGTCCTGCGCCGAAGAGTCCAGGCTGCGCCGGACAAGGGCACAGATGTCGGCCGCGGCTTCGACCGCCTCCTGGAACTCCTTGTACATCGCCTTCCTGAGTATCCTGTCGGTGAGAACCTCTTTTGAGAAGTTCAGATCGATAAACTCCACCCGGTCGACCAGCATCTCGCATTTCTGCGCCACTCTCTCTCTGATCGTCCGGGTGTGAGGTTCCATCGCTGAAGTTTCGCACGAAGCCGTATTTGAGTGTATGCATTTACGGGAGGCGTCGTGGCGGGGTTTCCGGCGCCGGATGCGATCCCCGGCAACACCTCACGAATTACCGCCTTTCTTCAACTCCTCGATCATCTCCTCGACTTCTTCGTAGCCGTGCCGGTAGAACTCCTCTTCGCCGGGCTCAATCTCCCGGAGAAGCCGCAGAAACTCTCCCGCGTGCTCTTTCTCCTCGTCCGCGATATCGCGCATCACCTTCTGGACCAGCGGTTCGTCGGTCGATTCGGCGATCTGGTTGTAGAACTGGATCGCCTCGTACTCGGCGGCGATCGAGAACCGGATCGTCCTGATGAGTTCCCCCCGGTCAAGTTTGCGCTCCATGCGGTTCCCGGAGAACGGTTGTGCAAATTCGGGCATCTCGAATGACCTCGGGGGGGTCATGGGAAGAGGCGTTATTTATAGATTGGGCAGGCTGGCGACCCTTTCACGCGACCTTCGCGATCCTCCCCTCCGGCTCCATCTCCACCGGTTTCGGAAGGGACTCCATATACGCGACCAGCGCATCGACGTCGTACGGGCCATTGACGATACCCGTCCCTTCTCTGAAGACGGTGTACTTATCGCCGCCGGCCGCAAGGAAGTCGACCATCGCCGCCGTGTACTCCTCGTTCGGATCGAGCGGGGTGCCGTTCACCCGGACCTCGACGATCCTGCGGCCCACGGGCTTTCTCTCGTCGAAGGTATACGCCAGCCCGGATACGGCGAGGTTGTGGGGCGGCAGCGGCGCCTCCCACTGCCGTTCCAGCGTGTCCCGGACTTCTTCTCCCGTCAGGGTCATCGAGAGCACGGTCGAGGAAAACGGCTGCACCGCATACAGGTCGCCCCAGGTGACGTTCCCCCCGGCGATATCCGCCCGGAGCGAGCCGGTGGTGACGAACGCGATATCGGCGCCCATCGCCGCCCGCTGGCCGTCGGCGACGAGGTTGCCGAGCGCGGATTCTCCGGCATCGGTCTGTACCCGCGTGATCTCTGCAGATGTGGTCGTTATGACCCGGGCGGCCAGCGGCCCGACCGCCTCTTTGCAGGACTCGAGCAGCGATTGGGCCTCCGGGTCGGGGCTGGTGCCGTTTTTGTACGCCGGGACGATCCGTGCCGACGTATGGGTGACCTCGCCGGTGAGGGGATCGATGACGATATCGACGTCGGCAAACGCCCTGCTGTAGCCGTATGCCTGCGTCACCAGCACCGGGTTGCCGCCGGCATTCTCCAGGTAGGCGTTGGTGAAGAGATGGGTGTGGCCCGAGAGGACGACGTCCACGTCCGCATCAAGGCCGGCGACGATCCCGGCGACCCTGCCGGTGACGTTCTCCCCCTCCCGGGTCGGGCCGTCGTAGGGCTCCTGCTCTCCGCCCTCGTGGAGGAGGACGACGATAGCGTGCACCCCCTGCTGCTGGATCTCCGGGACGTAGCGGTTGATCGACCCGGCTTCGTCTTCGAAGCGGAACTCCTCGATGCTCGCCGCCTTCACGATCGAGGGCGTCTCGACGGTCGTGGCGCCGATGAACGCGATCTTTACACCGCCGGCGTCGCGGATGGTGTAGGGGGCGGCAAGGAGGGTGCCGTTCGTCTTCCAGACCACGTTCGAGGAGATGTACTCCGCCGCCGCGCCCGGGTAGGGGTCTACCGGGCGGGTGAGGGGTGCCGTGCCGTTCCCGCCGCGAACCATCCGCAGCAGCTCGTCCGGGCCCCGGTCGAACTCGTGGTTGCCGAAGGTCGCGATCGTCCCCTGGCAGTCGTCCGCGAGACCGTTGAAGAAGAGCACGGCAGGTTCGTCCAGCAGCAGCCCGGACTCGGGCGGCGACGCCCCGACGACGTCTCCCGGGAGCGCGATGAACGTAGCCGCCTCGCCGGCATCCGCCATCGCGGATTTGAGGTACGCCGCAAGCACCGGTGCGCTCCCGGCCGGCTCGCCGTTGAGGTTCTGCCCGCCGGGGAGCTGCCCGTGGAAGTCGTTGACCGCGAGGATCCGAACATGCACCGGTTCGGGATCCGGCGAGAAGTATCCCGAGAGTGCGATGGGGGCGAGAGCGACGGCGAGAAGAACCAGTAACCCGATGATCGCCTGCCGCCGGGGCGATCCGGCGCTTGTGGGCGAACCGGCTGTCATGAAAAGAGGTCTTGCCGGGCGGCATAAATACCAGCCGGAACCAACCCGGGTGGGAACGAAGAAACAGGGCGGTTATGTCGTCGGATTGGATCACACCCGATCCGGCGCGGCGGGTGCCGGCGAGGCGGCCGCTCAGCCGTCCCGGGGGAGGATCTTCTCGACGGTGATCGTGTAGGTGATCGTCTCCCCGGCGAGCGGGTGGTTCGCGTCGACGGTGATATATTTCTCGTCCACGTCGAGGACGGTCACCAGGCAGGGTTTCCCCATCACCTCGACGCGGACGAACTCACCGACAACCGGTTCGTGGTCGAGTCTCAGGTTCGTGCGCTTTATCGTGACCACGAGTTTCTTCCGGAACTTCCCGTAGGCCTTCTCCGGGGGCAGCACCACGGTCACCGTCTCGCCCGGCTCTCTCCCGATCAGCGCCTCCTCGAAGAGGGGATTGATCTGGTTCGCCCCGAGGGTGACCCGGGCCGGTTCGCCCGAGCGGGTATCCTCGAAGACCTCGCCGTCGGGGCGGGTGCTGGTGAAGTGCAGGAGGAGGGTATCGCCGTCTGTTGCGGGTGCCATAGGTGCCTGATCGGTTTGTCGGGCAGGGGTTTTAACTCATCGGGAATACAGCGGATCCCGGGCATCGCTCCCGGAAGGTTCACGCGCAGACGAACCTCCCATGGCCTTCTTCCGCCACGCTTACCAGACAATAGACCATCCCGGATCGGGATATGCGACGCACCGCTCAATAACTACGGGCACGGAGTGTTCGGCTATTCGAGCAGCCGTCCGTAACGATTATGATACGTCTTGCCGGGCTTAGGCCGGGTGAACTTAAGTCCGGTCCATACGTCGTCGATACGCAGGTTGACGCTCTCGACCAGCCCGTGGCTGTAGCCGATTGCGATCACCGTTTTGATCTTGAGGTCTGTGCCTAACTGCCCGCCCCTCGGCCACGATATCCATAACCTGCCGCCGGGGGCGAGGTGCGCCTTTAGGTCCGCAACGTGCGCATCAAGTTCCGCCCGGCTTTTTACGAAGTAGTGTATGTAATCGAACGTGCCCTCCAGAGTGTCGGCTATAACAAGCGGGGGCAGATTCATTGCCGCCACCGCCTCCGGTGGCGCATCCAGGAAGAACGCCCTCATTCCTTCTTTAACACCCATCTTCTCCGAGACGAGTTCCGGCATAGGTACGTCACCGTTCGTGCAGCATCTCAAGAATGTGAGTGCTATGCATCAGGCTTCACGTTCGATACACGGCCGGTATCCTCCGGCACCATGACAGATCAGATCGATTATGAGCGTAACCGTCCGGGATTACACTTAACAGTATCGCACAGGTGCAGTACTGCAAAACAGAAAGCCTCAGGCGAGATTCGAACTCGCGACCTCGTCCTTACCAAGGACGCGCTCTACCGGCTGAGCCACTGAGGCGTGACGCACCAATTATGTTAGAAGTCAACCCTATAAAAGGTTACGGCCGAAACCGGGGAAGGAACCGGGCAGGACCGCTCTTATTCGCCCTGGTCGGCGGCGCCGATCGTCTCCAGCGCGGATATGCTGGCGGTCACCCCTTCGAAGGTCTCCACCTCGACGATGGGGGTGGCGCCGCTCCTCCGCACGGCCTTCATCACGGCCGAAAAGTCGATCGTCCCGTCCCCGACCGGCGAATGCGTATCTCCGGTGCCGTCGTTGTCGTGCAGGTGGAAGTGCGCCGCCGGGTGGGTGAGGAAGCAGTCCAGGCACCCGTTCAGGTTCGCGTGGCCGACATCGAGCGCGAACCCGATCCCATCGATGAGCGGCAGGTCGTCGCAGGAGCGCAGGAAGAAGTACTCCCAGTTCCCCATGTTCTCGACAACGAACGTGACCGAGAGGTCATCGGCCGCCCGGGTCAGTTCCGAGAGCGACCGGCGGAACCGCTCCACCGCCGGCTCCCGCTCCTCGACCCACGCATAGTAGCCCGGGTGGATGACCACGCCCGCCCCGGCCTCGGCGGCGACGGCGAAGGTCTGCGTCAGAACCTCGACGCTTGCCCGCCGGATCGGCTCGAGGAGGCTTGCGATGTTGACCCCCCGGGCCGGTGCGTGAATGAAGTAACGGTACGAGTAACTCTCGAGCGGTTCCGCGCTCTTCAGGTAGTGCAGCCCGTCGTCCATCACCTCCACGCAATCGGTGATGGGAGCGAGTTTCTCAAGCGCGCAAGAGAGCGGCTCGTGATGAAGGCAGTAGGTGGAGACGCCGAACATACAGAATGTTCCGGCCGGGACGATAAATAGGTTCGGAACAGGGAACCTCCCGTCGACCACCGTCTCATCCCCTGATCGAACCGGATCGCCCCGTCCGGCCGCGCCGTCCGTGCCCGGCACGGGGCAGCCTTCCGGCGTCAAAAAAGACCAATCCGCATGGTTTATACAATCAACACCACATATGAATAATCATGGCTGACGGCTTCGTCCCGGAGGTTGTCGTCTCGAACCGGCTTGAAAAAGCAAAGGCCGAGATCTTCTCCTACATAGACTCCAATGCCAAAGCCATCGACGAGAACTTCCCCGTCTTCTTCGGGAACGTCGTCACGCTCCTCGACCGTGCGGGTGCCCCCATCACCGACGCGATCTACGACGAGTTCATCGACGCAATCGTCTTCCGGGTCTTCGAGGTCAGCAACCGGGCCGGGGACGTGAAGTTCCTCAGCCGTGCCTGCGAGATCGCCTGCGGGATGAAGCGCAAGAAGGAGCGCAAAGCAGGCGTCCACCTTGCCGCCGCCGTCAAACTGATGAAGATAGGGATGCCGCTTGCGGCGACCGTCTTCCTCCAGCCCTACCGCAAGCACGACGCCGCCGTCGGGTGCTGGTACGCCTACTGCTACTACGTACTCTATAAAGAGGGGTCGGCCGAACCCGGCTACTCCGCCGTCGAACGGTGGAACTACCTGAAGGCCGCGCGCCAGTATATGGAGGAACTCGGGCAGTTGCGGCCGGGGCTGCAACGGCTGGTCCGGGGCGAACTCGAGCAGGACAGGTGGCTTGCCGAGCCGTTCTGGGTGATGCTCTTCCTTGCGACCGAATGGATCCCCGACAACCGCTGGTTCCTGGAGATCGGGATCACGCAGAGCAAACAGGAGAAGAACGACGTAGCCCTGGTCAAGATGCTCCAGATCGGCCTCATCCGGTTCCCCGACGAGATGTTCTTCTACCGGGAAGCCTACCACCTCAAGTTCGAGCAGGGCGACCTCGCCGATGCCATGGGCCTCATCCGCGACCTGCTGCAGAGGTTCCCCGATGATCCCGAACCGGTCTACTACGGCCTCCGGACAGCCCTTTACCTCCCCCAGGAGGGAGAGTTCAACAGGTTCCGCAAAGCAGCCGAACAGGTGAAGATGCCGGGCCACGTCCTCTGCCTCATCGACTACACCTACGCCTTCCTCCGGGGGAAGCGGGGGCAGGCGTCCCTCTGCCTCGACGAGTTCCGCAGGAAATACCCTTCGTTGAACTACTACTCCGATATGCTCCGGTTCGTCACCGCCGACGTCCCCGCGACCGAGCGGGGCGTCAACGCGGCGGTCTTCACCTCGGTCGATCATTTCTGCAAGAAGATGCTCAAGATCGGCGACGCCTGAGGGTGCCGCGATGAGCAGCCTGATAGTCGATCGTGCCGGATAATAGTGAGGACATCATGGCATACCGTCACCTCTTCGGCCCGGTTCCCTCCCGGCGGCTGGGCATATCGCTCGGGATCGACCTGGTGCCGCACAAGACCTGCTCCTTCGACTGCATCTACTGCGAGTGCGGGCGGACGACCGATCTTACCTGCGAGCGGCGCGAATACGTCCCGACCGGCCGGGTCATCGCGGAGCTCGACGACTTCCTCGCGAAGGGGCCCGACCTCGACTACATCACGTTCGCCGGGTCGGGAGAGCCGACGCTTCACACGGGCATCGGCGAGATCATCGCCTTCATCAAAGACCGGTATCCCCGCTACCGGGTCGCGGTGCTGACCAACAGCGCGCTCTTCACCGACCCGGATGTCCGGGCGGCCCTCATGTGGGCCGACCTCGTGGTGCCGTCGCTCGACGCCGTCTCCGAAGAGGTCTTTATAAAGATCAACCGCCCCTCTCCCGGCATCACCGCGGAGCGGGTGCTTAAGGGGCTGCTCGACTTCGCCCGGGAGTTTTCCGGCGAGATCCGGCTCGAGATCTTCATTGTCCCGGACATCAACGACACCGAGGAAGAACTCCGGCTCCTCCAGGAAGCCGTCGCGGCAATCCGTCCCGACCGCGTCCAGATAAACACCCTCGACCGCCCCGGCACCGATATCCGGGTGAGGCCGGCCTCCATCGGGGCGCTCGAGCGGATCGCAGCGATGCTCGGCGGGGAGGTGATCGGGGCGGCCTGCACGGAGAGAGCGCTGCCGCCGGAGAGCGAGGATGTCGCAGAGACGATCCTCGCGACCATCCGGCGGAGGCCCTGCACGCCCACAGATCTCGCGGCACTCCTCGGCATCAGACCGGCCGAGGTCGCGAAACACCTCAGGGTTCTCGAGTCCGGCGGGCAGATCGAGCCGGTGCAGGAAAAAAGAGGGGTATTTTACCGGGCGACCTGATCAGCCCCGCAGGTGAACGTCCATCTGCGGGAACGGTATCTCGATCCCTTCTTCCGCAAACCGCTCGTAGACGCGCGTGTTCACGTAGTCCTGGACGTCCCAGGTCAGGTTGAAGGCTTTTGCCCAGAGGACGAGCATGAAGTCCAGGCTCGATGCTCCGAACTCGAGGAAGTAGGCGGACGGCGCAGGGTCGGAGAGGACGTACTCCGACCGTGCCGCGGCCTCGCACCCGATATCGATGAGGATCTCTTTCACGCGCTTGATATCGCTGCCGTAGGCAGCCGAGATCGGGATCTTGATCTTCAACTTGACGTCCGGCAGGGCGTAGTTGACGATGACGCTGCTCGATACCTTCGAGTTCGGAAGGGTGACCATCTGGTAGTCCAGCGTCTTGATCCTGGTGCTCCGGGGCCGATGCTGATCACGTCTCCGAGGAACTCGTCGATCTTGATCCGGTCGCCGACCGCGAACGGCTTGTCCACCAGGATGACCGCGCCCCCGAAGAAGTTGGAGACGATGTCCTGGGCAGCGAGCGCCACCGCCAGGCCGGCGAGCCCGGCACCGGCGACGAGCGGCGTGATGTTCACCTCGAGCATCTGGAGCACCATGAGGATGGCGATGAACCAGATGATGTAGCGTGCCGAGACCTCGAGCACCCGGATGATCCGGTCGTCGAGGTCGGTCTCGGTCTGCGACGCCATCCACCTGCCGTAGAGGTTGATGAAGTTGTAGATGAACGAAGAGATCACCCACGCCGCGATGAGTATCGCCGCCGCGGCGAAGTATTTCTCCGAAACGAGCCATGCGTACTCCCCGAGAAGGGCCGCGGGGTCGATGATGAACGTTACGGAGATCCAGACGGAACCCGCGATTATGGCAATGGCCAGGGGTTTGTCGAGCGAATAGAGCACGATGTCGTCGAGTTTTGATTCCGTGAGGTCGGCCCGCTTTTGCAGCCACCGGAAGACCTCGTGAACGATGAACGCTGCGATGATTCCGCAGAGGACGACCGCGCTTCCGTACATGATGCTGTTCATTCCGGTACTAATATGTGCTGTCAGTGGAATATAAGTGTGATAATTCATGGCGGTAGGTAAGGAGATCCTGGATACGCTTCACGCTCTCGTGGACAGGGATATCACGCTCATGCACATCTGCGGCACCCACGAGGCGGCAATAGCCCGCGCCGGGCTCAGGAGCGTCCTTCCCGAGCGGCTCAAGATCGTGATGGGGCCGGGATGCCCGGTCTGCATCACGCCCCAGGGCGAGATCGACGCTGCGCTCGACCTGGTGGAGCGCGACTGCACCATCGCCACCTACGGCGACCTGCTGCGGGTTCCCGGGACGAAGGGATCGCTCGAGTCGAGCGGCGGGGACGTCCGGGTGGTGCAGGGCATCCACAAGGCGGCGGAGATCGCCCGGAGGGAACCCGACCGGGAGGTCGTCTTCATATCGGTCGGGTTCGAGACGACCGCACCGACGGTCGCCGCCACGATCCTCTCCCGCCCGCCGGAGAACTTCTCTATCCTCTCGTGCCACCGGCTCGTCCCGCCCGCGATGGCATGGCTCCTCGGCCAGGGGGAGGCGTCGCTCGACGGGTTCCTCCTCCCGGGGCACGTCTGCGCGGTGATGGGCTACGAGGAGTACGAGCGGTTCCCCGTCCCGCAGGTCGTCGCGGGGTTCGAGCCCGAGGACATCCTTCTCGCCCTCTTGATGGCGGTCAGGCAGGTTCGCGAAGGCGCGCACCGGGTCGAGAACGCCTACCCGCGCGTGGTCACCCGGGAGGGGAACGTCAAGGCGAAACGCCTGATGTACGAGGTCTTCGAGCCGTACGACGTCGAGTGGCGCGGATTCCCGGTGATCCCGGCCTCCGGCCTCCGACTGAAGCCGGAGTTCGAGGGCTACGACGCGCAGAAGAAGTTCGATATCGAGATCCGGCACGTGGACAAGCATTCCGCCTGTATCTGCGACAAAGTGCTGCGCGGCATCGCCCGGCCGTCCGACTGCAAGCTCTTCGGGAAGGTCTGCACCCCGCGCACCCCTGTGGGCCCCTGCATGGTCAGCCACGAAGGGGCGTGCAAGATCTGGCATCTCTACGAATCGCGGAGGGCATGAAACCCTCCTCTCCGCTGGCCTTTTATACCATACACGACAACATAATATGGCAGTCTCGGTAGGGTAGTGGATATCCTGAAAGCCTCCGGAGCTTTCGACCCGGGTTCGAATCCCGGCCGGGGCGTTTCTTGTTTTTGTTCAAGTTGTGAAACCCCTGTTTCCAAAACGGCTTTTTCCGGGTATAAACAGACGTCCGATTCCAGAAAATAGTCGCGGGGAGAAGAACACCAATACTTGAGCGGGCACTCACCGTACTCCATCCGCTGTCCCGGATCACTATGTATTTGTGAAGTCGTCGCCAATACTACCAAACCACGAAACCATATTGCAGGACAGCACATGCTCACGAACGAAGAAGAACGGGTGAGGATTTACTCGATGGGAAATGTCCCAACACGATCGCATGAGGTGACGCCTTCCACCCCGCTGGACGAACTCAATCTCAACTGGACCGAGAAAGATCTCCCCGAACGGGAGCGCACAAAACACGTCCACCGCCTTCACCCGTACCTCGGCAAATATATTCCGCAACTCGTCGAGGTCTTCCTGAGAAAATACTTCTCTCCCGGCCAGACAGTCATCGATCCGTTCTGCGGCTCCGGGACTACGCTGGTTCAGGCCAACGAGCTCGGCATCAACGCTATCGGCTACGACATCTCTGCCTTCAACGTCCTTCTCTCGCAGGCAAAGACCGCCGAGTACGATCTTCCCGTGGTGCAGAGAGAGATCCTGGACATCCTGAACAAGGTGAAAGCGGCGACGCAGATCGACTCGGGGCAGCGGAGGCTCTGGATGGAATGCACGAAAAGGCCGTATCTCTCCGCTGACAACAACGAATACCTGGAGCGTTGGTTCGCACCACAGGCGCTCGAGGAACTGCTCACCTACCGATACTACATCGAGGCCGGCGAGTATGAATACGCAGATCTCTTGCAGATCATCCTCTGCCGATCCGCACGGTCCGCACGGTTAACGACGCATTTTGATCTGGACTTCCCCAGAGAACCCGTGACTGAACCGTATTACTGCTATAAGCATAGGAAGACCTGTCAGCCGACCCGGGAAGCGTTCAAATTTCTCAAACGCTACAGCAACGATACGATCAAACGGATCGCCGCGTTTACAGCAGTGCGAACAGATGCACGTGTAGAGGTCTATCACGAAGACTGCCGCACCGTTGATTTCCCTGCGGCTCACGGCGTCGTTACCAGCCCTCCCTATGTCGGGTTGATCGACTATCACGAGCAGCACGCCTACGCGTATCACCTCCTCGGACTTGAAGACAAACGGGCAAAGGAGATAGGGCCTGCTACGAACGGAAAGAGCAAAAACGCGAAAGAAGCCTATCAGAAGGACATTGCAGAGGTCTTCCAGCGAATTCTCCGGACGATGCATCCCGACGGCCGTCTGATCGTCGTTGCAAACGACCGGGAAAATATCTACGATGAGATTGCGGACTCACTGGATGTTGAGGTTGAGAATATCATCCAGCGCCACGTGAACCGGAGAACCGGCAGGCGTTCGACCGAGTTCTATGAATCGATCTTTATATGGCGGAAACTCTGATACACCGGTGTTGAGAGTATGTCTGACTCCAAACGAATGAAAGCAGCCATCCAGCAGGTAGTTCAGGAACTCATGGACGGTGTCATGGAAAGAGTCCTTGTCTCAGATCCGTTTGTAAAGGAAGCACACCACTCGAAAAAGCCTCTCTACGCAGCACTCATCCCGGATGAAATATTCAAGGGATCGCATTTTGAGCGACGATTCGTCACGCCCTTCGGCAAAGTCTGGGAGAAACTGGCGGTCGTTGCAGCAACGGAGGGGCTCGGATACGGCACGATGGGGCACCGCATTGACGGGTGCGTCCGGGAGGATCGTCTTCACAGAATTGCAGAGATCCTGAACAGGCTGGAACACTCCCCAAACCGCAAGGACAGGATCAAGCCGGACTGGGCGGCCGAACTGGCATACATCACAGCAGGAAAAGGGGAACTGATTCCGGTCTCCGTCATCTGCGATCTCTACGTCGAAGATAGGGTCAGCAACAGGCGGTATGCATTTGAGTTGAAGGCACCGCTGCCGAACAGCGACCAGACCAAGGTAAGTAAAGAGAAGATCTTGAAACTGCACTGCATGGAGCCTCCCCTGGTCGATAACGCCTATTTTGCGCTGCCGTATAACCCGTACGGTTCGCGCGAGAACTACTCCTGGAGTTTCCCGGCTCGCTGGTTCGACATGAAGCACGACGATGTTGTTCTCATCGGCGATGAGTTCTGGGATACAATCGGGGGGGCCGGAACATATACCGCATTCATCTCCGCCATCAACGAGATTGGGGCAGAGTATAAAGAGAGAATATATCGGGAGTATCTGGGGATTGAACCTCCGGAACACTCCGACGCGGCACTGACGACGCTACAGGAGCACGGAGAGGCGTATCGCGTATAATCCCCTGACGGCGCTTAATCCATTGCCGGAGTAGTCAGCATCTCTCTTCCCAGCCGTCTCCCGATGCTGCACCGTCCATACATTCCTCGTCCTGGACGCACATCGCTCTCCGAGCGGTTTATACCGGTCACAGCGGGAAGTGTGTATCAGAGATCTTCCTTATTGCGTTTCGAAAACCGGAAGAGCGCCTCTTTAAGAGACCCCGTGCCGTCCCCGTGCCGTCGCAGGAACTGCCTGACGTTCGCCGACTCGATCCATCCCCGGTCGAGTTCGGTGACGAAGCCGTCGATCCGGCGCGACTCTGCGAGGATCTTCTCTGCAAACGGGTCGTCGATCATCTCCGCGTACCCGACGATCACCTGCAGGGGATTCCGGATATGGTCCCCGAGGATGGCAAACTGCTCGATATTCTTCCCGAGCTGCGCGTAGGTCTCCCGCCTCATCTGATCGGTGAGGATGCGCTCGGTGATGTCCATCACGATCAGCATGATGCAGAGCGGCTGCCCGGCACCGTTCTGCACGACGCTGCCCGAGATCTGGACATGAAACGGAGACCCGTTGTTCCGCAGCCCGATCGTCTCCTGCACGATCGCATGGCTGTCGAGGAGGTGAGCGGTGACCCTCTCCCCGACGGTAGGGTCCGCGAAGAACGCCTCCAGGTTCCTCCCCGCGATCGCCCCCTCCCGCTCGTAGCCGAACATCGCGGTAAAACTCCGGTTGGCGTACATGACCGCTCCGGTGAGATCGGCGATGAGGATGCCGTTCGTCGAGGATTCGAGCGCGCTCTCCTTTATCCTGAGCTCCCTCTCGGTGTGGATCCGATCAGTGATGTCCCGTGCAATCGCGACGATATACTGCTCGGCGCCGAAGGTGACCGACCGGACGGTGATCTCCATCGGGATCTCCGTTCCGTCCCGCGCTACGAGCGGCGCGGTGAAGGCCTGCCGGAATTCGGACGGCAGATTGCTGCAATCCATGAGGAACTCGGAAAATTGAGCCTGTTTTGAGGGGCAGATCAGATCGATGAACAGTTTTTTGAGCAGTTCCTTCTTCGAGTAGCCGAGATACGCCCTCACGGATGCGTTGACGTCCGTAAGCCTCCCGGTCTCCGCACGGATCAGGAATATCGCGTCGTACGTCTGGTCGAGCAGCGCCCGGAACCGCTCGAGTTCGGCAAGCCGGCTCTGCAGCTCGGGATAGTAACTCTTGTGCAGGGACGTCTCTCCGAGGCCGATGATCTTCTCGCGGAGCGCGTCCCGGTCTTCGGGGGCTTCAGAAGGCATGCATATAAATCCGTTCGATCTCGTCGCAGGCAAGGCTGCGCGGGTTGGTTACCATGCAGGGATCGTTGTATGCCGCTTCGGCAAGGGCGGGAATCGCATCCTCCCGGACGCCGGCCGTGGCGAGGGTCTCGGTGATCCCGAGCGCCCTCCGAAACGCCCCCACCTCCTCTGCCGGGGTCGCCCGGCCCGGCCCGAAGATCGCACCAATTCGGTCGTAGCGGCCGGATGCCGCCTCGTAGTTGGCCGCCATCACGTGCTCGAGCAGCAGCGCGTTGCACCGCCCGTGCGCAAGGTCGTAGGCGCCCCCGAGACAGTGCGCCATCGCGTGCACCGCCCCGAGACTGGCGTTCGAGAACGCGAGCCCGGCGTGAAGGCTGGCAAGGAGGGTCGAGAACCGCAGGTTCAGGTCGTCGGGCTCCTCAACGGCCGCAGGCAGTGCGCTCGCGATGAGCCGGATCCCCTCGAGAGCATGCATATCGGTCATCGGAGAACTGGCGTTCGAGACGTAGGCCTCGATCGCGTGGCTGAGGGTATCCATGCCGGTATTCACGGTCAGATCCCGCGGCATCGTCGTCAGGGGCTCGGGATCGAGCAGGGAGATGTCGGGGACGAGCGTTTTCGAGACAATGGCGATCTTCCGTCTTCTCTCTTCGTCCGTGATGATGGCGAACTGGGAGACGTCTGCGGAACTCCCGGCGGTGGTCGGGATGCAGATGAGCGGCGGGGCAGGCACCGGCACCCGGTCGACGCCCTCGAACGCGAGGATATCGCGCATGTTGGAGGACGCTATCCCGATCCCTTTGGCGCAGTCCATCGGGCTGCCGCCGCCGACAGCGACGATGCCGTTGCACTCCTCGGCGAGATACGCTTCTTTACCCGCCATAACCTGCCGGGAGCGGGGGTTTACGGAGACGGAGTCGAAGACGGTGAACGATACCCCCGCTTCGGTCAGGCTCTCCCCGACGGCCCCGGCCCAGCCTGCGGCCCGGACGCCCGGGTCGGTGACGAGGAGGACATGCCTCATCCCGAAGTTGCGGGCATACCGGCCGGCGAGACGCAGTGCGCCGTCTCCGCAGATAAATTCAGGAACTACGAATTTTCGTAAGTCGAGCTGGCTTCGCTGGATCATGATTCAATACCGTCCATGGATCATGATTCGACCCGGTAGTATGCTGGCGGCTGAGAGGAGAACTCTTACTCAGTTGTAAGGAATTGTATCCATATATATCTGGCGAACCAGCATAATCGCTTTATATACCTTCTGTAATTACAACTGCCCAACTTGTGCCTTTAATTAAATTCTATACAGTAACTAACCATATCGCGCGAAAATTCCTGCACTGCCCCTGCCGCCCCGGGCAGAGCGGGAGGGAGCCGGGACGGTGCCCGCACCCCTCCAAAAAAAAAACGAGTGGATCGGCTCACTCGACAGCCGTAAGACTGATCCCGAAACACCCCATGCAGATGAGCTCGATGTCATAGTCTACCGTATCGGAGACGATCGCCGGGGACTGCCTGACGACCCTGAAGGTGGCAGCGTCGTCGGGCAGGGCCGGATCCATCGGGGTGTCGACGTTCGTCTGGATGACGAGGCGTGCCGGATCGAGGTTCGTGGCGTAGTAGTCCTTGAACGCGGTCCGCTTCTCTTCGGGGAGGACGACCCAGTCGGCCGCCTCGGCAACCGTCACGTCGTTCGGAACCCAGCCGTACCCGGGGAGGTAGTACTCCGACCAGAAGTGGCCGCCGGGCGTCTCAGCCATGATCATCTGGTAGCCGCCGAGGGCACGGGCGGGGATCCCGAGCGACCGGCAGAACGCGGCAAAGAGCATGCTCTGGGTGCCGCAGTCGCCGTTGCCGGTCTCGAACATGTAGGTGGACTCCGCCACTTTGGGCTCCCGGGCATCGAGCGAACCGTGCGGGACGTGGCTGTAGGGATAGGTCTCGATGATATGGTAGTAGATCATCTGCGCCTGCAGGTGCGGGTTCGTCTCGTTCCCGACGATCTCCCGTGCCTTCTCCCGGACGGCGTCCGTGAGTTCGATGTTCCTCTCGGACTTCGTGTAGAGCAGGTACTCAGGATCGCTCGTGTTGTACTCCCCGACCAGCGCCGGGTCGATATCCTCGAATATCTGCTCATAAGAGGTGAACGCGATATCCGCCGAGATGACGAGGTTCCCGTTGACCGCTCCGGCCGGGACTTCATAGTAGACGTAGCCGATAGGGCCGGTGGTGACCGGGCCGGCGACGATGAAGTCGGGGCACGAGAGGTTCGTGACGGTGACGTTCCTCTGCGCGTCCGTCTCGACCGGGAGCGGGAACCAGATCTTCAAGGTGCCCGTCGAGGGGAGCGCCTCGAACGGGATCTCGAGCCGCTCGATCCCCGAGTAGCGGACGGGGTTCACATATGGCCCGTGCTCCGGACGGTCCTCTGCCCAGGCGAACCGGCCGATGTAGTCGAAGTCTATACCTCTCTCGTTCTGCTTCTGCATATCGTCGGGGTGCGCGTAGAGGTAGTTCCCGGCGACATCGTAGAAGTAGAGCGTCTCGTTCTCCGAGACAATCTTCTGGGCGCGAGTATCCAGCCAGTCGGCTATCGCCGCATCGGTGATCCCGGGAACCCTCTCCCGCAGCGCCGCCTCTGCGGCGCTACGATCGAACATGTACTCCATATACGTCCGGTTCGCCCGGAAGATGGCATTCCTCGCCGTCAGCGCCTTATCCGTATCGCCGGCACCGGAGTAGAGGGCGTAGGCCTCGGCAAATCGTTCTTCGGCTGTCCGGTAGTTGGCGGCTCCGTATTCAGCGAGCCCCCGGGCGTAGGCCTCGTCGGCCGGTGCACCAGGATCGTTCTTCTCTTCCGTTGTGGCGGTGCATCCTGCTGCAGCGATGAGAAGCAGGACGGATGCAATCAGGAGAGCGGTGATCGCACGGTATCTCATAGTAGAGAGAAGATGCGGAACGATGAAAAATCTTTTTGTTTAAGTGGAACATTTTTCGCTGATTATAAGAGATTTCCTGCAATTTTCAGCACGCGGTTCAGCGACGCAGGAGATCGCGGAGCCGTGCCCCATGCAACGTGAACCGGAACGCAGCCCTCTCCTCCAGCGTTCTTCACCCCATCAGGCGTGCCCCGATCTGACGGGAAAACCACAAATTGTTTGTAAATCTCGTTTAATTCCCGATTCGGCCGATAAAATAGAGAAAGATATATCCGTCAGAAGAGAATTTACTAATGAAAGCGGAGGCTTTTATGCAGAGTAATGTACGCAATCTCCTGGTCTTTTCTCTCATCGCCTGCTTCCTTGTCCTTCCTGCGAGTGCTCAGCCGCCCGTAGGCGGGGACAACGGATGGTATGCGGTCAACTGTAACGTGAACGGAGCCGACGTCTACTTCGACAACGAATACAAGGGCACGATCGAGAACGGCGTGTTCTACGTCCCGGTCTACACCACCGGGGCACCCTACCAGACGTTCCGCGTCGAGAAGGACGGCTACGCGACCCACTACGGGGACATAACCTCGGTTCCGGGTAAAGGAGAGACGTTCGATCTCTATGCGACCCTGAACCCCGTCGCGCCTCCCGCCCCGATCGGCGGCGACGTCGGCTGGTATGCCGTCCACGTCAACGTCGACGGGGCGACCGTCCAGTTCGACAACGAGGTCAAGGGCGTCACCAGCCAGGGCGTCCTCTCCGTCCAGGTCTACGTGACCGGGACGCCGTACAGGACCTACACCGTGACGAAGGAAGGGTATCTCCCCTACACGGCGGCCGTCGACCGGTATCCCGCCAGGGGTGAGACCGTCGACCTCTACGTGGACCTGAGCTCCGCGCCCCCCACGCAGAACGCGCCCCTCGCTCCGGCCCTTGCCGGTGTCGCCCTGCTGATTGCCGGGCTGGTGCTGGTTGCGGCGAGAAAGAACTAACCCTACTTTTTTTCGCGAACCTCGCCCGGACGATCGCCGTCCCGGGGATCGTTGCATGCTGTGGCCGGGTATTGCCCTGAGCAGATAGCAAACTCTTTCTCTTCGGGAGGAGTACGATCGCTCGATAGCTGGAATCGCCGGCACATTAAGGGATGAACTCATGAAACGCTACCGGTTCAAGAAACTCGACGCCTTTGCAGCCGCCGGGTCGTCGGGAAACCCCGCGGGATACGTCCGCCTCTCCCCGGGGGAGGAGATCACCGACCGCGATATGCAGCAGATCGCCCGCGAACTGAAGGGTTTCGTCTCGGAAACCGGCTTTCTCCGCGACGGCACGCCGGGCGATTCCGATCTCGCGATACGCTACTTCTCCTGCGAACGGGAGGTCGAATTCTGCGGCCACGCGACGATAGCCATCATGGACGACGTGGTGCGTAGCGACGACCGGTTCAGGAACCGCGAAAGCCTCCTCCTCCGGACGAACAAAGGCGTCGTCACGGTGCTGAACCGGACGGGCGAGGACGGCATGGTCTACATCCGGGCTCCCGACCCGGAGTTCTCCGACGCACGCCCCGACACCAGAGAGACCGCCGCCGCGCTCGCACTCGACGTCCGGGATATCGACCCCGCGATACCCATAGGCGTCGTGAACGCCGGCCTCGATACCCTGCTCGTCCCCCTCGCCTCGCTCGACGCCTGTATCCGGTGCTCTCCGGACTACGCGGCGCTCCGTGCGTTCGCCCTCGCCCATGCCGTCGACGTGATCGTCATCTACACCCGCGAGACGGCGTTTCCGGGGAACGACCTGCACAGCCGGGTCTTCGCTCCGACGTTCGGGTACCTGGAAGACCCGGCGACCGGTTCGGGGAACGCCGCCCTCGGAAACTTCCTCATCCGGGAGAACCTCTGGACAAACCGGACGCTCGTCATCGAGCAGGGGCCGGACCGGGCGAACCCGAACATCGTCCGCCTGCTCCGCCCCGACGACGGCGGGCTCATGTTCGGCGGGCGGGGGCAGGTGCGGATCGACGGGGAATACGTCCTCTCTACAGGAGATTCCCCCGGGCAACCGGAATGACCCTGCCGCCGACCTGCACCGTAATAGATTCCCCGTGCCGCTCCGCCCTGCAACGGATCAGGGACGGGCGGTGTATCTCGCAGCCCTGCTCCACGCGGATATCGAGCGAGTCGCCCAAGTAGCCGTGCCGGAGGAGGTAGCCGGCAAGGCACCCGTTCGCGCTGCCGGTCGCCGGGTCCTCCGGGACGCCGAAGTGGTCGGCGAAGACCCGTGCGTTGAACGTGTTCTCCGGCCGGTAGGGTTCCGGGCAGAAGATGAAGACGGCTTTTGCCGCCGTCGTGCTGATCAGTTCTTCGTAGGCGTCGCGGTCGATCGCCGCCCGCCGTACGGATTCAAGGCTTCTTACCGGGACGATGATGAACGGAAGCCCCGTGGAGACCTCCTCGACCGGAAAGCGGGTATCGATCGCGGTTTCCGGGAGAGAGAGGACGCCCGCGAGCGTATCCGGAGGAAACTCTCCGGTGAAGACCGGCGGATTCTGCCGCATCCAGGCGATACCGTCGGGGGCAAACGAGACCGGGACCTCTCCTGCCGCGAGGTTCAGCCTGACTTCGGGGACGGGCTCCTGCAGGACTTCCTCCCGGATCACGTAGGCCGTGCCGAGCGTCGGATGCCCGGCAAAGGGAACCTCGCGCTTCGGCGTGAAGATGCGCACGTCATAGGCACGGTCTTCTCCCCCATCCGACCGGACGAACGCGGTCTCGGAGAGGTGCATCTCCCGGGCAATCGCCTGCATGGCCGTATCGGAGAGCGCTCCGGCGTCCAGCACCACGGCGAGCGGGTTGCCGGCGTACTTCTTCTCCGCGAAGACATCGACGATCTGGTAACGCATGGTCATGGCCCCTTTCAGCAGATCGTCCGTTCTCCCCGAGGATAACGCTTGCGTCTCCGGCGGTCGCCGGAAAAAAGACGGGGGGGGTGGAGCCCGGTCAGGCAGCCTCGGCCGGTTTCTCCAGGGCCACCTCATGGCGATCGAGCGCCCACCCGACCAGCAGGGCGGCCGTCGAGAGGGGGAGGGCGACAACGAGCGGATCCACGTCCTGCCACGGGGCGGAGAGAACCGCCGGAACCCCGAAGAGGAGGTTGGAGAGCCCGAGCGCCGCCGACTCCTTGACGTGGACGAAGGCCGTCCACGCGAACCAGGCCGCCGTTCCGGTGACGAGACTCATCTTTGCTGCCCGGAGGGACGGCCTGCTGCTGTACATGGCATGGGCGTAGGCCGGCAGGAACGCCGATGCACAGAGACCCATGAACATCGCCGTCGCCCGGGCGATGATGCTGCCCGGCATGACGAAGGCAAGGATGACGCTTATGACGATCATGACGAGGGTCGCCAGCCGGATCGGCCGCATTGCCGCCCTCCCCGTTCCGGTGCGCCGCACGACGTCGAATCCGAGCGATGTTCCCATCGTGTGGAAGAGGGAACTGAGCGTGGACATCGCCGCGGCAAGGAGCGCCAGCATGAAGACGACGATGAAGAGATCCGGCATCGACGCGTTGATGAAGTTCGGGATGATCGTGTCGACGTTGCCGTTGGTCGCCGCCGTGAGAGCGATCACGCCCTCCGTCTGGTAGAAGTAGACGTTCGTGAGCGCCCCGACCGTGAAGGCGACCCCGGTCATCATCAGGATGAACGGCCCGCCGACGAGGACGGCACGATTCAGCGCCCGGCTGTCTTTGACGGTCATGAACCGGACGGCCAGCTGGGGCTGCGCCAGCACCCCGATGCCCACCCCGAGAACGAGCGTCGTCACCAGCGTGAGCCAGATCGACGACCCGAACGCCGGCATGGACGCCCACCCGGTCATCCCCCCGGCGGCGAGCGCCTGCGGGACGAGGTCGGACATCCCGGCAAGGGCGGTATGCGCCTCGATGACGCCCCCGAGCCGGATGTAGGTGAGCACGAGGAGAATGGTCATCCCGACAAGCATGATCCCGCCCTGGAGCGCGTCGGTGTACATGACGGCAATGAGCCCGCCGAGCACCACGTAGAGGGCGACGATCACGGCGAACGCGATGAGCGCGGTGGTGTAGGGGATCTGCAGCGTGCTCGTGATGAACTGAGCGCCGCCGATCAGGATCGCCGCCGTGTAGAGCGGCATGCCGACGACGATGACGAGTCCCGCGGCATACTGCATGAACGACGACCCGTAGCACTTCCCCATCAGGTCGGGGAAGGTCACGGCACGGAGTTTGCTCCCGATCCGGCGCGTCTTCTTTCCGAAGAAGACGAACGCGATGAAGATCCCGAGCCCGATATTGAGGACGGTCAGCCAGATCATCCCCATGCCGAGCTGCGCCGCAACCCCCCCGAACCCGACGATGGCGGAGGTGCTGATGAAGGTCGCGCCGTAGGAGAGGGCGAGCACCACGGGATGGATCTTCCTCCCGGCGACCATGTAGTCGTCGTTCTCTTTTGTCCGGCGGTAGCCGAGGTAGCCGAGACCGATGACGAGGACGAGGTACACGAGCGTCATTGCGACGAAGAGCCCGGTATCAACTGCCATCCTGCTCACCGTCCACGCCGTTGTTCCAGTTCAAGAGGCCGTACACTAAGCATGCGAGCGTGAACGCGAGCGCAAGCAGATACCCAACCCAGATCGCGGGATCAGTAATGCCAAACATAACAAACCACCTGGCGGTAACGGAAAAACCGTTACATTACACGGGAACTCAGCAGAAGGGCCGGTTCCCTATCTAAAGAAGAATGCGTTCTGCGCAAACGTGCGCCGCACGTTTCCACAGGTCTGCACTGACGTGCAACAGGACTCTACATGGTTGCCAATCATCGAGTACCTAAACACCTTCTCGATCAATTGTATTTAAATCATCCGATCCTGCTGCCGGAGAGACGGAGGGAGATCGCACCACTGCCGGATTCCTCTCGCCTGAGCGCTCCAATTCAGATACCATCTACAATAAGAACGGCAGGTTCCGGTCGCGGCCATCCAGAACGGTGATATGGACGGAGGGCGTACCGGATGTTGTTTCGGGGCGGGACGAACGCCGCAAGGCAGGGTGAACCATGGACGGCACGGCGGAGATCATTTCAGCGGCACTGGGCCTCTCGTTCGAACTCCTGGTTCGGACGGTCCCGATCGTCGTCGCCGGCGTCCTGATCGCCGAAGTCCTGATCGCTCTCAAGATCACCGACAGGATAGCGAGCGTCGCCTACCCGGTCACGACGTTCTCCCACCTCCCCCGCGAGTGCGGGGCGAGTTTCCTTCTGGCGTTCGTCTCGCCGCAGGCGGCCGACGCGATGCTCGTCGACTACCACCACAAAGGGATGATCGGGAGGAACGAACTCGTCGTCGCGGCGCTCATCAACTCCTTTCCGTCCGTCGTGATGCACTGGCGCTACCTTATCCCGGTCTACGTGCCGCTGCTCGGGGTCTTCGGCCTGGTCTACTTCGGCATCCTGATGGGGATCGGGTTCCTCAAGACCGGGATCGTCATGGCGGCCGGGAGGGTGCTGCTCCCCCCGCCCCCTGCATCCGGGCCGTCGGAGAAGTCGCCCGGGCCGGCCCCGCCCGTCCGCGAGGCCGTGCGAGCCTCTCTCAGACCGACCGCGAAGACCCTCCGCCGGATCCTCGGGATCATGATCCCGACGATCGTCGTCGTGGCGTTCTTCATCGAAGCAGGCGTCTTCGACGCCGTCGCCGCGTATCTCGAGGGCGCGAGCCGGCTCTTCCCCATACCGCCCGAGGGGCTCGCGATCGTCGCCGCGAAGTTCGGGTCGTACGTCGCCGCGGCAAGCCTTGCATCCGGGCTGCTCGCGGCGGGGGATATGACGGGCAGGGAGATCGTCATCACGCTGCTCGTGGCGAACCTGCTCACCAGCGTCGTCACCTACCTGCGATGGCTCGGGTCGTTCTACGCCGCGATCTTCGGCCCGCGGCTGGGTGCCGAGATCATGATCCTCTCCGTCGTCCTCCAGGACGGCCTTTTGCTGGTAACGATCTTCCTGCTGGCCTGGTTCTGGTGAAGGGGGAGAGAGCACGTCTCCGGATGGGAGCCCCTGCCCGCACCCGGGACATACCGCAGGAGGGATTTGCCGCCATCGTCATTCTTTTCACCGGCATGCCCGTGAGGGGAAAATTTTTCATGGAGAAGGGATGAAGCCCGGGAACCATCGGAGGGGATATAATGGCAGAAACAAGTCTCACCGCTGAACCGGGAAAACAGGATGTCGTCATCTCGCGGGAGTTCGATGCCCCGCAGGATCTCGTCTTCAGGGCATGCACGGATCCGGAACTGGTATCGCAGTGGTGGGGGCCGGAGAGCGTCACGACCACGGTCGAGAAGATGGACGCGAGGCCCGGCGGGACGTGGCGTGTCGTCCAGCGCGATGCCGGGGGCAGCGAGTACGCGTTCCACGGCGTATACCACGAGGCTACGCCGGAGCGGATCGTCGACACCTTCGAGTACGAGGCCATGCCGGGCCACGTTCTGCTCGAGACGCAGACGCTCGAAGACCTCGGCGGCGGCAGGACGAGGCTGACCGACCACCTGATCTTCCAGTCGGTCGAGGACCGCGACGGGATGCTCCAGGCGGGATCGCAGGAAGAGATGATCGAGCCCCTGGAACGCCTTGCCGGACTCCTGCAGTCGCTGAAACAGGCTGCGGCGGCACGATAAGTGCGGAGCAGCCGGCCTCAACCAGACGGATTTCCAGTCCTACCGCAGGACTCCGGTGCCGGGCGGCCGCCCGGGGAGGATACCCACGGCAACCCCATCCCGGGCATCGCCGATGAGTTAATAACCGCCAGACCGTCATAGGGACACTCCCGAGGTGGATGCACCATGGAAGAAGCAGAACAGATCTGGTCGGAACTCCTCGTCGAACGCGTCTTTGACGCTCCGCGCGAACTCGTCTGGAAGGCATGGACAGAGCCCGGGTATCTCAAACGCTGGTGGGGGCCGAAAGGCTTCACCGCGCCCGCCATCGAGATCGATCTCCGCGTGGGTGGGAGGTACCTGTACGGCATGCGGTCGCCCGAGGGCCAGGACTTCTGGAGCACCGGGGAATTCCGCGAGGGTTGTCCCGCCCGAGCGGATCGTCGCCACCGACTCGTTTGCGGACGCAGACGGCAACGTGGTTCCGGCATCGGACTACGGGATGACCGGAGACTGGCCGACGGAACTGCTCTCGACGGTGACGTTTGAGGAGATCGAGGGCCGGACGAAGTTGACCATACGGGAGCCCGGCGTCCCGGCGGGCGAGATGCGGGATATGGCCGAGGCGGGCTGGAACGAGTCTCTCGACAAGCTGGCAGAACTCCTGAAGGAACTCTCGACGGGAAGAACCGGCGCCTGAAGACCCGGCGTGGCCGGTAGCGGTCCCTATGGCTGATCTTCTGATCGTTCTCGTCCTCTCTGGTATCGCCGTCGCGGGGGCGGCGGTCGCGGTGCGCTACCGGCGTGATATGCGTGCCGCCCGGGCGCGTATCGAGAGGTCGGGAAGCCGGGTGGCCCGGACGGACTACGGGAGGATCGCATACGCCCGGGTGGGAGACGGCTACCCGGTGCTGATCGTCCACGGCAACGCGGGCGGGTTCGACCAGGGCTTGATGCTCGCCGGGTGGACCATCGACCCGGGGTTCCAGGTCATCGCGCCCTCGAGGTTCGGCTACCCCGGCTCGTCGATGCCGCCTGAGGCGAGCGTCGCCATGCAGGCGGATGCCTACGCCTCCCTGCTGGACGCCCTCTCGATCGAGCAGGCGGCCGTCGTCGGCTACTCGGCGGGTTCCGCATCGGCGCTCCAGTTCGCCATCCGCCACCCGGAGCGCGTCCCGGCGCTCGTCCTCGTCGAGCCCGTCGCCCCGGGGAAGGGGCCGGTCATGCCGAGGCCCATCTTTACGATCTTCTTCAAGAGCGACTTCATCTACTGGGCGACGGTCACCTATCTCCGGTCGATCGTGGGAGGAGCATGGGCCGGTGTGCCTCCGGGACTGCGGCTCACCCCAAAAGATAAGGCCGAAGTCGGAGCGCTGCTCTCAAGCCTCCTCCCCGTCAGCGCCCGGGTCGACGGAAGTTCTTTCGACATCTACGTCTCGACCCCCGGACTGCTCAACGCCCCGGAGAGCGACTACCCGTTCGGCAGCATCAGGACGCCTGCGCTGGTGGTCAGCGCCGTGGACGATCCACTGGCTCTCCACGAGAATGCACGCGCCCTTGCGGAGAAGATCCCGAACGCCCGTCTCCAGGCCGTTCCCGGCGGCGGCCATCCGCTTCTCGGGCACCACGAAGAGGTCCGGCAGGGGATCGCGGAGTTCCTGCAGAGCACCGTGGCCTCGCCGCCGCAGCCCCGCTAAAACAAAAGGAGAACGAACATGGCAGAGAGCGTGCTGGAAACCGGAGAATGCGTGAGCGACCGGCGGTCGCCCCTTACGTTCTTTCTTCTGGTCTTCCTACTCTCCCTCCCGTTCCTCCTCTTTGCACGGGTGCCCCTCCCCGGCCAGTTGAACCTTCCCGTGAGCGCGTTCATGCTCGTCTGCCCGGGCCTGGCGGCCGCGATCCTGGTCTTTCGGGAGGAGGGGGGCGGCGGCGTCGCGGGGCTGCTTTCACGGGTCGCCGACTTCCGGAAGATCCGGGCCGTCTGGTACCTCCCCATCGTCTTCCTGATGCCGGGGATAATGCTCCTCTCCTACGGCGTGATGCTCCTCTCCGGCCGGCCGCTCCCCGCCGATCCTTTCGTCCCGTATCTTCTGGTTCCGGTCTTCGTCCCTCTCTTCTTCATCGCCGCCGCGTTCGAGGAGGTCGGCTGGATGGGGTATGCCGCCGACCCCCTGCAGGAGCGGCGGAGCGCTCTTTCGACCGCTCTCGTCCTCGGGGCGGTCTGGGCGGTCTGGCACTCCATCCCCTGGCTCCTCCTCAACACCCCCGCCTGGGCGGCGGGGCAGGCCCTCTCGACGGTCGCGCTCCGGGTCGTCATCGTCTGGCTCTACAACAACACCGGCGGAAGCGTCTTTGCCGCGACCCTCTTCCACGGCATGATGAACGTTGCCGAGTTCTCGTTCCCGAATCTCGGTTCCCACTACGATCCCATCGTCACCGGGGGCATCACGGCGGCGGTCGCGGCCGTTGTGGTGGCCGTCTGGGGGCCGGCAACTCTCGCCTGCCGGTCCTGACAGCACGGGTGTACTACAACGGCAACAGACACCGCTTGTCCGTGCGACGGAACGAGCCGGGAGACGCGAGCGCGACGGGCATGGTGAATCCACCGGCAACCGGTTCAAAGCCCGCGCTTTCCGGAGCGACCGCTCCGGAGATATTCTGATCGATGATCCCACCCCGGGGAGATGGATCGAGCGGCGAAGATGTATTTGCTGTTTCACCCCGGCATGCGGGAGCTCGGAGATCTTCTCTGTCGTGAGCCGGACCGCAATGCCCACGCTATCGGAAACGTGATGAGCAGAATCCGTATCTTCCAACCGATTCCGCATCGGCATGGACTTTTTTCCGTCGACGTCCGGAGAAATATCATCGCGCCGGTTTCCAGGACTTCACACTGCCCTGACCGCTCCCGCTTGACCCAAGGAGATCGCAACAGGAGATCTTCAGGAAATTTCATCGCCCGGGTGCAGAAAAGCGATGAAACACAGAGCAGAGGAATCAAAAGAGGAGGTATTTATTGCATCGGCAAGATGCCCTGAGGCCGTAACCAGTCGATATCGACGAGAATGCACATTGAACTGTATTCCTCACGCGAAACATCCAGGCCCAGTAACGATTGATATAATTCCATTCTTGTGGCATCTTCAGCAAGTTCCGCTCTCCCGACGTCGTACGCCTCCTCGAAGTTGTAATCGCTTATCCATGTTGTTTCAAGCGCGTCAATCCCCGTTCCGGACACATCGGTGTCCCATGCGACATATGCGTGATTTGGGGTGATAATGATATACGGCCGCATACCTATCGCCTCGATTGCAGAGGCAAAGAGGACTGCACCGTCGATGCAGTTCGCGCTCCCTCTTGCTAGAGATTCATCCGGAGGGCTGACCCGCTGTGAATCGCCTATCCCGAATGCCACCGGCACACTCACGTAACTAAAATTGTAGTCGTATTTCAATGCGTTATAGATGGCTTTGATCTGAAGAGTCGTATAATTCCTCGTGTCGTTGTAGGTGGCTAGAGAGCCGGGACTTGAATACCCCGAAAAACTCCGCTCAAGTCCATAAAACGCATATCTCTCATCGACATCGCTCGTCGCTCGTTCTTTTGCCGTTGCCAATAACTCCGTTACCCCACTGGACTGAGGGGTGACGAATGCCGCGATGAGCCCATGATAGATGCCGACCGTCCCATTTGAATCTTCAATAGCCCACACCATCTGGTTCATTGGATAGAACGTGATCAGGTACGTCTGTTCGTCGTGAACAACCCAGTCGTCGCCGTTCCAGTATTCAATTTTGTAGTAAAAGTTTGCGCTGGTTGTTGTCCGAATCTCCTGAATCTTCTCGACGCTTAATTTCGTGTATTGATTATAGGCTTGCGTACTGTTCGCACCAACCCGCATGAGATTGATAGTCTCGCTACCGTAATCCGGATATTTCGACGTGAGTCGAACTCGAACGGGCGCTGCTGTCGGATTATATATGGTATAAGTTGCATCCGGCTTGTTCAAGAACCGTGTAGTTGCTGCGCTATGCCAGGACAAAGGATAGATCGACTTGTATTCTACATAGCTCTGAATAGGGGATTCCTCGTTTCCCGGCGGCAGATTCTCCGGCTCTTCAGATGCGGAGGCGGAGACGGGTATGGAGCAGGATAGCAGTGAGATGACTGCTATGAGCCAGCATACCGTAAAATAGCGAAAAGCAGTTATTATGAGGGACATGCAATTGCCTCTGGCCGCAGTGTGGATACAATATCTATTATAAATAATTTGCCAGAAATCCGGGTACTCAATATCGATTTGGGATTGATTAGTGATCTATTATTTTCAGGCCGGCCGATCGCCAGTTTATTTGGCATTTCCTCGAAGATACCGGTCGACGGGCAGTACAACTGCATAAAATGGCGTTCAGTAATGTCCGTACATCACGTCCCATTCATGTAGGATAGTATTATATTGTGGGGTATATATTGTGGGCCGGTGATGATCGGCGTGACCAGAATTTGCCATATTGCCGGACTGCTTCTTCTCATGGCCATGATCTCCGTAATCGTTCAGGGGTCGCCGACCGATGAAACCGGCGATATTTCTCCGATTGACAGTCGTGACCCGGCATCGTCGACGGATCCCGGGACCGGAGAAAATTTAGGCGGCCCGCAGATAATGCAGATAACTAACCGCACAGGAGACCAGTATTTTCCACGCGTGTCAGATAACTGGATAATATGGATAGAAAATGAAAGTGAAGGCACCATGGGCCTGTACTTATACGATATTGCAAACAGGTCCGAGAGACGAATTGTGGACTGTTCCCCTTTTCGTACGATACCGGTGATATCCGGCAACTGGATCGGCTGGGTTGAGTCCCGAAACGACTCTTCCGGTCAGTATCTTCCATGTGTCTGCGTGTATAGCATTTCGGACGATGGAATCACTCAGGTTACCAGGTACCCCGCCATGCCGTCGCAGACAAGCATATCACGTTCTTCAATGTTCGACCTCATATCGACGCTGGATATCTCAGACAATGGGATCGTCTGGCATGATAGAAGAAACGGAAACATGGATATCTACTACGCCAACCTGACATCCGGGGAGGAACAACAGATCACTTCCTCACCTGCCGATCAGACATCTCCGTCGGCCTCTGGTGATTTGATAGTCTGGGCAGAGAAGATCGAGGGGGAATATAGCAATATCCACCTCTACAACCTGACCTCGGGTGATCTGAAGCGAATTACCGATTACCCTGCCGTGCGAACAGATCAGGTTGTCTCAGGAGATCACGTCGTCTGGGCACAGGTAAGACTTTCGGATTACGATATCTGCTGCTACAATATCTCTTCGGGCAATACAACCTGGATTACATCTGAATCAACAGATCAGCGCTGGCCAAAGCTCTCCGGCGATCTCATCGTCTGGTCCGATAACCGAAGCGGGAACGGTACCGAAATTTACACATACGATCTCTCGGAACAGACCGAAACACAGGTCACAAACAACAGTATCGACAAAGTCCAGGCAGATATCGACGGGAGCAACATTGCCTGGATGGAAAACCGGACCGGTCATTATGCTGTTACCCTGTGCTCACTGGGGAATAGATCAAACACCAAACCCCGGGCATACGCGGTTCAGGTAAACTCCATTCCCCAGGGGGCCGACATCTATGTGAACGGAGAGGTTCGGGGGCGTACGCCGTCGACCCTGCAGTTCGATCAATCCGGAAGTCACCCTATCGAGATCGTAAAGAAAGGATTCAAGCCGTATACTGCGACGCTCAATGTCACCGGTTCCATGGATTACGTGGCAAATCTCCAGCGTGAGGGGGGCACCGCACCGGGTGCCCCTCTACCGGTACTGATGACCGTAACCGTAGACTCGGTCCCGAGAGGTGCAAACGTCTCAATAGATGGAGTGCATCTTGGAGAGACATTGCTTACCATGGACGGACTGCCTGTCAGGGACTATACGCTTGAGGTAACACGTGAGGGTTATCAGCCAAACAGCACGACCGTGAATTCGTCGGAGCCCGTCAACGTCACCCTGATGCCTCAGGAAACGAACGAGATAGATGGAGACGGACTTATGTGAAGAGAAGCATGCGCCCGAAAGACAGGGGATCCCATGCCTCTCTTAACCGGCCGCTGGAGCGGATAGCCGTTGCAGTCACCCTCTCTGTCCTCGTTTTTGTAATCTATTTCGGATTCAGCACAACTACTCCTTACTATTCCCTCTCGGAACTGCATGGTGTCGTTGCCCTCGCTTCGCAGAGCGGAGCAATAGGATTCCAGCTCATCGGTCTCCGGTACCTTGTTTCCCGGGGAGACAGAGTATTCAAGGATGAATTTCCATCAATTCCCTGCCATCGGGGAGATGCTTGTCCGCATATGACAATGAAACTGACACTGCACAGGAATACACATTTTATCAGGTTTATTGCAGCATTTCTTTCGCCGTTTATCATCATCGAATTCGTCAATTTCCTTATAGGGAACAAAAGTTTTCTCTATCTCGTGAGCCCATCGTTGTCGAGCATCTTATTTGATATTTTCAACTACGGGGTAACATTCGTCAATTACTTTTTGCTTGGAACGATTTTATGGATCCTTTTTAGTGCCGTATCGATGATCGGAGAGATCGGAAGCGCCGAATATGGATTACACGATGCTGTCGATGTCTACTGTCCGGATCGGATCGGAGGCCTTTCCCCGGTTAAGAAGTACCTATTTAGCATCCTCTATCTGTTTCTGGCAAGCGTTGCGCTGCTGATGATGGGCAACATCCCTCTACTCTTAATGCTGGAGAGCATGATTCGTTTTCTTGGCGCCGGATTGTATCTACCCTTCTTCAACATTATTGCTGGCCTCTGTATACTCATACTTCTGTCATTTTTAGGGACTATCCTGACGATTACCGGATTGAATCGACTCTGTTCCATCTGCCTGAAAAGTCTTGAAGACAGAATCAAGTACATAAACGCGAGATACGATGATATCCAGAAAAGGCTCCTCTCCATCCCGCTAGATGAGTTATATGGATCGGAAGGAGAGGTCGGCAATCTAAGATCGACCATCGACACCTTCGGCACCGAGAGGGAGAGACTGCTGCAGTGGCATTCACGTTGTAGCGGGGTCAATGCCGGGACGACGATCCGGCTCTTCGTGGCATATATTCCGCCGCTTGTAGCAACAGCGTTCCAGTTGTTGCAGTTATTCCCTCGATAGAACCCGGGCCCGGGGCAAAAAGAGAATATCAGAAGTATGTCCCGCCCTTCTCGAAGGCTTCCCGCCGCTCGCGTGCCATCTGCTGCAGCCGCTCCTCCACCTCCGGAGCGCCGAGGATATACCCCTTCCAGAGGTCGGTGTAGGGTTCCTCGGGCACGACGATGATCCCCTTGTGCTCCGCGACCCTATCAAGGATGAGCGCCGCCGCTTTATCGGCGGGATACGCGTCGTCGGGGATCCGGAGTTCCCCGCGGGCCTGCCCGTCGATACCCTTGTTGAAGATCGGGGTTGCGATGTTCGCCGGGCAGATCGTCGAGAAGTAGAGCCCTTTCTCGGCGTATTCATACTTCAGGCACTCGGTGAGGCCGGTGACGCCGTACTTCGTCAGGGAGTAGAGCGCCTGGAACGGGGGCGGAACGATGCCCGCTATCGAGCTGGTGTTCACGACATGCCCGAACCCCTGTTTGAGCATGATCGGCACGGCGGCATGGACGCCGTAGACGACGCTCCAGATGTTGGTGTCGATGATCGCCTTCCAGTCCTCGAGGGTGGCCATCTCGAACGGGATCGTTCCTCCGACGCCCGCGTTGTTGAAGAGGAAGTCCAGCCGGCCCGCCTCCGCCGCCGTATCCTCGATACCCTTCTGCACCTGCTCCTGGTTCGTCACGTCCATGACAAGCGGGCGTGCCCGATCCCCGTATGCGGCGAGCTGCCCCGCGGCCGCAACGACCTTCTCCCGGCTGCGGCCGGCCATGTAGACGGTTGCCCCCCGCTTCAGGAGCTCTTCGCTGATCGCGTACCCGATCCCGGAGTTCGCGCCGGTGGCGAGGCAGATCTTGCCCGTATAGTAATTAGAATCCATGATCCTCACCTGCCCTTACTCGATGACCCTTGCGCCCATCGCACGGAGGATGGCCCTTCCCTCGACCATTACCCCCTGCGTCACCCGTTTTATCGGCAGGGCCGCGAGGCTGTTGACGATGTAGTACTGGGCCGGACTCTGCATCGGGGTCAGTTCTGTCCATTTCAGGCTGCCCTTTCCGACCTCTGCCGTCTCCACCTCCATGCCCTGGGGGTAGAGGACGAACTGGGAGAGTTCCGCTCCCGGAGCCCCGACCTTCGGGATGTACCGCCACCCGAGGGTGTTCATGGTGAGGAACTGCGACTTCAGGGCATCGAGATCCCGCCCGGTTATCGATCCTGTCGCCTCGAAGTTCATGTTGAGGAAGGTGTTCCCCTCGTAGCTGACGGTCGTCGCGTAGTGGGGCCGGACGATATGCAGGTCTTCGATATCCGCATAGATCTTCGGGATGCCGGTCTGCTCCCGCCCCCCGAGGATGGGTGCGGTCTTGTTCTCCCAGACCACCAGCGTGTAGGCGCCGTCGAGTTCGTCCTTCTTCCCGTGGAACCGGACCGGCGCCGAGACGTTGATCAGGTTGTACTGGCCGCCGTGCATCCAGTTGATCTCGGTGAATTTGTTGAACGCGACCTGCACCTCGGGCGCCAGGAGTTCGAATCCCTCGGGGATGTAGTTCTCGAGGAGGTCTCTCTCGGTCTCGAAACTGATGACGAGACCGGCTGCCTTCTGCGTGACCAGCGTCTCCGGGTCGAATTTGCCGCCTCCGAAGTGAACCGGCATCAAGTAGGTAAAATCGTCCTGTGGTCGGAACATAATGTTCTCCAATATGGAGCATATCATCCTATTGAGCATATACTTTTTGAATCGTGCTTCTCCCGCATCCGATTTAGAAAATAAATCATCTAATGGAGCGATACTTAGAACGACCGGCGATTTCAACGACTCTCATCAGCGCCATAACGATCGCAGATCGGCGGCGAGCTCCGCCTTCAATGCGGCAGGGGCTCAACCGGAGCAGGAATAGATACCTATATAAATATCCTGGATGCAGATCAGAGCATTTACTCGATCAACGCCATTAATCCATCTGTTGCCGGATAGAACCGCGGAGATACAATCATGGAACGTACCAGCCAGCCGGGAGAGAAGACCGGGGCCATTACAAGAGCAGAGTCCGACCTCTCCCTCGAGGTCGTCATCCTGCTCGTCTTCGGGGTCTTCATGTCCCTCTTCGGCCTGCTGCTCTTCAGGATTCAGACGGGAGAACTGCCGTATGCCCCCGACAGCACCTACGGACTCTTTCTCGTGATCGTCTCGTTCCAGGTAATCACGATGGGGAAGACCCCGTTCGGCGACCTCCGGCGCTCGTGGGCGGTCATCCTTCTCGGGGTCGGCACGGCGGTTATCGGGATGGCCGCCTGCTTCATCCCCGGGCTGCTGGCCGGGCCGGTTCGCATCCTCGTCGGAATACTGCTCTTTGCCGGGGGGGCCGCACTCCTCGCGCAGTTGTTCCTCTCCAGAGATAAGGCCCGGCTGTGGCTGAAAGTCCCGGGGATCCTCCGGCACCTGACGATCGCCTGCATCATCGTCTACGTGCTCTCGATCGCCCTCGGCCTCGTCACGCTCCTGCCCGGGATCACGACCGACTCCGTGACCGCGGTTCTCCTCATCGTCTACGGCATCGGCTTCTTCTACCTCGCCGGGTGCATCCAGAAGGCCAACCGGCTGTATCCGCCGGAGGGATCGGCGTGATCTCGAACGATCCCCGGACAACCACCGGCACCGGCCTGTTCCGGGAGGCGTCCCTCCCCCTCCCGGTCGCGATCGTCATCCCGGTCGGCGCCCTCCTGATCCTCCTCGGGCTGCTTCTCGTCCCGGTGAACCTCGGACTCATCCCGTTCTCCCCGGACGGCCAGCTCGGCCTGCTGCTCGTCATCATGGCCATCCAGATGCTGGCATTGGGCGAGACCCCGATGGGCCAGTACAAACGCTCGTGGCTCCTGATCACCATCGGGATCGCATTCGCCGCCATGGGGATCTTCTCCTGCATCGTTCCGGGCATCCTGACCGACGTGATCCGGCAGCTCCTTGCGATCCTGAACATCGCCGGAGGAGTGATACTCCTTGCAAAACGGTTCCTCCCGATGCTGCAGGGTGCCGGCGAACCAGCGGCCCCTCTCCCGCCGATCCTCAAACGGCTCCTGGTCACCCTGACGGTCTTGAACGTCGTTGCAGTCGCATTCGGTACCAGCATGCTGCTGCCGGGCCTCGTCCCGGGGATGGTCATTGCGGGCATCGTCGTGATCAACGGCCTGCTCCTCTTCGTCCTGGCATCGATCCTCCTGAGACTGGGATGAAGCGGCCGCGGCCACACTACCCTTTTCCCCCAAAATCGCTCTCAAGACGTCCCGGTTCCCTCTACGGGACGGCGTTCAGGTACGCCGACAAGACCCTGAACAACGGCGGGTACACCGGCAGCGTCGAACAGGCGGTCTGTGACCCCCGTGCCGTCGCTCTCTACTTGAAGGCCGCCTCGAACGGTGCGGCTCCCCTGGACTTCACCCTCTACGTGCCCGCGGGGTTCGGGAGTCTCGCGGGCGTGAAGATCCCCAATGTGGAGGAGACGGACGATCCGGGCAGGATCTTTACCGCCCGCTTCGCCGGGGGCCGGGAAGTCTGGTAAAAGCGATCCGGAGCGTCCATACCGGCCGGGGGCGGTGAAGGGGTATCTCCCCCTCTGCCCCGGCGGCCCCGCTCCTCGATTATCTTCTATGATTGGTGAACGAAACCCATATCGACGCCGACGAGTCCGACGACGGCGCCGCTCGCGTCTCTGACCGGGGCATACCCGGAGAGGAGGGTGGTGGTCTCGTTGCCCCACTCTTCCGTATAGAACGCGGGTTCGGCAGAGGGGTCCGTAAACCCGGCGAGGAACGCGACGTCCTCTTCCGTAGGCACGTAGACGTCGCCTATCACGGTCGCGTAACCGCTGCCGTAGTCGGCATCCACGACGTACTCGGTGGCGTTCTCTGCTTTACGCATCGTATAGACGTAGACGACCCCGGGATTCTCGTCCCGGAAGGCATCGAGCCGGTCGCGGATGGCGGTGAATGCCGTGGTATTCTCATCGCCGGGCTCGAGCGCCGCCATGGCGTCGCCGTCGATCTCACCCGCAACCTCCGCCGCGAGGGCTTTAACCCGCTCCTGCGTGATCGGGTTCCCTGCCTGGATGCCCGCCATCCCGACGCTGGAGCCGCTCGCGTTCATCACCGGGGCGTACGCGTAAATGACGGAGTAGATCTCGGCGGTGGGCTCCTCGAAGCCGGCGAGGAGGCCGGCGTCAAGGTCCGTCGGGATGTAGCCGTCGCCTATCGCAACGCCGTCGCTGCTGCCGTAGTCTGCGTCCACGACGTACTCGACGGCATTCCCGGTCTTTCGCATCGTATAGACATAGGTGAACCCGGGGTTCGCGGTGCGGAAGGCCTCGAGCTGCTCGCGGATGGCGGTGAATGCCGTGGTATTCTCGTCGCCGGGCTTGAGCGCCGCCATTGCATCGCCGTCGATCTCACCCGCAATCTCCGCCGCGAGGGCTTCGATCCGCTCCTGCTCGATCGGGCTGTCCGGTTCGATGCAGACAATGCCAACGACGGTGCCGCTTGCATTCCTCACCGGAGCATACCCGTAGGCGCTGGAGTAGACCTCAGTGTAGGGCTCCACGAATCCGGCAAGGTAGGGGGCTCCCGGGTCGACAACGGAGGATCCCCCGCCGATTGCGTATGCCCCGAAGGTGCCGTAGTCTGCGTCAACGACCACCTCGATGGTGTTCCCGGTCTTACGCATCGTCGAGATGTAGACGATCCCGGGGTGCGCGGACCGGAACGCGTTGAGCCGGTCGCGGATGGCAGTGAATGCCGTGGTATTCTCGTCTCCGGGCTCGAGCGCCGCCATAGCATCGCCGTCGATCTCACCCGCAATCTCCACTACGAGAGCCTCCATCTCATCCTGCGTGAGCACCTTCTGCACCGGCACAATCTCGCCGGGGGCCGGTTCGGTCGCGCCGGGCGCAAATGCGATCATAACCCCTGCTGCAACGACAATCAGCGCAATAACTGCGGCTATCAGAACGTTCTGGCCTGTCATATCAGATATTCCTTCAGGGATCTATTGCAAACGTGAAAGGTTAAAGATTCGCAAATTTATCGCGGCTATTTGCGATTTCGAGGAGGATTTCTGGCGGATGCCTGACGGGATAAAAGTAGAAAGATGCGAGGTTCGGCGCTATCCGGTGATGCGGCCGGGGGTATTTGCAGGAACCTCCGCTCCCGAGAGCGCCGGGCATCCGGTGACGCAGAGGCTGCACCGGATCGTCGCCGCCCGGGCGACGAGCGGCGCGAGCGGGGCCAGACCCCCGATCAGGAACCGCCGCCGGAGCAGCCACTTCACGGCCGGGACAACCGGGGGCGGAACCCATGCACGCACCGTCCGGCACCGGAACGCATCGACACCGTCCGGCCCCAGCGCTCCCTCCGGGCATGCCCGGAGACAGGCTCCGCACCGGGTGCAGAGCGGCGCACCCTCGCCGCCGGCCCCGTCCTCTCGTTCGAATTCCGGGGCACCGGGGCCGGCCACGACGCCGGAGAGCAGCAGCCGCGGGCCGAAACGGCGGTTGAGGAGGAGGGTGTTCATGCCGATCTCCCCGAGCCCCGCGGCCGCCGCGATCTTCTTCAGGCGGACGACGCCCTGCACCTTCCCCTCGACGACCCGCACAGGGAGGTAGAGCGGGACGGGGCGGGACGCGATATCCTCCGCACCCAGGAGACCGGCGAGCCGCCGGGCGGTGCCGTCCAGGCTCTCGGCGATCCGGAGCATCTCCCGGGTCTTCTCACCCGGCGGCATCCGGTACACCGGGGCGGGGACTTCTTTTCCGAAGACGATCACGGATTGGGCGGCCGGGAGGAACTGCAGCACCGATACCCTGTCCGCATCAGGGAGTTCCTCAAGCCCGACCCGGGCGAAGGCGTCGATGCCCTCATCCCCAAAGAACTTCGCACAGTCCATCCCGGCACTTCCTGGAGAGTATAGACGTGAATGCCTCATCAGGATATTGGTGGAGGGTGCCTGCCACACTCCGGGCGCCCGGTCCGGCGAACCGCGCCGGCCGTTTAATCATTTCACCCGAGAGAGACGGGGATCCGTCGATAAACGGCGTGAGAATTACGCAAATCCGGAACGGAGCGGGAATAATGCGCCGTTCGAGAAATAACTATAAATAGCACCAGGGAGCATAACTAAGCGAAGACGAACGCCGGTGATAAACCTGAGATGTAACCCAGATCGCACCCCTACTGTTGTCGAATTGAAATTGGAAGGCATTTCCAGCACGCATCCGCCCACCGGCGCTCCGCAGATCCTCGACCCGGCACCGTGCTACCCGGCTTGCAGGCCGTGAGCCTCTACGGATCCCATTCTATAGCAAAGCCTTGCGAGGTCAACTACACCTATGATCCCCGAAATACCAGAGTACACCAACCGTTCTTACGACGAGGACAGATCTCTCCTCACACTCGAGAGTATCGCTGCCGAGGACTCCCGGACTTCCGGAGGCCTGAGGAGAAGATTCCTCAAGCCGGCTGCACTGCAGCCGGCCGCCGGGGTCGAAGGTTCCCTCGTGGTTCGCGAACTCTTCCCCCACGAATTCCCGCACGTCGAAGAAGAGGTCTGGAGCCACTACCGCGACCGGAGAGCGCATCCGGGCAGCGACCGGATCTTCGGAGCCCTGAACGGCGGATGCCTCCTCGGCGCCGTCCGATGCCGCAGGCACCCCGACGGCTGCGAGGTGGACCGGCTCTCCGTCCTTCCGGAGTACCGGGATCAGGGAATCGACCGGCAGCTGATGGATCTTCTCGTCCGCGAATGCGGCGAACGGGACATCCTGTACCTGCATTCCCAGACCGGGCTCATCACCTTCTACGCGTCCTTCGGCTTCTCCCCCGTCTCCGGGCGGGAACTCCCGAAGACGATCCGTGAGCGGTTCATCTTCCATACCGGGGAGATGGACGCACTCGGGGTCACGCCCATGAGGCGGGACCCGGGTGCACAGGCCGGAGAAGACCAGCGGATGCGATCAGAGTGATTCTCTCCCTCCTGGCCGCCGGCTTCTCCCTGCTCCTCCTCGGCACGATCCTCCCCCTCCTCATCCGGCGGGAGGACACGCCGGTCCGCACCGCCTCGCTCACGGCGACCCTGCTCGGGTCGGCCTTACTCACGGGAGCCGCCCTCCCGGTGCTCTTCCACGCCACGACCGTCTCCGCGACGCTCTGGCAGATGCTCCCCGGGATCGACTTCACCATCGTGCTCGACCGGCTCTCGGCCCTCTTCCTCCTCATCCTGGGCGTCGTCGGGATCGCCGATGCGGTATACTCCTTCGGCTACGTGGAACACTGCAACCGTCCGACCCGCAGGAACCTCCTCGTCTCCCAGATGAACCTCTTCATCCTCTCGATGGGGATGGTGATCCTGGCCGGAACCACGGTTCAGTTCCTCGTCTTCTGGGAGATGATGGCGATTGCGTCGCTCTTCCTCGTCCTGTACGACGTTGAAGACGAAGGCGTCGGGCGGGCGGGCCTCTTCTACGCGGTGATGTCCCAGCTCTCCACGGTCTTCCTCTTCATCGGGTTCATCCTCCTTTATAGCGAGACAGGCACGTTCGCCCTCGTCCCGGCGGCGCCGGTCGCCTCCCCCGCAGCCATCGCGGCGTTCCTCTGCCTCTTTGTCGGCTTCTCGGTCAAGGCGGGCATCGTCCCGTTCCACAAATGGCTCCCGTACGCCCACCCGGCCAGCCCCTCGAACATCTCCGCCCTGATGTCGGGCGTGATGCTGAAGGTCGCCGTCTACGGCCTTGTGCGGGCAGTCCTCGACATATTCACGCTCGATTTCGCCATAGGCGCCGTCATCCTCCTCTTCGGCACCGCGAGCGCAATCCTCGGGATCATCTACGCGTACAAAGAGACCGATATCAAGTGTCTCCTCGCCAACCACAGCATCGAGAACATCGGGATCATCTTCAGCGGGATCGGTCTTGCCGTGATCTTCACCGACCTCGGGATGCCGGCGCTCTCGACGCTCAGCCTCCTTGCAGCCCTCTTCCACTCCTTCAACCACGCCCTCTTCAAGAGCCTCCTCTTCATGACGGCGGGGTCGGTCGTCGCCGCCACCCACACCCGGAACGTGGAGGAGATGGGGGGGCTCGTCCACCGGATGCCGCTCACAGCAGGCCTCTTCTGCACCGGGGCGGTCGCCATCGCCGCGTTCCCGCCGCTGAACGGGTTCGTCAGCGAACTGATGCTCTTCGAGTCGTTCTTCTTCGGCCTCCAGGCCGTCGACCCGCTCGCGAAGGTCCTCCTCATCTCCACCCTCTCGCTCCTCTCCCTGACGGGAGCCCTGACGGCGGCCTGTTTCGTCAAGGTCTTCGGGATCGCCTTCCTCGCCCATCCCCGGTCGGCCAGCGCCGCGGAGGCAGAGGAACCGTGCAGCCCGATGCTCCTCGGCCCCGCGATCCTGGCCGGCCTCTGCATTGTTGCGGGTGTCGGCTCGTTCCAGATCTTCTCCGCCCTCGGCTACGACCTCCCCCTGCCCGACATGCTGGTCGTCGGCACGCTGATGGCCGCCACCCTCGCCGTCGTCTTCCTCGCGATGACGAGGAACGCCCCAAAGACCCGGGTCTCGGAGACCTGGGGATGCGGCATCCTCTCCCAGAACAGCCGGATGGAGTTTACGGAGACGGGGTACGCTGAACCCGTGGTCACCATATTCTCCCCGATATACCGGAAGGAGAAGAAGATCGAGAAGACCTGGCTCGACCCCGACCGGGCGATCGTGGCGGGAGCCCGGATCGAGATCTCGCTCATCAAGTTCTTCGAGGAGTACCTCTACCTCCCGATCGCCCGGGGAGCCCTCGCCGTCTCTTCGCGCGTCCAGCGATTCCACGCGGGAACCCTGGACACCTACATGCTCTACACCTTCGTCATCATCGTCGTCCTGGTGCTCGGGCTGGGGTGGTTCATATGAACGGCTCCTTCGTCGTCTTCGCACTGCTGAACATCGGGTTCGTCCTCCTGGTCTCGCCGCTCTTCATGAGCCTGATCAAGATAGTGAAGGCCCGGGCACAGGGTCGGCGCGGACCGCGTCTCCTGCAAACATACTACAACCTCGCCAAACTCGCGAGGAAGGAGACGATCTACTCCCCGGTCTCCTCGTGGGTCATGCGGGCCACGCCGTGCGTCTGCCTGAGCATGGCCGTCGTCGCGGCGCTCTTCGTGCCTCTGCTCTACATCCCCGAACCGGTGAGCGGGTTCGGGAACGTCATCCTCTTCCTCTACCTGCTGGGACTGGCCCGGTTCTTCACGGCGCTCTCCGGCCTCGACGCCGGGAGCACCTTCGGGGGAATGAGTTCCTCGCGGGATATGAGTCTTGCAGCCGTCATCGAACCAACCTCCATCGTCGTCATGGCGGCGCTCGCCGTCGTGGCCCGGTCGCTGAACTTCCTTGAGATCGGGCGGAACACCGCGGGAATGCTCTTCCCGGCATCCGCGACGATGCTCCTCATCGGGATCTCGCTCTTCATCATCCTGGTCGTCGAGACCGGCCGGATTCCGGTCGACAACCCCGAGACCCACCTCGAACTGACGATGGTGCACGAGGGCATGGTTCTCGAACAGTCGGGAAGAAACCTCGCCCTGCTGGAATACGCCGGCGCCATCAAGCAGACGCTCCTCATCGCCATCATGGTCTCGGTGCTGATGCCGTTCGGGCTCGTGACCGAACTCTCGGTGGCGGGCGTTCTCTTCGCCATGGCCCTCTTCGTGGTGAAAGGATCGGTCGTCTCGGTGATCCTCGGCCTCTTTGAGTCGTCGATAGCCAAGATGCGGTTCTTCTCCCTCCCGAACCTCTTCATCATCGCCTACTTCTTCTCGGTACTCACGATCTTCATTGAGGTGTTTGCATGATAGAAACTCCCTTCGTCGACGGCATCGTCCGGTTCATCTTCGTCGCAATCGTCATCACGGCCGTCTTCCTGATCTCGGCCCGGTCGCTCCCCTTCCTGCTCCAGACCTACCGGATGCAGTCGCTCCTCCTTGCGGCGCTCGCGGTGGCCATCTTCTTCGCGGAAGGACACACGGTTCTCCTCTGGATAGCCGTCCTCACGGTCGCGAGCAAGGTGCTCGTCATCCCGTACTTCATCGGGGAGATCCAGGAACGGATCAGCATCCGCCGCGACCTGGAGTTCCGGTACCTGTCGCCGGCAAGCTCGATCATGGTCTCGATAGCGCTGATCGTCGGCGTCTACCTCTCGCTCGGCAACATCCTCTCGCCGGTCTACGCGGACGCCGAACCGCTGTTCTTCTTCGGCGCGGTCGTCGGCATATCGCTGATGCTGATGGGGATGCTCGTCCTCTTCTCGAGAACGAAGGCGATCACCAAGGTGCTCGGCTACCTCTCGATGGAGAACGGCGTCCTCATCTTCGGCATCTGCGTCACCGAACTCCCGTTCATCATGGACGTCATGATCATGATCGACCTCATCATCCTGGTACTCCTGACGACAATCCTCACTGTCGGCATCGATTCGACGATTGAAACCTACGAAGAGAAGATACGGCAATACTCGCTCTGGAACTCGCTCTGGAGTACACGGGAGGATGCGCCATGATCCTGGCCTACCTGCTCATCGCGCTTGTGGCGATCGTCGGGTTCGTGCTGATCCCGTCCCGCCGCGTCCTGCACTTCCTTGCCGCCGCCCAGAGCGCCGCGGCCCTCGCCGCAACAGGCGTCCTCATCATGACCGTCCACCTGCCCGCGGCCGATCTCGGCCCGGGAACCGGGATCTTCTTCGCGGATCACCTGGGAGTGTTCCTCGCCGCCGTCTCCGGCATCGTCTTCTTCTTCGCAAGCCTCTACGCGGGAGGATACACCGAGCGGCTGATGGAGACGGGCGAACTCAACCCGAACAATCTCAGGCTCTTCTACAGCGGCCTTGCACTCCTCCAGACCTTCGTCACCCTCGCGTTCTTTGCGAACAATCTCGGGGTCTTCTGGATCTTCGCCGAACTGACGACGGTCTTCTCCGCCCTGCTCGTGGCGATCCTGGCTGCGCGGGAGAACATCGACGCCGCACTGAAGTACATCTTCATCGCCTCCGCCGCGATGCTCTTCTCGTTCACCGGGATCATCTTCCTCTTCGAGGCGGCACGGAGCGTCCTCGGCGAGGGGACGCTTGCCTGGACGACGCTGATGGAGCACGCCTCCGCGCTGCCGCCGACGCTGCTCTTTGCCGCGTTCGTCCTCCTCTTCATCGGGTTCGCCGCGAAATCGGGTGTCTTCCCGTTCCACACCTGGCTTCCCGAGGCCCACTCCAAGGCCCCGTCGGCCGTGAGCGCCGTCCTCTCGGGCGTCCTCCTGAACGTCGGCATCTACGGGATCATCAGGATCTTCGCTCTCGTCCACCAGACGGCGTTCGCGGAGAAGGTCTCCCTGCTCCTGATGGCAGCAGGTCTCCTCTCGGTCGGGATCGCGGCCTTCGCGATGCTCTACCAGACGAACCTGAAGAAACTGATCGCGTTCTCGAGCATCGAGAACATGGGTCTCCTCCTCATCGGGATCGCCGTCGCATCGCCTCTCGCGATCTTCTGGGTGGTCGTCCACATGCTCGCGCACTCGCTCACGAAGGCGTCGCTCTTCCTCTCGGCCGGGATCCTTCACCGGCAGTACCGGAGCCACGACCCGGGGGCGGACGACCGGATCGTCGACGTCTTCGACCTGCAGCCCTCGGCGGCCTGGGGCGTGATCATCGGCACCCTTGCCATCGCCGGGGTTCCGCCGTTTCCCATCTTCTTCACCAAGTTCTTCCTGCTCGTCCAGGTGGCGACCGTCTCCCCCTGGCTCCTTGCGGCGACGCTGCTTTTGATCCTGGTCGCGGTCGCGGGGATGGCGCGGTTCCTGATCCGCGAGTTCTCGGCCGGATCGACTGAGAGCACCCCGAGACCGAGCAGGTACGCCGTTCCGCTCGGGATGCGCCTCTCGTTTGTCCTGCTCATCGTCATCATCGCCGTCCAGGGCCTCTGGTTCCCGGCGGCGGAGGTCTCGGTGATAACCGATATCGTCGCCGAACTCGGGTTCGGAGGTGTCTGACGTGACAGAAGGAGCGATGGTTGCCGAGGCCGGGACGCTTGACTCCGGCACCGTCCCCGAAGAGATCCGGCCGGGAGAGGTTCTCGTCCGGGTCGCGCCCGCCGACGTCGTCGGGGTCTGCCGGACGGCCGCGGAACGGGGCTTCGAACTCGCCGACCTCACCTGCGTCGAGGGGTTCGACCGGGAGGGAACGGCCGGCCTGCTCTACTGCATGGAGAAGGCGGGCGTCCCGGGAACCCTCACGATCGTCTGCACCCTCGACGGCGAAACTGCCCCGTCGGTGGACTCCGTCTTCTCGTCGGCGTCGTGGTACGAACGAAAGATCCGCGACCTCTTCGGGATCGACTTCCCGGATGCGTTCGACCGGCGGAGGCTCGTCCTCCACGAGTGTTACCCGGAGGGGTTCCACCCGATGAAGAAGTCGGTTCAGAACAGGCCGTTCTCGCCGAGGACGGTCATTCCGCCGGAGGAGGAGTATCAGTTCATGCCGGTCGAGGGGAAGGGCGTGTACCAGATCCCGGTCGGGCCGGTGCACGCCGGGATCATCGAGCCGGGCCACTTCAGGTTCAGCGCGGTCGGGGAGACCGTCGTGAACCTCGAGGTGCGGATGTTCTACAAGCACCGGGGGATCGAGAAACTTGCCGAGGGAAAGATGCCGGACGAGTGCGTCGCCGTCGCGGAAGCGGTCAGCGGCGACGAGAGCGTCGCGAACGCCCTCGGGTTCTCTCTTGCGGTCGAACGGATCGCGGGTATCGCCGTCCCCGACCGTGCGGAGTATCTCAGGACGATCTACGCCGAACTCGAGCGGATCCACTCCCATCTCGGGAGCCTGGCCGGGATGCTCGTGGACGTCGCCTACCCCGTGGGCGCGAGCCGGTTCACGGTGCTCCGCGAAGAGATCTTCCGCCTCAACCGCGACCTGACCGGGTCGCGGTTCATGCGGGGCGCCGTCAGGATCGGCGGGGTGGGCGTGGACCCATCAGACGACCGGCTCCGGGCGCTATCCTACTTCCTGCCCGGTGCGGAGGAGCGGTTCCGGGAGTCGCTCCGGGTCGTCCTCGCCTCGCCGACGGTCATCGACCGGTTTGCGACGACCGGGGTCATCGAGCCGCGGTTCATCCGCCCGCTCCACATCACCGGTCCCGCCGCACGTGCGTCCGGCTCAGTCCGCGACGTCCGCCGCGACCACCCCTACGGCGCCTACGCCGGCCTCGCCATACCGGTGCGGATGCTCACGGGCGGGGACGTGCTCGCCCGGTTCAGCCTCCGGGCGTCCGAGGTGATGGACTCGCTCGCGACGATCCGGGCATGCCTCGAACGCCTGCCGGACGGCCCGGCGACGGCGGAGACGGGCCGCGTGCCGGACGGGTATGCCCGGGCAATGGTCGAGTCCGCCCGCGGGCAGAACGTCCACCATGTCCGGATAAAGGAGGGCAGGATCGACCGCTACTCGGTCAGGACGGCGTCCTTCTGCAACTGGCAGGCGATCCAGCACGCGGTGATGGGCAACATCGTGGCGGACTTCCCGGTGATCAACAAGAGTCTCGACCTCTCCTACGCGGGGACGGATCTCTGAGGTGACGAGAATGCTGCCGATACTAAAAAACATCATCTGTAAAAAGCCGACCGAAGAGATCCCTCTCCGCGATCCGGAGTTCGAGGCGGTCGGAAGGGACCTGAAGAGAGCCGTCGACGCCCGGATGAGGCGGAGCCTCGCCATCCGCGAGCTCGATTCCGGGAGCGACAACGCGACCGAGATCGAGATCAACCTCCTCTCGTCGCCGCATTACGATCTGGAGCGGTTCGGCGTCTCGTTCGTCGCGTCGCCCCGCCACGCGGATCTCCTCCTCGTCACGGGCGCCGTGACGCGGAACATGGAGGTTGCGGTGAAGAAGACCTACGAGGCGATGCCCGCCCCGAAGTATGTCGTCGCGGTCGGCGACGACGCATGCGACGGCGGGATCTACCGGGAGACCTACGCGGTTCTCGGCGGGGTCGATGCCGTCCTCCCCGTCGACCTGAAGATCCCGGGCAACCCGCCCGAACCGATCGAGATCCTGCGGGGGATCCTCGCGCTGATGACCAATTGAAGGGCGCCGGTTCAACCCGGGCCCCGCTCCCCCTCCATCCTCTTCGCCTTCATCTCCTTTGCCCGGCCGATGAGGTACTCGAGTTCCACGAGTTCCCCGGCACTCCCGCAGGCGCCCCTGCTGCATGCCTCGTCGTGCAGCCTCCAGCACTCCTGCTCGATACGCTTGAGATCATCCATCGAGTAGCGGTGGTAGCGGGCAAGGATATCTCCATGCTCGCGGACGAACACGGCGATCTCTTCGAGGAGAGGTGTTCTGTCCGCCCTCGCCGGCGACCCTGCCGTGCACCGGCCGGCCCCGGGCGTGGTTCGCTCCATATCACGCTCTCGCCCCGCGAGGAGTTATCCTTTCCGGAGCCGGTCACTCCCGGCTGATCCGAGAGAAGAGCCCCTTCACGCTCCCGGCAACGGTGAAGGCCACGCCCTGCACCCAGACCGTAAAGAAGTCCAGGGCGACGGATGCGAGCGACTCGTCGGGGTACATGCGGTTACGCACGTTCCGCAGCGAAAAACACGCGAGCAGCATCCACACGGTCGCGACGAGCCCCTGGCCGACCATCGAGATCCAGAGCCCGAGGGTGGCGAAGACCAGCGCCATGCCGTAGCCGAGGAGGCTCGTGAAGAGCGCCGAGAAGAAGTTCAGCACGGCGCCGCGCGACAACACGTCGCGGAGCTGCGGCAGGAGCATGACCGCGAAGAGTATCGTGATGCCGGTTATTGCAAAATCCTGCCAGGTCGTATTGATCACGCCGTCCCGTGCACCCGCGGTGCAGCCCGAAGATATCGACTTCCGGACATATCAGTCCACCATATTCGCGCTCAGAGCACCGCCGTCTTCAGGTACTCCTTCTCCGCGGCGATCGCCCGCTCCCGCCACTCGACGGGGAGCCGCGCGTACCGCTCGTCGAACCCCGGCGAGACGAACAGCCCGGTGCCGCCGTCTTCAAGCGTCCAGACCTCCCTTCCCGGCGTGAACGTGCCGTCCACCTCGTTCTCCACCGCGTGACAGACGATCGTGTCGATCTTTTTTACCACCGACGCGGCGACGAGGTTCGGCGCGAGGTAGGACTGGTCGGTGTCCTCGCCGATGAGGTAGACGTCGCCGGTCTCCCGGGCGGCATCCACGATCCCGGTGTTTCCGGAGCCCGCGATCATCAGGATGACGTCGACGCCGTCGCTACGGAGGCCGCGGGCGAGGTCACCCGCACGCTCCGGCATCCCGAACCCCTCGAAACTCTCGCCGACGTAACGAACCGTGACGTTCACGTCAGGATCGCGTGCCTTCGCCCCCGCCCGGAACCCCTCGACGAACGGGTCGGTGACCGCGACCGGCGCACCGGCAATCGCGCCGATCCGCCCGGTCTCGCTCAGATCCGCCGCCATCACGCCCGCGAGGTAAGAGGCGCCGAACGGCACCATCACGACGTCGCAGGCGTTCGGGAGACCGAAGTCGGCCTGCTCGAGGGTGAAGAACCGGATATCGGGGTGCTTCTCGGCCCACTCCCGGGAGGCGTCGGTGAACTGGAACCCCTCGGTGATCACGAGGTCGGGCTTCTCGGTGAAGTTCTGCTCCGCGAAGACGGCGTCGAGGAGCGCGAGGTCGTCGTAGGAGAACTCGCGTTTGGTGAGTTCGAACGCCTCCTTCGCCCGGAAGAGGCCGCGATACGCGGAGTCGGCATACGATCGGTCGCCTTTCACCAGCGGGTAGACCATCCAGACGACCGGCCCGGCGCCGGTAGCGGCCGCCGGGTCGTAGGAGAGGCCGGGGAGGGCCGCCGTTACGCTCGCGGAGGGGACGGGGGTGCTCTCGCAGAAGATCCCGCCTTCGACCGTCCAGTGGGCATAGTAGCCGACGAGCGGCCCGGCGGAGGGCGTCTCGGAGAACCGGAGAGGGCCGGAGGCGCCGGTGACGGACGGGTGGGCGCCCGCCCGGATCATCGCCGCGGCCTCGACCGCCTCCTGCGGATCCCAGCCTTTGACGGTGCCGTCGCCGGAGACGACCCACCGGAGGGACTCGGCGGGCGTCTCGGCCGGAACTGCCTCCTGCCGCGCCGCGGTGTAGACGGCAAGGAGGAGGGCGTCGTAGGTCTGTGCGGCAAACGGCGGCGGTGCCTCGCCGAAGGCCTCCTCGTAGGCGATTGCGTACCCGGTCGAGGGGTCGGAGGAGAGCGACGTGCCCCGGATGCCCTCCGCCCGTTCGCCGAGGTTCGCGAGCACGTATGGCGAGCGGCAGGCATCGGTCAGGAAGAGGCCGGTGGGCGAGCCCGTCGCGGCGAGTGCATCGGAGAGCCTGACCGCGTCCTCGGGGTACAGGGCGGCAACGACCGTATCGGGCTCTTCTTCCCCGATCCGGGCGGCAACCGCGGCGAAGTCGCTCGAGTTGTCGATCGAGGACGAGCCGGCGATCCGGATCCCGTTCATCGCGGCCGCCGCCGGGGCAAGCCGTGCGAACGTCTCCCCGTATGTCGTGTTCGCGGTGACGAGCGAGATGTTTCCGACGCCGTCCTCCCGGAGGGCCCGGAAGATTGCCTCGACCTGCCGGCCGTCGGCGGGGCAGGTTCTCCAGAAGAGGTTCTTCTCCTTGAATCCGGCGGTGACGAGTCCCGTGGTGACGCTCGGGGAGATGAGGAGTTTGCCCTGCCCGGTGACGATCGGAGCGATCTCTCCGAGTTCCGCGCTCGTCGCGGGGCCGATGACGACCTCGATATCGTCGCGCCCGGCCAGTTCCTCCGCGTACGCGGAGATGTCGCCGGCGCTCGTGTCCCGGTAGACGACCTCGATGGCGCGTCCGTCAAGACCGCCGTGACGGTTCATCTCGTTCACCGCCCAGGTGAGCCCGTCGAGGGAGTGGGTGGCGAGCGATCCGTTCGCGGGCAGCAGGACGCCGATCCGGACGGGGCCGGGATCGGCCGCGGCGGCGCATCCGGCGGAAAGGATCGCGAGCGTGACGATACCAAAGAGCGTGAGAGCCAGAATAAGGCCGGGGAACGGGGATCTTGTGGTCATGACAGTGTCCGGGCGCCTGTGATCGGCGGTAGATCGATGTACTTCGGCACGGGTTCAGATATGATTTTTTATTCGGTTCCGGCGCCGGATACGGCGGGATCGGATTCGGGCGAATAGCGTTGAGCAATGTAACGCCAGACTCTCTACCGCCGCCGGGCACCTTGAAAATGACAGAGACGACCACAAACTAAATACAATCCTGAAATCAGGATGATATATGGAAACCCATCCAGTTTTTAAGATTTTTGAATCGTTTCCCCGGCAGGGGGCCGGGGATGATGAGCACACGGAAAAGGCATTTTCAATCATCCGAGAACCACCTGGAGGAGGTGGTGAGATCCTTGATGTTGGTTGCGGGAAGGGTGTACAGACGATGGCCCTTGCCCGCCTGTGCCCGTCCTGCAGGATAATCGCGACAGATATACACCAGCCTTTCCTCGATGCGGTGGATGAAAAAATTGCAGCCGAAGGTTTCTCCGGGAGAATCAAGACGGTCTGTGCATCTATGGACGATCTTCCCTTTGGAGAGGAGTCTTTCGACATTATATGGGCTGAAGGATGTTCATCCATCATAGGCATCGAGAATGCCGTCAGGTACTGGAAAAAACTTCTGAAACAGGGGGGATACATGATGATCTCGGATATATTCTGGTTTACCGAGACCCCCTCTGATGAGGCACGGGAATTCTTCGCCGAATTCCATCCGGCAATGATGATCGAAGAGAAAGGATCTGAGATCATCCGGAATGCCGGGCTTGAGCTGGTTGGATCCTTCAGGCTCCCTTCACGAGTATGGGAAGAAAGTTTCTACGGTAAACTGAGGGAGAAGTTTGGAGAACTCGAAGAGGAATATGCAGATGATGAGGTCGCCCTGATGGTAATCGAGGGGTTGAAACGGCAGACCAAAATCTTTGAGAAATACCCGGATGAGTTTGGGAATACATATTATGTGATGAGAAAACCGTTGTGAAGAATAGTAGATGAGAATAATTCCTGCAAATCTAATTTTTCTCAACATCCCCCGCAGCCGGCGGGTTGTCATGCACGACAATTCAGGTCTCGCGTTTACCGCCCTTATCGTCCACCGGCTCCTGCACCGGAAGTTCTTGCATATCGACAGGTACCTTGCCCGGAATAAAACAGGCGATGCAGAACCGCCGGGCGACCAATAACGTGAAGGGGCGCCTACCGGCCTTCGTCCAGGGCTTTCACCATCACGTAGTAGTCCAGCCTTCTCCCGTTCCCGACGGGGATATACTCCTCGCACTCCGTCGTGTAGCCAAGCCCGTCGTAGAACCGCTTCGACGGCAGCGAGGCGGAGAGATCGACTTTTCGTATCCCGCAGCGGAGCGCCTCCCGCTCCAGCGCACGCATCAGGAGGGCGCCGTATCCCCGGCGCTGGCGGGAAGGGTGGACGAAGACCCGCTTGATCGTCGTGCCGAGCAGGGTGCCGGTGCCGACGATCCGGCCGGCGGGCTCAATGACGAAGGTGCAGCCCCGGTCGGCGTCCGCTGAGATCTGCTCCACGGTATGGTAATCGAGAAAGTAGTCTATCGCTTCCCGCGGGTAGCTCTTCGCATACGAGACCTCTATCGTCTCGGCAACAAGCCGGCTCACGTCCTCTAAGTCCCCGGGACTGAATCTCCGGAGCGGGATATCTTCCATGATCCTCGCGAGAGAGATAGCGCACCTTACGGGATAATCGTTCCGGGGCGACCGTTTACGCTATCCGTCACCGGAAAAGATAATGACGCGATTCTGTGGGGTGCACTGCGACCCGACCGGAGCTGGATAAGTATAATCTGCCTGGAGCGCCCACATACGCATATTCTGGAGTGTGCGGCATGGGAGTGCAATACATCTGCGATGCGGAAGGGAGGAAGACCGACGTTATCGTGCCCATCGATCTCTGGGAGAGTCTGACCGCCGAAAAAGTTGCAGACAAACCGATCGGGGTTGCCGAGCCCGCAAGATACAGGGGCATATACCGCGACCTGGATCTCGACCTGGAGGCCGAGGTTCGAAACCTGCGAGACGAGTGGAACCGGACATGAAGCGGTACCTGCTCGATACAAACATTCTCATCTACTATCTTGCAGATGCTGTTCAGCCGGAAAACGTGAATGAGATCGAAGACATGCTCACTTCTTCGTTCCGAATCTCGATCATCACGAAGATCGAGTTTCTCGGGTGGAAAAAGCATACTCCGGAAGGATACGCACTGGCGCAGGACTTTATCCGCTCGGCGGAAGTATATCCACTGACTGACACAATTGCCGATCGCGCCGTTCACCTGCGCCGGACGTGCGGGATGAAACTCCCCGATGCGGTCATTGCAGCCACTGCTCTCACCCATGAATGCGCACTCGTCACCCGAAACGAGAGTGATTTTTCCGGGATCTGCGAACTTGAGATCGTAAACCCGCTCCGCGACGAATAAACCAGACGGGGGGACGGGATGTGCGAGTCAGTCCAACGGAGGATGGAATGCAGGGTCACGATTCGCCGCCGGGAACAATTCTCGATATCGCCGCGAGCCAGGCATGGTGTCCTTCGGGCTGGATGCTGTTCTCGAAGACCGCCGGCCGGATGGAGTTGATCCGCCACCCGTCCCGGAAGGAATCCCGGATCTCCCCCTCCGTGATCCTCCTCGGCAGAGGGTACTCGCCGGGATTCTGGTCGCCAAAGCAGAGCATGAAGTACCGCCCGCCGGGCGCGAGGACGGCTGCGAGGTTCTCCACGAAGACCGGCCGGTCTTCGTCGGAGAGGGTGTGGAAGAACCCGGAGTCGATGACGGTGTCGAACGTCCGCTCAAGCCCGGGGAGGTCCAGTGCGTTCCAGACGAGGAACTGCGCCTTCAGCCCTCTTTTGGCCGCCTTCTCCTCGGCTCTCCTGATCGCAAGAGCGGCGGTGTCGATCCCGAGCACCTCATGCCCTTCCTCCGCAAAAAAGAGTACGTGATCCCCCGTTCCGCACCCCACGTCCAGGACGGAGCCGGTAACCTCTCCCGCCCGGGCGAGTTCGACGAACGCCTTCTGGGGCCGGCCGATCTCCCAGGGGGGCGTGCCCTGGTAGACCGAGTCGAAGATATCCATACGTTACATTGATCCGGGAACGATTTAACCGGTTCCGTGGCGTTCAAACAGGTGGCAACCTGAATAACAGTTCCGGGGGGCGGGCAGCCACTTCCGTATCTTCGCGAAGTGCTTCTCCCGCCGGATACCTGCTTTGAGTGGTCTGCCGCTCCACCGTCACCGCACCGCCCCCCAAACGTCCTCACGCCGACAACCGGGCAAGGAGCCCCGGCACCAGTTCCCCCGATCCCGTGATCGCCCGGACGATCCCGGCGACGACCGATCTCTCTTCCGGCTGCAGTTTCGTGTAATACAGCCGTGTGTCGCTCGCCTCGACGATCTCTACGGCATCCGCGACCGGTTTCAAGAATCCCTCGAACCCGGCGCCCCCGGACGCGACGACCCCGCGAACGGCGCTTTTGATCACGGAGACCCGCCCCTCACCGACGAGCCCTTTCAGGAAATCCGCCGTGATCCGCCGCACCGTGCCCGGATCCAGGTCTTCCGCGTGCCTGTAAGCCTCACCAATCAGGGAGAGGCCGTTCGTCTCGTTTCCGTTCAGGAGTTCCTCGCGTGCGCGATCGAGCGAGACCTGCATCAATTGCGCTCTCTGAGCCGGATCTCCCGGTTGCCCCTGCGTCTCCCCGATCGCCGCCAGCGCATCGGCTCGTTCCCCGGCGGTATGCGGAACCGACGGCTCTTGCAGGGATTCGCCCTCCATGACCGGCGGCCGCTCGTGCCAGGCGTCTAAAAATTCAATGAAGGTTCCTATCCTGTCCCGGCCGGCGGGTCTTCGCATCGCCCGCCAGAGCCAGAAGAGGCGATCCCGGACCTCGTACGACGTCCGCTTCCTCATCGGCCGGGAGACGACGTAGCCGTCCGCCTCCAGCCTCCGGAGCTGCGCGTTCACCGTCGCCGGGTTCAGCCGGGCACGCTCCGCGATATCCTTCGGCGTAAGGGGGGTATCCGCGCTGAGAACGGTATCGAAGATGATCCTCCGCTGCCCGGAAAGCCTCCCGAACACCTCCCGGTAGTAGGGCGTCTGCTCGTCCATCATCCTGAAGAAGACGGCCCCCATATCATCGGTGCCGCATCGGGAGAAGGTCTCGTACACCTGAACGGCCACCCGCGGACTGCCGCCGGCGAGGTGCAGCAGCCCCTCGATGCCGGGCTCGTAATCGGGGAAGTTCTCGATGAAGGCGGTGTTGCCGTCCAGCCGTGCAGCCCTCTGCATGAGTTCCTTTGCGTCGGCGGGTTCGAGTCCCCGGAGGTGAAAGACCCGGAAGAAGTTGTAGAACGGCTCGTCGTGATCTGATATCCCGGGGAAGAGCGACGGTGCCGACGCAACCACCGAGAAGAGATCCGTCCGCTGGAATATCGACCGCAGCGCCCGGATCTCGCTTTTGTCCATCTGGATGAAGAGTTCGTGCACGTTATCGGCGAATACCGCGATCTGTCTCCCTCCGGCCGCTTCGGTGAGGGTATCGACCGCAACGTCCAGGACCAGGGGGTCGTCGTCGAGCGCGGCGATCGCTGACGTATCGATCCCCATCTCCGCGAGCACCCGGAGGAAGAAGTCGGACGCCCTGAATATCGAGTACTCCTCCTCCGCGAGTCTCACGGGGATAACCTGCCCGGAGAGCTCGTCCTGCACCCGGTGGTAGAGCAGGTTCAGCAGGTGCGACTTTCCGGCGCCGTGGGAGCCGGTCAGGATGAAGAACCGCGGCGTTCCGCTCCGGGACGCCCGATCCAGGTCTTCCAGCATCTCCCCGAGGAGGTTCTCCCGGCCGACGAGGAGGTAGCGGAGCGTCTCGCTATCCAGCGCCCCGGGGGAGTAGCGGCAGGCGGCGGCGCTACCCGGTGCGGGACTTCCTACAGGCAACATGCTGCACCCAATGAATAGGATGTATAACAGATGTGTTATATAACAATTTTGTTATGTTCTGGAGATCCGGGGGGGGGCGGCTCATGGTGCGGTAAAAAGTAGAGGTTCCACCAGCTCAGGAGCGGACCGCCTCCAGTAGAGTGGTTCACTTTTGCAGCGTCTGGATCTGGATGAGGTTGCCGCAGGTGTCGTCGAAGGCCGCTATGGTCACCCGGTCGAGAATATCGGTCGGCTCCGTCGTGAATTTCACGCCCTGCGCTTTCAGCCTCTCATACTCCGCACGGACGTCCTCGACGCCGAAGGACGCGGCGGGGATGTCTTGTTCGAATATTCCTTTCTGGTACGCCTGTGCCACCGGATTGTCGTTTGGTTCGAGCAGCAGCTCGGTCCCGTCCCGGTCGTCGGGGGAGACGACGGTAAGCCACCGGTAGCCTTCGGCGGAGACGTCGCTCTTCTTCACGAAGCCGAGCGTTTCAGTGTAGAATTTCAGAGCCCTCTCCTGATCGTTCACAAATATACTGGCCAGTATGATCTTCATGGTCGTCCATATCCGGAGAACTATATGCCTGTTTCGACAACCGGTCGATCCGATGCACGCTTCAGAGGGGCAGTGCAGGAGACGGATTGATGACCCGCACTACAACGGCCGGGAAAGAGAGAGTGCAGGCCCGCTCATTTTCAATATCACCGGATGCCGGAAGCGTATTCCCGCAGGTATGCGACGGCCAGTTCGTATGCCGAACTGACCTTCTCCCGCTCAATCCCCGGCACGCCGCATGCCACGATATGAACCATCGTTGTGGCGAGGGTGATCTTTGTTGCATCGGAGTCGCGGTACGGGTAGACGGCGACGATCGCATCCTCATCCGTCAGGATGACCTGGTTTTTATGGAGCGTGACGGGTGCGGCCATCCCGATGCCGAGGAACTCCTCGCCCTCTCCTGCAAATCGCATCGCGAGATCCCCACCCAGGGTATCGGCATCGAACGCCGCAATGGGTATGCCAGTCCGGACTGAGGCCAGGTTATAGGCATCCACCGCGGTGTTGATCGCCGGGAGCATCTTCCCGGCCAGGATCCTTCGGACAAGCGCTTCTGAAGCGGGCCGCGTCTTGGTCGGATCGATGCCCACCTTCCAGAAGAAGTCCCGATAAGCCCTGAAGAGGGGCTCATCCTTGATCCTCTCCAGCGTATACCGTTCTCTTACCAGGCGGATGGTCTCGTCGCTCAGGCCGTTCAGGGCCGGACTCTTCTCCTGAATCGACAGCGGCCCGACATCACCCTCTGCAACCGAGAGACCGGGGAAGGCGGCAAGAATCTCCTTATGAATCTCCATGGCTCGTACCGTTCCTGCTGGATTGATTGAGCATCTCCAGCCTTGAGGAACGAACCATTCCGACGATGGAGATGCTCGCGTCAACGTTTCTTTCTGCCTTCAATCGTATTGACCTTTTTTGAATCCGGGGGAGATCAGGCCCGGAGGAGGCTCACCCCCCGCCGAACACCTTCACGATCACCGCCACCACCCCGCCCACGACCCCGCCGGCCCCGGCGCCGATCGTCGAAACCCTCCGCTCTTCCCCCGCTTTCTCCGCCCGCCAACCCTCCAGCGCCCGGATCCGGCCCTCGAACTCCTCATCCTGCGCCTCCATTCTCTGCAGGGTTCTGCATATCCACTTCACATCCCGGTTCGTCTCGTAGACGAGCTCCCGGGTGGTCTTCTCCTCGGTCATCCTGGTTATCCTCCCGGGGGACTATAGGGGGTCGGGGACAAAAAGGCTGACCGTAATGGTTATATTCAAGAATCCAGGCTCGATCCGGGCTTCCCGATAAAGTCAGGCTGATACCCTCCCGGGTCTACCCTATAGTTGTCTGTCATATTCCCGGGAACATGCAGGCACGGAAGACGCTTCGCGTCTTCCTAACAGGCACAACCAGATGGTTGAGCCGTGCCACGGAAGATGCTTCGCGTCTTCCTAACAGGCACGACCCAGAGGGTTGTGCCGTGAGGAGTGAAAAACCATGGCAGACTTCGTTCAGACTACCGTGAACAAAACGGCGGTCCGGGACCTCGCCGTCCCGATCGTCAGCGTAACGTCGTTTAACAACCTCATCCAGTCCGTCATCGACGACAACCCGTTCGGGTGCGTCGGGTATACGGGCGCCGACGGGCAGCCGGTGGCCGCAATCGTCCGCAACCGCGAGCACTACACCGCGAAGGTGAACTTCCTCGACGGTGAGGGCAAGCGCGTCGGGACCGTCTCGATCCAGTCCCCGACGATCGCCGCCTTCGAGGCGAACGCCGCCGAGGTCATGGACAACGCGGCCCTCGCAACGGCGATGGGCGGCGAGGCCGTCCGGAACGGCCCCGGCGAGACCTACTACGCGCAGCTCAAGTGCCACGACCCCACGGGCGACGACTACTACGTCACCTTCACCCGCAAGACCGTCCGGCTCTCGTCCTACCAGGACGACGCCATCCGGAACGCGGTCGAGACCTGGGCCGACACCGTTGGGACGCTGGAGTGAGGGGGACAGAAGTCCCCACTCAATTTTTCTCAATGCCGGAGCACAGATCGCCCCGGTAAACAACTCCTCTTCAGGCAGAGGCGTATAGATTAAAGTGCCGGAGGATCAGCATGCCCGGAGGCGAGGCCGCCTTGATCTCTTCCGGGAACCCCAGGAAAACAAACGGGCAACAGACTACAGGAGCGCCCGGAACTCGTCGACGGTGATCCCGGCCTGGAAAAGAATCGTCTGAAGGGTCTAGGGCGCAAGGGTCTTTTTGGAATGCAGGGGAACAGTGACGATGACGTCACGCTACGCGTGATAGAGGTAATGGTGGCTTCCCCGGGTGCCGACCTCCTCGAACCCGGCTTTCCTGAGAGCACTGACCACCTTTGCACCGGTGGTTCTCGGAAGTTTCATATCCCGGCGTTGGTCGTGTTCAGGGGAACGGAGATCTCAACCGGGATTGGTCTGCCGAGTTTCCGGGCCACCTCGACGTATCCCGCGATCGCCTCCTCGATATGCGTCAGCGCCTCATCCCAGGTAGACCCCTCGCTGACACATCCCGGAAGGGACGGTACCGTTACGGTATACCCTCCCTCCTCATTCTGCTCCATAAGAACCGTATAACGGAGACGAGTTTCCGACATGCGACCCCTCCAGTGGAGAATTGTCCATGAGACTATATAGGGATTATGGCGGCGATTCTGCAGTCGGTGCGGCTCGCGAAGTTCGCGGTTGCCCCCCTCACTTTCATCCCGCGCCCGGCTCCTCGTTAACAACCCTCTTTTCTCCAGACTGACGTATGACGCACTCCTCCCTCCTCCGCTCCGACGAGACGCTCTTCCGCGACCCCGAGGTCTTCGAGTTCACGTATCTCCCGGGAGAGATCCACCACCGCGACGCCCAGGTCAGGGAACTCGCCTTCCTCCTCCGGCCGGCGCTCCGGGGCGGGAGCGCGGGGAGCGCCGTCCTCCGCGGCCCGCCGGGGACCGGGAAGACCACCACCGTCCGGCGGATCTTTCGCGAGATCCGGGAGGAGACAA